>LWDU01033400.1_pt1 | contig 79484 bp, 65 predicted proteins | sample 727161 | NCBI WGS metagenome assembly LWDU01 (sample SAMN04566230, study PRJNA314399) | hydrothermal vent metagenome | isolation source: deep sea hydrothermal plume seawater | place: Mexico: Gulf of California, Guaymas Basin | collected 2004-07-11
GTCGAAATAAACAATTTCAGAGACATTGTCCCTGCGTGTCCATGACCGTCATCTACCGTGGCTGTATTCATCGTTTGTCTAATATCCTGCTATTGCTACTCATTAGCATTAAGAGAAGTTTTGTTTTGTTCCGCTATGGCGCTCGCCATCCATTCTTTGAAATCGTCTTCAGTCTGCACAATCAAGCGACCTCGCATTTTATAATGCCCCCAACCACACAGTTCCGCGCAGACAATGTCGTACGTCCCGGTCTTTTTCGCTTCAAACCAAATATGCTGTTTCATGCCTGGCACAACATCCTGTTTGATACGCATATTCGGCAAAAAGAAACTATGCAACACATCTTGTGTCTGGATCTGAATAACGATTTCTTCATTGACTGGTATATGGAGGTCATTCACCAGATGAATATCATCCGGCGTTCCTATAATTTTGTCCGCACCGGCATATTGCATCCGCCATTCAAATTGACGCCCCGTGACTAAAAGCAATGGTGGTTTTTTGAAACCAGTCGCTTTGTCAGTTGGGTATTTCATGCGAGCATCTGCCCACGCATCCATCTGAAAAATCGCGATAAACAATAACGTTGCCGCCGGTATGATTGACCAAATGATTTCCAGTGTATGCGATCCATGTAGATACTTGACCGGCTCTGTATTCTTATCGGCATCATATTTCCACATGAACCAAAACAGCAAAAACGAAGTCGCCACAAATACGACTCCCGTTAAATACAGGATAAACATGAACAAGTTATCAATTACTGCTCCGTGCTGGCTAATATCCTCAGGNNNCCGCGACACCAAGAATTGGTACTGACAGGAATAGTAGGCTCCAAAAACGTCCCACCTTGTTTCTCCCAAAATAAATTACGTTGAATTGCTTAAAATGTTTTACGATGATTCAAAACTAATTACGGTCGCGTTGAAATGTCGGGGCGGTTTGTGGTCGACTCGACGCTTCATAGGGCAAACTCAAAACATAGGCCACCAAACCCCAAGTCTCAGCTGCTGTCAACTTCGTGTTACCAGGCATCGGTGTGCCTTGAATTCCCGATGTAATGCGTTGGTAAATATCGATCGGACGACGGCCGCCACGAAAGTTTCCTAATCGCAAATTGCGCGGCGTGATTGCTCGAGGTTTCAAAGCCCCGATGCCTGATAAATGTTCGTTATAAAAATACAATTGACTTTCTAGACTAATATCCGCCGCGTCCGCTTCGCCACCTGTGGCTGCGTCACTGGAACTAGGATCGAGACCTAGTAATTCCAACGTCCAATTGTCGTACAAGTTCTTTTGGCCGTCACCGATGGCCGTCTGACCATGACAACTAAAACAGTTAGCCTTACCCTGAAAGAACAACGTGCGGCCAATCTTCACGCTCTCTGGTGAATTCCAATTATCAGGCGCTGCGGCTATTGTGCGTTGAGCGTTACCGGTCTTGTCAGGTCCGACCCATTGAATAACAACACTGCTGATCATCTCCCCAACGAAGGCAAGATCGTCCGCTTTTTTATCGCCGTCGTTAAAATTAACTAACAAAGGGTATTCGTCACTCGTTGTTAGTTCCAGAGCCGCATTGATCAAGCTACGTTCAACTTCGCCGCGAATCGCCAAGTAAATGACGTAGTCGATCATCTGGTTAATGTCCGTACCCGCAAGCACTCGGAAACTAGGCATCGCCGTACCCGCAATACCTTCTAAGAGGACTGTTTTCAGATCTTCTTTCGACGGTTTTTTAAACGTACCGTCGGAATCGGTCATCTTGAACTTAAACTGTCCAAGTCGATAATCTCGTGGGTAGGGATTTAGGAATGATGCTGTCGGTCCCTGTCCGTCACCCGTAATACCGTGACAATGTGCACAGTGCTGGCGATACAATCCTCGAGGAATATGTGATTCATCTCGTTCCACGGGTCCTGCAGCCTGTTGTAATTTACTCATGCTCAGAAAATCCCCTAATCCAACTCCACCTGGAATACGGGGTTGGTCCGGAGTTCCAAAAGCACCTTCTAAGATAGTACTGATGTTCTCTTTTTGCACTTCACTCAATTCCACATCACGATTTTCCAGTTTACGCATTTGCGGCTTAGCAACATCCGGTTTCAACTGTACAGCTTGCACATAAGCTTCGTTAAACTGAAAATAAGCGGGGTCACTGCAGGCGGTCAACAAAACCGAACATATCAAGACAGCAATGGATGCAATCCGTACTCCCTGTTGTCGGTTGTTGTGAAACTGTTTCATTTCTCTGTATCCAATCATTCTTTCTTTTATCGCAGGTGATTCTTTTTGCACTCACACTTTCGTGCAGCGAATCGTGTTCTACTTGACCGCTAGGCGTGTTATTGGTTTACCATTAAAGTGCGTTATTAAATAAACTTGCATCAATCTCAATGTTTAACTCTCGCTGTTCGCCCGGTTCTAGGGGATCTAAGTTAAACTTGCCGCGACTCAATTTTTCACTAGCTCCGTTAATCGTTATTTCAAACGCGCCAGACGGTAAGACTTCATGCCAAAACTTAAATGGCAGAGCCACGCCAGTGGGAACATTACTTATTTGGAAGGAACCATCTTCGTCGGTTACGGCAAAGAATGGAGCGTCTCGTACGATGATGTACGATGACATCCACGGATGTGCTTTACAGTCGACAGTAAACGGTTTGCTTTCTTGATAAACCGGTTTGTAAGTTACCGAAGCATTCGGCCCAATTTGCATGTTAGCCGATGTTAGGCCAGCTAGGTTTGCGTTGTGCCCCACCGTATCGCTGTTCTTAATTTCTAATACTTGATTCGTTCGCATCGCATAAATACGCGACAAGAATATGCATGACTTTTGATCGAAAGCCAGATCACCACTTAGATTAGCCCCAGTAACGGCTAAGTAATCAGCGTGCTCCCATTTAGGATCGCCCGTGGCAAACGGACCGTCATAGTACAGCAAGCCCCATTGTAAGCCGCCGTTATTGACGACAACGCGTTTATTTAGCTCAGCACTACAAACACTTGTATCTTTGTTGACGTTATAGGCAATGAACTTACTGTCGGGCACACTACCCTTAACAGTAATCTTTCCCGTAATTGTTCCGAACCCCGTAGGCTCAGGTATCTGCGCGGCTGTTGCTGCTCCACCGGCAGCATCTGCAACGAATGCGTCTGCGACTACAGTGATATCAGCCGTAGAACCACCACTGATTCTATCGGGTACGCTACGCGTGCAACCAACCGCTAGCGTGAGCAGTAGCAGCGATAAGATTGTGGCATTTTTAACTGTTCTAATCATGGTCATGCTTTTCATCACAAATCTATTACTTCTGTTTTTCACTCTTATTTAAACTTATCTGCGCCAATCACTACGTCACCCAAATCCGTCGTCTTGCCATCTTCAATTTTAATCTTGACTCGACCACGAACCCATTCCACGGCAGTGCCATCACGTGTTACCTGTTGAATGTAACCCGCTTTTTCTTGCCAAAACTGGAATTCAAATTCGCCCGCTGGAACGTTCTTAATCTCAACAGCACCGTCTTTGTTACTGACGCCGATATACGGGTTGTCACGAACAACCATCCACCCCGACATCCAAGGGTGGATGCTACAACTAATCTTTGAAGGCAACCGTTCTTCCATTGTGAACGAATGAAAGAGTGTCGCGCCGGAGGGAAGAATCGGGTTAATGCCTTTATTAAAGAACGTATCAACTTTCACATTGTGTCCCACCGTATCAGCATTCTTCAGGGCAATTTTGCGTTTGTGCCAAATCGCAGACACATGCGGTTCAAAACGACATTTTGAATTATCAATAAAAATTGGCTTGTCGATCAACTCGTTATACGACGGATGAATTTTTGCCGGCACTTGGTCACGGTAAAACACGATGACGTTGGCAATACCTTTATTTTCAGGATTCACGACCAAGGTTTCATCAACCAATCCAAACTTACCGCAAAACGCTGCGTCTTTGTTGACTTGGATCTTAGGTGCACCTTGGTAGTCTCCCCCATAGACGAAACGTACCTTGATGTTTCCCCAACCTTGAGCTGATAAGCTATTTGACCCCACGGCTGAACCGATTATCAAAACGACAGTCGCTAGGACACTTATTCTTGTTGCTCTCATCTTCATTCTCCCTTTTCCCACTGAATTCCTAATCGTTAGTGCTCAGTAGAGGATTTATCTACAACTCATCCCGAGTTGCAATTTTCACTTTCGTGAATTGATTTGTTTGTTAAAGTATCGTTGGTTAAAACAACGCTCTATTAATAATACGCTTACTAGAGTCCCTCGGTTTGATTTGACTCTATTTCTGGTAGTTTTTCCGGCACTGCCTCCGCCTCTTTAGGTGCTTCCGCTGCCGCCTTGGCTGCCGCTTCTGCTTCCTTTGCCTTTTTAGCCTCCGCCACTAACCCCGCAACAGATGCACGTGATTTCGCATAAACATCGAAGTTCATCAATAAATCGACCAAAACATCGACTGTTTCGAGGCTCGTACCGTGGAATAACTTCTGTGTTTGTTCGGCTCCTAAATGCGGTTTGGCCTCATCGTAAGGCACGATTTGCGGCATGGCCGTATAGGGTAATATACCACTAGGTCGCGCTATCCAGCGTTGGACGTATCCCGCGCGTAAACGTTTGTGCACCATACCTAAATTCGGTGCCAATCCGCGCGGCGAACCTTCCGGCACAAAATCACCCATCGCATGACACTTGACGCAATAATCTTGACTAACGACGATCTGCATCGCATCTGCTAAACGGTCACTATCACCACCATTCTCAGCTTGGTAAGCCGCGGCGGCCTCAGCCAAATGATCACCGTTAACCCGCGGGTCAAAATCATACGGGTAATTTGCATTGTCCCGAGCAGCGAAGTAATTGACAATCTTGGTCGCTTCAGCACTGGACATATTGAACTTTGGCATTCGCAATACTACCGCTGGTCGAATCCGGTATGGTTCTAGTAAGAAATCATGAAACCACTGGTTCTGCACCTTAGTGCCCTGCCCCACAAGCGGTGGTGGCACCCAGGCCCAACTTTCAGCACCCTTGGCTTCCGGATTGACGAGGCGTTCTTGCTGTGTGACGAAAGGCAACAAGTATCTGGCTAAAACGCCACCATTGGCGGATGTGCGTTGAGAAACAGTCGCTGGGGCAATCCGTGACAAGTTCGAACCCGCTGCAGCAACTCCACCGTTGAGCACTCCATAGTCCCACAACTGGAACTGCAATTCGCCTACACCGTTGAGACGAAATGGGTCCTGCAAATAATCCTCAATCGGATCACCAAATTCAGCGTCATTGGCGGACGCTAGGCCAGCGTTTCCGACAGCAGGCATTCCCTTAACCGTCGCCGTGATATTACCTCGAACGTCCTGCTGTGTGGATTCCGCCAATTCCTGCGCTGTCACATCTGGCCGCAAGAATGGGTATTCCTTAGCAACTTCAACATGTTGTGCTAAAACGGTCTGCAATTCAGTTTCAGACAGTGTCAAATTCCATTCTTCAGACGCTAAAACATGGCACCCTGCACAGTTGAACTTATCGAGTACTTGCTTACCGTCGATCAACGCTTTCGTGCGGATATCCGGTTGATACAAGTACTTTTCACGGGGCGGTTCACTCACCAAACCCAACACGAATGTAATAATAGCTTCGCGATCTTCAGTACTCATTGGGAACTGAGGCATACGCAAGCGTTCGCTATATTTTTTACCTGCTGCTTTATGGTAATCATAACTACGCGGCTCACGTAACTTCTGATAAATGAAACCGGTCCGATTATGAGCATGTATTTGTTCATGGTAGAATTCTGGCATGTCTGCGTCGTAACGACTTGGCATGATGTCGCGCTCTGCTGCAACGTCGCCATGTTCATGCCCACTATCATCGGCATCTTCATTAGTCGTTGCGGCGTGATCCACCTGGCTCACATGATCATCATGTCCAGCAGCGTGATGTCCTTCAAGGTATTGAGCAATGTGTTCGAACGCTAGTTTAGATGGATCTTTACGCCCCCAGTCGGCTAAGCCAGCGCCGATTGATTTGGCATCTTCAAATCCAGGGATGTCATGGCAACCATAACAACCGTACTTAGCAAGTGCTTTGCGGCCGATGTATCGCAACTTCGTGTCGATATTCAACCCCGTTGCAGCGCCATCGTGTTGCAACACGCGCTCTGCCACTTTAACACCGGAGGCATTTGCGGGAATTCCATTTACGGCGTACTTCGCTGCTACTTGTTGGTAGAACGAATCCTCAAGATTCTTTTGAACCAACTCCGATAGATTTGCTTGCCAGGTTTTACTTGCTGTTAATTTAGCAACCGTTAATGTATTTTCACCAACCGTCCACGCTCCGACATCCGACAATAAGAATTCGACGATATCCAAGGCGGGATCAACTTTGGTTTCCGTACCATCTTCAGCCTTAGTAATTTCAACATCGATAAACAGATCAGGCATTACGGTTCGAGCGTGATATTTCGTTGGTTGCTTGATCCAGCTATAAAGCCATTTCTGAGCATCGGCCACACCTGCAAATTTTGCTCCCAGCTCCGACAGATCTGGTCCCTGCACAAATTCATCTGGATTTCGATATGCTTCAATACCTGCCAACGTTTCATCGTGATGACTGTGGCATGCCAAGCAACCTCGTTGTTGGAACGCGATTTTACCGCGATCTACGTCAGCCGTTACATCTTCATCCCAAGCCAAATAATCAAACGACTGAGTATTACTTTTTAAGTAATGCACCATTCCCAGAACTTCAATGGGTTCAAATTTGGCAGCGGCCTCGTCGGCAACACCAGCAGGCAAGTGACTATGCAGATTAAAGAAACGTGGCATCCGGCTGCTACTGCGGAAACTTTGTGGATTGGCAATCCAATCATAAAGAAACGCTGCGCCATTTTTAGATCCAACATATCGCAAACTGGGACCAGGTTTTCGCAAGGAACCCGGGACGGCAACATCAGCAAGAACAGTCGCGATACGGCCATGTGAGTCATCCGATAGAATGCTTTCACCGACAGCATCTAGCATCTCAACATCTTGTTCAATCACTTGCAGTAAATCATGTCGTGCGGCATCATCTTCTGGGTGAGATACCAATCGGTTTACTAACTGTTGGTCAGCGGCAGAGAGCTTTACAAATCCCGCATCAGCTTTAATTTGCAAAGCAGCTGCTGAGTAGTTGGGCTCAAGTCGCATGTCTGGACCGATTCGCTTGTCAGATCCTTCAAAACCATTGATTTCATGACACCCGTAACAACCAAACTTACGAATGGTGTTATAACCGCGAACGACTTTCGGGGCTGGTGCGTCGGTAAATCGTTCACTTGGTTCAAGCTCTGTCACATCGTGATGACACTTCAAACATGTGCTTTCAATAAAGCGCGCCGGATGCTGAGGATATATCCAGTGGTGGTTATCAAACCAACCGTGTTCATCCATCCAGCGAGATCTATCCAATGGACCATTGGGCGTATGCGATGCCCACTTAAAATCGGTTGCACTACCCTGTCCTTCGTGACAAATGGTACAACCAAACTCTTGTATCTTGTGTGGACTCAATGAACCAACAAACAAGTCCAAGCGAGGATGACTGTTAAAGGGCTGAGGTAGTCCGCGACGCACCACCAATACCACGCTATCTATTTCACCTTGAGCGACAAGTAAACGGTGCGCAACTAAATCCGGATCATACACCAAATCGCCATCTATACTTACGATGACGTCACCAATCTCAAGTCCTGGACGAGTATCTCGAGCATGAATGGTGTTCTGGATTGGATTAGCAGGATTAGAGGATTGCAGTAACGCATCTAGAATTTGCTGACCTGTGTAGGTTACATCATTATAGTCGGGCTCAATAACGGTGGCGTTCTTCGCAGGTGTCTGAGTTGCTACATAGGCAACCGTTACGTCATCATCATTGATCAAACCGGTCGGCGCGAACCGCATACCGAATACTGTTTCAAGCGCCTTTTGCCGGTCTGCTTGGGATTCTTCGGCCGTCGGTGTGTCTGGGGCACCTGTTTCCGCTGCAGAATCTGTGGTCGCAGTAGCTACCGGCGGAATCTCCAAGCGAATTTCAATCGTTCGCTGTGCAACAAACGCTGGCTGTAAGGCAGCACCGGGAACCGATTTTTCCATCATTTGATGACAAGTAGTACAGCGGTCAAAGCGCCGTACCATCTGGAAATTAACACTTTGCTCTAAATCGTCACTCCATAGATTGTCAATTTGCAACGGACTGTTAAATGCATCAAGGATTGGCAATTCCAACCATTTTTTACCTAACCACTTTCCTTCCCACAGAGCTGAATGACGTTCATCAATTGCAGCCTGTAGGCGAACTTTCTCGGAATTGGCTGCGTCGAGCAATTTCTGTTTTGCTTTAACAACCGCTTGGAATGCCCCACTGTATGTTTTTAACTCTTTACGAAACTTAGCAACTCGTTCGTACTCAACTTCTTTAACATTCAATCCTTCTGCTGGATTGTTCAGTATTTCAAGCAACGCTTCATGTGCGACCCGTTCTGCCGTTTCATCTCCGTCACGAACTGCTAGGCCTTCGTCCGCAGCAGCTTGGTCACGGTTCGCTCGCTGGAACTTCACCTTAACAAGACGAGCATCTTCTTTTGCTTTGATCAACGCGATTTGATTATCAATGGTTTCCGTGAGCGCTGCACGAGCCGTAACAGCCGATTCTTTCGACGCGGATTTCCAATTTTCGCTGGCAGATTTCATGTCCTCCACGTCGATAACGCTGATCACGTCAGCTAAATCTTCACTGTTAGCCTTATTCGCCAAAAATGACTCCACATTGATAATGATCGCAGCTACACTTTCGCTGCCGGCGGTCGTGCTTGCCGAGGCAGCGTCCAACTCCCCTTGGGCTTTAGCAATTGCCGCCACAACACCGTCCGTTTGCGTCTCTAATTGCTGCCATTCTGTTATCTGAATATCGATCACTCGAGCCTCAGCTTGATATTGCTTCCACTCGCGAGCGTGATCCTTCCAGAACAGCCACAGCGTGGATATTAGAAGAATTACAGACGTGATGGCGAACACCACATGTAGCTTCTTTTGATCCCAAATTGTTTGATCACCTGCAGGCATTTCTTTGTCTCCGCAATTGCGGCAGATCCTTGTCTTATTCCTATTAATCTTCACTGTGGCCACAAAGGCCCATTAGTGCTGACATCTAAAAATTAATAAAATACTCCGGTATGGAAATGAAATACTTCATATCCATAGTCCAACGGGCCAACATCTTAATTGGAAGCGTTGCCATCCATAAAAAGAGGTTTGCCATAACCATATATCTAATCAGCCCCATCCTTCTATATAGAGGCTGGAACAATCGTTTCTCTTTCATTGCCAATAACGGTGGTAAAATCGCAAAGTAGCCTATCAACCCTAAAATCCCGATAACCTCGCGTTTAAAAATGATCAACGTTTTAATCAAAAACGGATCGGCGGGGTCAGGTCTGGGCAACGGCTGGTGCAACAAATCCACCCAGAACAACTGCGAAAGGTCGACGTTATTCATTGCCTGAACCTTATGGGCATCCCATGTTTCATAGAACCCAAAGAAGTTCCAGTTGGGACCGCGTAAAAAGGTCCCCATCACAATCAAAGTGATCCACAGAACTAAGAATCCAAACTGGAAGGTCAAGTAGGCAAATTTTCGTTCATTAATCGTGTAGTAGCCGTTTCCCTTTTTGTTGAAATCGATATAGGGAATCGCCATCAGGCCAGCAACAACCATATTTGGCAGCATCACGCCTGCCATCCACGGATCGTAATAGACCAACATTTCCTGCAAGCCCAAAAAATACCAGGGAGCTTTAGATGGGTTCGGGGTTTTCACACTACTGGCAGGTTCTTCTAGCGGTGCTTGTAGAACAATTGCCCACAGCAGTAGAAATGCCGTCAAACCAACCATGCAGATTAGCTCAGTATAAACTAAGTCCGGCCAGACGAGAACTTTTTCGTTATCAATGGCTTCCAGAGGCAATTCCCCTTGCGCAATGCGACGATCGTTTTCAACTGCTTTGTAAGTTGCCAGCCAAGTAAAAAAGGCGAGCAAGAAAATCAAACCAACAATCGGGACGTTATCAGGTTTCATCACAATCGCGGCGAAATCAACGTCGGCGATCGAGAGCCCCATAAAAATGAGCATTAGGTTTAACCCCAACCATGCCATGTTTGGCTTGACCCAGTATTCCCGAGTAATAAATAGAGCAAACAAGATTGCCAGAGTACCGAGTGAATAGGTCACTGGCATCATTGCAGCGTCAATCATATTTTTGATTGAATCCGGCACCGAAACATAGGAAATCATTCCGGCGTCACCACTACTGACAATGCCGCCCATGATGACACAAACCAAACCAACAACAGACCAAACAACGGCTAATCGTTGATTACCATTAACTTTCCATTGATAAACAGCAAACAAACCATTCATTACAGCAACTGCCAAATAGTAACTGCAGAGGAATCCACTGATGCTCGCTAAGAATTCATCGTAAGTAAGGTGACCATGCATGGCTGTTGTTCGCCGCCTATTTCTTGTTTACTATTAAAATGATCTACTGGCTGTTTAACTGTTTATAAATACTGAAGGTTATCTGTACTGCAGGCCACTACATCGGGCTACTAATACCGCCATCTTTACGAATCCGCCAAAAGTGGATAGCTAGCAGTAAAGCTGCCCCTAAGGGAATTGCGATGCAGTGCAGAATATAAAATCGATTTAGTGTTTCTTCGCCAACAAAGCGCGCACCTAGCAATCCAAAACGCGCATCCGAGGCGTTTGTGATCATATCAATACCGCCGACGGACAATAATTGAGACCCAGGACCTTCGTGGCCCAGAAACGGGGCGGCTCGAGCCATGTTTGATCCCACCGTAATCGCCCAAATCGCAAGTTGATCCCATGGAAGCAGGTATCCCGTAAACGACAACAACAAAGTGAGCAACAACAAAATAACACCTAATACCCAATTAAATTCACGCGGAGGCTTGTAGCTACCCGTGAGAAAAACTCGGTACATATGCAACCAGACCGTGATCACCATCGCGTGGGCTCCCCAGCGATGTAATTCGCGCAGAATCCCTAAAGAAGTGACATCTCGTAGCACCAGAATATCCGAATATGCCCATTCGATGGTAGGGCGATAATAGAACATCAACAGAACACCAGTAACCGTTTCCACTAAGAACAGAAAGAACGTAACACCTCCCATGCACCAAGTGTAACTCAATGCTATCCCCTGCTTCTTCGCCGAAACGGGATGCAAGTGCAAGAAGAAGTTCGTCAACATTACGACGATTCGATTACGACGATCGACCGGCGCTGGATGACGAAAAATACTCTTCCAAATTTGAGAGTTCCGAATTATTTCACCAATGGGAGGCATCTGCTCAAAAACCTAATGTAAAACTTGCTATCAAAACACAGAAGCTATGGTTAGCCTCTGCCAAAATCAGATTAAACGCTTACGTACGAATTGGGATCAGTCCACTGTCCCACTTCCTCCATAAACTTACGACTCTTATCCACCTCTAACTGACCGTCATCAGCAACGCGTATCGCGTATCGCTCTAATGGACGAGGAGCTGGACCTTCAAAGTGCATTCCATTTTTATAAAAACCACTGCCGTGGCAGGGGCATTTAAATTTCTGTTCACCTTCTAACCAGTTTGGCGTGCACCCTAGGTGCGTACAAACCGACTTCAACGCATAGATCTGTGATTCGCCCTCATATTCCCAGCGAATGACCCATACACCAAATTGCGCTTTATATTTTGCTTCAACCTGCCCTGGAGAATACCCAGCAGGAAAACCAACTTTGAATTTTGTCGGGGGCTCAGTCAGTACATTCGGGAACATAAAGCGAGTGAACCCCAACGTCCACAACAAGCTGGTCAAACCCATTGACGTGAAAGCTACGGCAAGAGGCGTTCCGAGGAATACTTTGGTGGTCATTGCGAAAAACCCGCGACGGTCTGGAGCAACAACATCAGCTTTTTCTTGCTTCTGTGGCAGGAAGTCTGATTTACGTGGAGCCGGCGGTACTTCCAGTTTTGGCTTGGCTGGCTTCGCTGGCGTTTCATCTGCCTCGACCGCCTCACCGAAACTTCGTGGACCACGCTGGGTGCCCGTGCGTGCCGCTGCTAATACACTCGCTGTCTCACGTGGCCCTACAGGGGTATCTGCTTCTGCCGCAACTGCTGGCTTCGCTTTGGGAGCGGTTTTTGCCTTGACTGCCGACTTCTCTTTGGGAGCCGGAGCAGCGCCATCGTCTTGAGCGGATGCTAGCATATCTGCGACGGACATCGATGACCGATCAACCTTAGCAACTGGTGCTTCGTCTGTGTTGGCTGCAATCGTCTCGTCAGTTTCACCAGACTCTTCGGGGGAATTATCTACAGAGCCTGTCGCGGTACTTTCACCACGCGCGGCTGCCAGCATATCAGCTACCGACATCGATGATGGATTAACCTTCTCACCGCCGACTGGTGCAGCGGACTTTTCCGCTGCTGGCAATTCTCCCGTTTCAACCGATTCAACTGCGTCACGAGTATCGTCTGCAGCGGGAGTTGCGCCAGCTCCGCCATCAGCACTACGTGCCTGGGCGAGGATATCTTTGATCGAGGGATCTTGGTCTGCCATGAATTCTGTTGCCTTATGGCGTTCTTAAAACCTAATAAAACTAGTCGTGACTGTTGTGTCATTTGAAAACAAATTGCATTGCCTTTCAAATAACGAGATGTATTACATTCCTTGTTACAGCTTGTCAGCTAATTATGAAAAAATGCAGCTTTCTAAATATCACACAAACGTCTTTGAGTGACTACGTAATCAAACATTCCCTTCTTTATCATTCAATCTCATTTAAGGCAAAAAGATGACTTTGTGATTTTTTTCACAATTACACAACACAATTTGAGCGTCGCCCGCAATTCGCTTTAGAAGGTTATGAAAACATTAAATTCCCAAGCGCACTAACACCTCAACACACTAATATTGTACTTCTTCTTACTCCCTTAGTTTATCAATCTTAATGTCAAAAATGTAATACCCTAGTGGGCTGAAAATTAATATTTTTTGGCAAATTTTTCGCTTATTTTCAATTCACACCTTAATCATCTTCAATCGGCAACTCAGGCGAGTGTAATCCACCTTTAATCGTCTGTTTTGCAAGCGCTTTATCTGAGATATCGCTCCGACACCAACATCCATTCCACTCGATACATTCAACGGCAGCATAGGCACTCGCTTTCGCCTCCGCCACTGTATTACCAAGAGCGGTAACGCCTACGACGCGCCCTCCACTGGTCACAATACGATCCTTGTCAAACTGCCCCAACGATGTGCCCGCATGAAAGACTTTAACATCTTCAACGCTGTCCGCTGCTTCCAGTCCGCGAATTTCATAACCCGTCAGATAACTTCCTGGATATCCCTGACTTGCGACCACCACACAACAAGCTGACCGAGGATCCCACTGGGGCGGTTCAATTCTATCCAACTCACCGTCAGCAACAGCCTCAAGAATATCGACTACGTCTGATTGCAACCTCATCAACAATGGTTGGCATTCAGGGTCACCAAAGCGAACATTATATTCCAATACTTTGATTCCCGTGGGCGTGATCATCAGGCCAGCATAAAGCACCCCTTTAAACGGCGTGCCATTTTTCTTAAGCGCATGAATCGTTGGCACCAAAACATTTTCTTCGACCCATCGCACATCTTCATCCGACACAGCAGGCGTCGGGCTATAGGCTCCCATGCCTCCTGTATTAGGCCCAGTGTCACCATCGCCTGCTGGCTTATGATCTTGAGCTGCCGGTAACGTAACAATCGTCTTGCCATCGGTAATTGCTAAGATACTCGCCTCTTCACCTTCAAGCCGTTCTTCAATAATAAATTCTGCACCCGCTTCACCAAAGACTCGATCACGTCCTATTGCTTCGATCGCATCTAACGCATCTTGCTTCGTGTGACAAACCGTCACGCCCTTGCCTGCTGCCAAACCATCCGCTTTGACTACAACATGACATGGACGTTCACCGTCACCAGCAAATCGTTCCTCTAACATCTCGATCGCTAAATCCGGATCAGTAAACGCTCGGTAGTCCGCCGTTGGTACACCTGCCATTTTCAAAATCTTTTTACAAAATACTTTCGAGGCTTCTAGTCGTGCTGCCGTCTTATTAGGCCCAAACACTTTCTGACCAGCCGCTTCAAATGTATCGACAATCCCTGCGGCCAAAGGTGCTTCGGGGCCCACGACAGTTAAGCCCACTGCATTTTTCTCAGCAAAGCGAACCATCGCTGCAAAATCATCTTGGTCTAAATCTACGTTGACCGCATCCTGATACGTACCAGCATTTCCAGGTGACACAAACACTGTGTCGACTCGCGGGCTCTGTAGAATTTTCCATGCCAAAGCGTGCTCACGACCACCACTGCCAATTATCAGGACGTTCATTTGTTTACCCACATTCGTTATGTTTCTGAGCTTCAATTACGGCCAAATCGGCCAATCAATAGCGACACGTGACATCTAGATGTCGTCTATTCATACGGGAGAATATACCCAGCAGAACAAATCGCGCAAACCCGACGCAATTTACCTTTCGTTGCGTTGTCGCAATGCACAGGTACAACTCAACGTTACGGTCAACATTAACAATTACGCTGGCAGTGACATCCTGGTTTCACAAAAACCCCCACAACTCGTTACAATATCCGACATGAACTATCCAGAACGCACTGACATTCCATCCAGCGTGAGCATTACGTCCCCAGTAACCATGCTTCCTGGTTTTCAAAACGCGTGGACATCGCGTTTGGCAAAACTGCATTTACACACTATCGGTGACCTACTTTTCTTCTTTCCACGAGACTATCAATGTTTCGCTAACCGAGTCGAGCTTGACACACTCCAGCGAGAAGAAACCGAGGTCTCTGTCCAAGGAACGATTACTGAGATTCGTGGAGGGCGCACTCGTTTTGGAAAATCAATTTTAACCATCACGCTTGAATGTGGTGAAACACTTCTCACGGCAACATGGTTCGGTATGCCCTACCTCAAGAAAAAGTATCAAGTCCATGACTCCGTGCTACTTTCGGGTCAAGCCAAACCCAAAAAGACGGGTAACAAATGGGAAATGACACACCCCCGCATTGTCTTACTCGAACAAGACGAACAAGCCACCGGTGGCGAAGTACTTCCAGTTTATCCGCTGACTCAGGGACTCACGCAAGCTACGATGCAACGTATTATCCGGCTGGCCGTAGAACACTACGCAGATCAACTAGAAGAAGTGCTACCGGAATCCCTCCGGACTAAAAAAGGAGTTACCTCGATAACGACAGCGGTACAACATATTCACTGCCCGCAATCGCTCGAGGAAGCGGAGGCGAGTCGCTTTCGCTTCATCTATCAAGAACTACTTGTATTACAACTCGCCCTGGCACTCAGACGCTGGCAACTCGCCGCCACTAGCAAAGCTCCCGAACTTGAAACTGATGCCCGCATCCACGCGAGGATCACTTCGCGATTCCCGTTTACACTTACCTCCGCACAGCAACACGTTGTGCAAGAGATCACCGAAGACATGGCTTCAAGTCGTCCCATGAATAGACTGCTACAAGGTGATGTTGGAAGCGGAAAAACCGTCGTGGCGGAATATGCAATGCTGTTGTGTGTCGCGCATCAACATCAAGCCGTACTCATGGCACCAACTGAGATCTTAGCGCAGCAACATTTTCAGACACTCAGCCGAGACTTAGAACAATCACGGGTCAAGATTGCGCTGCTGACCGGATCGATGAAAGCAGCTAAGCGAAAACAAGTTTTGACTGACGTCGAAGCAGGCGAAATTGACCTGCTCATCGGAACGCATAGTCTAGCTAGCGATCAACTGAATTTTAAATCACTGGCACTCGTCGTAATCGACGAACAGCATAAATTTGGAGTCCGACAACGACTAGCCGTCCGCAAAACGGGACTCGACCCCCATTACCTCGTCATGTCCGCCACTCCAATCCCACGAACTATCGCCATGGGATTGTTTGCGGATCTCGACATTTCCACTATCCGCAGCGGGCCCGATCACCAACAACCCGTTCACACATACCTTGGTACCGCCCAACAACGTGAGCCATGGTGGGATTTCTTTCGCAAGAAACTACGCGAAGGCCGCCAAGGGTTTGTCATTGCTGCGATCATCGATCAAGAAACGAATACGGAACTGCAAAGCGTTGAAAAAATTTACCAGCAACTACAAAATGACGTGCTTAGTGATTTTCGCATCGCAATGTTGCATGGCAAACTACCCGCTATAGAAAAAAACCAGACAATGCAACGATTTACGGATCACGAATTGGATGTTATCGTTGCTACGTCAGTGGTGGAAGTCGGCGTCAACGTGCCAAACGCATCTCTCATGACGATCGAAGACGCTCAACAGTTTGGACTCGCGCAATTGCATCAATTCCGAGGCCGGATTCGCCGAGGGCATCATCCGGGTTATGTTTGTGTTTTTGCCAGTCCCAACAACCCCGATGCTGTGGAGCGGCTTGAAATATTCGTCAAAACTCTTGATGGCTTTGAACTCGCCGAAGCAGATTTCAAGATACGGGGACCCGGAGATTTATTCGGCACAAAACAACATGGGCTACCACCACTACGCATTGCTGATCTCCATCGTGACCGATTGATTTTGGAGCAAGCACGAGAGGATGCCCTCGCACTTATCGAACACGACCCCGGCCTGCAAAGCCTCGACCTAATCCGCCTCCGCAAACAAGTCCTCCGCCGTTATGGCAAAGTGCTAGATGTAGGCGACGTCGGTTAGTGACAACCCGCGCCAAACAATGTTGATAGCCAGACCTCTATTATCGGCAAACAACTGCACCTATTGATATTTCTGATAGGCGGCAACGGCGAGGTGATCACAACGTTCGTTTTCTTCGTGACCGCTGTGTCCGGCGACTCGAGTGTAAGTCAATGTGTGCCCCGCTAATAATACATCAAGCTCCATCCAAAACTCTTGGTTCTTGATTGGCACTAGGCGATTTTTATCCTTCCGTTTCCAACCGCGACTCTTCCAACCCTGCATCCATTCCTGAATTCCCTTGCCAACATAAACGCTATCGGTAAACAACTCGACCTCACAAGGAACCTTCAAAACTTTCAGTCCTTCAATCACTGCCTGCAACTCCATCTGGTTGTTGGTCGTATCAGGCATGTAACCGCTCGCTTCCTGCTTCTTGCCCGAAGCTAAGTCATGCAATATGTACGCCCAACCGCCGGGACCAGGGTTTCCGCTACAACCACCATCCGTAAATAAATGAACCACTCGTGCCAAAGGATGCTCCTCCATGTTACTAACTGCGTTTACTCGTCCTGTGATTCAGGTTCTAACTCCGATTGTGATTGAGGCGATAGATTTTCAATATTTTGAATCCTTGCCACCTCGTCCACTCGACGATTAATCTCTGATCCTCTTTCAATTTCAAAAGCTGTGGCCATATAGGGAAGCAAAACCGTGAACGTCGAACCTATTCCCAACTGACTCTTCACCGACACTTCGCCACCAAGTATACGACAGAGTTCTTTGACAATAGACAAGCCCAAGCCCGTACCGGCATATTCTCGAGTAAGATTATCTTGGCCGCTGACGATATTCCCTTGGCGAAATTTTTCGAAAATCGTATCGCGATCTTCTTCAGCAATTCCAATCCCCGTATCAACGACTTCGATCTCAAAAAAATCCGCATCCATCGGTGACTCTACAACGGTCACGGTAATTCGCCCACCCTCGGGCGTGAACTTAATCGCATTGGATAGCAAGTTCGTTAAGATTTGCTGAATCTTGCCTTGATCTTGAGTCACTTGACGGTCACTAAGTTTAACTTTCACCTCGAGCGAAATATTCTTTTCTTCGACCAACGAACGTACTAAATCACATTGTGCAGTCACCACAGCACCCAACAGCATATCAATTGGTTTCACTTCCAACTTACCCGCTTCGATTTTTGCTAAGTCCAATATCTCATTGATCATCTCCAGCAGAATCCGGCCACTGCGTTGAATATTTTCCGCATAACGAGTCTGTTTCTCATCGAGGCTTTGTACGCCTTGCAGAATCTCAGAAAAACCGATGATGCTGTTGAGAGGCGTTCGTAACTCATGGCTCATATTCGCCATGAACTCATCCTTCATGCGATTCATGTCATACAACTGCATATTCAGCTGAGCCATTTCATCAACTTTCAAAGCTTGTTGAGCTTCAGTCAGGTGACGAACCATGCGGTTAAACGACGTTCCCAATTCTTCAAACTCGTCGTCCGTATTAATATCCGCGCGCTGCTTGAGATCACCCCGACTAATGCGATCACTCACATCGCGCAGGTGATTCAATGGTCTCACAACGAGTAATCGAATGATTATATACAAAGCAATCATTGACACGAACACCGTGACGATCGCCACCGCAATCAATATCGCTCTGGCGTTATGAATCGCGTTCTGCGTTTCCTCGTAAGGAATCTTGACCTTGATCACAGTAAAGGGAAGTTGGTTACCGGTAATCGCGGCGCCCTCGCCACTACCTTCCACGCCCGGAGTTTGATTATTGTGGCAAATGATGCAGGTTGTACCCCAGCGGACAGGCTCATAATACTGATACTCATTAATTTCCTTGAGTACACGTTCTTTAAAGATGGGGCGATCCTCTTCGGATTCATCGGTGACCGTCAGTAGATCCGTTAACGTTACATCCGCAACATTTTCAGGATCTACCTCAGGTTCCCCATTAACTTCGTTCTTTTGTTCGGACTCAAACATCGCTTGAAGCTCGGCGATGATGCGTATTTCACGAGGTGTTGTGGCAACCTGAACATTCTTGATGTCGCGAGGTTTGGCCTCTAGGTCGGTGACAATTATTTCATGTGTGTAACGACCGTCGCTCAGAGACAATTCCTTCAAGACCGTGTCAGCAAACTCTTTTTGGTCAGCCCGTGTCTCCCAATAACTGAAGTGGGGTTTCATCAGAGCAACATCGACTACATCGCGAGCGGTGGTTCGAGTGTTACGTAAAATCAAATCCGAAGAAACGTTTTCCACTCCCCAAAAAGCACCCGAAATAAGCAGGGTCAACCAGAAGCCGAAGAGCAAACGACATTTGCGCTCCAAACTTGTCTCACCCAATACTCGTTTCCAGGTACGTTGCGGCATTGAATTATCACTTCACTCCACTCAAAAGTTGCTTAAACCTAGGCGCTCGAACAAGTGCCTATTCTTTATGTGGCTATTGTAGGGCATCACCGTTTTAATAGAAACAAGACATTCTATTTCGATAATATTTCTTGGGCGTTGACCGAATCCTCCTTCATTCCGTTTTCGTAAACAAGTGCAGGCGGATGCTACCAGCTTCAAAAATCCCCAACCTCCTCAGCCCAATCCTAATTCATCTCGATACAAACCTGTCGTTTCGATATACATCTCGACAGCCCGCGGAGTCCGATAACGGATACTCTTAGAATCACGCACCCGCTCACGAATTCCCGTGCTTGTTAGTTCCATACCCGGCATCTCAACCTCCGACATGCGAATCTGCTGCAACTGCTCTGGGGTTATCATTCCTGCTAATACATCCAAGTCGACAGACGCACAACCAAGACGGCGAACAACACTTAAAACTGCTAATTCACAAATCCGCCGAGGGTTTTTCCACTTCGGTAAATCTGCTAACGAGTCCGCGCCCAGCAACAAAAAGAATTCGTGCTCCACAAATTGCTCGTGTAATAACTCCAATGTGTCGACTGTAAAACTTGCACCACCCCGCTCCAACTCAATTTCCGAGATGCCAAAACCACTGTGCCCAGCTAACGCCAGTCGCAGCATCTCTACCCGCTGTTCGTCACTAGCAAAACTTCCAGCAGGCTTATGAGGATTCAGCGCCGCCGGCACAAACCACACCTCATCTAAACCACACTGTTCGTGACAGCTCTCTGCCAATAACAGATGCCCATAATGGACAGGGTCGAAACTACCACCTAAAATCCCGATGCGTCGCACACTTCACCTCAGATAAACGAATACAACCTAAAATTAAATTTACGTATCCCTGCCAGCTTGGCAATCCCACCAAGACTCTAATCGATAACCGTCGTTCACAGCCAGTTTATCAATTCACTGCTAAAAAATGGTACGATAAATAAACTGCGAATCACATACGACATGACCTAACTTACTCATCATACCCTATGCCGCGACAACCAGGCTTATTTCCCGACGATGTTCCCGACGAGTCTCCATTGGAGACTCCCTGGGTCCACGATGCACTGAAAGATCATTCGATCGCCACAGTCGTCTTCGCCGAAGTTCCCTGGGGCCCATTTGATTATCTCATCCCCAGTGAATTACAAGATTCGGTCAAAGCGGGTCGACGAGTCCAAGTACCTCTAGGTCGCGGAAACCGCCAAGTCAGTGGATATTGCGTTGCCGTTAAACACACTGGCACCGGCCAGCAAGATACAACAGCCCCTCAAAAGAAAGAACGCTCTTACAAACTCAAGCCCATCACGAGTGTCATTGATGGTTTCACATTGCTGTCCGCTGAAATGCTGGAACTAACAAAATGGATGGCCGACTATTACATCGCTCGACACGGTCAAGTCCTTGAAGCGGCGGTGCCTGCCGGAGTGCGCTCCGCCGCTGGAACCCGCAAAGTTCGGTTTTTCAAACTAAACAAATCTCGCCTTGAAATGATCCAAAGCGACGAACTTCCCCCCAAGCAACAGCGCATTGTCGAACTGTTACGCGGCAACGACGCTTGGCAAACAGCAGATCAGATCTGCAAACGGGTGCATTGTTCGCAAGCTCCAATTCAGGCACTGGTCAAAAAAGGAATCGTGCAAACAGAACACAAACGAGTACAGAAAACTGACGTACAACAAGAAATCCTTCCCCGCGAAGAAAACCTACAGCTCAATCCCGCTCAACAACAAGCGCTGCAAACCATCACGGCCGCCATAAAAAACGACTCCTATGAAACAGTACTCGTCCACGGCGTCACCGGCAGCGGAAAAACTGAAGTCTATATTCAAGCTATCGAAGAAGTCATTCGTTACGGTCGCCAAGCTATTGTTCTAGTGCCAGAAATTTCCCTAACGCCGCAAACACGCCAACGCTTCCGCTCTCGGTTCGATAAAGTCGCCGTTCTACACAGTCATCTTAGCGATGCCGAACGTCATTGGCATTGGCAACAAATTGCCCAAGGCGAAGTACAAGTGATCGTCGGCGCCCGCAGCGCTATCTTCGCACCCGCCCCACGCCTCGGCCTAATCGTACTCGACGAAGAACACGAAACAACCTTCAAACAAGAAACCGTCCCCCGCTATCATGCCCGCGACGTCGCCGCCAAGCGTGCACAACTGCAAAAAATTCCGCTCGTTCTCGGCTCAGCAACACCCGCCCTCGAATCTTGGCATCAAGCACAAATCGGAAATTACAAACTGGTCTCCATACCCGACCGCGTGATGCAACGCCCGCTACCGCGAGTTGCCACAGTGGACCTGCGGCATGAATCTCGATCCAAAGGAAGCTATGGATCCATCAGTCGCCAACTCCAAAGTGCCATCACGGAAACGCTGCGCGACGCGGGTCAGGTTATCTTATTGCTAAACCGGCGAGGCTACTCTACCAGTATCCAATGCCCAGCGTGTGGAGAAGTCGTCCAATGCCCCCAATGTGAAATTGCACTAACACACCACCGCTTCGGCATCGGTGGCCAACGACTCGAACGCGCGCTGTGTCATTACTGTGATTACCAAATCCCAGCACCCAAAGTTTGTCCTAGTTGTAGTGGTGACAGTATCCGATTTGCCGGACTCGGCACGCAAAAACTCGAAGAAGAAGTCCGCGATAAATTCCCGGACGTCGCCGTGCTGAGAATGGACTCCGACACAATGCAACGCCCCAATGCGCACGAACAAGCACTCGATCGGTTTCGCCGTGGTGAAGTTCAAATTCTGGTCGGGACACAAATGATCGCCAAAGGACTCGACTTTCCCAATGTGCACTTAGTGGGAGTTATTAATGCCGATACAGCACTACACTTTCCGGACTTCCGAGCTGGTGAAAGGACGTTTCAACTAGTTACGCAAGTCGCTGGACGGACCGGCCGCGGAGACCAAGATGGGCGCGTGCTTGTGCAAACATACTCACCAGAACATCTCGCAATCATCGCAGCAAGCAAGCATGACTATGCGTTATTTGCCGAACAGGAACTGCCGGGGCGAGAAGAGTTTGGGTACCCGCCCTTCTGCAGCATGATACGTTTAATCATTCGAGGTGCTGAAGACGCGGCCAGCATGCAGTACGCTCAACATTTGGCGCAGTGCTGCCAAGCCGCCATCGATCAATCCCCCTCATCCAACATCCGTATGCTCGGCCCAGCACCCGCACCAATCACGAAAGTTCGTGACAAATATCGATACCACTTGCTATTGTTATGCGACAACATAACCGCAATTCGAGAAGTGATCGCCCGCGTCTACGAAGAACAAAAACCACCGAATGACATCCAATGGGTCGTCGATGTCGATCCTCAAAATCTATTGTAACCGCTCGGTGAAAATTGCCCTCGGATCCCAGCCTCTACTCGGCATCAATCAACCGATATGCCTGACCATCAATAACAACAATTACGGTTCCCGGCAAAGCTAGAATTCGAGCAACAACAGCACCATGTTTCGCTGCTAACTCAAAGTAGCCGGAACTGTAACGCGTTAAATCTTGTGCTGTTTTAACGTGCTCTTTGGAGGCAGTCGAATCAACCCACTGACCTTCCTCTAAAAAGAACGACTTGCCACCGATCTGCTTCAACGTCTTCACTTTTACCGTGCGATTGGTTACCGCGTCGCGGAATATAACTCCACCATCCGCATCAACTCTCTGGCTTGGTAACAAGCCTTCATCATCCGCATCTCCTAAGCCTCCCAATCCACCACCAGCATTCTGGAAAGCGGCTTTGTTTTGCCGACGAGCAAATCCGGCTTGGCCAGCTTCTTCTGTCACTAGAACATTTAAAGCCATGGCTGCCCTTTGGCGCGATTTTGCTTCGTCTCGTGGGGCACCGTTTTCATCTGCCAAGAATGATGTGTAGGGTGTGAGAACTCCATGACGGCGAGAAAGCAACACAAGTTCATCCAGTAATTCATCGTTACGACCTTCGAGATCAATTTTGTCGATAATCTCACCAATACGTCGCACCGCCCATAACTTTTCTACAAACGATTGATTGCTGCTGGTAGATTTGTGTTCAAGTTTTGCCGGGAATTCAAATCGTTGCACCTCACCATTCACTCGACCATTCAAAACAACCTTGGCATTGCCCGCGTGTTTATAACGACCCACTAAAACTAGCTGGTCGCCCGCAAATAGATCATATAAGTTACGTGGATAAACTCGATTCACCACACTACCCTGTGCAATTTTGACGCCGTCAACGTCCACTCGTAACTTAACGTCTGTCAGCACGGGTGAAGCGATGCGAGTATAGAATTCAGCAACTTTGGCTTCGATGTCTTCATCCGGACGGACATATACCGATTGCCCATACCCAGTACGAGCTAACTTATCCAACAGCAAACTATTGACATCGTAGCCAACACCGAAGCAGCATACACGCGCGCGAACTGAGTTAGCCTTGGCTGCTTTGTCGACAATACGAGCGACATTCGTTTCACCAACCGTCGGGATGCCGTCAGTTAAAAATACAACATAATTCGGTGTTTCATCATCCTGCAACATGTCCAGTGCTGTATTCAAAGCACCATCAATATTTGTGCTGCCACCTGCAAAAATACCCTCAACAAAACCCAACGCTTTATCTCGCGATGATCTACTATAACGCTGCAACTCGGGTGCAAACGTTTCAATTTCAGAGTCGTAGGCCACAATGTTAAACAGATCGCCGTCTTTTAGATTATTAATGACAAATCGCAAAGCCTCCTTGGCTTGATCTATTTTGCGCCCCGTCATGCTTCCACTGCGATCCACGACAAACACAACATTCTTGGAAATGCTCTCCTGCTGCTGCGCTTGAATATCTGGCGAAATCAGCATCATGAAATAACCGTCTTCATCCCCATCCGGTCGGTAACTCAACACACTCGTACCAATCGATTGCTTACCAACGTCATAGAACAAACGGAAATCCGAATTGGGAATTACATTTTTCTGTTCATAACTAATTCGGGCTATCTTTGGCGATGGCTTTTTTACAGCAATCGAATGCGTAGGACTGTAGACACTCTTGATGGCCAGTGACGATGAAATAGACACCTGTACCGACAACTGCTCAATCGGTTTCGTGGTGTGTCGAGCGATTCGCAGCGGGAACAACCATTCCGTCATTCCCTGAAACTGACGGCACACTTGGGAATACCGAATTGTGACTTTGCGCGTTTCACCAGGTGGGATCGGAAATACGCTCGTCTTAAAGATCCCTGAACCCATCCATTCCAACAACGCCGGATCTTGGTTCCGACGAACATAACCCTCGAATATGCGTCGCGCTTCGTCGCGATCAATTAACTTGGCCTCATATTCTTTATTACCCACAAGCAACGTCAAACGATCAATCGCTCCATCATATGGAAGTGGAAAAACAAAACTCGCTTCGATCGTCCGCTTCGATGTATTCTTGAATTCTTGTGACACCTGAACGCGTGCAACCTGACCATTCAAATTGACGTTCACGCCTAAGGATTTGATACAGTACGAATGTAAAGGCTGTACGATCGGAGACGGCAGAATACCAGGCGGCATCGGTGGGGCAATCGGACGACGCAAGTCTATTAATGCGCCTTGACCAAAGCACTCTCCTAACAGGAGACACAAAAACAATAAACTAAATACTGCTGTTTTCAATTGTTTTCCCTGATCAACGCTGACTAAAGCTCGCATCGCATTCTCCAATATTGTTCTTTTACTTCTGCTACCTAACGCTTCTCCACCAACTACTACCTCTTAACACTCAAATTGCAAAATATCGTTGCTGTGAATGTACCAAAGTATCAGACGCACAGATGCAACTAAAAGTTCCCACAAAAACCACGTATTTCTATTATACGTTTTCCCTCTTGATTCACGCGGGTGAATTTGACAAACTCCCACAAGTAAATCTAGTCTTTCCCGCTATACGTACGCCTTGAATCGCATGCATCGAATGAATCAAAATCTTGTATCCCCTCTAACAGCCTGTTTCGTTGCGCTGTTTTGTTGCGCGATCCTGCAAAGTGGGTGTATTAGCACCAGCGTCTGGAATTGGGGCGATAATGGGCCGCCGCGAGAAGAAGAGTTGGTAAGACTGGCAGCGGATGCGCCAAAAATTGAAAATCCAATGACTGTCCCTATCCGAGATCGCGATTTTTTATGGTCCATCCTCGTCAATACCATCGAAGATTACTTTCCGATCCAAAGCGAAGAGCGAATTCAATTGGTCGGCAATACATTGACCGAAGGGTACTTAAAAACTGCTCCGAGTGATGCTGCCACGATGTTCGAACCTTGGCGAAAAGACAACGTAGCAGGCTTTGATCAACTCCATGCAACCTTGCAAACCATACAACGCCAAGCAGAAGTTTACGTGCGACCCACCCGTGATGGATTTCGTCTAGAAATCATTGTCCATAAAATTCTAGAAGATCTGCCGCGGCCCGAATATAGTACCATCGGCGGGGCAACGCTACGACATAGCGCATCGCATACAAGACCCCAACAAGCAAATGGGATTAAACAAACTCGACTAGGTTGGATTCCCCAAGGTCGAGATGTTGCACTTGAACAGGCAATATTGCAAGACCTACAACAACGCATGACTGAAGCCACAATTTCCTCGGCAAGTCCTCCAACAGCCAATAATGAAAACTCTACTCTAGGACTACCTAATCTCGGTCTATAAAGGCCGATTTGTAGTAACTGGCGGGTATAACCGCCCCCATGCAGATTGCAACTCAGAAGGCAAATCAACCACACCAATGCCAGCGTCTCCTATGAGGGCAACCCCTAGTTCATACAATTGCTCGAGCGAATTCTGAGATAAATCCAAGAAGATACACTTTTTGCCACCGTAAACGCACAGTCCTGATCCGCTGCCGTCGAGCAACTCTAAACGGACTTCAATCCCCTGTTCTTTTGCAAAGTCAATCCCAGTCTGTAATAGCGCGGCTGCCTGCATCTTACTTACTTCCCTACTTTACCCTGCCTTACCAATTCTTCCTAACACGAACTGCCTCTCTTCCCAACCCGGAAAATTTTAACATACAAGAGGTTCGCAATTCCAATTATAAACTACTTACTATGGCTAACTGAAGGTCAATTTGTCGATATCAAATATGGTCGTTTAACACATGCATAACAGAATATAAATAGTGCTGGTCAGGTAAAGGAACTAGTAAACAATCAACCAGGTAAAAGAGTTAAACTGTACGGGCAAACCACACAACGCACGAATGAATAGACAGGAAGTCTCGAGAAATCCTATGAGCGCGACAAACGACATCCAAACTACAGAAAATGCCGCAGCGATGGAAGCAGTTGACACCGAAAAAACACCCGCGGTAATACTGACCTCTGATAGCCCGGAAACTGCTGCGACCGACACTGCAGAACAAGCCGACACTGCAGAACAAGCCGACACTGCAGAACAAGCCGACACTGCAGAACAAGCCGACACTGCAGAANTGCAGAACAAGCCGACACTGCAGAACAAGCCGACACTGCAGAACAAGCCGACACTGCAGAACAAGCCGACACTGCAGAACAAGCCGACACTACAGAAGAAGTCGACACTGCAGAAGAAGTCGACACTGCAGAAGAAGTCGACACTGCAGAAGAAGTCGACACTGCAGAAGAAGTCGACACTGCAGAAGAAGCCGACACTACAGAAGAAGCCGACACTACAGAAGAAGCCGACACTACAGAAGAAGCACCTGGACTTCAGCAGCAGATTACGATACTGCAGCAACAGTTATTCCAAGCACAGAAAATGACAGCGCTCGGAGAACTAGTCGGTACAACAACCCACGAATTCAACAACATTCTCATGACCGTTCTAAACTATGCTCAGATCGGAATGCGCCATCGAGACGATGAAACTCGCGACAAAGCATTTGAGAAGATCTTGGCAGCGAGCCAACGCGCAGCGAAAATCACCAACGCAGTGCTCGGTATGGCACGTAATCGTAGTGACGTTATTGAACCAACAGACCTCTCAAGAATAATCGATGACGCGCTGGTGCTGCTCGAACGAGAACTATCTAAGTACCGTATAAATTTAGAAACGACCATTGACGAAATTCCAGACACACTATGCAACGGAAACCAAATCCAACAAGTGCTCCTCAACCTATTAACCAATGCACGACAAGCGATTGATATGGGTGGCACGATCTGGTTGAAACTTCAACACGATGCTACCGAACAAATGACGGTTCTCACAATACGAGACTCTGGTTGTGGCATTCCGCAAGATCAACTACCTCAGATTCTTGATCCGTTCTACAGCACTAAAGATGGGCCCGATGAAAGCGGTAAAGGGGGTACCGGATTGGGATTATCCTCATGCCACAAAATTATCGCAAACCACGAAGGACGCATGAAAATCGAAAGTGCTGTGGGAGTCGGCACTCAGTTCACAATTCTACTGCCCACAGCGAAAGCCGCGTAACACACTCCGCCAATCAATGGTGATGCAGAAAAGACCTTCCGGCCATGCGTTGTCGCATCAAATTCGTTCATCCAGAATATCCCGCACATTAGGATTTCTTATCAAAGAACTTTTCGGCTTCGGCAAGCAACGGGTTAATCGTCTTTTCTTGTAAATCGTGTGGTGGATACCAATCAACCCAGCGATATCCGATATGCTCCGTCACTTCAATTTTTGCTTTGCACCCCTTCTTGAGCTTCGCCATGTAAATCACCAGTCGTTTTTGAACATCTTTACCGCGTCCCTTCCAGTTGGACACTTTATAGGTTTGCTCAAAACGAAACCCTTTTGTCAGTTTGATCGATTCCGCGGCAATTCCGGTCTCTTCCGTAAATTCACGCAATGCGCATTCCCGTTTTGTTTCTCCTAGATCAACATGCCCCTTAGGTAAGTCCCAGCGATTGGCATGCTCCATAATTAGAAACTGTTTGTGGGGATTTTTACGGAATAACAAAATCCCACAAGACATCACTTCTTTCATCGTACAAGCTGTTCCTTCGCCAAAAAATTAACTGCAGGCAACACTAACTCACGAAAAGATTAATTCTCAGGAATTACAAAATCCGCAATAAATAACTGACTCTGGTGTTCATCTGTTCGAGTACTCGTCCACATCAACTGTTTTCCATTTGGTGAAAATACAGGCAACACATCTGCCGCTACATTATCCGTCACTCTCACGGGCTCCTCAATGGTAAACTCACCCGAGTCCGATATCGAATACTTCGCCAACCAGAGGTCGTAGTTAGGTCGCCCACCGGTTGAATGATCAGCTCCAGACCAAATCAAATATGGTTTATTTGGATGCCAGTATGGTCCCCAATTAACACCGGTCGTATCAGTTAATGCTCGTTCATTTTTTCCATCGACGCCAATCACATAGATTTGCAACATATGCTCTTCTTTGCGATCACTGCGAAAAATAACCCATTTACCACACGGGGACATAAACGGCCCACCGTCATACCCTTTGGCATTCGTCAACTGGCGTACTTTGCGACCGTTCGACTTCATGATGTATAAATCCGGATCACCGTCGCGAGTACTGCAAAATGCGATCCATTTACCATCACTGGAGTAAGCTCCTTCGGCATCATACCCATCAGCGGTAGTTAGCCGCTTCAAGATATTTCCATCTAAATCCGCAACATACATATCGGTATATGGATCAAAGGGCCACGAATACCTGCGACGCACTCCGTTCTTTCGATCCTCTGCCTGCTGCTTAATCTCCGCTTGTTCTGTTTCCGTCATCTGCGGATCAGTATGACTTGAAGAATACATGATCCTTTTTCCATCGAGCGAGAAGTAACTGCAAGTCGTACGTCCACGTCCAGTACTGAGCATTCGTGGGCGACCACCGGCTAACGGTTGCGTATAAATTTGGTAAAAAGGATAATCCTTGGTAATTGCTTGGTAGACAATCTGAGTCGCATCTGGTGAAAAATAACCCTCACCCGCTTTGACAAAACCATTGGTGACTTGGCGTATGTTCTTGAGGTATGTCATTTCAACGCTAACGGCACTGTCACTCACTGCTTGAGCCTCTACTGTACCCACCGTTGCCAGGAGTGACGCTAATGCCAGAAACCAACTGAGCGATGTAACCACAATTGACTTCATGATCGATCTAAACATTTCCATTACACTCAATCCTTTATAAATAATGCATTTCATTTCACTCTCACCAATGTAACAAAGTAACAAGGCAGTCGCTATAATCAAACCGACTCACAACTCAGCTTGATAGTTCGCACACACGTCGTAGTGTTTTATTCCGATTAAATATGTAAGGCAGCAACATGAAAATATATACCCGTGGAGGCGACCAAGGGGAAACTGGACTCGTCGGCGGCGGTCGCGTAAGAAAAACGGACCCACAAATTGCAGCCATCGGTAGTTTAGATGAACTTAACGCACAACTCGGTGTTATTCGCAGTTTTGACATTCGCGCCGACCTTGATCAGATGCTGCAAGGGATTCAATCGCGTCTGTTTGATGTCGGAGCCATTGTAGCGGAGGGGGCAACAGGAGCCACCGACATCGAATTATCCGAGCAAGACAGTATAGCTCTTGAGAGCCTGATTGATATACTACAACAAGACCTCGTGCCGCTAAAGAAGTTCATTTTACCAGGTGGAAATCCTGTCGCTGCCCAGACCCACTTGGCCCGAGTTGTTTGTCGCCGTGCTGAACGAGATGTGTTCATCGGAGCGCCCACTGCAAACCGCAAACTGCCAATGGTCTTTAAATACCTCAACCGCTTGTCCGATTTTTTATTCGTGCTCGCACGCACCTTTAACGCGTTGCACGACACCACCGAATCGACTTGGCATTAATATTCGACTTCGCTCCAAACATCCATTCCTAAGCGACAGCAAAGTTCATCAAATCGTCGCTGTAAAGCTGGACTCGACGCATGCACATGATCCACTTCAGTAAGAAACTGCATATCTTCCATTGGCCACACATCCGCTTCAAAAAGAATTTCTTCAAATCGGGTCAAGTCATGGGAATACACCATTAACATCTTATGTTCATCAAACTGCACTTCCATTTGTTTCTGAGCATTGACGACTGCCACACCGGTGCAGCCGTCTTGCATCAATAGGTTTTCGAAATCACAGAACATGCTTTTCAAAACCGGGGAATCGATATGCTCTCGGTATAAATCCACATGACTTCCATCACGCTGTTGATGACTAGTTTCGAGGACGACATCGACAACATTTCCAAGCGGATTTAGCAAATCCAAAAACAAATCAAATACGGTTTCCCGTGTCGCCGATGCGAGAATCACCGGCAACATAACACCCTGCTTGGAATCGGAATACGTATCACGACGATATCCTTGTCGAGGCACAATTTTCGCTCGACTACTCGGGCGAACTGCATTGGTTAACTGAAATACTCCCGCTTGTGCCCCAGAAAACAAGGCTGCTGTGGATTGTTCATAGTCTTCAATTTTATGAGAAGAATCCAGCTGATTATTATGCGATTGATTATTATTTGCCGTTTTTGGGGATTCGTTGGAATCGTTATATGGCTCCTGATTCATCGTAATTCAATTAATCCAGTCGTGAGGTTTGTGATGATTTTATTATTAAGTGGTTGGTTGGTTTGAGTTCGTTGTCACTGCAACCTGTTAATCAAACCTACGCAAACCTAGGTCACGACTTTTCACGAAGCCGGATTAAGCTTCACGAAATCCAAAAACTTTCGTGTTCACACTATACAATCACCACAAAACCGCAGTAATTATCCAATTCACAACGATTACGTGACTAGATTCTGGAGGCCACTTTCAATAGTTCTAGCGATATCGAACTACTATTATTTTTTATTACCGCCTTTCTCAGCACTTTTTGTTGCAATAGAATCGAGTACAATCACGTACAAGCGACTTCACCTATCTTCTTGTTAGCCGGCGGAATAGGTTTAGTTGTATTAGCTCATTTTGAAATCTGTCTCGTTCCTGTTTCTCGTAGGATCACAATGAAAAAAATAGAAGCCATTATCCGACATTTCAAACTTGAAGACGTCAAGAATTCTCTTGCCGATCAAGGCATCCATGGAATGACGGTTGCCGAAGTTAGAGGATTTGGGCGACAAAAAGGCCATTCTGAAATGTATCGCGGCACTGAATACGCCATCGATTTTGTCCCAAAAGTCAAACTAGAAATTGTTTGTACATCTGACAGCCTTAAGAAAGTGATTGACATTATCCTGCAAACAGCTCAAACCGGAAATATTGGAGACGGCAAAATTTTCATCACTGAACTATCGGACGTCATTCGCATCCGCACCGGTGAAATGGGCGAAGACGCAATTTAGCATATTTTCGCATTTCGTCCGTCTCTACTTGTGACACTTTTACTATGTCGAGCGCCCATTGTTTTAATAAAGCCGTTAACCAAGCGCGGGAGGATTTAGCGGCGCGGCGCGAGCGACTCAAATCACAGCATGATAAAGGTTCACCGGGCATCCAGGTCTGCGCTGGTTTAACCGACATGCTCGACGGCATTATTCTCGATCTATATCAAGCGGCGCTTGACAGTGTCACCAGCAGTGATGCAGAACGCGAAATATTAGAGCATAACATCGCGGTGGTTCCACATGGAGGCTACGGTCGTCGAGACGTCGCTCCCTATAGCGACGTGGACTTGATGCTTTTATGCACTTCCCCAAGTCAACCTGGCGTGACCAAACTAGCTCGAGCGTTCACTCAAAATATCTACGATGTCGGACTGACACTTGGATTTTCGACGCGCACTAATAACGAAGCAATTAGTTTAGCGTTACAAGACCCCAAAATATTCACTTCACTTGTCGAATCTCGTTTTTTGCATGGCAGTGTACATCTTTTCACCGATTTCTATTCGCGATTTAAGACCCGTTCCCACCGCAAATGGAAATCAGTCTTGCAGTTAGTCGCTCAGGCTCGGCGAGATGAACGCGCGACGCTTGGGGCTGCGGTTCACGTATTAAAACCAAATGTCAAACGGTCACCCGGTTCATTACGCGATTTGCAATATATACGATGGATTGGCTTCCTCGTGCACGGCGAACAAGAACCCCAAGAACTCTATCGCCGCAACATTCTCAACAAGCCCGACTATAAAATTATTCGCAGCGGGCGTGACTACCTATTACAACTGCGAAACGAAATGCATTTCCATGCGGGGAAAGCACAAGATGTATTGAACCCCAATGAGCAAATGCGGCTAGCTACGCTTAATGGCTTTACGGACCAAGATGATCTACTAGCCGTCGAGCAATTCATGCAACACTATTTCAATTGCACGAGCCAAGTTCGATATACAGCGAAGCATTTTTATGCCTCCAGTAAGCCGCGCGGCTGGAGGACTCGTCTGGCCGTCCCCGGATTCGTTCGCATCCTACATGGAAAATTTCGCCTCGGTCCAAGCAATATCGGCGCCGTTCCAAAACAACTCGATCAGATAAAAACCAACCTGGAAGATGTCTTGCAGTTGATGGAATTGGCCAGCCACTACAATCGGCGAATTGACCATGCAACTTGGACCGCTATTCGAAACACGATGATCAGTTCCAAAGAAATCGAGTTGTCCCAACCCGTGGCCGAACAATTCATGGCGTTGCTTTCAAAACCGGTACGCTTGGGCGACCAATTACGTCGCTTACACCGCATGCGAGTATTGGAAAAATGCATCCCCGCTTTCCATCACGCGCGCTGCCTGCTGCAATTTAATGAATACCATAAGTACACAGTCGACGAACATTCGCTGCAAGCTGTTGAATTTGCCACAGCGTTTGCGCAAGAAGCATCTACATTAGGCAAAACTTATTCTGGTCTAAAAAACAAAGGCTTAATGCACTTAACGCTGTTGTTACATGACTTGGGAAAAGGATTCCCAGGTGACCATAGTGAAATTGGTGAAACGATCGCTCGAAAAACTGCCAAACGCTTTGGACTTTCGCAACATGACACCGAAGTCCTCGCGTGGCTCGTATTGAAACACCTCCGCATGGCACACACCGCATTTCGATATGACTTGCAGGACGAAAACGTCATTGTCCGTTTTGCGGCTGAGGTTGGCTCAGTTGAAAAGCTCGAGATGCTGTTCATTATGACATGTGCCGACTTAGCAGCCGTGGGGCCCAGCGTACTCAACCAGTGGAAGCAGGACTTGATTACCGAGCTGTTTCAAAAAACAAAACAACAACTCTCCGGTAAATCTACCGATATGTACGCGCAAGATTGGATCAAGCTGCAAAGCGAGAAACTATCAACGCAACTCACGTGGACGTCGGACACATCGCAACAGTCTGCCTCTGGATCAAAAAAAACCACTAAGCCAACCAATTCATACCAAGCATGTCAACGCTATATCGACATGCTCCCGCCCGCCTTGCTCGTCAACGAACAACTCTCCGCCACAGTTGAATACTTGCGAACGGTTATGCAAATCGAGGATGATCAAATAAAGACATGGGCACGTTTCCATCCTCAACAGAATGTGGTGGAGTATGCTATCGCCGCAAAATCCGATTCTCTCACAGGTTGCTTCCATCGCATCACGGGGGTCCTTTCAAGCCAACAAAACTCCATATTGAGTGTTGAAATTATTGAACTTCCGAACGGACATGTGCTAGATCGTTTCTTTGTCACAGACTTGGCAAGTAATCAGGAACCGCCAGCACACCGTTTGAACGATATTCAAGAAAAAATCAATCATTCGATTCAAGAACAAAAAGCGAGCAAGCCAAGTTTCCCTGTGGTTTGGTCGGGGACGTCCGAAACAACCGCAGCGGATCTCAATCCGCTGCCAGCTAAGGTCAACTTGGATAATGTCACCGCCGAAAAATATACGATCATTACCGTCTTCGCCTACGATCGCATTGGCTTATTGTACAAAATCACCAAAGCCCTGTATGATTTGAAGTGTGAGATTCATTTAGCAAAAATCGGAACTTATATTGACCAAGTCGTCGATGTTTTCCATGTGACGGATCGCGCGAATAATAAAATTGATTCCAAAGAACGTCTGGACAACATTCGGGAAACTTTGCTTGCTAAAATCGAACGAACCAACAAATAACATTTGTCCATGGACACAACATTTTTTTACGGAGTTTTTCCCTATGACTGTCATCGAGACCCTAACCTCAAATCGCACTGCTGCTAGGCTTGCAAAAAACATCAGTACTATTTTGTTAGTCCTAGCACTGGGGCCAGTGGCAACACTATCAGCCCAAGATGAAAAGCCCACAGCGAAAGAAGACACTCCGGCACCAGTGGAAATAGAAAAAACGCCAAGCACTGATGACGTTGAAATCAAATCTGCCAAAGCTCAGGCACCCAAAAAATTCAAAGTCATTTTCGAATTGAGTACGGGAGATGTTGAACTCGAAATTGCTCGAAAACTCGCACCGCTTGGCGTCGATCAGTTTTATCAAGCAGTGAACGATGGCTTTTATGATGAATGCCGTTTTTTCCGAGTGGTTAAGGGCTTTGTCGTCCAATTTGGAATCAATGGAGACCCCAAGGTTCAACAGCGGTGGAAAGATCAGCCGATCAAAGATGATCCTGTCTTGTTCAGTAACCTCAAAGGCACTATTTGTTTTGCGACCAGTGGCCCTGACACGCGCACCACACAAATGTTCATCAACCTTAGTGACAATTCACGGTTAAACAATCTCGGGTTTGCGGCGTTTGGTCGAGTGAATAAGGGAATGAAACACATTGAAGCAATCACAGATGAATATGGCGAACAACCGCAGCAAGACAGAATCCAAGCCGAAGGAAATGATTACTTAAAAAAGAGCTTCCCGAAGATGGACTACATCAAGCGAGCTTACGTTGTCGGCCGTGATTCCGCAGCCAAATAATCGAATCGCAAAAGCAACGACATGCCGGAACTACCTGAAGTTGAGACAATGCGTCGTGGAATTTTAGCGATCCAAGGGGCTACGGTTACGCACGTTGAAAAAGTACGTTGCACCCGTAAACCAATTTCTATCAAGCCGACTATCAGTACGATTCGCCGTCGTATTGTCGGGCAACAGGTCACAGCAGTAGAACGCATCGGCAAACGTGTACTCATTCGATTTGAAAATGATGATCGCTTGGTATTCGAACCGCGCATGACCGGTCTGGTACTCGTAAGTGACCCGCCCAGTAGTGCTCATCTGCGATTTAGAATTGGATTTTCAAGCGGCATCGAGGAAGTCTTTTTTTGGGATCGACGTGGACTCGGATTAATCTACTTACTCACTGCCAAACAACTTCATGAACGACTCGGTCCCGACAAACTCGGCCCCGACGCCTTGGTCGTTAACGGAGAAGACTTACATAGAATATTCGGTGCGTCGAAACGCCCAATCAAAGTTGCTCTTCTCGATCAAAAGCAGATCGCCGGTGTGGGAAATCTGTATGCATCGGAACTGCTGCATTTAGCTGGTATTCATCCCGCTAAAATGTGTCATCGTATTACCCGCCAACAATGGTCGACAATTTGCGAAGCAATGCAAACGATTCTGCAAACCGCCATTGAACACGAAGGCTCAACGCTTTCCGATGGAACCTACCGCAACGCATTAAATGACCCTGGTGGATATCAAAACATGCACCGCGTGTATGACAAAGAGAACAAAACATGCCCTACCTGCCAAAACCAGACTATTGTAAGAATTGTCCAAGCCCAACGCAGCACATTCTTTTGTAAAGGCTGCCAAACCCGAGCATCGGGTTAGCTGACCAAACGCAAACCTCACATTTGTGATACGGCCCCTCCCTGATTCAGGACTAACAGAAAATAGAGTTTACGTTTAAACTAAAACAAGTGATTTTTAAACATCACTCACATTTAACTTCACCAAACCCGCAATGACACTATGGCTGACATATCCCCCTCTACATCAAACGTCCCAAATGAAGCTGGCCGGTTTGGTCTTTTTGGCGGACGATATGTTCCCGAGACGTTAACCAAAGCGTTAAACGAGTTAACGACGGCCTATACCGAAGCCAAACAGGATGCTGTCTTCCAAAATCAACTCACAGAACTCTTCAACGACTTTGTAGGTCGCCCTTCTCCACTTTACTTTGCCGAGCGATTAACCGCACATTGTGGCGGCGCTGAAATTTGGCTCAAACGTGAAGATACCAATCACACCGGCGCCCATAAAATCAATAATACGCTTGGCCAAGCCTTGCTCACGATGCGGATGGGGAAAAAACGAGTTATCGCAGAAACCGGTGCCGGGCAACATGGTGTCGCCACCGCCACCGCCTGTGCTCGCTTTGGACTCGAATGTGTCGTCTATATGGGAGCCGAAGATATTCGTCGCCAAGCTCCCAATGTCTTTAGCATGAAACTGCTTGGGGCCGAAGTACGAGCCGTGGAAACGGGGTCGCGGACATTACGCGACGCCATCAATGAAGCAATGCGAGAATGGATGAGTTCTGTCGAAAACACGCACTACATCATCGGATCCGTCGTCGGCCCACACCCATTCCCATTGATTGTCCGTGACTTTCAGTCCATTATTGGACAAGAAGCTCGACAACAAAGTCTCGAACGATTTGACGCTCTTCCTGATCTCCTGATCGCCTGTGTCGGTGGCGGTAGCAACGCCGCGGGACTGTTCTATCCATTTATAGACGATGCCGATGTAGCCATGCTCGGTGTTGAAGCGGGTGGTCGCGGGTCACAACCAGGTGACCATGCTTCGCCCTTGAGCTACGGTGAACACGGCATCCTACACGGTAGTATGAGCTATGTGATGCAAGACGAAGATGGGCAAACATGTGATGTCCATTCCATATCGGCCGGACTCGATTATCCCGGCGTAGGACCCGAACATAGTTACTGGAAAGATTCTGGGCGAGTCGAATATACTTCGTGCGAAGATGATGATGCGATGCATGCTTTCGATACTCTCACACAGTGTGAAGGCATATTACCAGCCTTGGAAAGCTCACATGCGATTGCGGCCGCCATGCAGCAAGCTTGCAAACTGGGCCCTAGCAAGCGGATCGTAGTTTGCCTGTCGGGTCGGGGAGACAAAGACAGTAATGAAATCGCTCGTATAAAAAAAGAAATGGCAACCGCTGCAGCGTCAAATCAATAACCGACAACTAATTTTCACCTATCCCAATATTTATGTCCGCTATCGACACCACGTTTGAAGAACTTCGCAGCCTAGGTAAAACCGCCTTTATCCCGTTTATCACCGCTGGCGATCCCGATCTAGAGTTCACTGGCCAAGTCCTCGCAGAACTTGAAAAATGTGGCGCTAACATTTGTGAACTCGGCATTCCATACAGCGATCCCATAGCCGACGGCCCTGTGATTCAAGCCTCATATACACGAGCGCTGAATCAGAGAATCAAACTCAATGCAATTCTTGATAATGCTTCAACTTGGACTGCTGGTTTATCGACTCCGCTTGTCACCATGGTCAGTTACAGCATCATTCATCGCCAAGGTCTAGAACGCTACGTCGCACAAGCTAAACACGCTGGGATCGCTGGAGCGATTGTGCCAGACTTGCTTGTCGAGGAAGCACCTGAGTTTGCAGCTATCTGCGAACGTGAAGATTTCAGTCTGATTCAACTTGTAACCCCTACAACACCACGTGACCGAGCGCTGCGAATTTGTGAAACTACGAGCGGCTTTCTCTATTATGTTTCCGTTACCGGCATCACCGGCGCTCGACAAGAATTGCCGCCAGAAGTCGTTGATCAAGTCAGCTGGCTTAAGTCCAAAACGGAATTACCCGTCTGTATTGGATTCGGAATCAGTCAAGCCGCGCAAGTCAGGATGTTATCACAAGTGGCCGATGGAATTATCGTGGGATCTGCCATCGTAAAGCGTGTTGCTTCCGCTGCTGAAATTGGTAAAGCAGCTGCTCTGGAAAATGTCCGGACTTTCGTGCAAGAGCTCGTTGCTGAACTCTAGAGTCAGTTCTTGTATAATGCCCTAATACACAACCCCCGTATTCACTTTCACTTTCAACACAGGACGAAATAATGACATCGACTGAATTCAATGTGGAACAAGCGGTAACGGGGCGATACTCAGCCGCTTCCAAAAAAACCGAAGCGGCTCTTTGTTGCCCTGTTGATTATGATGCTCAATGGCTCACAGCGATTCCCGCTGAGCTTATCCGCCGCGATTATGGCTGTGGTGATCCAGCTAAATACGTACAAAGTGGTGATCATGTGCTCGATTTGGGATCGGGCGGTGGAAAGATCTGTTACATTGCTTCGCAAGTTGTTGGGCCTGAAGGCCAAATCACCGGTGTCGACATGAACGACGACATGCTCTCACTAGCACGCCAATTTCAAGGTCAAGTTGTCGAGAACATTGGCTGGGATAATGTCTCATTTCGCAAGGGACGAATTCAAGATCTCAAACTTGATCTGGAGCAACTAGAAGAATATTTAAAAACATCGCCAGCACATGATGCCAACAGTTGGGTGGCCGCGGAACAACAAGCCGACACACTCCGACACACATCGCCCATGATTGCAAATGAGGGTGTTGATGTCGTCGTTTCAAATTGCGTGCTGAACTTGGTGAAAAACGAAGATCGTATACAATTATTCAACGAGATTTTTCGCGTGCTAAAACCAGGTGGTCGCGCAGTCATCAGTGACATCGTTTCCAATGGACCTGTTCCGCAACATTTACAAGACGATGCAACGTTATGGAGCGGCTGTATCAGCGGAGCCTTTGAAGAACATGCTTTTGCCAACGCCTTTACCAATGCCGGTTTTGTTTCAGTTGAAATTCTCGTACGTCAAAGCGAACCCTGGCAAACTGTTGAAGGAATCGAGTTTCGTAGCATGACTATCCGCGCTTGGAAACATCACAAACCGCAAACACCTGATACCATCAATCTCAGCGATGATGGCTGTTGTGACCCAAACGGCAACTGCTGCTGATACCGGCAGTGAATCGACAAGTAAATTTCAAAACCATTCAACACCAAACAATCATATCACGTTTAGGACAATGCCATGATTCACGTCATTGCCACCGCATACATTGTTAAAGGACAACAGCAAAATTTCCTCCGTGAATTCAACGCTAACATTCCCCATGTCTTAGCGGAAAAAGGCTGTCTCCAGTACACACCAACAGTCGACTTCGTAAGCGAGATTGCTCGCCAAATCCCACCGGAAGCAGACACTGTTGTCATAATCGAGCAGTGGGAGTCGATTGAAGATTTAGAAAACCATCTCGTCGCACCACACATGTTGGAATATCGAGAACGTGTCAAAAACATGGTTCGCTCGGCCGACTTACGAATAACCACATCCCAGTTGAACTCCTAAAATGCGTGATCTTTTACCACAGTTATTGGAAATCGCCGCCGGCAAACGTGACGCCGTTTATTGCCGCTTGGTCGAAACACGTGGCAGTACCCCGCAAAAACCGGGAGCGACGATGCTGATCTATGCCGATGGTTCACAGGCAGGAACACTCGGAGGTGGATGCGTTGAAGCCGAAGTTAAACGCAAAGCACTTGGAATATTGGGCAGTGGCACTGGTGATGGAGAGATCGCACTTTTTCAGCTCGATCGTGATTATGGCTGGGATGACGGACTTATTTGCGGTGGCCGTATGCACATTTTGTTGCAACCGGTGCAAACAACTGAAGTCCGCGAATATCTGATTCAACTTACCGAGTTGATTGTCCAGTCACCCGGTTTTGTAGAAGCGATCGTATTTGACCAACCCCACGAATCCGAACCGGCCATACTGGTTTTATTTAACGAACAAGCTCAACAAATTGCCTCACTTGGCGTGCTCGATGAGACACTCGTCGAATCAATTTCTGCCATGATGTCACCACTTACCAACCGACCAAAAGCAATCGCTCAAAACGGCATCGCGATTCTTCCGGTGTTAGAACAATGCCGTTTGTTAATCGTCGGCGGCGGGCATATTGGAAAAGCCGTTGCCGATATTGCCTATGACTTAGATTTTGACGTATGGGTACAGGATGACCGCGAATCAATTGTCTCGAAGGATCGATTCCCGCATGCTACCAGGCGTTTGGTTGGCAATGTTGAGCAAGTTCTGCCCGGATTACCGATTGATAGTGATACATATTGTCTCATTGTAACTCGAGGCCACAACCATGATGAAGAAGCTCTTTATTACCTAGCACCTCGTGGCGCGCGATATATTGGTATGATTGGATCCAAGCGAAAAATCCGGATGATCTTTGATGATTTGCGGACACAAGGGATATCCGCCGAAGATTTAGAACAAGTGCACGCACCGGTCGGCATCGAAATTGGATCACAAACCGTCATCGAAATTGCCATCAGCATTTGTGCAGAACTCATTTCGCATCGCAATTGCAATGGAACGATTATAGGTCGGCCTGCAAAAATTGAGGTGCAACGGTGAACAGCTTTGCCATCATACCTGCGGCAGGTTTGAGTCGGCGTATGGGTGAACCTAAGCTATTAAAAACGTATCGCCACAAACCGCTGATCCAACACACACTCGAGGCTTGGTGTCGAAGTAGGGTCGACCACGTGTTGATTGTCATTCGTGTCGATGATCATGCCCTGCAGGCGCTGTTACAGAATATTGGACAACGCTTGTCGTTTGAAATCGTACGTGCTGTTGCACCACCGGAAATGAAAGATAGCTTTTGGGCTGGATGGACGCATTTGCAAGCATCATCTGATTTTTCTGGAAATGATGTAATCCTGATGGCGCCGGCAGATATACCCCATTTATCCAGTACGATCATCAACCAGCTCTTGGATTTCCATCCGCAATACCCTGATTCAATCCTTGCGCCGGAATACCAAGGACGCCGCGGGCATCCAGCACTGTTTCCCGAAACTGTAGCCCAAGCAGTTTCTCAGCTTACAAGCGAACAAGGGCTGAATGCTTTGTGGGAACAATTCCCCCATCAATCGGTAGCCGTCGATACAGACGATTCATTTGGTGATTTTGATACGCCACAAGATTGGCCAGATCGATAGTGGTAATAATGTCAGGCGTTGTTGCGGTCGCTTAACACATTCAATAACCGATCCAAATCATCCTGATTATTGTAAGCATGGGGGCTTATCCGTAGTCGTCCAGCACGACAACTCAATACAACACGGTTATCCATGCAACGCTGACGCACTCGTGACAAATCCTCTCCCGGAAAATCAAATGACAGAATGCCTGACTGGTGGGCACGGTCTTCAGGTCCAAATAATTCGGCTCCCAAGTCAACCAACGCAGTGCGAGCCACGGCGATGTAATCGAGAATTTGCTCAGCTATCGGCGATGCGTTCGATGTTAATCCAAGTTCTTTTAGGAATAACAAACTGGCTCCCAAACCAATAAGACCTACCATATTATTTGAGCCACCTTCGAACCGAGTTGCCGTGGGACGAGGTTGCCAGTTTATTTGATCAAAATCAAATGGCCGTTTCACCGAATTCCAACCCACCATGACAGGTCGTAACAAATCCAAGTGTGATTGTTTCAAATAGAAAATACCAGCTCCTTCTGGTCCTAGCATCCACTTGTGACCATCTGCCGCAACAAAATCAACATCCAGTTGTTCAACATCCAATGGAAACACACCTATTCCTTGAATGGCGTCTAAAAACACGAAAATTCCTCGGGCATGGGCCGCAGCAATTAATTCTTCCAATTGCATTCGATACCCCGTGCAAAATGAGACCCAACTAACAGTGATCAAACGTGTGCGATCGTCACAAATATCCAATATCTGTTGGATATCTACAGCAACATTTTTCACGTCAACAACTCGTACCTCAACTCCTTGGTCTCTCAAATTCATCCACGGATATTGATTCGCCGGAAATTCATTGCTTAACGTGACAATATTATCACCAGATTTCCAAGGAAATCCATGAGCCACGATATTAATTCCCATCGACGTATTCGGCACTAACGCTATTTGCTGCGAAGATGTGCCTAACAGCTCTGCCGCTAGATTACGAGTATTCTCAACCTCACTTGCCCATTGAGGCCATAACGCATCCCCCTGCTCGGCAGCTTGCTGCAACCACGTGGCCATCGCATTTGCGGCTCGACCAGACAACGGTGCTACTGCAGCGTGATCAAAATATGCGAATTTCTCAGCTATCGGCATGCGTTCTCGCATGGTTTGAGCCAGTTCGCTATTCATGATGTTCGCAGCATTCATATTTGAACCTCAACGGAAATAGAGCCCATATAGAAACTTGAAAAGCAGATGATGAGCAAAATATGTCTACGATGCTCACCAAAGTGGCTGTCAGTTGTTAGTTAATTTATATTTCATAGGAGTTTGCTGATCACAAAAAGACGATTAACATATACATACGGTGGTAAAAACATATCTACCACCATCGATATAGGGGGAAAAACGCTTGTTAACCTAATGTTTCAAAAAATATTTTCGTTAGAATAGTAACATCTACCAAAAATTGTGTGAATTGATGTCGTTTTAGATTAAGCAACTTGATTATAATTTTTGGGTAAGTTGATTCCCCATCTGGGGATTTAGTTGAGTTAACAATCGTGCTTCAAGTGTTTCAACGTTGAGTTAGATCGCAAGGAATCCGTCGAGTGTCAAAGGTATTCTGTTTTTTTGGGTTAGCTGTTGCTCTATTAATGCTGCTAATTTTTGCATTAGATCTAGCGATCGGCATTCCCTTTTCACGAGCGAGCATCCTCATGGACATTGGTTCCTGTATTGGCGCTGTGGGTCTGGCTGGAATTAGCTACATGACATTACGTGAAGCTAAGTAAGCTCTTTGACTAGAAGAGTTATTGTTGTGCACGCTTTACCGTTATCTCAACCGCTTTGAGCAAGCCTCTAGCTTTGTTGAGCGTCTCTTCGTATTCAGCCAGGGGCTCACTGTCCGCAACAATTCCAGCTCCGGCTTGAACATAGATTTTATCATCTTTAATGACAAACGTACGTAATGCAATACATGTATCCATGTTCCCTGCGTAGTCAATATACCCCACGGCCCCGGCGTAAGGCCCTCGGCGATGCGGTTCAAGTTCATCAATGATTTGCATCGCGCGCACCTTGGGAGCACCAGAAACCGTCCCAGCGGGTAAGCAGGCTGCTAACGCATCAAACGCATCTTTACCCTCTTGCAGTTCACCATTCACATTGGAGGTAATATGCATCACGTGGCTGTATCGCTCAATCACCATAACATCGGATAATTCAATGCTGCCGTAACTCGCAATACGTCCGAGATCGTTACGACCTAAATCCACCAACATCACATGTTCTGCTCGTTCTTTAGGATCGCCCAATAACTGTTCTGCTAACGCTTCGTCTTCCGCAACCGTCGCTCCTCGAGGACGCGTGCCTGCCAACGGCCTGACGGTCACTTGCCCATCCACAACTCGACACATAATCTCTGGTGAACTGCCTACTAACGTAACTTCAGGGGTCCGCAAGAAAAACATAAAGGGACTAGGATTTACGACACGCAGTGAGCGATACAATTCCAACGGATCGACCTGCATCGCCAGTTCCAAACGCTGACTGATGACCACTTGAAATATATCACCAGCCTCGATGTACTCGACGCACTTGGCAACAGCATCTTGAAATTTCTCGGGGGTGAAATTGGATTCATACGGGACGTCAACTTCCGCAGATACCGCCGTGATATCATCCAGTAATAATGCTACCGGAACATCTGCTAAACGCATTACTAAGCCATCCACTCGCGCGGCAGCAGCGGCGTAGGCGGCTTGAACATCACCGTCATGCATTTCTGGGCGAGCCATGACAATCACGAACAATGTTTTATTGATGTTATCGAAAACTACCAGCGAATCATAAAACCCAAAAGTCATGTCTGGTATTTGACGATCATCATGTGGTGCATTCGGTAGTGATTCTTCATACCGCACAACATCATAACCGGCGTAGCCGATGACGCCGCCGGAGAACGGAGGAAGTTCATCAAGTTCCGCTACTTGGAATCCCGCGACTAAATCACGCAGTTCGTTCAAGGGATTGTCGCAATGATATGTTTTACGCTCTTCGCCGTGGACTAAGGTAACCTGTTGACCACTGGCGTGTATTTCCATGAAGGGATCGGTCGCCAGAATGCTAAAACGTCCAATTTTCTCACCACCGATGACGCTCTCAAATAGGCAAACACTGCCACCTTGGTCTAACCGCTGGAAAGCCGACACGGGCGTCAGGCTATCGCTGAGCAAGGTGCGATAGACGGGGATTAATTGGTTTTCGGCGGCTAACGCTGAAAACGTTTCAAGGTCGGGACGATGGTTCATGGACAATTCTTGCATCAATAATTTAGAACAAATGCGATATCCTAGTAATACATCATAATACATCGTCACTCTCAAACGAGAAACCCTTAACAATCGCCACGAATAAGCTAATTCGGATTGAACAAAGCGCCATTGCGTTAGCGCTGCTCGGCATTACAATTTTGTTAATCTTGACAGGTTCGTGGGCATTGATAAAATTCTAACAGTCATCTATTTTAAATGAGCATCCGGTCAACAGAAACTACGTTAGATTCACGTACCGCATACAATACTAGAGCTTAGACAAAGCGCAGGGAAAGGTAGCAGGCCAATGAAATGTCAACATTGTGAACGCCCAGCGACTTTTCATATTACAGAGTTAACAGACGAGGTTCCCGACGAACTTCACCTGTGCGAAGAGCACGCTCGAGTTTATCTCATACAAGCGGAAACACCTGAATTGGAGTCACCATCGATAGCGGGAGCTTTAGCCCAGCATCTAAAGATTGGTCAGGCAGCTGAAGAACTCGCTCGGCTTGATCAACAAGCATGTCCGATCTGTGGCATTACCTTCTACGAATTTCGACATGCTGGGCGTTTAGGCTGCCCGCATGATTACGTCTGTTTCGAAGACAAAATCGAACCGATCATCATGAGCATCCAAAATGCTACTCAACATGTTGGCAAATGCCCCAAATCTGGCATGGATGGAACAGACCGTCGTACCGAGTTAATCCGGCTACGGCGCGACATGGAAGCAGCGGTTGGGCGTGAAGACTACGAACTAGCGTCGACACTGCGCGATGAAATACAAAATCTTTCCGAATCCATGGAGGCCGATGATTCATCGGAATAGCCATGCACTTAAATGAACTAGCTGAAGGTGGCGGGGAATGGTTACGCGGGACTGGACCTGAATCTGATATCGTGATCAGTTCTCGGATTCGTATTGCCCGCAACCTATCCGATTTCCCCTTCATTCGCAAAGCTTCGGATGCCGACAAGAAACAAATTGAATCCGCAGTTGAACAAGCGGTCAAATCAGTCACCCAATGGAAAAATCGCGTTTCCTACGTCAACGTCAACGACCTAGCCGATTTAGACCGTCAGTTTCTCATCGAGCGGCAGCTTATTAGTCGCGAACTCGCTGAATGCAACGGCGTTCGCTCTGTTGCGATCGATCATGACGAGAAGTTTAGTGTCATGGTGAACGAAGAAGATCATATTCGAATCCAAGTCATGCAAAGTGGATTGGATTTATTCGAAGCTTGGAAACAAATTGATTGGATCGATGATTGTATCGAAGAACACGTCCAATATGCATTTCATAAATCACTCGGTTACCTAACTGCTTGTCCCACCAATGTCGGCACAGGACTACGGGTTAGTGTCATGTTACATTTACCTGCATTAGTGATGACTCGTGAAGTGGACAAAGTCTTCCGCAGCTTGCATAAAATCAACCTTGCCGTACGAGGACTCTATGGTGAGGGAAGTGAGGCAATGGGCGATTTCTATCAGATCAGTAATCAAATCACGCTCGGAAAAAGCGAGGTGGATTTAGTGCAACAGGTCAATGATGTTATTCCAGTGATGATTGAGTACGAACAAAAAGCCAGAGATTTTCTTGCGCGCGAAAGCCAGCAAGAACTCAAAGACCGAGTTAGCCGTGCGTACGGCATATTAAGTACAGCACAGACCATCAGCAGTGAAGAAACGATGCATTTATTGTCGAGTGTACGGATGGGCGTCAACATGGGTTTGATTGACTTAGACATTCCGACCTTAAATCGTTTGTTCATCCATACTCAACCAGCGCATTTACAAAAGATGCATGGTGCGGCGTTGGATATCGCGGATCGGAATATTCAACGAGCGAGCTATCTACAACAAGAACTACGCAATCACAAGAACTAGCTAGCGGCTGAGGACAGTTTTTGACGTAATTCTCCGATGATTTCCGCTGGCACAAACCGTACGAGCATTTCATCATCTGAGAATTCAGCGATTTGTTTAATCAGCGTGCTCGAAACATGTGAGAACTCTTCATCGGCCATGAGGAAAACCGTTTCGATTTCCGGATCCAGTTGACGATTGGCCATCATGACGGTAAATTCTCCAGCAATATCTGTCAGCGGGCGAACGCCACGAATCATAACTCGCGCCTCACACTCACGCACAAACGTGACGGCTAGGCCTTCGAATGTTTGCACTTGCACATTGTCCCACTTCACAGTTACTTGTCGGACTAACTTAAGTCTCTCATCAAGCGTAAACAGCGATTGCTTCTCGACATTCACACCGATTCCGACGATCAGAGTATCCACGAGTTTCCGTGCTCGTTCGATAATATTCAAATGTCCTAAGGTGATAGGGTCAAACGAACCTGTGTATACGGCAATACGCGACATAATAAAATCCAAGCACTAACAAACATCTCAACGCTAATCGTATCATAGCATCAGTAACTTATCGGGGTAGGCTGAATTGTTGATTCGTCCCAAGATGCTACGGTTTACCACACAAAATCGCCTATCTCCAGTGGGTACCCGTTTTCCGACATACCTCCCAATATATCAGCCGCCAAGCACCGGATTTAAAGACAATATTGTCTTTGACTCAGAGTTATCCAAGAGTTCCCATTTTTTCGCTTTTGTATTAATCCATGTAATTCGAGGTCAAAAATTGCACCGGACATAGAACGCAAAATCACCTATAATCAAAGTAATCAATGTCCGTAAAACAAAACCTCTTTTCTGTGTTATGCATTCAGACCCCAACAACTTGATGCCCGCGCATTTGCAATCAGAGGCTGCGGGTTTGGAACCTGATTCTACCCAGGTCGAAACCGACACTGCGCCATACGGATTTTTAACCGACGAACAAATATACAGCCGCAAAACACTCAGGCAAGTTTTGCAAAACGTCGGCGCTCTAGGCATATCCACCTTCATCCACACATTGATCTTCATCGCTCTGGGTATCCTCACCATGACACCGGAAATCCTTGAATCACTCGAAATGGTCGTGGTTAGCGCCCCTGAAGAAGAAATCGTCCTCGAAGAAGAAATGGTCACCGTCGAACTTGAAGAAGACATGACCCCGTCGGAAGAAATCAATACTGACCCCACCGCTGCTCCGGCTGCCGGAGTCCCCACTGCTATCGGCGCCGCCATCTTCTCGGAAGCTCAATTCGATGCCGAAGTTAGCGACAGTGAAGTTGAACCCACAGAAATGGCTGCATCCGAAATCAAACTACCAGCGAGCGTTTCTGATTCGTTATTAACAGCCATCCCGCTCGGATCCTATGGTGACCCTCGCGAAGTCGTTGACAATATCCAGCAAGCAATGGATCGCATTACTCAAGAACTCGTTTTTATGCTCGAAGAAAGCGACATCCTCGTCGTCTGGGTCTTTGATCAATCCGAAAGCATGCGCAACGATCAAAAAGAAATCCGCGAACGGATCAATCAAGTCTATACCGAATTGGGACTGGCCGACGACGCTGCTGGCGACCACTTGCTCACCGCCGTCACGAGTTTTGGATCCGGATATATTCGACACACACGTAAACCAACATCAAATCTCGAACTCATCAAAAAAGCGATTAATGAAGTGCCCATCGATCCCTCTGGTGCTGAACTAGTCTGTCCAGCAATCGTTCATGCTATCAGTGATCACACTAGCTATACCTCGCGCGGTCAACGACAAATGGCCTTAATCGTTGTGAGTGATGAAAGTGGCAATCCGGAAAACAACTTTCAGTTTTTAGAGAACGCAGTGCAAGCAGCTAAAGTGGCTAAGTGCCGTACTTACTTTTTGGGCCGCGAAGCCGTTTTCGGATATCCCCACGCATACATGCGTTGGCAACATCCACAAACCGGTACCGTACATTGGTTGAAAGTCGACCGCGGACCAGAAACCGCCTTTGTGGAACAACTTCAAACCAACGGGTTCCGCCGCCGAACCGATGCCTTTTCCAGTGGCTTCGGACCCTATGAACAATGTCGAGTTGCCCGTGAATCGGGCGGGATCTTCTTTATGCTGCCCACGGTTGAGAAGAATCTAGTACGGGGCGAAGCAGATAAGCGACGTTACAAACTAAAGGCAATGAAACCCTATTTACCCGACCTCAATAGCCGCCAATTTCAGTTTGCCAAACGAGATGAAACTCCGCTGCGAACCTTCATCTGGCAAGTCATCCTTGATCTAAATCCACTCAATGAACAAACCGCTGAAATTATTGAAATGCGGATGCGGTTTTCGACTGATTCAGTAACTTTTTTACGGCAAGCTCGAGCAGAACAACAAAAAGCAAAAACCTATCTTGTTTATCTCGCCAATGCCCAGAAAGCTCTCGAAAGCGGCTACGAACTACGCGAATCAGAACTGAACGCTCGCTGGCAAGCTAACTATGACTTGATCTATGCACAACTTATCGCCTATCAAGCGCGAGTCTATGAATATGGGGCCGCACTCGAAGTCTTTATCCGCAATCCTAAAACCGCACCATTGATGCAACCTCCCAATCGCACACTTGTCGGTTGGGATATTACCGGGCAATCCAAACTATCTGCGGCTGAAATCAGCCAACCGTATATTGATCGAGCCATTGAACTATATAACACCGTCATTGAACTGCACGATGGAACCCCTTGGTCAGAACGAGCGGCTCAAGAAATCAATCGCGGGTTCGGTTTACAACTCGTACCCGTTTATCGGGCACCACCGCGGCGTGTACCTGCCGGTGTGCCGCCTATTCCCATTCCGAAACTGTAGTCCCCACAAATCACGGCTGCATTACTATTTACCATAAATTTTTGCTATGGATCATCTGCTTGAATACGCCGCAGTCACCATCGTAGTGCTGTTCGGCTTAACACCTTTATGGCTGAACCATCAAAAACGAGGTACTCCTAATCACTGGTGGGTCATCACCACGCTGCTCGGCATAAGCTGGTGTATTACGAGTTTCCTATTACGCGACAAGACCCATGACGTGCAACTTGCAAGTGCTCTGCCTCGAGTTGTCAATCACGATGATTATGTCGGTGCACAAACTTGTGTCACCTGTCACCAAGAACAGCATAAATCTTGGTTTGCCTCGTATCATCGCACGATGACACAAATTGCCTCACCAGTTGCAATTCAAGCTGACTTTGATGGTCGAGAACTAAAGGTGGGACAGACCACGTACAAGATCTTTATGCGCGACGATCAGTATTGGGTCAGAACCCCCCACCCAAAATGGGAGATCGATCAAGATCCACTGCAAATTCGCAATCACCCAAACCCGCCAATGAGCGACCAACGCATTGTGATGACCACCGGTTCCCATAAGATGCAAATGTTCTGGATTTCGCTTAATCACTCTGATTCCAAAATTGACAAACCTGTTATCGATTCACAAGATGACGATCTGCAACAAGTAGAAAACAATCTGCTCACGTTATTTCCGTGGGTCTATTTGATTGCCGACAAAAAATGGATCCCTTATGAAGATTCATTTATCGCCGATCCTGCATTTGGGCGACCGCCCACTTTCTGGAATGACAGTTGCATTGTGTGTCACAGTGTCGCTGGACGCCCAACCCTAGTTAACAATACGATTCCGCCGTCGTTCAACACCAAGGTGGTCGACTTAGGTATTGCCTGTGAAGCTTGTCATGGCCCCGGAAAAAAACACGTAGATCACTTTCAGAATCCGCTAACTCGGTACAAATCACATTTATTCGACGATGCTGCGCCAACCTATATCACTAATCCTTCACTGCTCAACAAAAAACAACAGTCTCAAGTCTGTGCACAATGTCATAGTTTATTTGAAGCACATTCGCCAGATAATTTTTCCGCTGACGGCATGGGGTTCAAACCAGGCGCTAACATGGCGATGCATCATGAATTAATCGAATTCGAAGAACTTGAGACAGACATGCTGTATTACAACATGCACTGGAACGATGGTAGCATTCGCATCGGCGGCCGCGAGTTTCAAGGGATGTCCAAATCCGAGTGTTATTTAAACGGTGAAATGACATGCCTCAGTTGCCACAGCATTCACTCCATGCAAGAGCAAAATGACCTACTCGGTAAAAAGATGGAATCCAACCATGCTTGCGTTCAATGTCATCAGGAATCACAGTACACAGAACAGATTGAATCTCATACACATCATCAACAAGGTACCGACGGCAGCCTGTGCTACAACTGTCACATGCCACACACTTCTTATGCCTTGATGGGTGGAATTCGTAGCCACAAGATCGACATTCCGCGCGTAACAACGATCACGCTAAATGAAAAACCCAATGCCTGCAACCTCTGTCACCTCGACAAACCACTGCAATGGACCGCCAATACATTAACACAATGGTATGGCCATGATGCCATAGAGCTCAATCCAACCTATCAAAACACTGCTGCTGGAATTGTCTGGATCATGCAAGGAAATGCAATCCACCGCACGCTCGCTGCTTGGCACATGAGTTGGGAACCAACTCAAAAAACCTCGGCGATGTATTGGCGGTTCCCATATTTACTGCAATTACTCAACGACAAATATTCCGCCACTCGCTATGTGACGTGGCAATCTCTTAATCAAATCCCCAGTTTTACCGAACTACAACTCACTGACAATTCTTATGACTTCATTGATCCCCAAGACAAACGTATCGACTATCAACAATCATTAATGAACCGCTGGATCAATTTAATGGGACACCGAGCGGAACAACGTTCAGAATTGCTTATTAAAGACGGTACGCTCAATAGTGACGCGATCTTAAAGCTCTATAAAAACCGCGATAACACCAAGATACTCATGACCGAGTGATCCATTCGTGACCGTTCAAAAGACGATCGGCATTCGTGTTAATTCGTGACTCAAGTTTAACGTCTAACGCTGATAAATCGGTACATAAGCTTGGTCTAGTTGCATGATAATTAAATTACAAGCCGTGACGTAAATGGGGCCGATGTTACCAGTCCAACTACCGTTGTCCGTCTGTTCTTTGGAAATGCGGTCATACAACTGGTCACGAAATGGCAACCATTCTTTTTTGCCTTGGCGATAAACAACTTGCGAATAATACAAGTACGTGTAATGCCAGTGGCCAAACGATCTAGCACCCGTGGAAATGTTGTATAAGTTCTTTTTCGTGTACGCCAACATCGCCGGTACATGCTCGCTTTCGTAATCGCCAGCGTTGTACAAGCAAGCAAGCGACGCAGCAGTAATCGCGGGACGAGAAGATCCTCGATTTCGGGAACTGTAAGAGATACCACCATCGGGATTCTTGCACGTGTAAATATACTTACGCGCTTTGTCGATGACTTCCGAGGAAACGGGAATCCCAGCGTTACGACAACCACGTAGTCCTTGGACTTGAGTGATCGTAGTCGAACCTTCGTCAAAGTTGTTGCCATCTTTCGCACTGATGTAACCCCAACCACCAGAAGGTGTTTGGGCATTGGCGCTAAAATCAACCGCTTTCTTTAAAATCTGCATCAATTCTTCACGGCGTTCTAAATCTTCTTCTTCACCAATAACTTGTGACAAAAACAACATCGAAAACCCGTGCCCATAGGTATAACGATTGTCCGATAAGGGGTCGCCAATCAGTCCATTGGAACGCGCTTTAGTGGTAATGTAGTCCACACACTTACGGATACCACGAGCATAGGGACCTTGTGTCGTTGTTGAACCGGAACAAATCAGGGCAGTGCCTGCTAAAGCTGTCATGGCTGTAGGATAATTCCCAGCAGTCCAATGCCCGAGTGATGACTGAGTTCGCATCACCCAATCTAATCCCTTTTTGATCGACGATTTCCAAGCTGGTTTTGTATTAGCCGCCTGAATGACCGCAGGTGCTGCAATTGGTAAACATGAAGCCGCAGCGAGCGACTGCAGCGCGCGGCGACGATTAATCAACAACCTTTCGGTTTGATTTGAATGGCCACTCTTCATTTGAATGCTTACTCCGTTTTCGTTTGCAATTTGAACATCACTGTGTGTCTATCATTCTAACCAACAATTGGTTTGAATGATAGAAAAGGCGTATCCAATCTGATTACTTCAAGCTTTCGGTAATCGCTAAAATAAGTCCATCGAGTGAGTGCTCTTGAGCTTCTGCGTCCACCGTCACGTCCAATGCACTCAAAGCGCCACTAGTAATAGGACTAATACTGGCAACTTTGGCTTGGCCTAACGATGAACCAAATAATGTGACTAGGCTACGACCAATCGCAGAACTAGTGACAGTAATCCAATCAACTTCTCCTGCCGCAAGTGCAGCAGCCACAACTGGATCAATCTCAGTGACATCACGACTCACATAGGCAACGACTTGAGTGACCTCCGCTCCATCGTTTTTCAACATGTCACATAACGTATCACGACCTCGACTGGCACGCACCAATAACACGGAGCTGCCAGAAGCCTCATCACGCAACGACTCCGCTAATGATTCCGCTCGATACTCAGCAGGTATTAAATCACAATTCAAGTGTCGTTGTTTCAGCGCCGCCGCAGTGCCGGGTCCAATCGCTGCGATCTTAACACCTGCAAACTGCCGAGCATCCAACCCCAACGTCGCCAAGCGATCCAGAAAATAATGAACCCCATTGCGACTTGAAAAGACAATCCACTCAAAATCAGAAAGCATGTGAATTACTCGATCCACCTCTTCATAAGATTCCGGCGGACCGATTTCAATCGCCGACTGGACTAGCACGTCAGCGCCCAACTGGGTCAATTTCGCAGTAAACTCCTGAGCTTGTTCAGCGCTGCGAGTCACTAAGATTCGTTGGCCAAATAAGAGGCGCTGCTCAAACCATGAATTCATGTCGGTCGCTCCTACTACCTCACCTACAATTACAATCGCTGGGGGGCGAATGCACTGCGTTCCCGTAAAATATTCTTGAACTTCTGAGAGTGTAGATTTTACCGAAAACTGATCCGCACAGCTAATCCGCCGCACAATCATCACAGGTGTATCCGGCGACTTACCGTTTGCTATTAACGCATTAGTCCATAACTCTGCCGTCGTGACGCCCATGTAAAACACTAATGTCCCCGGAAACTTTGCCAGCGCTTGAAAATCCAATGAAGAAGATTCTTTGCCAGGTTGCTCACTACCGGTTACGAAAGCAACCGCCGAAGCACAATCTCTGTGCGTCAGCGGAACACCAACGCAACTACCTGCAGCCATTGCCGCTGTTATTCCAGGCACGACCTCGTAATCGATGTTATGCAAGGATAAAGTATGCGTCTCTTCAGCACAGCGAGCGAAAATTGCTGGATCCCCACCCTTGAGCCTGACAACCTTTAATCCCTGCTGGGCTAACCGTACTAATTCATCGTTGATTTCTTGTTGCGTCCAAAGTTTGCCAACTCCGTGGCGACCAAGACAAATCCGTCTCGCATCAAAACGTACATGCTGTAAAATCAACGGATTGGCCAGAAAATCATAGAGCACGACATCCGCCTGCGCGAGACATTCAGCTGCTCGTAACGTAATGTAACTGGGATCACCGGGACCAGCGCCTACGAGATAGACAAAACCGGACAATATTGTATCCTGAGTCATAGTAACCGCTGTCAACCTAACTGTAAGCACCCAAAAACTTTTACCCTTGAACCATTTAGCTTGCGCCGCAACTTTTTTACTACATACCAACTATTCTAAAATTGATCAGGATATTTTCGATTGGAACCTGCACCCACTAAATCTGCAAGGCATCCGCTAACAAACCAAGCTGATTACCAAACGCTGCAACATCTATTCGAAAAAGCACTCGAGTGGCTCCAGCACTCCCCACCGAATTATCAACAGACTCTCGCAGGTTTGGCTCAGTGCATGAAATCGGATCCACAGGCAGCCGTCTACTGCTATGAATATCTACAAACGATTGAAATAGCCATTACAGCAAACCATCTCCGTTTCAATTGGTTCGAGCGACGGAAAAATCGTAAACTCGTCCTAGAAATCGAGCACCTTGTGGAAGCTGAAAATTGGCAAGCAGTTTTTCAGCATGCTCCCAAAGCCATTTATCATAATCCGCGACACGCACAGCTATTGACGCTCCTTGCTGCAGCTTGCCAAACAACAGATGCTCCTGACTGTGCCCGAGCGTACTGCCAATTTGCGTTGAAGTACGATCCTAGCTGCCAAGCAACACATAGCCAAATCATCATTAATTACTTGGCGACGGGACAATTTGATGATGCCAAAGAACATTGGTTGCAGTTGCTCACTCGCAAAACATTTACACTTAACCAATTACAACAACTCGAACAGGCACTTCCAGTTGAAATCCAAGCAACCCTACCCTCCCTAAAACTTGCAACCGAAGTTAATCAATTGGATAAGCAACTGTCCCAAGATCCTCAAGATGAAAAGGCTTGGCACCAACTGTGCAAACTTTACCAAGACAATCAACTGTTCTCTCGTGCACTGGAATGTTGCCAATTAGCGAACCAAGCATTAGGTAAAAATACGGAGTGGGAACAATTGAATTTACAATTACGCAAACAACAAGCTGAGGACAGGATCCGTTTTTACGAACGAACGAACCCAGCTTCTTCGAATTTTGCATCTCCGGGGCTCATGGGTGAATTAACGGATGAATTGGTACGAGTGCGGGCGGAATATTATCAAGCACGTTGCACAACATTGCCTAACGAAAAAGACAATTTCGTTCGCCTCGCTTGGTGTTTATCTGAAGCGGACAATTCCTACGAGGCGTTAAAAGTTTTCAATAATATCGACCTCAGTCAACTCACTCCGCGATGGTCGATTATCGCTTTGCTCGGCCAGGGCGAAACAGAACAACGATTACGCCAGTTCGACAAAGCACTAGCAGCATTTAAAAACGCACTGAATATCTTCGAACAATCCCTGGAGGCCATACAACAAAGTGATCCTGAATTAGTTGATATCCCTACCTTACAACACGAACAAATAGGGCTGAGGCTACTCAAAAGATCCAAACTACTGGCCCAAGCGATGGATTTACCTGAAATCACCCAACAATGCGCCGTGATCGCTAAAAAAACCTCGTTATCTATAGATATCTGAGCAATTCAGCGCCTAGACAAAACGCAAGTTTTAGTCGATAAATGATGTTTCGACAAAATTCAAAATACGTCGACATTCGATAAAACATTTAAAATCACATCGTTAAGTACATTTAGAGACCCTGGTCTAAGAACGCCAGTTAGCCCAGTTGGAGAATTATGCCAAATTCAGCAAGTGCAGAAAAACGACTTCGTCAAAATCACTCACGCCGCGATGCAAACCGAGCGACTCGTTCAAAATTGCGAACATACATTCGCCGCGTACAAGAAGCAACCGAGGCCTACGAAGCTGCCGTTGCTGAGAATGGTGATACAGATGCTGCATTAGCCACTATCAATGAAGCATATCGTGAAGCACAAATAAAAATCGATAAGGCTGGTGCTAAGAGCCTGATTCATAAAAACAAAGCCGCACGCACCAAATCTCGCCTACAAAAAATGATTAAAAAGGCCAAAGGCATCGCCTAAGACGAGCATCGCGGGATACGCGAAGGCTGTTGGTTTCCGTAGAGACGACATCCGTCAATAAATATCGGATGTCGATTTGTGTTAATTCGTGGGCGTAGCCTAATCCCAGACAATTTGCTCTGCGTCAAATACGGGACCATCAACGCAGGTACGTTTGTAGTCCCACGAACCGTCGGATTCTTTGCACCGCGTAACGCAACTAAAGCAAATTCCGATGCCACATGCCATGGGCGTCTCGAGCGATACTTGACACGGTACACGCCATTGCTGGGCAACCTTAGCAACTGCCTCCATCATCGGTTCAGGCCCACAGCAAACCACCTGTACGCCTTGATTACTACCGTGTGCTTCCGCGTCCGTTTGCAACACTTGTTCAAGCACTTCGGTCACCAGTCCTTGCACACCCGCGGAACCATTATCCGTGCAAATCTGCGTGTCCACACCAATCTTTTCAAAATCGTCAACTCCAGCCAACAATTCAGCATTCCGTGCACCATAGCAAAACGTAACCTGCTGGGCCGGTGGACATTCACGTCCAAATTTTTGCAGTCCAAGGTATTCACGCGCCAAACATAAAAATGGCGTCTGCCCAATACCACCGGCCACCATAATCAGGTGCCTCGTCTCGATTGGACGGAATCCGTTGCCTAATGGCCCCCAAACTACAAGTTGCTGCCCAGGCTCTACGTTGACTAACCGAGTGGTTAAATTCCCCTTCACCAAATAGACCACATCAATATCGGACCAATTTCCAGCTTCATCTTGATGCAAATCATAAACAGCCAATGGACGACCTATCAAAGGATCATTGCGATCCGCTAACCGTAGCATAATAAACTGACCCGGTTGAACTGTGGCGGCAATCGCTGGACAACGGAATCGCAACCTCCAGGTCCCCTGAGCCACTTCGATATTTTCGACGACGACAACGGTTTCTTGTGCCGAACCGTCCGCGTAAAACTCTGCCTGCAAGGGATTGGATTTCGTACTACGATCCACATTAGAACTCATAATTGGTTACCTTCGTCGTCCTCGACCCGCGCCTGATTTGCTTGACTTACCTGATTTGCCTCGGCCTGTGGGAGCACTTTGACGTCCACGACCAGAAGACGTACGTTGCCGATTCCCTTTGCTTTGTGTTCGCGGCTTAGAATTACTTGATGCATCCGACCTGCTCGAGGATGAGCTATCTTTACGTACTCTTGCTGTTCGTTTCTTCTTGACCCCAGAGGAACTACGGGATTTGGATTTCGTTAGCTTCTTCAACGTTGAAACTTCGCGATAAGTCAGTTCTCGATATGCACCTTCAGGTAAATCGGCCAAACGAATGGGGCCGATCGCAATTCGTTTAAGTATCAACACCTTGTGTCGAACTCGGGCCAGAACTCGTCGAATCTCGCGGTTCTTGCCTTCACTAAGAACCATCTCTAAATCCGTTGTCTTTTTTTGATGTGATTTAATTCGAATCGACTCGACATGCGCTTTGCCATCTGACAAGTACACACCTTCACGGATCTCGGCCAAATCCTCGCGACGCATATCGCCCGCTACTCGAACTAAATAAACTTTGCTGACCTCATAACTTGGATGAGCAATCCGATTCGCTAGTTCACCATCGTTGGTAATAATAATCAATCCTTCGCTAGAACGGTCTAACCGACCGATCGTGAAAAGATGATTCGCATCTCCAATTAAATCCAACACTCTCAAGCGACCAGCGGGATCGTTGTTCGTGCACAACACGCCGGCAGGTTTGTTGAGCATATAGTATCGCAGGGTGGGGCGAGCAATTTGTTGTCCGTCCACTTTGATTTCTTGTTCATCCGGATTTACCTTAGTACCTAGCTTTTTGACCACTTGGCGATCAACTTCAACCCGACCTTCCGATATCAACTCTTCACAACTACGGCGACTTCCTAGTCCTGCAGCCGCAAGCACTTTTTGAAGCCGGACTTCGGTACCACCAGCGGCTAATTTACGAGTTCCCCCAGATTTAGAACGTGATGTGGACTTTTTGCTAGGACTTGTTGGTCGAGGCCGAACGGGAGCCTGCTTGGGCTGACGCTTGCTCGTTGATCGATTTGTCTTTTTTGCGGGTGGCATGGTTAATTTTCTAATCGCAATAAGGTTAATACTATGTCTTTTGTGTGGGTGTACTGATTACATCGTCATTTTAAAACGGCTAATAAATTAAGCCGGATCATAACCATCCGCATAAGGATTACGGTTGCGGGGCATGAATTTACAAAGTGTAATTCCAAAGAAGTAAAGAATTGTCAGGGGACCGGCGAGCATTAACATGCTCAGCGGATCAGCAGGTGTCAAAAACATCGATGCAATAAAGATGATTAAGATCGCGACTCTCCACTTTGCCAAGTAAGCTTCGATCGTAAACATCCCAATCCGTTGTAGCATCAGCATCACCAACGGTAGTTGAAAAGCGATCCCAAAACCGAGCGGCAAAAACATCACGAACCCTAACCACTCACTAATACGTGGATCTGGGTCAATCTCCATCATGCGGTTGTAGCTGAATAGGAAATCTAATACCGGTTCCATCACCACGTAAAATGCCATGGCCGCACCACCAAAAAACAAAAATAAACTAAACGGCAAGTAAATGTATACGTATTTCCGTTCGTGTGGATACAAACCAGCAGCAATGAACTGCCAAATTTGATAGAAAAGCCAAGGGCTCGACAATATAATTCCACCAATGAATGCTGCCTTGATCCAAATCATAAATCCCTCGTGAGCGTTAAGAGTCTGCACTCTCACATCTACTTTCTCCCAAATCGGCAATGTTATAGTTACAGGGCGAGCAGAACGAAGAAAATCGCTAAACGCATTGGTAATAATGAACTTGTTAACTCGGCGGATAGTATCCTCACGAGCGACAGACCCCGCGGGCTCGCGTTGGATTTGCTGCTCTAACACAGCATACACGGCTCTCACATCAATCGCATTTTCATCCGCATTCTCTAAGCCAAAATCCATCCAACTCGACGTCTTCCGCTCAACCTTCTTTTGCACCAATTCTCGCAATGATTCGTTTTTGAAGAGATCCGGCACGTTTGCCCATACATTGAGAAACTCCACAGCAGCGACCGCCGATACGACGGCAATATCGACAGGTTCGTCTGCCGGTTGTACTAGCTCGTTAAACGACTCGAGTTGTTGCTCCGTTAATTTGTCCAATAAATATTTCGCCCACTTCTGCTTAGAATTCGATTGAATATGTCGGAAAAACAACAGGTGATTAGACTCACCGTCATCCTCAATTAAAAAATCCTGTTCTACAAACATGTAGCTTTTATATTGCACCGCCCCGAACAGCCGCGGCATGGATTGACGCAAGTTGATGAACAACTGGTCGATTTCAATTTCCAGCGTATCGGCGGAATAACCTTCATCTCCGATCATCCCGGCGGTTTCCGCGAGCCTAAAACTATCCGTTCGAACTAAGTCAAATGACCGCTGCTGATAATATTCACGCAACGCCTCTTTCAAAGGCATTTGAATCTCTTTCACAATATCTTTGGCCAGAAAGATCCCAACTCCGACGCCAATCAGTAAACCAATCATCCCACGAAACAAACATTGTCGTAATTCTTCTAAGTGATCGCCGAAGGACATCGTGGATTCGGAAAACAAGTCTTCCTTGGGATGCTTTGCCATGATATTTGCCGCAATAATTGTGTGGTTGGGGTGTAGGCTGAAACGGATTCGTGGGTTTCCAGTGATGCATTAACTTGAAACAAAAGAAAGCAACCGGAAGCAACAACACCCTAAGGGAAATTCTGAGTAAAGACAGCCAATCCAGAACTTCACAGTTGTGAAAAGGCTACAAATTTAGCATACGGATGGAAACTGCCGCACCAGCTCTATCAAGCTTATAACACGTGCCCCAATAATAGCCAATATGCCAAATAACTCTCGAACGGATGACGTTCATGTCAATTCGCGGTTGGATTTGTATTTCTTCTTTTGCTCAAGATTCGTATACTTCTACGACTGTCAAACAAGACCGCTGGAATTTATGCAACAAAAATGGACCACTATCGCGTTGACCTTCGCCATACTCGCAAGCACACTGCTCTGCGGTTGTCGTCACATCCAACAACAAATAACGGATCCTCGAGGCGATATTCGGCAACAGCAATATCGGGCAGCCTTGTTTGACCCCTATGCGCTACCCGAAATCGGAAACGATCAGGGCGGTATGCGACCACGGGAGTTTTCGCGACCGTTGCCAGAAATTGTTCGTGAGCAAACTCTAGCAGAACTGTACAATCCGCGGCAGTAATAGTTGTAAGCGTATACCGCTGAATCATTAAATAGCCGCTGGACCGCGTTCGCCCGTGCGAATGCGAATGCAATCTTCCATCGGCAATACAAAGACTTTGCCGTCGCCTATTTCACCAGCTTCCCCAGTGCGGCCACCCTGTAGAACCGCAGCAATAGTCGCTTCGACAAATTCGTCGTTTACAGCAATCTGCAATTGTACTTTCCGTATCAAATTAACTGCCAAGTCATGACCGCGATACGTCTCTGACTGCCCCTTCTGACGCCCAAAGCCTTGGCAATCCATAACGGTTAGCCGTGAAACCTCGACGGCCGTTAAAGCTTCCTTCACGTCCTCTAAATGACTTGGTTGAATGATCGCAATAATCAGTTTCATCCTGAGCTGCCTTCTCGAATCAAAAACGAGTTTAGATTATCTCTCGTAGCACACCACTGGTAATAATAAACCTGTGACTATTGTATGCCGTAACGCAAGAAATAATAGGTGACCACACTGAGGCTGGCAGTTTTTAGCTAATTTTAATTCAAGCGAACTGACCTCCTCCTGCGTTTCGTTTTCGCGGACAAGCAACGCTGAACGACAAGTCATAAGTGGTGGAGGAAACTTCCGTGGAAAGCAGAGTCCGTTTGATCTGAAATACCGTGTCAGGTCGAAACCCAAAGCCACTCAATTCTGGAGGTTCGCTAACACCAGATAGGCACATTGACCATTTTTCCCATAGATCGTTTGTAATCAAAAAAAAACGTCTGCCCATTTCTGAGCAGACGCTTCTTTACTTTTTTCAAACCATGAGGTTTACTAGCTAAGTAGCTTAGTAAGTCAGGATTGCATCCATACCGAAAGTAACATCAGTGTTGGTATCTGTTTCGTCCCAGTCTATTCGAACTTCTGGACGAAGGGTCAAGTCGAAACGAGTTTGAGGTCGGTAGTTAATACCCGTAGTGAACGAGTATTCGCTGTCCGTACCCAAATTAATTCCGTTTCTCCACCATTCCAGACGAGCACCAACAGTGACGTCATCAGAAACTGTGTAGAACAGGTATTGGTTAACACCAATTTCATAGCGATTTGTGGTATCTACGTAATCTGTTTGGAATACGTAATCCATTTTTTCACCAAGATTAACCTGCACAACAACACTATGCGTGTAACCATTTTCAGTATCACTGATGTCACCGAAAGTTGTTACATAGTTAACAGAAAGATTGTCACCAATCGATTTTCCAAGGCCAAGAATACCGTTGCTTCCATGACTTTGGAAACCAGTATCCCAACCTGAAGAGTAACCGAAAGACAGGTCGACACCAGCCTCAGTAGTCTTGCTAGCTAGCAAACCAGTGTGAGTAAATGGCTCACTGTTGTTCATCGTCTTAGCATGACTATAGAAGAAGTTACCTGGAGCTTGAACTACTTCGTAACCAACGATTGTGTAAAACTTACCAACCATAACGGTCCAATCACCAACGTGACCTTCAACGTACAATTGAGGCAGAGCCCACCCAAAACCGTTACCAGAATCAGCACTATCTGTGTCCCATCCAGTTGTTTGACCAAAGGCACTGGTATTTACAGCGTCTGCACCGTACATCAAGTCAAAGTGGTATCCAAGTCCAAGGCCTTCAGCATCAGCATCTGAAGCTTTGTCAAATTCGAACCAAACTTGGTGGATCGTGCCTTTCTTAGGAGTAGTATTAAACAATTGTGTGCTACGATCGTGGTACCCAAATTGAGTCCAACCATTAATTTCAAGTCCTTCTCCATCGCGGTTGAAGAGACTCCAAGCTTCACCATCAGATGGCGATGCGGCAACATCATCGTTAAGTGTATATGTAATTGGGCTGAAAACAGGCTGTTGCAATTCTTCGGCGGCTGCTGTTCCGCCAAAAATTGAGAATGCAAAAGCTACGAGCAATATAATTTGATTGCGTTTCATTTCCTACGTTCCTCCGTAAAATTTTTTAGGTAAGAAAAAGTCCCCAGTGAATAAGGTGGCCTTATTTTCGTCCCTTATTTGGAAAGGGCACTAGTTCGCTTTTCCTGCAACAAACGTCTAAACACTTTTTTGTTGCTTGCGCTAAACACTTTGCGCATATAATCCGTCACAGAGTCCAATTCGGAACGAGTCACTACGTTTATTCATCGTAAAAACAGAAGTTCGAACCAAATTTACAGAAGAAACTGGCGTTTTCGTTAATCTATCCGGATTGCAACAATCGGACCGATATCGCGCTTTAAACTCTAACAAATATACCCATTATGCCGTTTACGATTTTCGCTGAGTCTGTCGGTATTCGATTGATTTATAACTTTTTAAATTCATGTGAGTTACTTCCCTTTTCCACCACTAAATAACCGATAAATTGATAATCAGCCCCCGCGGCCTCCCCGTTTATCTGGGTATATGCACGGGCAATACGGCAGCGCGTGCTATGTTGAACAATCAACAAATGTAGCCTACAACTTCATCTATCACACCACCTCCTAGCTCCTGAACCGAGGACAGACAATCCAATGGGAATCTTTAAACGATTCAAAAAATCCGCTACGACGACCTCACCGAGTGAAAACAGAGACCATGCGGAGCAGGCAGCGCATTCGAACAATACACCTGCAGATAACATTAAAAATAGAGGTGACGAATCTACCTCCGCTGAGCAAAGTAAATCCGCCGCTGGCGGAACCACTGAGCAACAAGATTACGATCGAGGCAACCTGTGGCAACGCTTACAAAGTGGCTTAAAAAAGACTCGTGATGTACTCAAAACAGACATCCGTGACCTATTCAAAACCGAAGGCCAACTTGTCGACGATGAATTCCTGAAACGGCTGTTCGCCATCCTTGTCAAAACCGACATGGGGGGTGGACCCGCGGAAAAAATAAAATCTCACATTGAATCACAATTCCACGGACGTGTCATCAAATTTGAAGATGTCCTGAAAATCATCCGTGGCGAATTAACCGAACTATTGACTCAGCCCACTCAACCTGTCCGATTCGCTCAATCAGGCCCCTCCATAATTTTAGTCGTGGGCGTCAATGGATCAGGTAAAACAACATCCATCGCAAAATTAGCTCACCACTTTCAAGCGGAAGGTAAAAGCGTTTTACTCGGAGCGGCGGATACATTTCGGGCAGCAGCTGTACAACAGCTAACGATCTGGGCTGAACGACTCGGTGTCGACATCGTCAAAGGCGACCAAGGTGGCGATCCTGCCGCAGTAGCCCATCGATCGGTTGCACAAGCAATCGAGCAGGATGTTGATGTTTGCATTATCGACACAGCTGGTCGCTTACAAACTCAAACAAACTTAATGAAACAATTAGAAAAAATATTTCGTGTTATACAAAATCAAATCCCGGCAGCACCTCACGAAGTGTTTCTAGTCCTCGACGCCACGGCGGGGCAAAATGGCATAAGCCAAGCTCGCGGATTCTCCGAAGCTGCTAACTGCACAGGCATCATCCTGTCCAAACTTGACGGCACTGCCAAAGGGGGCGTCATCATTCCCATCCGCCAAGAATTTTCCATTCCCGTGCTGTTCGTTGGTCAAGGTGAACAACCGGAAGATCTGGCCGTCTTCAAAGTCGACGAATTTGTAGCGGGCCTGTTTGACGATGTTTGATAAAGATTGGAATGTCAACTGATCCACAGAACACTTAGGATCGTCCTTGCAATACCTTATCAAGCACCCCATTAACAAATGACGGCGAATCGTTTGTACCAAATCGTTTGGCCAACTCTACCGCTTCGTCAATCACAACTTGGCCAGGCGTTGAGGTTTGCGTCAGTTCGAATGTTGCCAAACGAATAATATTTCGATCCGTCGGTGCCATGCGAGTAATTGTCCAGTTTTCTGCACAGCCCAAGATTACCTCATCTAACTCGTCGCGGTGACTCCTAACGCCAAGCACCAATTCTAGCGCAAATTCTGACAAACCAGCAGGCTCGGCAGTCAAATGCCTTTGAATATACTCCGTAGGATTTTTTGCCATCCGTTCTGGATTCAAGTCACATTCGTACAACAACTGAATTGCAATTTCTCGCGCTAAGCGCCGTCCGCTCCAGGGTTGAGTATTATCATCTTCGATCGCTTCGTCGCTCACATTAATACCTTTTAATTAGATGGTCATCTATCACGTTCTTAGAACTAGTCTTTGGGAGAGGGGGAAATTCACTCAGACAGTGCTGCGGAAATCATTTGCATTACATTCACCATTTCAACAGCAGCTTCTGCTGTTTCCACGCCTTTGTTACCTACGTTACCGCCTGCTCGGTGAATCGCCTGCTCCATCGTTTCACATGTTAATAACCCAAACAATACTGGCAATTCATACTGCAAGGATAACTTTCCGAGGCTTCTGGCAACTTGGCTGTTTATATATTGGTCGTGGGTTGTTTCACCGCGGATGACCGCTCCTAAGCAAATCACCGCGTCGACTTTCTCACAGCAAGCAAATCTAGCTGCGACAACGGGCAATTCCCACGCTCCCGGCACCCAGGCAACTTGGATATCATCATCAGCAACTCCGGAAGCTTGCAATGAATCTAACGCACCAGCGAGCAATCGTTGTGTAATGGAATCGTTGTAGCGAGAAACAACAATAGCATATCGGCCATCTGCACTTCCCAGTTTTCCATCAAATGTTGTCGGCATAGTTATTTCTCTTTAATCTGATTTCGATGATTCGTGTGGTTCGCAATAAAATGCACTAAGCCTCTGGATTAACGCTCATTAAAAATTCAGCATTGGACTTTGTTTCGCTTACCTTTTTAACAAGCATTTCAATGGCATCAACTTCATTCTGATCCGCTAAAACACGGCGAGTCATTGCGATGCGTCTATATTCCTCCGGGTTCAATAGATTTTCTTCGCGGCGAGTCCCACTGGCATTAATATCAATCGCTGGGAAAATCCGCCGTTCCACAATACGACGATCCAATATGATCTCTAAATTACCCGTACCCTTGAATTCCTCATAGATGACTTCATCCATTTTACTACCGGTATCAATTAACGCAGTTGCGAGAATCGTTAATGAACCGCCTTCTTCAACTTTACGAGCTGAACCAAAAAACTTCTTTGGTCTCTGTAATGCGTTGGCATCGAGCCCGCCAGACAATATTTTACCACTTGGTTCACACTCGGTATTCCATACTCGAGCCAAGCGTGTAATCGAGTCCATAAAAATCATGACGTCCATACCACATTCAACCATCCGTTTCGCTTTTTCAATCACCATTTCAGAGACGTGCACATGTCGGGCAGGTGATTCGTCAAAAGTCGAACTTATCACTTCGCAATTCGGACCACGAACTTCGCGCTCCATATCGGTTACTTCTTCAGGACGCTCGTCGATCAACAACATGATCACATACGTTTCGGGGTAGTTCTTCAGTACGGCTCGCGCCATCTGTTGCAACAGAATCGTCTTACCTGCCCGTGGGGGACTGACAATCAATCCGCGTTGCCCAAAACCAATTGGCGTAACCATGTCGACGATTCGAGTACAAACTTCGGTAGCATCATGCTCCAGTACAATTCGTTGATACGGATGCAATGGTGTTAAATCATCAAAATGGACCAGGCTAATATTCTCATTCGGGTCAACTCGATTAACCGTTTCGACTCGCAGCAATGCAAAATAACGTTCATTTTCTTTCGGTGGACGAATTTGCCCCGCTACCATAACACCCGTTCGCAAATTGAAACGGCGGATTTGGCTGGGTGAGACGTAAATATCGTCCGGACAAGACAAATAGTGATAATCTGGGCTACGCAAAAACCCAAAACCATCGGGAAGAATCTCAAGAGTCCCTTCGCCATACATGAGCCCGCTGGTTTTGACCAAGTTCTTTAAAATACGGAAGATTAGTTCTTGTCGTTTAACACCAGCAACATCACCTAGTTCAGCCACTTCTGCTGCTATTAATAACTCCGGCATGCTCATTTTCTGCAATTCAATCAGCCGCGTCTGCTCGCTCGGGTCGGTGACCAACTGATCGCCAACTTTTTCGCCTTTGTCTAATTCGCGACTGATTTGTTCGGCGAGCGACAATGTATCCGGCCCCGGCCGATTGTTAATAAATTCGCCATCCGTGTCTTGGAACTGCTGCGAACCACGCGCTGCAGCGGCATTTGCGGCACTTACGTCCTGCTCATCCGCGGGAGAATCATCAATATTAGGATTTTGTTTTTCTGACATCTTATTAATTCACTGATGCGATTAGGACTGCCCACATTGTCTGTAATTGTTTTTGTGTGTCTTCTCTTGTTCCAGCATTGTCAAGGATTAGATCAGATCGACTTCGTTTTTCTTGCAACTTGAGCTGAGATGCTTGACGTTGAAATATTTCTTCATCAGACCAACCACGTTCTCGACAACGCTGCCAACGAACAGACTCACTGCAATCCACAAAAATTACCTTGTCACAACACTGATCCCACTCGGCTTCAAACAACAACGCTGCATCGACAACAATCGAAGCCGAATTCCCAGCGATTTGAAACGTCTTGATAAACTTCTCTAATGCGTGTTGAATTCTTGGATGCGAAATCGATTGCAAGAACCGAAGTTCCGTCACAGCATTATCATCACGCCCAAAAACAATGCCAGCAACTGCCTGACGATTCACCTCACCGTGGCAGCCAAAAATTATATTTCCCCATCGTTGACGCAACAATTCCTTAATCTTGCCTTCGCACAATACGTCATGCCCCGCTCGATCTGCATCGAACACTTGTGCACCCCAGTCTTTCAACAAACCCGCAACAAAACTCTTGCCAGATCCAATACCGCCACTGAGACCTACAACAATGGTTGGTTTTTGTGAGACCATAGGACTATCTAGTGCCAATTTTTATTTGGACACGTATCCGAGTGACATCAATGTCAGCGCATAGCAACATCGCTGCTAAAAAACTACATTGAAAAGGGAAATCGAAATTTACTTATGGAGGGAAATACTCGCCGGAAACGCAATCACAACGGAATGTGTGCTGCGACCATTGAGAGAAAAGGAATACTGAGGGGGGGGGTAGTAATCGAAATAACAGAAACAATAACCAATTTGAATACTACGGTCGTTATTATAGACTCACCAGTGACAATAAACCAGACGCCATTTGATACGAATATTTACTATCCTCTTGGCCAGTTTGTGATCGTTCGTGGTCTTTATTTACATTGAGCCCAATTATCACCAACACAAATATCCACCTTCAGCGGCACAGATAATTCCACTGCAGACATCATCTCCTCCCGTACCATAACCGTCAGACGTTCGACCTCCTCTGCCGCTACCTCAAACACTAACTCATCATGAATCTGTAGCAACAGTCGCGCTTGAAAATCGTCCGCTTTAAGACGCTCGAGCACAGATATCATGGCCACTTTGATAATATCTGCCGCCGATCCTTGAATCACCGTGTTAATCGCTATCCGTTCCGCTAGATTCCGCTGACGCTTATCTTTCAACGACTCTGGGTCTCGCACATCAGCCACGTTGCGATGTCTTCCCAAAATCGTACTCACTCGACGATCACGGTGAACTGTCCGCAGAGTATCCAACATAAACGCTTCGACTCCAGGGTACTGCCTAAAATAAGAATCAATAAACTCAGCCGCTTCGCCATTTTCAATCCCCAGTGCTTTTGCCAACCCAAAAGCAGATTGCCCATAAATCACCCCAAAGTTTACCGCCTTTGCTCCCCTCCGCATCTCCACTGTAACTTCATCTACTGGCACATCATAAACTTCGGCAGCCACATTTGAGTGTATATCTTCATCATCAATAAATGCTTGCTGCAATGTTTCGTCTTGGGAAAAATGCGCTAACACTCGCAATTCAACTTGCGAATAATCTGCCGCCAACAACTTCCATCCCTCTTCACTCGGAATAAATGCCGAGCGAATTTCACGTCCTTCTGCGGTCCGAATCGGAATATTTTGCAAGTTGGGATCCGTCGAACTCAACCTCCCTGTCGCCGCAACATCTTGTTTAAACGCCGAATGCACTTTTCCAGTAATTGCATTTAACAACTCGGGCAAAGCATCAACATAAGTTCGTTTCAATTTGGTAACTTGTCGGTATTCTAAGATCAATGGCGGTAAATCGCTGACTCCCATCCGAGTCAGTTCATTCAAAACACCAGCGTCGGTGCTCATCCCTGTTTTTGTCTTCTTGATTACCGGCAACCCCATGTCCTCAAACAACACCTTACTCAACTGTTTAGGCGAATCAATATTAAATTCTTGCTCTGCCACTGCGAAAATTTCACCTGTGAGCTTTACAATTCTCGCGGCAAATCGCACACTCATCGTTTTCAACAACTCGACGTTGACACAAATGCCGTTGTATTCCAATTCTGCCAACACATCGATCAACGGCATTTCAACTTCTTGAAACAGCGTTAACAAATTTTTTTCCTCCAACTGTTGCACTAACGTCTCATATAGTCGCAATGGAATATCTGCATCTTCCGCGGCATAATAGGCCACTTTTTCTAACGGAACTTGATCCAGCGTGACCTGTTTCTTCCCTTTGCCAGCTAACGTCTCGTAACTGACTGGCTTATGTTGCAAATAATACTCTGATAAAAAATCTAGGCTGTGATTACGTTGGTCTGGCTCTATCAAATAATGCGCAACCATCGTATCGACAAATAATCCGGCCAGTTGGATACCGTGATTCCGCAATACGACCATGTCATATTTCAAATTTTGACCAACCTTGCGAATCGTAGGGTCTTCCAAGACACCCCGCATCAATTCACGTACCGCCTCGCCATCCAACTGCACGTCTCCATCCATACTGCGGACAGGAACATAATACGCTTTGCCAACTTCCCAAGCGAACGAGTAGCCGACTAAATCCGCACTGCGAGAATCTAAACCTGTCGTTTCCGTGTCTATACTCAGAACATGCTCGCTGGTAATCTTCCCCAATATATTTTCCAATTGTCCCAAGGACGTGATGGTCACGTATTCAACTTCCCAAACGGCAGCAGTTGGTTTAGTTTGAGCGGACAACAAGCGTTCTCGTAAAGTGCGGAATCCAAATTCATCACACAATATTTCGACTTGCTCTGCATCAACATCGCTGACGATTGCCGAGGACCATTCGAATTCGATGGGAACGTGGCGGTCTAATCGCACTAGCTTGCGACTCAACATCGCATCCTCTCGACCATTCATTAAGTTCTCACGCCGGTTCTTCGCCTTAACCGTTTCCGCATTGTCCAAAACGCCTTCTAACGTGTCAAATTCTTGCAACAAAGCGGTGGCCGTTTTAGGTCCAATTTGATTGACGCCTGGGACATTATCAACACTATCACCAACCAGTGACTGGAAATCAACCACTTGATCAGGTCGAACTCCCCACACTTCATGCAAATCATCCGCAGCAAAATAACTGTCTTTGCGAATGTTGTACATCTGTACATTGTCGCTCAACAACTGCCGACAATCTTTGTCGTTTGTTACTAGAAAACATTTGTTGCCACGCACATCCGATTGTTCAGCCAACGTTGCCATGATGTCGTCCGCTTCAAAACCGACTCGTTCTAGACACCGGATCCCCATGGCTTCGAGCATGCGTTTAATCGGTAGTATCTGCGCCCGTAAATCGTCCGGCATCGGATCACGGTTCTCTTTGTACGCTGGGTACAACTCATGTCGAAAAACATCTCCTGGAGCATCGAATACCGCAATGATGTGCGTTGGCGTTTTTCGTTTTAACAAATCAGCAATGTCGCGCACAAATCCAAAAATGGCATTCACCGGTTGTCCAACCGGACCTGTCATCGGCGGCATAGCAAAAAAAACTTGGTATATCAAAGAAAACGAATCAATGATATATACGACTTCATCTTGTACGCTGTCACGCGCCGATGGCCCCACGGATTCGACTTTTTGTACTTCCTCAACTTCAATGACATTAGCCGGATCGGTGACTTTGGTAACAGCAGTACTCTCCCCATCATCAGACCCTGACGCCGCACAAGTGTCATCAAAATCGGAAAATAATTGTTGTTGTTTTTCGACTCCGTCCATGACTTTTTCCACTTTGCTTTTAAATGCTTGTTGGGGACAAACTCCGCCGATACCCAACAGTTCGTCGATCTCTTTTTACACGTGCTTGTAAACACATTTTGTCTTCGCTGCGACAAAAACTGCTCATATAGCACGGTTTAGCTTATTTCCACTACCATAAAATACCAAAACCTGCTCGCCAAAGAAGGTAACTATCGTAACGATTAGGTAAAAGATAGGGACTAATCTCGAGAAATGCTTACCAATACTGTTATAAAGTCGATACAAAAGAAGCATAATAATTGTTTCGATACTCGTGTCGACAAACCTTGCTTGAATTTAACTGATTTCATAGGTAATCGAAATCAGTTCCTTATATAATAAATATTAATAATACACCGGAAACGGAACAGGCGTTTTAATAAACACCAGACAATGCACGCTCCTTTTTTTCACCTTTAAATCTTAGTGGTTCTCCCTTTAGAGGACACAGAATAGGTTCACGATGGCCCAGCGAAAAAGACAAAACACCGGCGAAAATACAATTCTCACCATTGCATTTATCCTCTCCGTCTTAACCTCCCTCGGGTTAATGGTTACGGTTGGGTTGATGTTCCAGAGTCTCGAAACCAAGGAACAAGCCAAGATTGTCGCTGTCAATGCCAAGCAAGATGCTGAGAAAATTACGGTAAGCGCCGAATACGTTAATCTAATCGCCCGTCACGTAATCGATTCCTCCGTTTCTAGAGCTGCCATCGAAACTTATGACGAAACAAACGGCCCAAACATTCAGGCAAATCAAAAACAAATAGGTGAGGCGATTTTACAGAAGTACGCTGCCTTTCAACAATCCTATCCTGGTCTCGCTGCCGACGCAGCATCGTTGAATTATGAAAAAGTCCCTGAGCTGTTAACGGCTCGAAATAAAACATTGCTGGGTGAAAAGAAACAACTTGAAAGCCAAGTTGCTTCCCTGACAAGTCAACTCAAGGTCGTCACGACGACTCAACACACTAACACAACCCAGCAGCTGACCAAGTCGAGTACAGCCGTCGCATCCGCCCAAAAGGATCTAGCTGACTTTCGAACCGACCGTCAAACAACGGCTGCCGATTACGATACTGCCATCAAGAAACATAATGATGCATTAGCTGCCAAGGATCAACAAATTGCTGGCAAGGACACCGCAATCCAGAACGCCACTCAGCGACTGAGTGACCAAGAAGAAAAGAACCTTGTCGCCCAGCTCAAAGCACGCCCCAAAAGCGAACGTTTTGAAATCCCTGACGGAAAGATTACATCTGTTAACGAAGCCTCCGGAATCGTTTGGATTAATATCGGTAGCCGGGATCAACTCAAACCTCTAACTAACTTCAGCGTCTACCCTGCCACACAACTTGGAGTGATGCGAGGGCCTGGAGATATCAAAGCCAAAATTGAAGTCATTAAAATTCTCGACGGACAATTCGCCCAATGTCGCATCATCGAAGACAGCATTAATGATCCCATTTTGATTGGCGACCAGATCTACTCACCTCTGTGGCAACGAGGGATTCAAGTTCACTTTGCTCTTGTCGGTTTCTTTGATATCGATGGTGACGGCAAAAGTGATCGTGATAAAGTCAAAAACATAATCCGTTCCGCCGGTGGTATTATTGATGCTGAATTGTCTATCGAAGACACCGCCGATCCAGAAAAAGCAAATCTGATTCGCACAGGTAACGTTACCGTCGATACTCAATATCTGGTTCGCGGATCAACCGATGCTATTGTCAGTATCGACCGCCAAACATATAACCGCTTTGAAACGCGGGCAAAGGATTACAATGTTGAATCCATCACCATTAATTCACTATTGAATTATGCTGGCTACAAAAACACTCGCGATGCCGTGGGTCTGAGCCGAGGATTTAGCAACGACGACCCTAAAGCGCTTGTTAAACCGGTTTTAAAAGAGCCCAGTAAGATAAATCAGCTGCGCAAGCCACCAACACGTGGCACCGATGGTGCATTCTAGAGCACACATAGCGGGAATCACTGGTTGTAAACAGCGGTACATTAATCTTGCGTGAACTGCTGCATTCTCAACGGCGTACCGTTATAATCTCGATTAACTATTCGCTTCCCATTGCACTACAATGGGAAGCGATTGCTACAGCCAATTTCGGAGAGCTATTTAATGTCGATACCTATGAATTCACAACAAGTTCTTGATCGCGAGTACTTGGAAATCCGGGGGAAGATTCTCGAAGTCGCGGCGTCGCTTGACCGCCTACAGCGCGCCACTGGCGATGTAGCCCAAGACCCGCGGATGGCGCTGATGCACCAAGGGTTACAGATTGCCCTTCAATCCAATGGCGCTCATGGTGATTCACGGGCTAAACAAATCCAACTGCTCTTTTCGCGAGAGTATGCTGATTCTTGGCGACAGGACTTTGATTTATAAGCCAAGAATTATGCATTCGTCTATTTGAATCAATTCTCCGTTAATCACAAAATAGAAAAGACATCGTTATGGACTACTTCGATCCTCACATACATATGGTTTCACGGACCACCGACGATTACGAAACACTCGCAAAAATGGGATGTGTTGGCATGAGTGAGCCGGCTTTCTGGGCGGGCTTTGACCGTGGAAGCGTGGATAGCTTTCGTGATTATTTTCATCAACTAACAGATTTTGAACCGCAACGAGCGGCTCAATACGGAATCCAACATTTTACTTGGCTGTGCATCAATGCTAAAGAAGCAGAAAATGTTGAACTCTCTCGTGAAGTGATCGCGATGATTCCAGAGTTTCTCGACCGCCCCAATGTTTTGGGCATCGGCGAAATTGGCTTAAACAAAAATACCAAAAATGAATCCACTATTTTCCTTGAGCACATGGAATTGGCGATTCAATACAACCAACAAATACTCATTCATACGCCACACCTTGAAGATAAGTACCAAGGCACGCGGATGATTCTCGACATGCTCACTTCCGATTCACGCATCGACCCGACGCGAGTCTTGGTCGACCATGTAGAGGAACATACTGCTACTGAAGTACTCAATCGTGGATTTTGGGCAGGCATGACGCTCTATCCCATCACAAAATGTACTCCACAACGTGCAGTCGATATCATTGAAATGTGTGGTGGTGAGCGACTTTTGGTCAACTCGGCTGGCGACTGGGGACCTTCGAAACCGACCGCGGTTCCCGATCTCATCTTAGAAATGCGGCGCCGAGGACACTCCGAAGATTTGATTCGTAAAGTTGTCTATGACAACCCAATTGAATTTTTCAGTCAAAGTGAAAACTTTAATTTCCTACCGCGAAATTAGCGTTAATCTTCTCGGCAAACTTCTGCGATCAACATTTCAGCGAGATCCAGATCACACCAACTTCGACCCTGTAAAAGATCCGGCTGATTAGAAATAATCACGCTCTGTTGAGTAAGATCCACAGATGGAACTCCATGCGAGCCGCAAATCAAAGTCGCATCAAGTGGTGTGCTACGGGTTGCCATATCAAAATACAACTCAACGGGGTCATAACCCGGTTTGCGATGGATATCTACCGTCCGCGCGAATGCGGGACAAGCGTCATCTTGTAACCACCAATAATAAGCTTGCCAACTATTTTCAGTTGAAATCAACATCAATTCGCCACTGCGTTGATGCGCTAATCCACGCTCTGCTTGCTCCGCAACCGTCAATACTTCAGCAATCCCAACCACCGACTCAAACAACTGCTTAACACGTTGAATCACCGTAGGATCCGCATCCTTAATAAAGACATGCGAGAACTGGTGATCGACCAGCGCCCACGCTGAACTATTCAAATCCAGATGTTCACCATCATCTTCAACTCGGACTTGCAGCAACCCCGCGTCACGTAGCACTCGATTTGGATACGTGACATGGTCAACTTCGCTAATCACATACTCACTAGCAAAAACCCAGGTAACATCCGCTGGATCCAGTACCGCGTGCACGCCATCAGCTAAAACTTGAATCACTCCGTCCAGTTCCTTGACCGCCGCCGAGGCCTCCGGACTATTGGGTCCTTGTTTTTGAGCAGCGTAATCGAGGTGCGGCAAATACAGAAATGAAAAGCGGGGATGGTTCTTACTTATCGCTTGCACCGCACTACGAATAATCCACTCCGTCGACTGAATGTTTGACAGCGGGCCCCAGAAGTGCTTCAGTGGAAAATGGCCAAGGCTTTCAAGTAATTCGCCATAGAGCTGCGTTGGTTTGGTGTAGCACCATAGAGATTCAGATCCGTCGGGATTGTGCACCGGCGCTGGCATACAAATCCAATCCGCTCCACAGCCTTTACTCAGCATGGGAAACCAAACGGCCGACGTTAATTCTGGAGATATCGCGTGCAACCGATCCCAAATCTGAGGTGCCTGGATCTTATCGTTCCAGGCCGTCCACATTTCAACTTTTTGCTCTTCCCGCCAATAAAATCCATTGGCAATCACACCATGCTCCGCCGGAGTTTTCCCCGTTAACATCGTTGCTTGCGCGGGCCAGGTTACGGCTGGAAACGTCGACTTTAAAGGTTGATGATCACCCGCCGCTGTTAAGGCCGACAACGCTGGCATTTGTGATAAATCGGACTGTCTCAATCCTGGAATACTGCAATACACTACGTGTCGCATCGATAAAACTCCTATCCTCTAACCTCAGCTCGAGCACATCAAGTGGCCCGAATCCATTTTGATATAGTCAACATCGGGAACAATAAAGCAATCGTCAATACCGCCATGCTAGAGTCACTTACAATAGCCACCACACACGCATCCAAAAAAATCAATGACCGCAAACAATGTACAACCCCAACTTGCACTCGTTCTGGTCGTGGATCGAAAATCGCCGCTACCGCACGGTAGAGAATTAATATTGCCAGAACACCAAACAGTAATCCAGTACTATTGGATTCCAATTGCAAGCGATCACTCTGGGCTAGCTCCGTTGGAAAACTAGAGAGGCACACAAACCCTAAAGCCATGATGGCAACACCGAAACTCAAGAGCCAGCGGTTACTCGTGCGCGCCTCTGTTCGTGCAAACCACGTTAAACCCGTGACGAAAACTCCGATCCCACCAGCAATGAATAAATGGTGTTTTTCGAACCCACAAAATATTGCCTTATCGCTAACGACATAACTCATCCCTAACAACACATTTAACGTGCGGCACATCCCCATCATCAGTGGAGCGAGCGGTGTTTTTTTTAACACTCGGTTGTATAACAAAACCGAAACTGCAATGGCAATTCCGAGCAAGCAGCCACGCATGCCTGCCGTACTAGCAAACAGAATTCCAGCAAGCATCAGGCCCATTCCAAACCAAGCGGCCACTCTTAATGGGATTACTCCCGCAGCCAACGGCCGATCGGACCGCTGCTTTTTATCTTGTTCGATGTCAAATACATCATTGAGCACCATGCCCGAGCTATATAAACAAAACGTTGCTGCGAGCAACCCTGCCAACTGCCACGCATCGCGGATACGCAATGTTAATATACCTTCATCGCTCAATACAACGAGATACCCCATCAATATATTGGCAAACGCCGTGAACACGTTACCGATTCGCAGCAGTTGCATCCAAGCGTACAATCTAAAGCCGCTACTAGTCTGAGTGCCGTTTGGGGTCGGTGGTGCGAGAGATTCAGATGCTTTTTCAGACCGGTCATTACTGTTCATGAACTAGCACTCCGATAACTCCGCAACGCTCGCTTAAAAACGCGACGGCTCACAAATAGGCTGCCGATGCTGGCACATAGTGCAAACGCAGCAAGTTCCCAATCCGCAGAGGTCATGCCGTCTAAAGGTCTCGCTAGGAATCTAGCCGGAATATTTACGACTAATAAGACCGGAATAAAAAACGTAAATGCAATCCACAATCCCATGCCCCACCCCGGCGTTTTATAAATTTCCATTGGATAACGCGAAAAATTGGTCAGGTAGAACCAAAAATTGTAAAGCGTCTGATTTCGTCCAAACCAAACACTCGTGGCAGCTAAACTGATCATAACGCTATACATAATCGCCACACCGCAAACCAAATAAAGTGGATACAGAAACAATACCGGCCATGCCAATACCAGCGGAACATCTGCCACGACCATCAATTGATACAGACTATAACTCAACAAACCAATACCCATCATGCACGTTGAGAGACTCGACCAGTCGATTCTAGGAAATGAAATAATAAACTGAGTGTCAATTGGTTTGAGCAGTGCGAAGTCAAAATTACCGGTGCGTATGAGTTCACTGAACTCTTGCGCATTGGGCATGAAGAACGTTTGGATAATACTGTTAATAATCCAAGTTGTTGCCAAAAACACAAAGAACTCATATTTTCCCCAACCGGTTTGTGCACCAATCTCGTTGGTAAACTGAAAAATAATTATATAAAACCCAACATTCATAATCGCCCACGACATTGTGGAGATGCTCTGCAAGATGAAATTTGTGCGAAAAGACATGTCGCGAATTAAACTGTTACGCGCAAATGTCAGAAACACCTTGCCATACAGAGGGCGAAAAGCTGATTGTTGTTGCCGCACGACGCTACCCCCCGAATCCGCTGTAGCGCTGAATACCACGCTGGAACATGATGCGTGCTAAGACAACAAACACGAGGAGCCAGCACGCTTCCATTGCCAAACTAGTCCATAATTCTGAACCCTCGATTTTACCTAGGAAAATAGCCGCCGGCATATAAGCCAAATATTGAAAGGGGAGCACTTTCACGATTTCGTATGCCCAACCGGGTAATAGGTTTAATGGGAACATGTGCCCAGATAAAAAGAAGCTGAGCAAATTGTATATAAAGACCAGCGAACTCACTTCTAGAAACCAAAAAGCAACCAAACCTAAACTCGCCTCGATAAAGAACCCGAGCAAAAATCCCATAAACAGCGACAAACAAAATGCGATGAGCACTTCCGCTTCGGGCCAACCATCAAAAAAATCTCGGCACAGAAAAAAAACAAATGCAAAGGGGACAACGGCAATCGTATAATAGGCTGCCTTATGGGCGACGCGACCAAGCAACATAAACCCCAGCATGTCGACTGGTTGAATCAAGAACTTTTTGATTTCACCATTGCGGACTTGCAACGCGATGCCGCCACACAATCCCGGCATGCTCGAAAAAGCCCTACTTATCATCGTTAACATGTAATAAGCAATAACCGTATTACGTGTGTAGCCAGCGATCTTTGGTTCCGCGGAAGCTTGAAAAATCGCTGTCCAGAGAAATATCTGTGTTATGATCGGCAAAAAACGCATCAGCGTCCCGAGCGCAAAATCCCCGCGATAAACGAACCGTTCTTCCATGGCGATTCGAAAAATAACCCACCATGTCGTGAGTCGTGCTCGCAGCGGTATTCTATTATCCTGGACGGTGGTAATAGTCATAGTCCCTGCCCGTCGCCGATAGATTCAAATTCATCATCGTCGATTTGCTGCACTCGACCCGCTGTTACTTCCGAGAACACAGCTGCAATAACGTCCTCTAGCGGTGGATCCTCAACAACAACATCGTCAACTTGATAGCCGTCCAAGATCGTGGACAACATGCGGGGCACAACATCTCGAGTAACCGTTAACTTGATGCGAGGTGTTTCAACATCGGTCACATTGCCGAATTTTTTCAAAGCAGCCAGCAACGAATCATCAATGGCATCACGAAATTGCAATGTTATCAATTTGCGTTGATCGGTACTTTTAATGATTCCTTCTAGCGAACCATCGTACTTTATCAATCCGTCCGCGATGATTACCACTCGCTTACATAAGGCGGCAACATCTTTCATATAGTGACTAGTTAACAAAATCGTAATCTTGCGTTTCTGTTGATAGTATTTGAGGAACTGTTGAATATTATGTTGGGCAACGACGTCCAAACCAATGGTCGGTTCATCTAGAAACAACACCTCTGGACTGTGTAGCAATGCTGCCGTTAATTCCATTTTCATTCGCTGTCCCAATGACAATTCGCGAACTGGTTGCTGTAACAAATCTCGCAAGTCTAGTAAGTCCGTCAATTCATCCAGCGTGTTCTGAAAGACGTCCGCTTCAATGCGATAGATCTGTTGATGCAGCCGAAACGATTCTTGTGCTGGCAAATCCCACCACAACTGATTCTTATTTCCCATCACCAAGGAAAATCGACGTCGATATTCGTTATCACGCTGCCAGGGGGTATGCCCCAGGACCGTGGCTGTTCCTGACGTGGGGTGGATCACGCCGGACAATAATTTCAGGGTCGTCGTTTTACCAGCTCCATTGGGCCCTAGAAACGCAACAAACTCGCCTTGCTCGATTTGCAGATCAATACCCTGAACTGCCTTGACTTGCTTGTACTCGCGACTAAACAACCCACGTAGAGACGACCTGAGGCCCTCTTTCTTCTGATATACCTGATAGGTCTTTTCCAGACCTTTGATTTCGATAATCGACATGTTGAAATTATAGATGCCGCTGCAAAGACAAGACAGTACTACAACAGCATTGTGTTATCCTTATTTATAGGAAGTTCATGCTAAGTTTGCTCAACAAACTTTTGGCATCTTTCATCAATTCAACCCACTGCGTAAAATGCAGACTCGATCAACAACGATCACAAACATGGGGACTATATTTTGACAACGGCAGTAAGAATCGGACTAGGGCACGATACGCATCGAGTTGGCTCGGGTGGCAATATGCTGCTAGGAGGAGTTAAAATTGAATGTGACCATCACTTGATTGGTCATAGCGATGCCGATGTACTATTGCACGCAATTACCGATGCTATTTTAGGAGCCAGTGCACTCGGCGACATAGGTCAGTTATTTCCCGATACGGCCGCCGAAAACAAAAATCGATGCTCCCAAGAGATGTTACGGACTGCTTATGAACAAATACAAGCAGCGGGTTGGAAAATCAACAATCTAGACTGTGTTATTCTTGCCACAATTCCTAAAATCAGCCCGCACCGTGAGGCGATAATCAACAATATAGCGC
>LWDU01044387.1_pt1 | contig 79430 bp, 75 predicted proteins | sample 727161 | NCBI WGS metagenome assembly LWDU01 (sample SAMN04566230, study PRJNA314399) | hydrothermal vent metagenome | isolation source: deep sea hydrothermal plume seawater | place: Mexico: Gulf of California, Guaymas Basin | collected 2004-07-11
CAAAGATCTTCCCTATATAGCTCAGAATAAATTTGAATTCCTGTGGGCAGCCCATCTGATACGCCCATGGGTAAGGCTACTGAAGGCAAGCCAAGACAGTTTCCTGGTGCTATAAATATAAAACTTTCTCTCAAGGCTTGATCGCCTTTTTCCGGATCAAGGTCTGTGTCAATTGGCCAAGGCAAGTTTGACCAAGTAGGTCCTATACAAACTTGGTAATCGGTTAAGAAAGAAGACCACAGTTTTGTAAGTCTATTTCTCTCTATTAAAGCTTGATCTAGGTTTATTCCATTCGATAAAAAAGGTGCAGCAAAACGTTCTAAGTAAGCAGCAGTTTCAGGCTTGAACGCTTCGTCAGGCAGTGCATCTAATAATCCGTTGTTTAAAACAGTTCCCCAAATCTCATAGACTCTCTCAACTTCTGGAGCTTCCACTTCTTCTACTATCCAACCATTTTTAGATAAGATTGATCCTGCTTTATCTATTTCTCGTTTGGTTGACTCTGGAAGGTTAAAATGAGCAATGTCTTTTATTAGTGCTGCCTTTGGTTTGTTAGGAACTGGTCCCTTTAAAGGTGTATTTACTGACCAAGGGTCATCAATATGCCTTCCAGCCATTATTGATAAACCCGTTCTTAAATCTTTTACAGATCTAGCCATGGGACCGTCCGATAAAAACGCACGGGAGATGCCTTGGTCTCGAAATCCTTCTACCGAGTTAACAAAAGGAATACGACCAAGTGTGGGATTTAGGGATGCTATGCCGCAGCAATAAGCTGGGTTCCTAAGAGAGCCTCCAATGTCATTTCCTAAACCAAAAGGACTCATTCCAGTGGCGATAGCAGCTGCTTCTCCTCCGCTAGATCCTCCTGGCGTTAAATCTTTATTCCAAGGGTTGAAGGTTCTACCTCTCAAAGGGTTATCCGTATCAAGACGCATCCCCATTTCAGGGAGATTAGTTCTTCCAATTGGTATTGCACCTGCTCCAAGCATGCGATCCACTATGGGTGCATTTCTTGGAGGCATAGCGGTAGTAGGAGTCCCTACAAAATCTATATTCTCTTTTATTGTAAAAGGCACTCCATGGAAAGGTCTTTGCCTATCTTCTTCGGTTGCAGAATCTGCTTGTTTAGCTAATTTAAGAGCCGATTCTTCAAGGGTCAAAGTTATAGCATTAATGCGTGGATTTACTTCATCAATTCGCGTTAGATGAGCTTGCACAATCTCAGAACTTGATACATCTCTTGTTTTAATTAGATCGGCTAATTCTGTGGCGCTTTTCTTACATAGTGAATCCATAATATGTCCTTGAGTCAATTTAACAATATTGACTATACAAGGCTTTTATTATTTATAAAGTAAGACTTCGAATGCGATTAAAAGATTAGTTCAGTCTTTTGTCTTTTAGGATTGACATAGTTTTGTTTATTATTTTTAATTAAAGAATGTGGTTTAGGGTTTTAATTTTCTTTTTTCTTGTACCAGGATGTGGCGGCGGTGGTTCATCTCCTGTTGATAAACCAACCGTGAGCTCTTCGTCTTCAAACAATAGCCAAACATCGGGTTGTTCGGTAGCTGTGAATACCCAAGAAGGATATACGTGGCCGGCTCTAAATTGGGAAATTGCTTCTCCTGAAGCACAGGGAATGTGTCCTGATCAGATTAATGAAGCAATAGAATATGCTTTTCAATCTGATAATTATACAGGCTCAGTTGTTGTTATAAAAAACGGATATATAGTTGCTGAACAATATTCAAATAATAGATCTTCAACGGATCTAGTAACAAGCTGGTCTGTTGCAAAGAGTTTTACAAGTATGCTTGTTGGATTGGCAATAGAGGATGCATTCATTGATTCATTAGATCAGCAAGTTTCTGATTTTATTAATCAATGGAAAGGTGGAGATAAAGAAGTAATTACTTTACGCCAGATGATGAATGTCCAAACTGCGCTGGAATTATTAGACGGAGGAGATCTATATAATGCAGACAACCAGTTGCAGATTTCTTTAGATAGAAATCTTATAGGAACGCCTGGAGAAAAACTGTACAACTACTCTAATTCAGATGTTATGTTAGCTGGCTATCTCGTTGAAGTAGCAACAGGAAAGAATCTTCAAGATTATTTAGATCAAAAAATATCAGGAATAATCAGGTTTAGCGGAGAGTGGTGGCAAGATAATTCTGCTAATACCATGGCTTATTGTTGTTTAGACTCCACTCCGAGAGATTTTGCTCGTTTTGGCTTATTATTTTCTAGAAATGGCGTGTGGGAAGATCAAGAACTTATTTCTTCTGAATGGGTAGCTGAATCTACAAGCAAGGCATTGAACGGTGAATATGGTTTCTATTGGTGGCCAGCAGGCAATAATGGATATAGTGCTTTAGGAGTCCAGGGACAAATTATTTCTATTTACCCGGAAGAAGACCTTGTTATTTTAAGGTTTAGCTCTTACACCCGAATGGGTGATGGTAGCGCTATAAGGAAAGAGAATAATTACCATTCAACTCAAGAACCTGTGAATTTTGATAACAACACTTTTTTAGAGAAAGTATTCTCTTCTATACAGAATTAATTAACCTATGAGGACTGTAAGCAAGAATTATATTATTAGTTTCTTGATGGTTTTAGTTTCTTGCGGAGGGGGAGGAGGCACAGATACCAATAAACCTGCAATTAATACAAATACAACTACAACAACTACCACTTCAAACAATTCTCAAGTTTGTAGTGAATCGGGTGGCGTGGTGCCATCCGTATCACAACAAGTTGGATGGCAACATTATGCTTCAGATCAATTCTCTTCGCGTTATATTCCCACTAACAAACTTACAAATGATAACTTTTCCTCATTAAATATTGCTTGGAGATGGTGTTCGCCTGTCAATAATCTGTCAGATTCCTTTTCTATCGGAGAAAATAAAGTGACCCCGGTAATGATTGATGGAGTTCTTTATGCAACTACACAGTTAAATCAAGTTGTTGCAATAAATGCTATAAATGGCGAATCCATATGGACCTTCGATCCAAAATCTTATGAAGCAGGAGATCCTCCTAATCATGGCTTTATTCATAGGGGTTTGTCTTACTTTTCTAATGGAGAACAAAAAAGTATCTTGGTAGGTACTCTAGATAGCTACCTATATAGTCTTGATGCTGAAACAGGAGAAGAAGATCTTAATTTTTCCGGAGGAAGAATAAATTTGAGAGAAGGACTTGGACGGTCAATTAATAATAATTACTACGGAGTAAATTCGCCTCCAATGGTTTGTAAGAATACTGTAGTGGTGGGATCAACAATTCTTGATTGGCCAGCTGAAACATATATGCCACCAGGTGATGTAAGAGGATTTGATATAGTTACAGGACAACTCAAGTGGCAGTTTCATGCTATTCCTCATGAAGGAGAATTTGGTACAGAAACTTGGGAAAATCAAAGTTATTTAGAAGGTGCTGGTACCAATGTTTGGTCTTGGTTTAGTTGTGACGAAGACTTAAATCTTGTTTATTTACCTCTTACTACTCCAACGAATGATCATTACGGAGGGGAGAGGCTAGGGGATAATTTATTTGCTGAATCAATAGTGGCATTAGACATTGAAACAGGTGTTCGAAAGTGGCATTTTCAGACTGTCCATCATGGATTATGGGACTATGATTTACCTGCAGCTCCAAATTTAATTGATATTCGAGAAGGCAACACTTCTACCCCCCTTTTAGCTCAAGTTACAAAACAAGGATTTGTTTTTGTTTTAAACAGAGAGTCAGGTATTCCTGTTTGGCCTATTGTAGAAACTCCTGTTCCTCAAACTACTTTAACTGGTGAAAGAACATCTCCTACTCAGCCAATACCTAGTAAGCCTTTACCTTTCGAACACCAAGGGGTTAATGAAAATAATTTAATTCACTTTACAGAATCTTTAAGAAGCCAAGCCTTAGATATAGTTTCAGAGTTTGATTATGGTGCATTGTACTTACCACCTACTAATAAGGGCGCTGTTGCTGTTCCTGGAATAGGTGGTGGAGCAAGTTGGTCAGGGGCAGCTTACCATCCTGATAAACAGATTCTTTATGTTCCTTCGGTAACTTGGCCTTTTGTAACTAGAATAGAGAGAAGTGGTTTACAGACTATTCAGAATAGAGATTTCATAAATGGTCCAAGTGGCTTACCCCTCATGAAACCTCCGTACGGCAGGGTTACAGCAATAAACATGAAAACAGGAGATCATTTGTGGCAATCAGGTGTTGGATCTGGTTTTGAGAACAATGCCAACATCGCCAGTATGAATCTAAGTGGCTTGGGATATCCACAGAGAATATTTGTTGTAGCAACAGAAAATCTACTTTTAACCGCTCAGCAAACATTAAGTGCTTTTGATCTAGAAAGCGGCTCCAAAATTGCGGAGGTGCCTCTACCCAGTAGCGCTTTGGGTTCTTTGATGGTTTATGAACTAAATAATAAAGTATATATTGTTGTTCCCGTAGGTGGTGACGGTATAAAATCAGAATTGATTGCCTACTCGCTTGATTAGAATAGGGTGTCAATAAATTATCATAATGCTAGATTTTCAAAACCAAGAATGTTCTCTTACATTAAGAGAAGGCATTGAACATTACAGAGAATATTTAAAAAAAAATGGTAAAAAGGTTTTAGACGATCAAGAAGGCTCTTCCACTATTTTAGGCCATGATGCAACTCATGTGATATTTGGGCTTGATACTTCTCTCGAAGAAGAGCAGATTTTGAATTTCTGGACCTTATTTGGAACATCATTTACTTGGAAAGAAATTATGGCTTACAACGGAGTAGAAGAAGTACAAGAATTTAATAAAGATTTATTCAAGGAATTAGGGGTAATGAATTTTTTAGGGCTGGGAATTAGGTCTGTGGTTTCTTTTTTTCAGGTTTTGCGTAACCTTAGGTTAAAGAAAAAGAAATGGCCTTTTATTTTTCCAAATGAGCTGATGGACAGGAGTGTCACTTCGCTTAGAGAGGAGTATGGAATTAAAATTCTAACTCCCGAAGAAAGAAACGTTAAGAAAATTCAATGGTCGGGTTCAATTTTAGAATAAAGGAATTTTATGAGTGAGACAAAAATAAAAATAGAAGACGGCCCTGTAGCGGTAACAGGTGCCAGTGGCTATATAGGTTCAAGGATTGTGGAAGACTTATTGGAGCAAGGTTATTCAGTCAATGCGTGTGTGAGAGACGCAAGCAACGCGATTAAAACCGAACATCTGCATGAGATGAATGAGAAAGGGTTGGGTGGTTCCGTTGAATTATATGAAGGAGACTTATTTAAAAAAGGGAGCTATGACAAGGCATTTTTTGGTTGTTCGGCAGTCATACACGCTGGAGCTACTGTTGGCTTTAACCGTGAAACTCCTCAAGAAGTATACGACGGTTGTTTCACAGAAAACGAACATGTTTTGAGTTCCATTAAGCAATCTAATTCTGTGAAGCGGTTTGTTTTCACCAGTTCTTTTGCGGCTGTCGGTCATCCCAGGCCCGAAGGTTACATTTTTAGTGAGAAAGATTGGTGTGGCGATAATGTTGATGGTTATAAGGGCGCGTGGACAGAAGATAATATTGCAAAGAATAGAGACATAGCTTACGCAATGGCGAAGGCCAATACTGAGAAGATGATTTATAAAGCGGCTCAGGAAGATGGAGGATTTGAAGCAGTGTCTATAAATCCATTGCACGTTATTGGTCCTTTAATGTCTGAGAATCATAATCAATTTTTTAGTTGGCAGTTTTTTATACTGCAATTACTGAAAGGGAAAGATTTTGGTTTCTGGGATGGAAAACAAATTAGACCCAGTACCATGTTATGGAATGTGGTTGATGTAAGAGATGTTGCGAGAGCTCACCGATTAGCTGCAGAGAGCCTTAAACCAAAAAATGGTTCAAGGTATATCTTATCTGCCAGTGACAGATCAGGTGAGATGTTTACTTGGGAACTTCAGGCAAAACTTAAGGAACTTTTTTCTGATATTGGAGAGATAGGTGGAGAGCAAATGCTTGATGGCAAGCCAACCAATAAAACTTATGATTCACCAAGGTCTTATTGTTCTTTAGCTAAAAGTGAGCTGGGCCTCAGCACTTATTCAATTGAAGAGACTTTACTGGCTACAGGTAATTCCCAGATACGACTCAATCTTATTTAAAAGGTAGTTTTTTTATCCGCGCAATTTAATAAGTTGTGAATTTCTGCAGGTGGTGATCTGCATTACCAAACATTGCATCAATGACTAAGAGTCTTTTAAAGAAGTGACCCACTCTCAGCTCTTCTGTCACTCCCATTCCTCCGTGCAATTGAACAGCATTTTCGCCGACAAAAAGACCAGATTTCCCAATTAGATGTTTCAGGCCGTGTATGGTTCTTTGAGCAGATTTGGGGTCTTGGACACTTTCCATTGTTGCTCTATAAAGCATGGATTTACATTGTTCATACTCCATAAACATATCTACCATTCGATGTTGTAGAACCTGAAATTCTGACATAGGATGATCAAATTGTTCTCTTTGCTGAGTATATTCGACTGTGTCTTTATAAAGAACTTCCATAGCGCCTAGCGCTTCTGCACTAAGTGCGAGTATTGCGTCATTCGCTACCGATTGTAGAATTTCAAACCCTTCATCAACATTACCTATTACCCTGTCAACATTGACTGACACATTTTCTAGAATTATCTCGGAGGCTCTCAGGCCATCAACGGTTGGGAAATGATCCATAGATAGTCCATCTGACTTTGCATCTATTAGAAACAAGGTAATTCCGTTTTCATCTATTTGACCTCCGCTAGTTCTTGCTACAACAACTATGTGATCAGCTGTTTCTGCATTTTGCACCATTGACTTCTGTCCGTTCAGAATAAAGTTGTCTCCTTCTTTTCGTGCCGAAGTAATTACGTCCTCTAAATCAAAGCGACTTTGTTGTTCTGCATAAGCAAAAGACAATTGTTTTGTTCCCTCAACTAAACCTGGGAGTATTTCTTTTTTTAGAGACTCTGTTCCTCCTTTCTTCAAGGCACCTCCACCCATTACTATGCTTGCTAAGTAAGGTTCAAGAACTAGGCCTTTGCCAAATTGTTCCATAATTACAAGAACGTCAATTTGATTTCCACCAAAGCCTCCATCCGATTCATCAAACGGCAAACCAAGCCAGCCAAGTTCAGCCATGGATTTCCAATAATCATCGCTATAGCCTAGGTCGTCTGAGCTTAAAGATATTCGTGTATTTAAGTCGTAGTTATCTTGAACAAAACGCTCAACGCTTTGTTGTATCATCTTTTGTTCGTCTGATAATTCAAAATTCATTTTGACGACCTCTTAGTAAGCCCAAGTACCTTTTTAGCAATTACGTCTTTTTGTACTTCACTTGCTCCACCATAAATAGTGAAGTACCGACTATTTAGATATCCTGTAGTACCGCCTTTTGCAAAAGGAAAACCAATGCTCTTTTCTCCCCAAGCTGGAGAGTAAATACCACTAGCTTCAACTGTCAGTTTTTGTATTCTTTGCTTAATTTCGGTACCTTTTAATTTTAAGATAGAAGATTCTGGTCCTAATTCAGCTCCGGCTGAAGCACTAGCAAGACTACGAAGTTCTGTATACTCAGTAGCCATTAAATCTATTTCTAATTCTGCTATCTTGGCTTTATATCCTGAGTCATTCATTAAATTACTGTTACCTCTGGTCACTGTTCTTGCAAGGTCTTTTAGATTTTCAAGTTCGAATAGTGACCTAGAGAGTCCTGCTAATCCTGTTCTTTCGTGTTCAAGTAGACCTTTTGCATAAGTCCAACCTTTGCCTTCTTCACCAATCCTGTTTTCAACAGGAACTTTTACGTCAGTAAAATGAACAGTATTTACTGTATGTGCTCCGCCTAGAGTTATTATTGGTTTAACTTCTATTCCTTCTTGTTTCATAGGAAAGAGTAGGAAAGTTATACCTTTTTGTTTAATGCCACTATCATCAGTTCTTGTTAGGCAAAATATCCAGTCCGCTACATGGGCAAGCGTTGTCCACATCTTCGATCCATTTACTGTGTAATAAGTACCGTCTTCAGAGAGAACTGCTTTGGTTTTTAAGTTTGCTAGATCTGATCCTGCTCCAGGTTCTGAGTAGCCCTGACACCAATTAACTGTTCTTTCTCTTATAGGGGGTAAAAATCTTTCTTGTTGTTCCTCATTCCCATAACCCATAAGGATTGGAGCTAACATTCCTAGACCAAAAGGAATATCAAAGGGTATGGTTGCTTTGGTAGTTTCTTGTTCCCATATGTAGTGTTGAGTAGGTGTCCAACCAGGACCACCAAATTTAGCTGGCCATTTGGGTACATCCCAGCCTCCTTTCTTTTTAGCTTTTTCAAACCAATTATTTCGCCAGGTAAAATAATCCTCATCTTTTTTTATTTTATTTTCTTCAAAGAAGGCTCTAACTTCTTTTATGAATGTAAGGTCTTCTGAGCTTAGTTCTATATCCATAGGTTATTATCCACTTTCATTAAGAGGATGAATATTAATGGCTTTTAAGGTTTTATGCTACGAGAAGAGAATTTTTTTAATCAAGTTTATATTTTTGAAAATAATTGAATATATCCTGTTGTTTGGTATCTCTAGCCGTTCTCATTTTATCCGTTGAATCTAGGTTTAGGGCAATTCCATTTTCTCCAAAAATAACTATTCTCGGGACACCTTCTTGACGTGGAATACCCAGTACTTCAAGTAAATTCATATTGATGTCGTATTTTCCTAGATCCACATGAAGGATTTCAAAATTTTCTCTTAAATACCTACTCACAGTTGGGAGCTTTAAAGTTCCTTCCAGTATCCTGCAATCAGGACACCAATTCGCACCGAATATGACAATGGATTGCCTTCCTTTTTTACTAGCAGTAATGAAATCCAATAATACCTGCTGCTCTACTTCTATTCTTTCATAGGGGAGAGGAAGGGGTTTTTTTAAGATCTCGTTTCCTGGTATTTGTGTCACTTCCATTGTACTTATTGAGTTTATGCCCAGTATAAATAAGAAGGTAATAATTTTGTACAGTTTGCTCACGGCTACCTCTGCTCTTTATTTAAATCCTCGGGAGTTTTTACCGTTTTAGCTTTTCTTTTAAATCGTAGCAATAGGATAAAATCACGATTGAGCTTTAATATACACCAACAAACAATAGGTACCAACTAAGCTCAAAATTAAATAATCTTATTGATACCTAATTTTTAAAGATAGACGGTCAACTTTCTTTAGTTTATCAACCACCAGGTCGTAAGAGTTTTCGATCATAACTTCAATTTCATCCTTTGGTACCGATCCATCTAAGATCACAGTGTTCCAATGGGTTTTATTCATATGATAACCAGGAATAACGGATTCAAATCTACTCCTAAGCATAATAGCTTCATCGGGGTCGCATTTAAGATTTACACGAGCAACGCCATCCCTGTAAGCTAAAAAACCAAACATTTTTTCTTTAATCTTAAAAACATGTACTTCATTGCCAAAAGGAAAATCTTCAATGGCTTCCGGGCAAGAAAGGAAGTAGTTCCTAACATGATCAGCATTCATCTCTGATTTAACTCATCTGCAACCCAACTTATTGACCAATTATGTCCCAGTCGTCTCCCTCTATAATTCTCTGGCAGTCTAGTGACGATACTGTCTTGTAGATTAATAATTTGAGGATCTACGTCTAGGTCTTTAAATGCACCATCCAAGTGTTTTTGAGTCCTCCATTCATAAAACCTTAAGTTGGTGGAAATAAACCGAGGCTGTTGATAGTCGCAAAGAAAATTTATGTTATAAATATCTGCCAAAGGACCTGCAATAGCATGTATCTCAACCGGTATATCATTTGACCAGCTCTCTGCAAACATAGACACCAAAAGAGCTCCATAGCTGTGACCCATAATGGTTATGCTGTTTACACTCTTGTTTTGATCAAGAATTTGATTAATTTCTGCGTTGAGATTATTAAAAGAAGGAGTAGGGCAGCCACTATCATCCCATCTAAAAAACAAAGTTAAGGTATTTTCATTGTCTAGGGTTTTGAGAGGGTAGATCCATTCATAGCCCTTGCTGTTACTTCCATGCACTGCAATTAATAGGTTACTTTCTTTATTTGTTTTTATTTCCAAAGGGTTAAGGCCAAACTTAACTGCCATAAGATTTTTGCCTGAATCTAAGTATTCCTTTTTATCATCTAAATCCTCTAACCAAGGGTAAGGTCTTTCTTCTGAGCAAGAAATTAATAAAAAAGAAAAGAGAACAAAAAAAGAATTCTTTAATTTTCTCATAATTATTTGCTTATTTATTTACCGGCTAGCTTATCAAATGTAGCAAGCATCTTTTCATCAATGCCTGCTTCTTCAGCATCATCTCTCATGTTTTCTCCTTTAAAAATAACAATTATTTTTACCCAAGGTTACAATTATTTCATGAACACTGAGGAATTGGAAAATGAAACAGATATTTTAGAAAAACTGAAGAATGGGTCCGCGGGTCCTTCGATGAAATTTTTTAATCTAAAGTATGAAAATAATGATAATGAAGTCTTCAGATTCAGTGCTTTATTTCCAGAGCAGAGCGCCAACCCTATGGCCTATGTTCAAGGAGGAATGATTTCTGCAGTTTTAGACGTTGCCACTTCCGTTGTCATGATATCTGGATACAAGGGTGAAAAGGCTCCTCTTACAACAGATTTACACGTTTTATTTCATAGGCCTATGCCACTGGAGAGGCAAGAATTGAAGTAAAAATTATCAAATTAGGAAACAGAAGTGCCACTGCTGAAGGAAGAATTTATTCAACTGATAATAAATTGGTGGCCACTTTACTCCATTCGGCTCAGCCGGTAGACAGACAGCCTCAGTGAGATAAACTATAAGTAGGAGAGAATTATGAAGCCAGTATGTTTAGTTTTAGGGGCGGGCGCAGGTATAGGAGGTACGGTCGCTGCTAAGTTTGCTAGTGAAGGGTATCACTCGTGCTTGTGCAGAAGATCTGATCAAGAAGGCCTAGATCGATTAGTTAAGGGAATTGAAGATGACGGTGGCTCTGCCAATGGTTATTTAATTAATGCCATAGAGGATAACGTAATTGAAGATTTGATTAATTCGATTGAATCTGACGTTGGACCCATAGAAGTAGTGGTCTACAACCTAGGTGCGCAAACCGGCATGAAACTCCTGAAAGATACAACCCATAAAGAATTTGAATGGGGTTGGAGAATGGCAAGTCTTGGACTATTTAGGGTGGCTAAAGTGCTTTGCCCAATCATGAAAGAAAGAGGAAAGGGAACAATTCTAGTTACTTCCGCAACAGCAGCCATGAGAGGTAATGCAACACAACACTCTCATGCAGCTGCCATGGGAGCAAGGAGAATGTTATGCCAATCTTTAAATGCAGAGTTTTCTGCAAGCAGTATTCATGTAGCACATATAGTAATTGACGGAGCAGTAGATGCACCAGATACGCTCGGGAAAATGTTAGGGCCAGAAATGTTTCAGAAATTCAGAGAGACAAAAGGTATGGAGCATGATGGTCTTTTACTTCCAAAAGAGATTGCGGAAACTTATTTTCATTTAGCTCATCAGCACAGATCTGCATGGACACATGAGTTAGATCTTAGGGCTTTTTCAGATTTAGCTTGGTGGAACCACAGCACAATGCTAGAAGATTAAGAGACCTTGAATCGCTCTATCTGGATATCATCTTCTCCAAGGTCTTCGTAATTATCATTTACCCTGCCTTGAATGTATTCTTTCCACGTGAACGAGCTGTAAAGATCAGACTTGCTTGAAAGGCCTTCTATTGGTTTAAGAATTGCATTGCCTTTCGGGTTATAAAAATAAGGAGTGCTATAACGAGGGCTGTGGGTCCTTTTAAGAACTCGGTGTATTGCTGCTACGTATTGATCGTTGGTCCAGACCTGCATCGCGTCTCCTAAATTAACAACAATAGTGTCTTCTTCTGGTTCAATATCTATCCAACCTGATTCTTTAGATTTAGCTTGCAATCCACCTGTCATATCTTGAAGCAATAGAGTAAGGATTCCAGGATCGGTGTGATGGTGAAGTGCCATATCGCCTAGTTCGGAAACTTTTTCTTGATCATTCGAATCCAGAGGGTCACTCGTAGGGTAAAAATTTAGTCTCACATTACTAGTTTTGGATTCTCCAACTGGCAATTCAATCTGACTATTATTTAATGCGTGAAAAACAAGATTTAAAGTTTCTTCAGCAACAACTGAAGCTTCTTTAAAGAATCTTTCCATAACATTTTTAAAATCTTTATCTTCTGGCCATTGATTAAAATCATCACCATCTATTTTAGGTTTCATGTAATCAAAAACTTCTTTCAGGTCTCTTTTTTGTTTTGTGAGTTCTCTATCGTAATAACCTAGTGGAATAGATTCCGTTCTTGAGATTGCTAGCTTATCTTCCCTAGGTTGTTCAAAAAACCACTCTGATGCCTTCCACATAGCATTGATTGCTGATTGTATTCCATGATTTTTTAACAGAAAAAAGCCATGATCTCTGCAAGCAGAGTCTAACTGCTCAAGTTGATCGGGGTCAGTTTTTGCTAAAGCAAAATCTATTGTTGGTACATGGCTAGCTTTCATGACCAGAAGCTCTATGCTCAAAGTTCAAAACAGACTCAAAAGCATGCATTGCTTTAAGTACTATTAAATCTTCGCGTTGACCGCCAATTATTTGTAATGCTACAGGCATTCCAGTTGAAAGTATCCCAGCAGGTATTACGCCGGCAGGGTTTCTTGTCATGTTGATTCCCATAGTAAAATCTACCCAGGCAGGAGTCTCTGTACCGTTAACATAACCGTCTCCTTCTATCTTCGGCGCTTGTCCGCAGGTTGCAGGAGTAATTATCAAAGGTGATTCTTTAAAAACTTCTTCAAGTTGATATCCAAGTTTATGGCAAGCGTCTATCGAAGAAGCATAAGCAGCTCCGTCCATATTCACTCCCATTTCTATGAAGATTCTAAGTAAAGGGTCTATTTGTTCATACTCTGGTGTACCGATTAAATGTTGCTGTCTTCTAGCACAAGCAGAAGCCCAGAATACCATCCATGCATCGACTGGATTCTCACTCCAGATTGTATCTTTTTCTATGATAGTAACCCCGGCATCTTGAAGGGAGGAAATAGCCTTCTCGCAAACACTCAATACTTCTTTATCAACATCTGAAAAACCCATTGTAGGTGACCAAATAGCAGTTTTAGGTAATTCTTCTGATAACTGTTTTGCCCAATTCGGATTTCCTCCTTCTAGCGAAAAGATATCAGTAGGGTCAGCACCAACTGTAGCATCTAAAGCTATTGCATTATCTATAGTTGTTCTTGCCATAGGGCCTTTTACGGTTAATAAACCAGAGCCGGGAGGTGTTGTTCCTCCTATGGGTATCCTGCCTTGAGAAGTTTTAATTCCACTCAAACCGCCAATAGCAGCAGGTATCCTAATTGATCCGCCTCCATCCGAACCTGTTCCTAAAGGAATCATCCCAGCAGCTAATGCTGCTGATGTTCCTCCAGAAGAACCACCAGGTGAATATTCTAAATTCCAAGGATTTTTAGTTGCTCCAAATGACTTATTGTCTGTTTTACCTTTGTGGCCAAATTCAGGTGTATTTGTCTTACCTAAAACTACACAACCTGCTTGTCTTAATCTATTCACTAATATTGAATCTTCAGCAGCCGGTTTATCATTAACATGTAATGCCGATCCAAAAGTAGTTACAAAACCTTTAGCATCTTCAAGGTCTTTAACCCCTATTGGTATACCAGCAAGCGGTCCAACATCCTCACCTTTCGATATTCTTTCATCTAGAGAGATGGCTTGTTTTATAGCATCTTCTGGATTAACCGCACAAAATGCATTAATGATTTTATCTTGATTCTCTATATTGCTTAAAGCTGATGATGTAATTTCTTTCGCAGAAATATCTTTAGACTGAACTTTGCCCGCTAACTCACTGATTGAATAATCTCTGAAATCCATTGTCTTCTCCCCGATGTCTTATGGTCTACTTTCGTCTAATAATATCACTATTTAAAGAGCTTATTTTTATATTCATTCATATCCCATTCTAGGTAGTGTTTTTGAGACAGATGGAGAGTTTCTCCATTAATACAATATTAGTATGGATTCTAAGTTTAATTAATTTTTACTAGTTATAATTGTTTAAATAAAATCTTTTGATATAACTAATAATTTAATAAAAATAAGATGCATTTTGAACACACCAAACAAACCAAAGATCTAATAAATATTGTTTCTAAATTTCTGAAAGAAAACGTTAGACCAGCTGAGCAGGTTTATAAAAATCAGATGGAAGTATTTAGAAACGAAGGTAACCAATGGCAAGTTCCAGCCGTCATTTATGAGTTAAAGGAAAAGGCAAAATCTGAAGGGTTGTGGAATTTTTCTTTAACAGGTGAGCTTGGTTATGGGCTTACTAATCTAGAATACGCACCTTTGGCTGAAATGATGGGTGTGGGTTGGGTTGCAGAAGTGTTTAATTCTTCAGCCCCTGATGCTGGAAACATGGAGGTCTTAGATAAATATGGCTCCGAAGAACAGAAAGAAAAATGGCTAAAACCTTTACTGGAAGGAACCATGAGATCGGCTTTTGCCATGACAGAGCCAAACGTAGCATCTTCAGATGCCACCAATATATCAAGCACTATAGTGGCTGATGAGGATGAATATGTGATTAATGGAGAAAAGTGGTGGACTTCAGGTTACGGAAGGCCTGATTGTGGCTTTATGATTTTTATGGGAGTTTCAAATCCTGATGCGCCAAAGCATCAGAGGCAATCTCAAATTATTATTCCTAGAGATACTCCAGGTATAAATTTGGAAAGAATGCTAACGGTTTATGGGGCAGACCATGCTCCTAATGGTCATGCTCATCTAACTTTTAGAGATGTTAGGGTGCCAAAAGAGAACATAATTTTAGGAGAAGGTCGTGGTTTCGAAATTGCACAAGGAAGATTAGGACCCGGACGTATACATCATTGCATGAAAATTATTGGTGCTGCCGAACAAGCTTTAAAGCTTTTATGTGAGAGAGCAACTACTCGAATTGCTTTTGGTAAGGCGATAGCTGAACTGGGCGGTAATTATGATGTTATTGCTAGGTGCAGAACTGAGATAGAAATGTGCAGACTATTAACACTTAAAGCTGCCTATATGATGGACACAGTAGGTAATAAAATTGCTAAAAGTGAAATCGCACAACCAAAAGTAGAAGTTCCAATGATGGCAGTTAGGGTTATAGAGAGAGCTGTTCAGATTCATGGTGGAGCGGGCGTTTCACAAGATACTCCTCTTGCTGGCCTTTATAGTTCAATTAGATATCTGAGAATAGGGGATGGACCTGATGAAGTTCACCTTAGAACTATTGCAAAAGAGGAATTAAATAAATACGAAAGTTAGTGCTGAGCAGGTTTTAATTCTACTTTTTTATTACTAATCATCTTTAGGGCGAATTCCATTTCTTTTGTGGCGTTGTGATTGTTTACTTCGAAGTGATCGGAGTTTTTTGCTGCGATCATAATTCTTCCGGAGTCGGTGTCTAATCTTATACTTCCGGTGGAGAATGTCTCGTTATTCGCAGTGATAACGACCGCTTCAATGTTGTTGTTTAAATCCTCTGGATGACAGCCTTCTATCAGTTCTTTTAGTTCTTTTAGTTTCATTTCGCGGCATTCTAATCTTTTATATTTAAAAATAACAGCGTTGTCTATAATTTATTAATTCTCAGATCAAAGAAAAATCTTTTGCCAAAGAAGTCGTGGTTTTTTTAAGAATTTCTTTAGTTCGGATGTTGTATTTCGGATGATCTATACCTGCATATAAAGTCATTCCTGCCTGGAGGTCTTTAATCATGAGATTACTCAGATTAAATTCTAGGACAAAAGCTATTTGGTGATCTTCAATTACAGATGATTCAATATTGGAATTTGAATTACCAAAGACTCTATCGTTTTCTCCTATTTGTATCCAAGCTTTTTTTTCAATCCCATCTTTATCTTCAATAACAACACTTAAGTTTCCTTCCTTAGCACAATGAATAATCATGGTAGCTTTAAGGTTATTAATATTAGGCAGTAGCAGATTGAAGGCAGAAAGTATTTCTTGAACCTCCTCGTTGACAGTAACATTTGCACTTCTTAAGACTTCTTGAAGTTTGCTTTGAACCGTTGCTTTGTTTTCAAATAACAAACTTACGTTCTTGCCTATTTCTATGGTTCGTGTCTCCTTATCGGAATTAGCTATTGATAGCAGCCCATCTCTTTTTTTGTCGTATTCTTCTGCGCTTAATAAATCTGCAATCTTTAATTCAGTCATTATTTTCTTTGTTTTGTTTCTAAAGGCCGCTATCTTAAAGAAGGTTGTCTAAGAAATAAAACATACATCAGAAATAATTTAAATCTATCTAGACTTTTATTTATAGAGGCATACCATTACTACTAATGTAAAGGGGCGGTCGTTGACCTGAGATCTGAAAAAGAAACCCTTTGAACCTGATCCATACAATAATGGCGGAGGAATTGCATGCTTACTAAAAATAGATCTTTTATTTTAATTCTTTTATTGCTTTCTTTATATAGCAAAGAAATAATCTCTGAGACCCTGGAAGAGGTTGTCGTCCTGGGAGATTGGCGTCAGACTTCACCAGATCAAGAAGACTCCAGTGTTGTCTTGTTGGATGCCAACACAATAGAAGCGCAATCGACAAACCACTTCGAACAACTTGCTTACCTCGTACCAAATTTAAATTTTGCTGCTAGTGATTCTAGGGCTAGATACTTTCAGATTAGAGGGATTGGTGAAAGATCTGGATACCAAGGAACACCTAATTCTTCTGTGGGGTTTTTAATAGACGATATTGATTATTCAGGACAAGGCGGTATAGCTACTACCTTTGATGTAGACCAGATCGAAATTCATCGAGGACCCCAAGGCTCCAGAATAGGAGCAAATGCTTTGGCGGGACTGATATACATTAAAACTAAAGATCCAACGGATGAGTTTGAAGTAGCAGGTGAAATAACTTTAGGTTCTTATGGGAAAAGAAGTACCGGTTTTGCTGTTGGAGGACCTTTAAATGAGAATAAAAATATTTCATATAGGTTGGCTCTTAGTCAAGATAAAACGGATGGTTTCAGAAAAAATCTTTATTTAAAAAGGTCTGATACTTCCAGAAAAGATGAAACGACAAGTCGGTTTAAGATGAATTGGCAGATGAATGAAAAAACATCCATTAAATTGTTAATTTCACTAGTTGATCTTGATGACCCTGCAGATATCTGGACTCTTGATGGGAGTCTAAATACCCTTTCAGATAGACCAGGGATGGATTCTCAGAAAACGAACTCGTACGGATTGAAGGTGTTCCATAATTTTAATGGCTTTGATTTACAAAGCTTAACAAGCTCTACCATTACTGAAGTTATCTTCAGTTACGATGCCGATTGGGGAAATAAAGAATCCTGGAATCCTTTTGTGTACGATTATTTTTCTGAAACCTTGAGAGACAGGAAAACCGTAAGTCAAGAATTTAGGCTTGTTTCAAATGAAGTTGATCTAGCTAATGGTGAAAAGATTGAATGGATCTTAGGGGTGAGTTATTCAGAAATAGAAGAGTCCAATCTCAAGAACGATGACGGTAATTATAGCGAGCCTTCCGATCCGTACGGACCTTATTTCAGCCAATCTTCCTCTTCAAGTAACTACAAGTCAGAAAATTTCTCAGTGTTTGGAAATCTGGGTTATTTTCTTTCTGAAACTTTAGAATTGTCTTTAGGAATGAGATGGGAGGATTGGCAGTCAGACTATGTCGACACCCTTGGAGATAGTTTTAATCCGTCCAACGACATGACCGGAGGCAAGGTCTCTTTAATTAAAAACTTGGAAATTGACGCAAGCCTTTTTGCAAGTATTGCCAAAGGCTATAAACAGGGAGGTTTTAATCTTGGTTTGGGCCTAGAATCAAACTCTTTGAACCAAAACCTTTTGTATGATCCTGAATATCTTACCAATTATGAATTGGGTGTAAATTCTAAAATATTAGATTCAAGAATAAACCTTTCAGCGGTCATATTTTATTCTGACAGGAAAGATCAACAAGTTTTCATATCTTCTCAAGTAGATCCTTCTGACCCTAACACTTTCTCTTTTTTAACCAAGAATGCTGCCGAAGGTTTAAATTACGGGCTTGAGATGAATGTAAATATGGATTTAAACGAAAGTTTATATATTTTTGCTAACTTAGGCTTGCTTGAAACAGAAATAAAGAACTGGGAATCTAGACCAGATCTTGAGGGGAGGTCGCAAGCTCATGCTCCCAAGAGAAGCTACGCAGTTGGTTTGAATTGGAAGCCAGCTAAGAATTATTTTCTAAGACTGGATGTAACAGGAAAAAGCAGTTTTTATTATTCCGACTCACACGATAAACAATCACAATCATATTCCTTAACAAATTTAAGTTTGGGTTATCAAGAACATCAATGGAAAGCAGAATTATGGGTACGAAATGTATTTGACAGTTACTATTCAGTAAGAGGATTCTATTTTGGTAATGAACCACCTAACTTTGAAGATACTTTGTATGAAAGACAGGGCGACCCAAGATACTTCGGAGCTTCACTGCAATATGATTTTTAATCTTTTAAATAGCCTTTAAATGGAAATCCTTGCTGTTTCTTTGGCTGTGCTCTACCTGGCACTGGCTGTTAAGCAGAACATTCTTTGTTGGTTGGCTGCAATATTAAGTGCTGTCTTGTATTTTTTTGTAATGTATTCTGCAGGACTGTACATGGAGGCTTGTTTGCAGATTTTTTATATAGTCATGGGGTTTTACGGATGGTCGCAATGGCAATCAAATGAGTCCAAATTTATTATAAGAAGCTGGAGCAACGTCAATCACTTCAAAGCAATAAGTTTAATTCTACTGCTTGCTTTATCTTCAGGTTTTTTACTAGAGACTTTTACGGATGCGGCCCTGCCATTTTTTGATGCTCTAACTACTTGGGGCGCTGTGGTTGCTACTTATATGGTAGCTAAAAAACTTATAGAGAACTGGATTTACTGGTTTGTAATTGATTTTATCTCCGTATTTTTATTTCTATCTAGAGATTTACACTTAACAGCTTTATTATTTTTGGGATATCTCGTGATGATTTGTTTTGGCTACAGAGCATGGAATAAAACAAGACTTAACATAAAAAAAAAGGCTTCTGCTAAATAGAACAGAGCCCTTTTTTTGATTTAATGCTTCAGATTAGCAAAGATCAAGATCCATAACTTTGTTCCAAGCTTTAAGAAAATCTTCTACAAATTTCTGATGAGAATCATCACTTGCATAGACTTCAGCCAGGGCTCTTAGTTGCGAATTGGAACCAAATACAAGATCTACTCTGGTTCCGGTTCTCACAGATTCTCCTGTAGAACGATCTTTTGCTTCATAAGAATTATTGCCTGTCGTATGCCACTCCACTTGCATATCAAGCAAGTTAACAAAGAAGTCATTGGTCAGCTTTCCTGGATTATTAGTGAAAACACCATGCCCATCTGAACTAATCCCCAAGGCCCTCATTCCTCCAACAAGCACAGTCATTTCAGGAGCCGTAAGGCCAAGCAGTTGTGCTTTATCCAGCATCATTTCCTCTGCACTAACATTGGCAACTGATCGATGATAATTCCTAAACCCATCAGAAACCGGCTCTAAAACATCAAAAGATTCAATATCTGTTTGATCTTGAGAAGCATCGCCTCTACCAGGAGTAAATGGAACGTTTGATCCAGATGCTTTTTCAATACCTACATTACCTGCTAAAACAATAATATCCGCAATTGAAGCGCCTACGTCAGAAGCAATTGGTTCTAATACATTCAACACTCTTTGTAATTGCTCTGGCTTATTAGCCTCCCAATCCTTCTGAGGAGCAAGACGGACTCTCGCACCATTTGCACCGCCTCTCATGTCCGAGCCTCTGTATGTTGAGGCACTAGCCCAGGCTGTTTCAACCATTTCTTGAATTGTTAAATCGCTATCAGCAATCATAGATTTAGCACTTTCCACATCATAATTGGTATTTCCCGCAGGCACCGGATCTTGCCAAATAAGTTCTTCTTTAGGCACCTCAGGTCCTAAATATCTTGATTTAGGCCCCATGTCTCTATGAAGCAATTTAAACCATGCTCTCGCAAATGCATCGGCAAATTCTTCGGGGTTTTCATGAAAACGCTTTGAAATTTTATTATAAGCAGGGTCTTCGCGAAGAGCCATATCTGCTGTGGTCATCATTGTTGGTACTTTTTTACTTGCGTCTTCTGCGTCGGGAGCAAGATCTTCTTCTTTTGGATCGATTGCGTGCCAAACAATAGCTCCGGCAGGAGTAGTTGCTTGTTCCCACTCATAACCAAATAGTAAGTCAAAATAACCATTGTCCCATTGGGTAGGGTTGGCAGTCCATGCACCTTCAAAACCACTTGTGATAGTATCGCTGCCTTTTCCTGAAGCATAAGAACTAGTCCAACCCAAGCCCATTTCTGCAATTGAAGAGCCTTCTGGCTCATTACCAACATTGTCATCAGGGCCAGCTCCATGACCTTTTCCAAATGTATGGCCTCCTGCAACAAGAGCAACTGTTTCCTCGTCGTTCATTGCCATACGGGCAAATGTTTCACGAATATCCACTGCACTTGTGAGCGGATTTGGATCTCCATTAGGGCCTTGAGGGTTTACGTAGATTAAACCCATTTCAACAGCGCCAAGAGGATTGGCTAAATCTCTTTCACCACTGTAACGTTCATCTGTAAGCCATTCTTTTTCTACTCCCCAATGAATATCCTCTTCAGGAGCCCAAATATCTGGTCTTCCTCCTCCAAAGCCAAAGGTTTTACCTCCCATTGATTCGATGGCAACATTACCTGTAAGAATTAATAAGTCAGCCCAGCTAATTTTTTCACCATATTTTTGCTTGATTGGCCAAAGAAGTCTGCGCGCTTTATCTAGATTCCCATTATCAGGCCAACTATTTAGGGGAGCAAAACGTTGAGCACCAGTACCACCACCGCCACGTCCATCACCTGTTCTGTATGTACCTGCCGCATGCCAAGTCATACGGATAAAGAAAGCACCATAATGACCATAGTCAGCAGGCCACCAATCTTGAGAATCGGTCATAAGATCATTGAGATCTTTTTTAAGAGCATCGTAATCAAGCTGCTTAAAAGCTTCACCATAATCAAAGTCATTACCCATAGGGTCAGATTTCTTGTCATGTTGATGCAAAATACTCAAATTTAATTGATTCGGCCACCAGTCTTTATTTGATGTCCCTGTACTGCCATTGCTCGAAAGAGAGCCATGCATTACAGGGCATTTGCTTTCAGTATCATTAGTCATGTCTAATTTCCTCTAGTATTAAAAATATTTGTTTTTTGAGTGTGGTTGCATCATTGCTAAATTTTACAGATTTTTTAAAGCAGCGCTACAAATTCATACATCAAAAAAAATCTATGCTCCTTTATTCAAAATATGAATATGAATCATGTTATTTATTAATCTAATAAATATGAGAGAATGAACTAGGTTTATATTAATTGGGAGCTAAAAATGGCAAAAGCTTTATATCCTGGAACCTTTGATCCTGTTACTTTGGGTCACATAGATCTTATAGAAAGAGCTCTTCACTTATTTGATGAAGTAACTGTAGCCATTGCAACAAGTGAATCAAAGACCCCAGTTTTTACCCTCGAAGAGCGTATTGATCATATACAAACAATCTTTGAAGGAAATAAACGTATTAAAGTTATAGGTTTTACTGGTTTAGTAGTTGATCTCGCTAAAGAGGAAGAAAGTAAAATTTTAATAAGAGGTCTTAGAGCAGTTTCTGATTTTGAATATGAATTTCAAATGGCCAATATGAATAGAGCCATGTCTCCTGATCTTGAGAGTGTTTTTCTAACGCCTAAAGCTAAATTCTCTTTTCTTTCTTCTACTTTAGTTAGAGAGATTGCTTCTATGGGAGGTGAAATATCTTCTTTTGTAGACCCTATCATTGAAGAAGCACTTAAGAAGCGCTTTAAAGTTTGACTTATTTTTGACAATTGGAGCAGTAGACACTTCCTCTTTGCCCTATCTTGAGATTCTTAAGGGTAGATTTGCAAACTTTACATTCTTGTCCGGCTCTCCCATAGACATTTAAACGCTGTTTAAAATAACCTGGTTTGTTATCTCCCCCTACAAAATCTCTTAATGTTGTTCCGCCTTCATCTATAGATCTGTTCAGTAAATTACTTATTTCTATAGCCAGAGATTCATATTGATTTCGAGATACTTTACCGGCATTTTTTTTTGGTCTTATACCGGAGAGAAATAATGCTTCGCTGGCATATATATTTCCAATCCCCACAACGACTTTTGAGTCCATAATAAAATTCTTGACAGGCATTGTCTTCTTTCTAGATTTTTCAAAAAGATGAGCTCCTGAGAATTCATTACTCAATGGCTCAGGCCCTAGTTTACTAATGAGGGGGTGAGAATACGGTTCTTTGGTCCACAAAAAAGAACCAAAACGTCTTGGATCTGTATAACGTAGAATAGAATTATCTTTAAAATTAATATCTATGTGGTCATGCTTTTCAGGTGCAGATTTATTGTTAAATATCCTTAAACATCCTGACATTCCTAAATGAATAAGAACAAATCCATTTTGACTCTCAAGAATAAGATATTTCCCTCTTCTTCGGATAGACACAAAGGAGTTATCAATCAGGTTAGTTTTTAAACTATCTTTAGGAACGGGCCAGCGTAAAGAAGGATTTCTTACTGTTACTGATGTAATCTTTTTATTTAATATATGAGGCTCAATGCCTCTTAGGGTTGTTTCAACTTCTGGTAACTCAGGCACTTATGAAAGATTCATATTTATTACTCCATTCTGTCACTAATCGAAATTAAGTCTCCTGGATTTAGTGAGCCCACAGATGCTTTTAATCTAAGCATTGCTATAACATATTCATACCTAGAATTTGCATAGTCAGCTTGAGCGGAAAATAATCTTTTTTGAGCATCAAGTAAATCAACCGTATTTCTTGTTCCTACTTCGTAACCAACCTCGGTTGCTTCAAGGGCAGACTTAGCAGACGTTAAGACTTGTTTTCTGGCAGTCACATTAGCCACTTGGGTTTGCACACCAAAATGATTGGATCGAATATCTTTAATGGTCATCCTTTCTTGGTAAATAGATTGCTCTTTGCTTTGATCATAATTTGCCCAAGCTTGTCGTCTTCCAGAACTAATAGATCCTCCTGCAGATAAAGGGATGTTTACTTGTATACCATATTGCCTTGTGTCTTGTTCAATACCAAATAGGGGGTTTTGTATGAATCCACCAAACTTTCCTTGCTTCGAAGTACTCTTGGTGTTTCTACCTATAATGTCTATTTGTGGCAAGTGAGCTGAACTACTAGCTCTAGCATTACTTTTCGCTGCATCTTTTTGCAATCTAGATGCAATTAATTTGTAGTTGTTCTTAAGTCCTAGATCAACCCAAGCTTTCCTATCACTTGGGTTAGGTAATAAAATCTCAAAATCATCTGCTAAAGGAGAGAGCAAAGGAGTATCAGTTCCTATAATAGCTGCCAAACCTTCTTTTGCAGCGTCTAACTGAGCTTCTCTTGCTATTGTCGATACGACAGTTAAATCATAGGCAGCTTGAGTTTCATGAAGCTCTGTAATAGCTGCTAAGCCGACCTCAAACCTTTTCTTAGCTAAATCTTTCTGCCTCGCTATGGCCTTTTCTTCTGCTTTTGCTGCATTTAAGCTATCAATAGCATTCAAAACATTAAAGTAAGCCGTAGCAACTCGAACCATGGTTTCTTGTTGTTGATAGGCAAATTCTGCAGTTGCGCTTTTAGTTAAAGCTTTGCCTTGTTTAAATTTAAACCATCTATCCAATCTAAATAGTGGTTGAGAAAGACTTGCTGAGTAATTATTAGAGTTATAAGCATCTCGAAGTTGATCTTGAACTCTATATTCATTCCAATTTGTTGAACCCGAAACGCTTAGATTTGGCAATAATCCTGCTCTTCCTTGAACTTTATATTCCTTGCCTGAACGATAAGAGGCTTCGGCGGATTTTATCAAAGGGTCATTTGTTAAAGCTAATTCATATATGTCCTGAAGATTTTCAGAAAAAATCGATCCTGAAAATACAATAGAGCTTGCAAATAATACTTTGCAATAAATTAATAAATTTTTGAACATATTAACCTCGTTTTCTTTAGGTGTGTTAGTAGAGTATAACACCTATTTTGATAACGCCAAAATATAAAGAAAATTTCTTGTTATACAAAGTTCATATTTTTATGATTTTTTGCAAAACTTTGATGAAAAAGAATTGAAATCATTGCTACACTATCTTCCAAACTTAATTTTAGTTTTAATAATCATTAAAGGGTTCAATGTAAGAACAATAATTTAATAACTGATAAGGAGAATAAATGAGTATAAAAGTAGGAGACAGATTGCCTTCAGTAACTTTAACAACCATGACTGATAAAGGGCCAAAACCATTAACAACAACCGAATTATGTGAAGGAAAAAAAGTTGTACTTTTTGCAGTACCAGGAGCATTCACGCCAACTTGCAGTGTTCAGCACTTACCTGGATTTATTAATAATACTCAATCTTTTAAAGATAAGGGAGTGGACTCAGTAGCTTGTGTTTCAGTTAATGACCCTTTTGTTATGGGAGCTTGGGGAAAAGATAGAGGAGTAGGAGAAGATGTTTTGATGCTTTCTGATGGCAACGGAGAATTTACAGCTGCCATAGGTTTGGAGATGGACGGTAGTGGTTTTGGTTTAGGTACTAGATCACAGAGGTATGCAATGATTGTTGATGATGGAGTTGTGTCAACCTTGAATGTTGAGTCAGGACCTGGACTTGATGTGAGTTCAGCTGAAACAATTCTCTCAAAATTATAAAATGTCGAAACCGATTTATGACATAGGACAGATCTGTGAGCTTGATAAATGGGAGACATTTATCAATGGCCAGCCGTTCGAGACTTTTAAAAGACTTCGAGCCGAAGCTCCTATCTACTGGCATGAAGAAGATTTGCATTTTGAACCAGGGTTTTGGGCTCTAACTAAGCATGAAGACATTATTCAAGTTTCTAAAGATCCAAAAACCTTTTCTTCAGCTGTTGGAGGTCACTTGATGACGATGGGTGACCCTGAAACTATCGACCCTGCTGCGGTAGCAGCCATCATCGGTAATATGATTGGAATGGACCCTCCTGAGCATCAAATTTATAGAAAAATGGTCGCTCCTAGTTTCACTCCTAAGTCTATCAGGAGCCTAGAAGATGGTATGAGAAGCAAGGTTAGAGAGTTGTTAGATAATGTAGCTGACAAAAAAGAGTTTAATTTTGTAACTGAGATTTCCGAACAACTACCTTTATGGGTGTTATGTGAAATGATGGGTATAGAAGAGTCTGAAAGACCTAAAATACGGAACCTAGTAAACAATCTAACCGACGCTTCAATTCAACAAGACCCAGAAAAAGGAATGCAGGTTTGGTTCAATTACATGGAGCTCTTCAAGATGGGAAGAGACATGATCGAAGAGAGAAGAAAAAATCCGACCGATGATCTAATGAGCGTCGTGGCTAATACTCAAGTTGAAGGGGATCAGTTGCCTGCTGAGTTATTAGATGGTTTCTTTTTACTTATGGTTATTGCAGGAAATGAAACAACACGTAACACTATAACTGGGGGTTTGATGGCTTTAACCGACAACCCCTTGGAAAGACAAAAATTAATAGAAGATCCTTCTTTAATAGCAAATGCAACGGATGAAATGTTGAGATGGGTAACCTCTGTAATCTATTTTAGGCGCACCGCTACAAAAGACGCTGTCATCAGAGGCCAGGATATTAAAAAAGGCGATAAAATTGTCATGTGGTACGGCTCTGCAAATAGAGACGAAGATATTTTTGAAGATGGGCACTTATTCCAAGTTGATAGACCAAATGCCAAGAAACATTTAGCTTTTGGAGCAGGAGAGCATTTGTGTCTTGGAAATAGACTGGGCCATATGCAAATAAGAGTATTATTTGAAGAATTGCTTTTACGTTTTCCTGATATTAAGTATGTTAAAGATCCAGTTAGAATACCTTCAAACTTTCTTGCAGGCATATCAGAGCTTAAAGTTAGTATTTAAAAATGCTGACCAAGGCCGACGATTTCCCCATACATCAACTCCCCGTACCAATATCTGAGGTTGGGTCAGAAAGAAATTTTTATGATCGTTATTTCTTTAATGGTTATAACGAAGGGGGGGAGGTTTTCTTTGCAACCGCAATGTGTGTATACCCAAACTTAAATCTGATCGATGGAAGTTTTGTTTTTGTCAAAGACGGAATACAACATAATTTTAGGTATTCGAGAGTTCTTGATCAAGAGCGCATGAATACTAAAGTAGGGTCGCTAACGGTTGAAGTAATTGAGCCTTTAAAAAAGTTAAGAATTAGCATAAATGATGAAAGTAATGGTATTTCTGCTGAACTAAATTTTGAAGGGCGTTTTGATCCTGTACAAGAACCACGTATGACTCTTATGAATGGCCCCAGGGTTTCTATGGATTCTACTAGGCTGACCCAGCATGGCAGATGGACGGGAAAAATAAACTTCAAAGGTACTAGTGTAGAAGTAAGTCCAAAAAGCTTCATGGGAACTCGTGATCGTTCTTGGGGAGTTAGACCTGTGGGTTCTCCAGATTCACAAGCAATGGTTCCACTTAAGCTTCCTCAATTCTATTGGCTATGGGCACCAGCTAATTTTGAAACATTTTCTTCCCACGTGTATTTTGTTGATAACGAGGAAGGTGAAATGACACATTCTCATTCTGTTTTACAAGAGAATAAAAAAGAAACTGAGATATTAAGTACCCCAAAAAAGATAATAACTTACGAAGAAAATTCAAGAAGGATTGCTAGGGCTGAAGTCATTTCAAGAAAAAATGATGGCAGCGAAGTTAAATTAATTATTCAGCCAAAATACAGAATGTTTATGTGTGGTCTTGGATATATGCATCCTGATTGGGGTCATGGTATGTACCAAGGTGAAAATGAATCTATGTACGATAGTTATGATCTAAAAGAGGATCCTCATGATCCGCCTTTTCTTCATGTACAGGCCATCTCAAACTTTACAATTACGATGAATAATCAAACTTATAGAGGCACGGGTGTACTGGAAGAGCTTTTGATAGGCAAGCACAAACCAAGCGGTTTTGAAGGATTATTAGACCGATAAAGAGATGAATAACGAAATTCAACTTGGTGAAGAATTCGTTAACTATTATTCTGAGCTTAAACAAGAGATTTTCACACTCAAGTCTATAAGTCGAATATTTGGTGGTGCCTCTAGAGAAACTTACCGTTTGTCTGTTTTAAATAAAGATTTAATTGAAACTAACCTCATATACAGGAGAACACAGTCAAGTGCATTAATTGAAACTGAACAGTTAACGGAATATTCTGCTTACTTAGCTTTCCAAGATTCTAAAGTTCCCGTTCCTAAGACCATTGCTATAGAGGAATCTCCAGATACACTTGGAGCACCTTTTATGGTTATGGAAGAGTTGAGGGGAGCTGCTGCAAGTCCTTTTGATCAAGAAGCCTATTCGCCTTACGAAGAAAAATTAGGTCATCAGTTTTGGGATATTCTAGGCGAAATAGTTCTTAAAGATATTGATGATCCAAATCTTGCTTCTATTCCTAGAACGGAATCTAAAGAATCTTGTTGGAAGAGAGAATTAGATCATTGGGTTAAGGTTATAAGGCAAGACTCATATAGCGTTGAGCCGATCCTAGAGGCTGCTATTAGAGAACTTTATAGAAATTATCCCAAAGACTCTGCTAAAAAATGTTTAGTGCACGGAGACTATAGAAATGGGAATTTCTTATCTAAAGAAGGTACTTTAGTAGGTATATTAGACTGGGAAATGGCTCATATTGGAGACCCACTTGAAGATTTAGCTTGGGCTATGTCACCTATTTGGTGTTGGAAAGATCGTGACCGCCCTTCCTATTTAATTAAAAGAAAACAAGCTTTAGATGTGTGGCAGAAAAAGACTCAAATTAAGATAGAAGTAGAATCTTTAGCTTGGTGGGAACTCTTTGCTTGCGTAAAAGGTCTTGCTATATGGATATCTGCAGGTCATGAATTTATTACTGGCAGCAATACTGATCCCATTAATTTATTTTCAGCTTGGATACCAGGCGATATTCATATGGAAATAATCTTAGAAACTCTAGAAAAAGAATTTAGATCAAGATGAAGCCAGATATAAATATAGCTTTAATGCTTTGTGCTCAAGAGATAGCTACTCGTTTTCTTCCGTTATTAAAAGAAGAGTATGACCAGTCTCGTCTAGGATCATGGGGAGCTCTGACGTTACTTTCTTCTCTCCAAATAGATGGAGCTGCAGATAATCTAAATAAAGAAAATAAACTAATGCTTGATTGGTTTACAAAGACTAAAAGTATAATTAACGCTGAAGATTTAATACACAAGGTAGAAGAAGTTGAATCTTCTCAATTATCTGACATAAAAATCTCGACCTTAGACCTTTTTAACCAAAAACTTAGAATGATATTTGTAGAAATACAAGAATACCTTGAAGATTCTGGAGACTCAGAATACCTAAAAGAAAGTTGGATAATTTTACGAGAGATGCATGGTCATCGAAAGGTAAGTCACATGCTGGATCTATTAAAATCTGATACTTAAATTTCCTTTCAATTCTAACTAGACCACTGCATGAAAGATATAAAACTCCAAGACACAATCACCATTGGTGCTGAGTAAATTGCAGGTAATATAGCTTTAATGAGAACAGTAGCTTTTCTTTCTATTTTTTTCATTTCTATAAAATCTAATACATGAATAACAGTTTATATAATATCATTATAATTTATATAAAGATATAGATATAATCAATATATTATGAAATCCCTCTTAAATGTACCTTTTTATCGGCCTAAGCAATAAGATTGGTTACTTGCTAATCAATTATCTCTAGATCTGGTATAGCTATGCCATTTTCTCTTCTTACGAATCACCTCCTTTTTAGTAGATAGCTATGTTTCTCTATCGCTGCAACTAAGTAATAAAGTTGCTACTGAATAAATAAGAGTATTTATAATTAATTTACACAAAGTTCATTTCTATATAAGTAACTTAAAATTCTAAATGTATAATAAGCCAAAACCTCAATGCCTAGAGAATACAACGCAGAATCTATAGAAGTCTTATCAGGACTAGATCCGGTACGCAAGCGGCCAGGCATGTATACCGACACTTCTAGGCCTAATCACTTAGCTTTAGAAGTTATTGATAACAGTATTGATGAAGCACTTGCTGGGCATGCCTCATGTATCGATGTAGAACATTATAAAGATGGATCCATTAGTGTTTCCGATGATGGAAGGGGCATGCCCATTGATATTCACCCGGAAGAAGGTGTTCCTGGAGTTGAACTTATACTTACACGTTTACACGCTGGAGCTAAATTCTCTAGTGAGGATTACAAATTCTCTGGTGGATTGCATGGAGTGGGGGTTTCGGTGGTAAATGCATTATCTTCTAACCTATTGGCTGAGATTAAAAGAGGCGGTTCAAAATATTTAATAGAATTTCGAAATGGAGAAAAGGTATCGGATTTAAAAGAAATTGATTCGGTCGGGAAGAAAAATACAGGCACAAAGATATTATTTTTACCAGATCCTCAGTATTTTGATACTGTCAAAATTTCGCCAAGCCAGCTAATGTCTGCATTAAAAGCCAAAGCAGTTTTGTGTCCTGGTTTAACTATCTCTTTTAAGGATGATTCTGCAGGAGTAAATGAAACTTGGTGTTTTATGGATGGTTTAGCAGCTTATCTAGTTGCTAACAATGCAGGCGCAGAATTAATTCCATTAGAGCCATTTGAAGGCGACCAAATGACAGAGGAAGGCGGATTAACCTGGGCATTGCAGTGGGTTCAGGGGATCTCTGATCCAATTTCTGAAAGTTACGTTAATCTTATACCTACTACTCAAGGTGGAACTCATGTAAATGGATTTAGAATGGGACTTACAGAAGCTTTAAAAGAGTTTTGTGATTTTAGAAACCTTATACCTAGGGGGGTTAAGCTAACTGCTGAGGATATTTGGTTAAACTGTAGTTCTATTTTATCGGCTAAAGTTGTAGATCCTCAATTTACAGGGCAAACAAAAGAACGACTATCTTCAAAAGATTTTAGTAGTGTAGTTTCAGCGATTATAAAAGATTCTTTTAGTCTTTGGTTAAATCAGCACACGGCAGAAGGAGAAGAGATTGCTTTAATTTGCATAACTAATGCACAGTTAAGACAAAAAAATAATAAGAAAGTAATTAGGAAGAAGATAACAGCCGGCCCGGCATTGCCAGGTAAGTTAACAGATTGCACAACGGATGATGCAGAAAGAGGTGAATTATTTCTTGTAGAAGGGGATTCAGCAGGCGGTTCTGCTAAGCAGGCAAGAGATAGAGTATTTCAGGCTATTTTACCTTTAGGGGGAAAAATCCTAAACACATGGGAAGTAGAAGTAGGTGATATTTTAGCATCGCAAGAGGTTCATAATATTGCTATAGCACTCGGGGTAGAACCTGGGAGTAATAATTTAGATGGATTAAGATACGGAAAAGTATGTATTCTTGCAGATGCAGATTCCGATGGTTTACACATAGCAACACTACTGTGTGCGCTTTTTTTACGTCATTTCCGCCCTCTAGTTGAATCTGGAAGAATTTATGTAGCAATGCCACCTTTATATAGAGTTGATCAAGGCAAGGAAGTCTATTATGCCTTAGATGATCTTGAGAAAGATAAACTAGTAGAAAAACTCCAAGCTAATAACAAGAGAACAAAAATTGAAATACAAAGATTTAAGGGTTTGGGAGAGATGAATGCATCTCAATTAAGAGAAACAACTATGCTACCAGGTGCAAGAAGATTAGTTCAGTTGACAATAAAGGCTGGAGATAAATCTACACAGATTATGGATATGTTGCTTTCAAAAAAAAGAGCACCAGATAGAAAAGAATGGCTAGAAGATAAAGGAAATTTAGCTGATGTCTGAGAAAATTGAACAACAACCTTTAAGCCAATACACCGAGAAGGCATATCTGGATTATTCCATGTATGTGATCCTTGATAGAGCACTTCCGCATATTGGTGATGGTTTAAAGCCTGTTCAAAGAAGAATAATATATGCCATGTCCGAACTGGGCCTGAGTTCTTCTGCTAAATACAAAAAGAGCGCAAGGACAGTTGGTGATGTAATAGGAAAATTCCATCCGCATGGGGATAGTGCTGCTTATGAAGCAATGGTTCTGCTTTCTCAATCTTTTACAACTCGTTACCCGCTAATTGATGGTCAAGGTAATTGGGGTTCTGTTGATGATCCTAAGTCCTTTGCCGCAATGCGTTATACAGAATGCAGGCTTTCATCATATGCTAAAAATTTATTAGAAGAGTTAGGCCAGGGTACGGTGGATTGGGGTAGTAACTTTGATGGTACTCTTTTAGAGCCTTTACTTTTACCAGCTCGATTACCAAATCTATTGCTTAATGGAGCTTCCGGAATTGCAGTTGGTATGGCAACCGATATCCCATCACACAACCTTAATGAAGTAGTAACAGCCTGTATTAAACTTTTAGATAAGCCTAAAACAACTGTGGAGGAGTTATACAACCTGATTCCAGCTCCTGATTATCCAACTGAGGCTGAAATAATTACTCCAGAAGAAGAATTAAAAGAGATTTATCAAACTGGAAAAGGTTCTATTAGAATGAGAGCTACGTATCAAATAGAGGATGGAGAAATTGTTATACTTGCGTTACCTCACCAAACTCCAAGCTCGAAAATATTAGAACAAGTAGCTGCTCAAATGGAAGCGAAGAAACTTCCAATGATTGTCGACCTTCGAGATGAAAGTGATCAAGAGAATCCAACGCGTTTGATTCTAGTTCCTAAATCAAATCGTATTGATAAAGATGCCGTAATGAATCATCTATTTGCAACCACTGATTTACAAAAGAACTTTAGAGTCAATATGAATATTATTGGTTTAAATGGCAAGCCTCAAGTTAGAGACATAAAATCAGTATTAAAAGAATGGCTTACTTTCAGAACTCAGACAGTAACCAGGCGTCTTCAATATCGGCTTGATTGGGTTCTAGATCGCCTGCATATACTGGAAGGGCTGATGGCAGTTTTTCTTAATATAGATGAGGTCATCCATATTATTAGAACTGAAGATGAACCTAGAAAAGTATTGCAAAATAAATTTAAATTGAGCGTTGTTCAAGTAGATGCAGTTTTAGAGATAAGACTACGTCAGTTAGCAAAGCTAGAAGAAATAAAGATAAAAGAAGAGGAAGAAAGATTAGATAGTGAGAAAAAAGATTTAGAAAAGACATTAGGCTCTAAAGCAAGATTAAAGACACTTCTAAAAAATGAATTAAAATCTGATATAGAAATTTATGGGGATGATAGAAAAAGCCCTATTGTTTCTCGAGAAGAAGCAAGTGCATTCGATGAAACAGAATTAATTTCTTCAGATCCGGTAACTGTAATTCTTTCTAAGAGAGGATGGGTTAGAGTCGCTAAAGGACATGATGTAGAAGCTGAGAGTCTAAATTATAGAGAAGGTGATGGTTTCTTCACTTCAGTTAAATGCAGGAATAATCAGAATGCAGTCTTCTTCGATTCAAAAGGAAAGGCATACACTTTGCCTTGCCACAGTCTTCCTTCTGCAAGAGGACAGGGTGAACCTTTAACAGGTAGGTTAAATGCTGAATCAGGTGAAACCTTTGCAGGAGTTGTAGCTGGTCCCTTAGAATCTAAAGTAGTCCTTGCAACTAGTGAAGGATATGGTTTTGTTGCAAATTTAGGCGATTTGCAGACAAAAAATAAATCTGGGAAGGCTGTTTTAAAGGTTTCAGAGGGGGCTAAAGTACTCCCCCCACAATTAGTATCATCTTCCGAAGATAGAATAGCTGCAATAAGTAATATGGGTAAGCTATTGGTCTTTCCAGTCTCTGAGTTACCAGAACTTTCAAGAGGGAAAGGCAATAAGATTATGGGGATCCCTAAGCCCAAATTTCAATCAGGTGAAGAACTTCTGAGCTTTATAGCAGTTATACAAGAAGGCACTAATCTTAAGTTAATTAATGGTAAGACACATTATTCTCCAAAGGCTAAAGATTTAGATAATTTTTTGGGTGGCCGAGGAAAAAGAGGTCTCTCTTTGCCTCCTGGTTATAGAAATCTAGATGCTATAGAGGTTATTTCTAAGAAGAAATCTGATCAAGATCCAGAATAAGGAACTTGGCATTGGCATGAACGATAAGATTTATTTAAGTAGTCAGGAAATTTTTCATGCAGCAAGAAAGTTATCACTTTTACCTGAAAATCACCCTGCTAATAATATGCATGGACATAATTTTGTAACAGGTTTAAAAATTGATCCACTTGAACAAACTGCTAATTCATTAAATGATTTATTCTCTTCATTAAGAAACTTAGTTAATCCTCTCGATTATCAATTGTTAAATGATTTTATGGATAACCCGTGTGATAAAAATATAGCTTTAAAATTAAAGAGGGAGTTTGATAATAAAGCCTTTATAAAGAGTTTTGTATCTAGCACTCCCCAACAAGGCGCTATTTGTGATGCTCTAGAAAATATATCTTTGTGGAAAGGTTTTGCATTCCAAGCTGCCCATCAATTGCCAAATGTTCCAAAAGATCATAAGTGTGGCAATATGCACGGTCATACCTTCGAAGTAATTTTGTTTTCTTATGGTGAAGCAGTTAATTCCCATGATCTAGAATTAATGTGTGAATTTCTCTTTAAAAAACTAAATAAGAAATGCCTTAATAATATAAAAGGATTAGAAAACCCTACTAGTGAAATGATAGCTTCCTGGGCTTGGTCTTTATTAGAAAACAAATTTGATTCTATATCGCATATTGTCATTAAAGAAACCGGACATGCTGGTTGCAGCTTTGATGGAAAGAGTCATCAAATATGGAGAGAACAAATTTTGCAATCTGCAATTTCAGATTCTTCTAATTCAGACACATATGGGTATGGCTATTTAAGCCGTTTATATATTACTGCTCCTCTAGACCAAGTTTATGGTTGGACCATGGATTTTGGTGACGTTAAGAAGATTTTTGAACCTGTTTTTCATCAAATGGATCATCATTATTTAAATGACTTAAAAAATCTTAGCGACTTTACTTTATTTGGTTTGGTAAAATGGATGAAATCTCAGCTAAAAGAGTTTTTACCTGCTTTAGATCGAATAGATCTTTATGAGTCTGAAGGAAATGGCGTTGAATTATTCATAAATAAGGATTAAAAATGAAAAATAAATTTCCATACGAATGCAGGCCAGTGACAGTTACTAAAGATATGTGTGATCTAAACGGTCATATGAATGTAGTTTATTACACTCATATATTCGAAGATTGTTGTGTTGAACTCTATGATGATATGGGTTTTACTGCCAATTATTTTAAAAAAGGATTTTCAAGTTTTACTGTAGAGATGAATATTAGATATTTGAAAGAATTGAAGGAAGAAGAGAAGGCCTATCCATATTTCAGATTAATAGATGTTGGACCAAAATTAATCCATTACGGTGGAGTTATTTTAACTGAAGATGGAGAATTATCTGCAACCACAGAAAACATGCTAGTTCATATTGATATGAATGTTAGAAAGTCATCTGTTATGCCAAAGTATTTACTCGAACATTTAGGAAAGATGCGTGAAGAACACGCGAAAACTGGTGAATTAGATTTTGAATTAAGGTTAAAAATTAAATAGCCGAAAGCTTTTGTTGCACTTGTTCTGTTAATAAAGGTAGAACTTCTTGTGCTGTTAGATTTTCCTCTAATTGTTCTATCTTAGATGCACCCAGAATCACCGTTGAAACGTTCTTATTTAAAAGACACCAAGCTATTGACAGCTTTGAAAGGCTAACTCCTAGTTCTTGAGCAATGGGTAATAGAGTAGAAACTTTTTTCATCCTTTCTTGGCCCCTTTCTGATTCTAACATGTGCTTTTTTAGCCATTCATAGCCCTCAAGTGACACTCTTGACCCTTCTGGAATTCCTTCTAAGTATTTACCTGTTAGAGCTCCCGAAGCTAGTGGTGACCATATAGTTGTCCCCATACTGTATTTATCAAAAATTGGCCCATACTCAACTTCAAATCTTTTTCTATCTAGCAAGTTATATTGTGGTTGTTCCATTGTGGGGGGGCTTAAATGATTTTTTTCAGCAAATTCATAGGCCTCTGTTATTTGTTCAGCAGTCCATTCCGAAGTTCCCCAATACAGAATTTTACCTTGAGTAATTAGATTGTGCATTGCCCATACAGTTTCTCCAATGGGAGTATCGGGATCAGCCCTATGGCAGAAATATAAATCTAAGTAATCGACTTGGAGTCTCTTCAAGGCTTGATGACATGCTTCTGTAACATGTTTCTTACTCAATCCGATTTGGGTGGGGCTAGGTTTTTTGTTAGAACCAAAAAAAACTTTAGAAGAAACACAATAACTATCCCTGGGCCTGTTCAAAGCACTTAAAGCTTTACCCATAACAACTTCAGATTCACCTGCTTCATACCCTTCGGCGTTATCAAAGAAATTAACTCCTGCATCAAAACAGGTTCCAAACATTCTTTCTGCAAGACCAGAGTCTACTTGTTTATTAAAAGTAACCCAGGATCCAAATGATAGTTCAGATATTTTGAGTCCTGATTTTCCTAGTTTTCTATATTCCATAATTAGTAATTAATTGCTACGAAGAAAGCGCTTTCTCAAGTCTTTCAATACCTTCAGATATCTCATCTTCACTTATATTCAATGCAGGTGCAAATCTAAGAGTTGATGTTCCTGCGGAGACAGCTATTAATCCGTGTTCATAACACCTATCTAATAATTTATTTACTTCTCCTCGATTGTTGAGTTCACAACCCACCCAAAGCCCAGAAGACCTAATGGAACTAAAGGCTTGGTATTTTTGAGAAAGACTTTCTAGTTTATTTACTAAGAGAGCCTCTTTTTCCTTAATTTTGCTAAGAAAGGAGGGTGTAGAGACTATTTCTATAACTTTGTTAGCTACAGCACAAGCCATTGGATTTCCTCCAAAAGTTGAGCCATGAGAGCCAATACTCATTACGGATGCAATACTATCTTTTGTTAATGTTGCACCTATAGGAATGCCTCCTCCTAAACCTTTTGCAGAAGTTAAGATGTCTGGTTCAATATCAAAAGCCATATATCCAAACAAGTGACCCATTCTTCCTATTCCGCTCTGAACTTCGTCCATAATTAAGATAATTCCATTTTGAGTACACAAATCCCTAATCCCAAGTAAGAATTCTTGTTCTGCAGGAACAACACCAGCCTCTCCTTGCACAGGTTCAATAATAATTGCAGCAGTTTTATCAGATATTAGTTTTTTTACAGAACTTAAACTATTGTAATTTGCATGAAGTATTCCTTTAGGTAGTGGTCCAAATCCTTTTCTGTGGTTATCAGAGGCTCCTAAGGATATATTCAGTAATGATCTTCCGTGAAAAGAGTTGTTAAATGCTATGATTTCATTTTTATCGTTTCCATTTTCATGATGATAGCGCCTTGCCATTTTTATAGCTGCTTCATTAGCTTCTGATCCTGAGTTACTAAAATAGACTTTATCTGCAAAAGTTAGGTCTGTGAGTTGCTTAGCTAAACTAATCGCAGGTTCATTAGCGATATAGTTACTTAAATGCCATAATTTTTGAGATTGTTCATTTAATGCAGATATAAGCTCTGGATTTGAGTGGCCGAGACTTGTGACTGCAATGCCTCCTCCTAAATCTATAAATTTCTTATTATTTTTATCCCATACGTAGGAACCGCTTGCTTTTACAGGTATAAAATTAGCAGGTGCATAATTAGGGAGCATGACTTCATCATAAAGATCCCTAAGCTGTTTATTTTTATCTATATCATTGTTCATAAGATGTAACGACCTTAAAGGCGAGGTATTATAGTTATCCTTCATCCATGGTCAAAATAGAAAGTAATAAAAAAACTAATACTCATCGTATATTATTAAGACCTAATCAATCAATTAGCTGGCGTTTAAGTCTAATATTTATAGGTTTTATAGCTATAACTTGTTTAAGCATAGGTGTAGCTTTTTCTTTTTTTGGGGCAACTCTCATTCTTCCTTTTGCAGGTTTAGAAGTAATTCTTGTCAGTATTTGCGTTTACATAGTTTTACGTAAATGCTACTGCCAAGAAGTAATTACCATGACTCAAGATAAGTTAAAAATCCAGAGAGCAATTGGGAAGTCGGAAAAGATATGGGAGTATTTTAGGATATGGTCTTATCTTTTAGTGGAAAGGCCAAAGCACCCTTGGTATCCAGCTCATATATTTGTGACTTCTAAAGGAGAACGGGTGCCAGTAGGAGATTTCTTAACGGAAGATGAAAAAGAAGATCTTGTGGTTAGTTTAGAAGCTATTATTAATTCATTTAATAAGAATCAAGTCACCTCTGATTAAATCTTCTTCCAACCATCGCAGATGCAATGTTAATTTTTTGGATATCTATGGTTCCTCCTGCTATACCCCAGCCCCAAACGTCTCTATACCTTCTTTCCATGGTGTATTCTTTATTAAAACCATAGCCACCCATTAATTGCATTGCGGATGCAACAACTTCTCTCGCAGTTTCATTTGAAAAACATTTTCCAACACTAGACTCAAAGATACTTGGGAAGCCTTCTTCTGCATTATGAGCTGCTCTATGAATCAGCAATCTGGCCGCCTCTACCTTCATTGCCATTTCAGCAAGTTTCATTTGTACAGCTTGAAACTCTACAATTGGTTTTCCAAATTGTTCTCTTTCTTGAACATATTTCAAGACTTGTTCAAGAGCCCCAGAAGCTTGACCTAGGCACATGGTAGCGTTGCCACACCTTTCGAGATCAAAAGCTTCCATGAGTTTTTTGAATCCTCCGTCTGCATCAACAACCATATTTTCTTTTGGTACTTCAACAGAATCTAAGAATATATCTGCTGAGGGGACGCCATTCCACCCCATGAGATTTTCTTGTTGTCCGAAGCTTAGTCCTTTTGAATCTTTTTCGACATAGACAGCACCTATGCCTTTTGCACCAGGAGCTTCAGACATCTTGCAGTAAACGACATAGCCTTCTGAATGGCCGCCTCCCGAGCACCAGCGTTTAGTGCCATTGATAATAATTTTATCTCCTTGGATTTCAGCTTTGGTAGTTAGATCAGTTAGGGCCGAGCCGGCATTAGGTTCTGACATTGATACAGCAATAATAATATTGCCTTTGCATACCTCGGGTATAACTCTTATTTTAAGATCTTCATTAGCAAAATGTTCGATGGCTTTTACAGGGCCAACACAACTCTCAAAAATTGGAAAAGCTACAGCAGAAGATACTTTTGCAAACTCTTCTATTACCAAAAGAGCTTCAAGATTAGAAAGACCTAGTCCGCCGTATTTCTTATCTACATTGATTCCTAGGAAACCCATTTCTGCATATTTTTTTAGCCAGTCTTTTGGTAAAGGAATATTTTTTTCTTCCATTTCCAATGCAACTGAGGTCATTTCTTTTTGAGCAAATTCTCTTGCCACTCTTTGTAATTCAATTTGTTGTTGGTTTAGTGAAAAATCCATATTTATCTCCTAATTAGACGATCCTATTCTTTTTAAATTCTAGGATTTCATCACCTGAATATCCTAAATCATGAAGGATCTGATTATTGTGTTCCCCTAATAAAGGTGCTCTTGTTTTTAATTCGCCAGGGTTGGCTGAGAGTTCAATTGCAGGCCCAACTATAGGCACTGGTTGTTTTACTTCTGGGTATTTCATATCTTTAAAGACTTTTTTCTCTTTTATGTGATGATCACTCATAACATCTTTAGCTTTAAGGACTTCACCAACAGGTATCCTAAAAGCCTCAAGTTCTTCCATTGCTTCTTGATTGGTTCTTTTAGCGCACCATTCAGCCATTCTTTCACTAATAAGCATACTATTATTCCCTCGACTTAGATCATCTTTGAAGCGTTCATCATCAAGCCAATCTTCTGCTCCTACTAGTTCAGTCCATCTTTTAAACAGAGGCTGGCCTACCGTCGCAACAAGAATCCAACCATTTTTTGTTTTGAAGGTATCTGAAGGACCTGAAGTTTGAGATCTATTCTGAGAGGCTACTCGATTGACTTTAAGAAGTTCTTGTTCAATTACTAGACTATTTGTCATTGTTAAAGCAGATTGCAATAAGGATGTTTGTACTCTTTGTCCTTTGCCAGTTTTTTCTCTTTCAATCAAAGCCAGTAAAGTTCCATAAGCTGCTAATGATGCACTGCAGAAATCTACATAAGGAGAATATGCTTTTGACGGTACATCAGGATCTCCCGTCATATCCATGGCACCCGACATAGCTTGTGCCACTCCATCAAACCCAACCCTCTCAGCATAAGGCCCTGTTGTTCCAAATGCAGTATTTGAAGTAAGAATAATAGCAGGATTTATTTTTGTAAGTCTTTCATAATCAAGACCCATTGAATGTAATGTATTGTCCGGAAGATTTGCAATTACTACATCTGAATTTTTGACTAATCTCGCAACGATTTCTTTCCCTTCCTTTTTTGTGGGGTTTACCGTGAAGCCAAGTTTATTTCTATTTAATTGAAGAAACATTGCTCCTTCTCCATTGTTAGTTACAGGAGTTACAAAACGATCTTCACTTCCATCAACTCTTTCAATTCTAATAACTTCAGCTCCGTAATCGCCCAGCAAGGCACCGCAAAATGGTCCTGCTATATATCTTCCAAAGTCCAATACTTTTATTCCATCTAATATTCCGTGATTATTGTTATCCATTAACTTTCCTGTGTTTATTTAGAAATTCCCAGATCATATCATTTCCCCAATTCACTTTTGATGGGTAGTCTTTTTTACAACTGTAATAATTAGAGACTGTATTAGCTTGTATATTATTCCTACAATAACCAGCATCTGGGGTTTGTCCAGGCCAATGATGACCTCCTTCTGGAATCATACAATTAACTACTTCGTGTGTGGAAATATCGCATTGCTTTCTTGAATAACAAATTAATCCTTCTTTTTTTGCTATCAACAGATCAGTTTTCTTAATTACACTATTGCATTTCATTGCGTCCGACCAAGAATTAAATGAGGTAAAAGGGTTTTCATAAAAGTATCCCCCCGAAGATTGAGAACTATCTGACGGGGTAGTTTTATCATTTTCTCCAAAAATCTGCATGTAAGGAAGAGATAATTTAGGGACACAGGAGCGTCCTCTGGTAATTGAAGGAACTACTGCTACAGCTGCTGTTAATAATTCAGGATAAGTGCATGCAAACCTATGGGTCATTGCACCACCATTACTCAATCCAACCATATATCTTCTATTCTTATTAACCCTATAAGATTGTGAAACTAGTTCTATTACTTGTTTTATAAATCCAAGATCATCATAACAACTCGTCCAAGCGCACAGACCAAATTTTAAACACTCCTTTGGTCTAGGAGCTGGATTTGTTTCATGAGAACAGCTTGGGGGATGGCCAGGAGTTGGTTCTGCGTTGCTAACGATATCATTCCAAGAACTTACAAAGGTGGCTTTGTCATTGTCTATAACATTGAAATGAGACCCTTGTGGGTAGACAGCTATATAGTTTTCTTTCTCAGCATGCAGATTGAGACCTTTACTAGTTTCTCTTTCAAATCCACTAGAAGTTCCTACATATCCATGCAAACCAATAACCAAAGGAAAAGATTCTATTTTTAAATCTTTATACTCCTCTGGTAAATAGATTAAATATTCTCTTTCTATTCCCTGCCAAACTATCTTATGAGAAGAAAAATTTGTTTTATCATTACTAAGAATATTCAAGGATAAGATACCAAGTAGTAAGATTTTAATTATTATAAGAAATTGATTCATTGTCCCTAAAAGCGATCTCATGATTATAATAAAGATATATGAGTAAAGTAGAAATACCAGAAGGTTATAAAAAATTAACTTTCAATCAGCCACATATAGAAACTTTAGGACCGGGCTATTACAAGCGTGAAAACAATAATTTGTATATGGCTTTTTATGTAAAGTCAGAGAACTGTAATGGTTACGGAACTGCACACGGAGGAGTGTTGATGGCTTTGGCAGATTTCACCATGGCCTCATCTGCTATGGAAGATAGAAACAGCTTAGTAACAACTGTAAGTTTTCACTCTGAATTCATAGCTCCAGCGGAGAAGGATAGTCTTCTAATTATTAGGGCTTCTCCAACAAAAGTAGGGAAATCATTAGGTTTTGTTGAAGGCGATATTACTGTTGGAGGCAATGTGATAATTAATTTTGGAGGAGTGGTCAAAAAGCTTTAATATTTATGAATAAAGATCTTGATATAGTAATTTACGGAGCCACGGGTTTTACAGGACAACTGTGTGTTAAATATTTAAAGTCTGTTGATGATGGCATTAATTGGGCAATAGCAGGAAGGAACAAAGAAAAGTTACGCGAAGTTGCTAAGAGCCAGGGAACAGAGGTAGAAATTATCGTCGCAGATTGTGAAGATGAAGAAGCTCTGGGTTTAATTACTAAAAGAGCAAAGGTAGTGTTATCCACTGCTGGACCTTTTCATAGGTATGGTTCTAAGTTAGTAGCATCTTGTGTAGAAAACTCTTCACATTATGTTGATATAACAGGAGAAAATTTTTGGGTAAAAGGTTTGATTGAAGAGCACCACGAAAAAGCTGCTTCTAAAGGAATCAGAATAATTCCTTCTTGTGGTTATGATTCTATACCGTCTGATTTAGGTACCTACTTTTCTTCAACCAAAGTTGATGCTCCTATTAAAAGAGTAGAGTCTTTTCATACGGGGAAAGGAGGTGCGTCAGGCGGAACTCTTGAAACTATGTTTTCTATGGGTAAGCTTGGTCTTGGCTCAGAGATGCAAGACACGTTCTTACTTAACCCTAAAGATTCTTTTTCTGAAGAGCAAAGAAAATTGAGCAGTGACAGGGTGGGGCTTATAGCTAAAAAAGAAGAAATTGATGCTTGGTCAGGTCCATTTGTTATGGCAACAGCTAACACTAGGGTTGTTAGACGAACAGCAGCGTTGCTTGCTGAAAGGCAAGAAAATTATGGTTCTGAATTTACTTATCAAGAATATGCGTTTCATGAATCTAGATGGGAAGCAATAAAAGCTTTATTTTATACAATTACAATAGGTATCGTTTTAATGACACCTTTAAAATATTTAGTCAGACCTTTTCTTCCAAAGCCAGGAGAAGGGCCAAGTGAAGAAGTACAAAGAACTGGTTTCTTTGATTGCAAATACGTAGTTGAAACTGAAGATGGTGTTAAAAGTGTCTACAGAATGTTTGGTGAAGGTGATCCGGGATATAAAGTGACATCTAAACTAGTAACGGAATGCGCTCTTGCATTGGTTAAAGATATAGATGCTTTACCCGGAGGTAGAGAGTATGGAGGTGTATTAACAAGTGCCTCTGGATTAGGTAGTGTTTTGATTGATCGTTTAAGTAAGGTTGGTATTTTATTTGAAGGACCTTTGAAACAATAATTTAAATCCTAAAATTCTTCAGCTTCTTTCTAACCATTCTCTTTTTAAGTCTCGCAATATCGGGCAAGCCATCTTTAAAAGGAGGGTATGCCTCACCCTGAATCAAGGGGCTAAGGTAGTTCTTGCATGATTGGGTAATACCAAATCCTTCTTTAGTAATAAAGCTCTTTGGCATTTTCTTTTCAAAATTAGCAACTTCAGATAAGTTAACTTTACCTATTTCCCACTCGTATTTTTTAGATTTCTTCCTGATTATTATTGGCATAACAGCATTTTCGCCTGATAAGGCCATCTTAACAGCCGCCTCACCAACTGCGTAAGCTTGATCTAGATCTACTTGAGATGATATATGTCGAGCAGATCTTTGAAGATAATCTGAAACAGACCAATGGTATTTATAGCCAAGCTCTTTACCTATTATGGATGCTATAAAAGGAGCCACACCACCTAATTGTGCATGTCCAAAAGAATCAATAGAGCCACTGTCAGCTAGAAATTTCCCATTTTTATCCTGAGCACCTTCAGAAACAACAATTACGCAATAGCCGCATGTCTTAACAGTTGATTTAACCTTTTTTAAAAAATCCTTTTGATTAAAAGGAACCTCTGGGAAAAGAATAATATGCGGTGCATCGTTTTTTCTTTCAGCAGCAAGACCTGCAGATGCAGCAATCCATCCTGCATGCCTGCCCATCACTTCAAGTATGAAAACTTTTGTCGAGGTTTCTGACATGCTTTCAACATCAAGACCAGCTTCTCTAGTGGACGTAGATATGTATTTTGCAACCGAGCCAAATCCAGGACAGTTATCGGTGAAAGGAAGATCATTATCAATTGTCTTAGGTATACCAATGCAGGTTACAGGAAATCCTATATCAGCTGTTATCTTGGCTATTTTATTTGTGGTGTCTTGAGAATCTCCTCCTCCATTGTAAAAGAAATAGCCAATATTATGAGCTACGAAAACATCCATTAATCTTTTGTATTCTCTTTTATTAGTATCGAAGTCTTTTAATTTGTGTCGGCAAGAGCCAAAGGCTCCGCCCGGAGTATGAAGCAGTTTCTTGAGTTGAGATTTATCTTCTAAACTTGTATCAATAAGATTTTCTTTTAATATTCCTATGATTCCATTTTGACCAGCATAAACCTTGTTAATTCTTTTTGATTTATTTGCTGTTTCAATAACGGCAGCAGCAGTAGCATTTATAACCGAAGTTACCCCTCCTGATTGAGCATAAAGTACATTCCTTTTATTCATATTTGAGATAGTACGTAAAAGTTCTCTAAGTTGGAATAGCTGATGGTAGGTATAATTAAAAAATGATAAATAAAAAGATACATATTTTAGGGATATGTGGAACATTTATGGGAGGTCTTGCTCTTTTAGCAAGAGAATCAGGGTATGAAGTCTCTGGATGTGATGAGAATATCTATCCTCCTATGTCCGATCATTTGAGAGAACAGGGTATCCAAATTAAACTCGGCTATGCTGTTGAAGATTTACCTGAAGCCGATGTTTATTTAATAGGAAATGCTTTGTCTAGAGGTAACGAAGCAGTGGAGTATTTATTGAGCAAGAGAGTCAACATGCTTTCCGGACCAGAATGGCTTTATAGTTCCATTCTAAAAAATAAGAAAGTTATTGCCGTCTCCGGTACTCATGGGAAAACGAGTACAACAGCAATGATTGCTTGGATTTTCGAATATTTAGGAAAAAATGTTGGTTATTTAATTGCAGGTAAGCCAAATAATTTTGAAGCTTCTTCAAGATTAGGTTCGGATGAAATTTTTGTAATTGAGGCGGATGAATATGACACTGCTTTCTTCGATAAAAGGGCAAAATTTATTCATTATCATCCAGATGTCTTAGTGCTGAATAACATTGAGTTTGATCATGCTGATATATATTCTGATCTTTCTCAAATTTTGAAGCAATTTCATCATCTTGTTAGGACAATGAAGGAAGAGGCATCAATAATTTTTCCTGAAACGGATGTCAACATTAAGACTTTACTTGAACTTGGTTGCTGGAGTAGAAAAATAGGCTTTAGTGGCAATAAAGACTCTACAAACTATTATAAAGCCTTAACAGAAGATTTTTCTTCATCTCAAATAGTTAGTGGAGAAACTGTAAGTACTTTAAATTGGTCTATGCTTGGCGAACATAATGCCATGAATGCGATGAGTGCTATATTAGCGTGTAAGAATTTTGGTACAAAGGTTGAAGATGCTCTTAAGGCTTTGGAATCATTTTTAGGAGTTGCTAGAAGACAGGAACTTATTTTAGAAACTGACGAAGTGATTCTAATGGATGATTTTGCTCATCACCCTACTGCTATAAAGACAACTTTAAAGGGTTTAAGAAATAAATATAAATCTAGTCGCATAATTGCTCTAATAGAGATGAGATCTAATACTATGAAATCAGGTTTTCACGATGATGTCCTTCATTCAGCTACGGAAGATGCTGATGTAGTTTATTGGAAGAGCAACAATAGTGATCAATTAGATTTATTAAAGGTTAATGCACCTGCTAAGACTAAGATTATTTCTTCTATCGAAGAAACAGTTGAAGATGTTATGGGATCATTACAACCCAATGACCTGCTTATAACTATGTCAAATGGCAGCTTTGATGGCTTGCCTGCTTCCTTATTCAAGGCGTTAAAGGGCAATGATTAGAATTTTATACGTAAGTTTAGTTTCGTGTTTTTTAATAAGCTGCACCGAAACGGATCCGCCTAATTTAAGTGAACAAATAGCTTCAGAAATGCTAATAGTTGATACACATATTGATGCGCCTTACAGATTGTGGGAACAACATCAGTCAGGTCAGGAAATTGATGATATCTCTAAAATGACGACAGGTAATTTTGATTTTACTAAAGCGAAAAGTGGGGGGTTGAATGTTCCATTTTTTTCAATATATTTACCGGCTGAGACAGAAGAAAATGGAAGTGCGTATGAAGTGGCTAATAATCTCATCGACATGGTTGAGGACATCATTACTCTTAGCCCTGATAAATTTACCTTAATTAAATCAACAGATGACATATCTTCTCTTGATATTAAAAATACTTTAGGAGTGGTCTTGGGAATGGAAAACGGAGCACCCATAGAGGGTGATTTATCAAGAGTTCAGTTTTTTTATGATCGAGGAATACGGTATATAACTTTAACTCACTCTAAAACTAATCATATTAGCGATTCATCTTATGATGAAAATATCCAATGGGGTGGTTTAAGTGATTTTGGAAAGCAATTAATAGAGGAGATGAATTCGGTTGGGATAATGGTAGATATTTCACATGTTAATGATGATGCTTTTTACCAAGCCATAGAAATTAGTAACACGCCAGTCATAGCAAGCCATTCATCTTTAAGACATTTTACTCCGGGGTTTAAAAGAAATGTTGATGATGAAATGTTGAAGGCTTTAGCAAAGAAGGGCGGAGTGATACAGATAAATTTTGGTAGTAGTTTTATTACAGAAGCTCCTGGTCTCTATTTTGATAAGATAAAGAAGTATATAAATGATCAAGTTATTGATTTAGAAAATTCCTCCAAAGAAGACATAGATAAAGTGAAAGCTGAATTTATGAGTAAAAATCCCTTCCCCTATGCAAATGTTTCGCTTGTTGCAGACCATATAGACAGGGTTGTGGTTCTCGTTGGAATAGATCATGTTGGTTTAGGTTCTGATTTTGATGGGGTAGGGGATTCGCTCCCCGAAGGTCTTAAGGATGTATCTATGTATCCTAACCTTATTAAAGAACTCCTTAATAGAGACTATAAAAGAGAAGATATTAGAAAAATCTTGAGCGGCAATCTTCTAAGAGTGTGGAAACAAGTAGAATCTTATGCAAGAGAAAACTAATAGGCCAGAAGAAGTAGCTTTATTTCCTTTAACAATAAATGTTCTTCCAGGTGCATATTTACCATTACAAATTTTTGAGCCTCGTTACCTTGATATGGTGAAGGATTGTTTAGGTAAAGGAAAAGGGTTTTGTATTGTTTTGATCAAGAAAGAGGCGGGAGTTAGCCTTAAATCTGAACAACATTCAGCAACTGGTACTTATGTAGAAGTTGTGGATTTCAATCAATTAGAGAATGGACTTTTAGGTATAACTGTTCAGGGAAAACACAGAGTACAAATATTAGATCGGAAAGAGCAAGAAGATGGTCTGCTCATAGGTAGTGTTATGCAGTTAAAGGAAGCTAATGATAGTTGTTTAGAAGAAGATTATAAAAATATTTGGAGAGTTCTTAGAGAAATTTCTGAACACCCTGAGATTAAAAAACTTCAGTTAGAAATAGATTTCTCTAGTTCATCTAGTGTTGCTTATAATCTAGCAAGCCTTTTACCAATCTCTCCTCTCGACAAGCAATTAATACTAGAGTCTAGTTCCAATCAGATTAGATTAGATTCTCTAGAGGAATTACTAAGAAAGTTTGGAAGTTAAGATTTAATTAATCAGGATCAGAAACTTTTAGAAGTTGCTTGCCTATATTTTTTCCAGAATATAATCTCAGAAGAGTTTCTGGAGCATTTTCTAATCCCTCAGCAATATCTTCTTGATAAACAATTTTTCCTTCTTTTACCCAAGTACTCAACTCTTCTACTGCATCTTTGAATTGATTGGCATAGTCTAAAACAATGAACCCTTCCATTTTAGCTCTTTGAATAATAAGAGAAATGTAGTTGGAAGGTCCAGGAGGTTGCACTTCTTCGTTGTAACCTGAAATAGCTCCGCAGATTACTATTCTGGCATTTTGGGCAATTCTTAAGAGAGAGGTGTTTAAGAATTCACCTCCAACATTATCAAAAATTACATTAATACCTTCGGGACATAATTCTTGGAGAGTCGAGCCTAGATCAGCCGTTTTGTAATCAATAGCAACGTCAAAATTAGCTTTTTCTGTTAACCACCTGCATTTTTTAGCACCACCAGCAGTTCCTATGACTTTACAGCCTTTTATTTTTGCTATCTGTCCAGCTATAGACCCCGTTGCTCCAGCAGCCCCAGAGACTAATACTGTATCTCCTGCATTGGGTTTCCCAATATCTAATAGGCCAAAATAAGCAGTAAGGCCTGTAATTCCAAACACGCTTAGAGGTGCTGTAATAGGAATATCAGCCGGTACATGAGCGGCGTTCATTATTCCTTTGCCATCACTGATCGCAAAGTCTTGCCAACCAAATATTCCTTGGATTATATCTCCTTCTTTGAAATCAGGATTTTTTGATTCAATAACTTGTGCAATAGAGCTTGCCCTCATAACTTCGCCTAGCCCTACCGGCGGCACATAACTTTTTTTGTCTTCCATCCAACCTCTCTGAGCTGGATCAAAACTTAGATATAAGTTCTTTACAAGAAATTCACCTTCTTTTGGAGTTTGTACTTCACTTTCTAACCAATCAAAGTTTTTTTGTGACACCATTCCTTTGGGTCTACTAGAAAGCAGCCACTGTCTATTCTTGTAGTTTTTTAAAGTCATAAGTTTTAATTACCCTGACGCCAGTTTCCGTGAAAACCGTAAGGGATTCTGTGAGGAAGCTTTGCAATTGCTATGGGCCCTTTGCTTACGTCATTGGCATTTAATATTAATAAGTCAGATCTATTTTCAGCTCCTCTGTGAGCAATGGTCAGTAAATAGCCATCACCTTCTTCAGATTTTTGATTTTTTGGAATAAATACAGGCTCACCCAAAGTGTCGTATTTATTTAACGTATAAGATTCCTTAGTCCCCTTTATGTGGTCGCGATGAACAACGGAATTAAAAGAATACCCGTCAGGATGTCCACCAATTCCTGCAGCGTAATACCCGTGCCTATATTCAAGCATGCTTCGTCTTTCATCGAGACGTGGGAATTCGCCCATGTCTCCATCTAAGTAATCAGATTTAAAAGATTTGGAATTAGATTCGAGATCTATTTCCCATCGGTTTAATCTTGCTTCCGCTTTCTTTGGATCGCCTTTGGCGCCGTCAGCATGTGGAAATAGAGGGGCTTCTTCAAATTGCATGACATCAGCTATAATCTTTCCATCTTTCGTATAAGCATTCATTGGGTGAAAAACATATTTCGCTTCATTATCGAACCATTGAATATCTTGAACGGTTCCATCCCTTGGCATAACACCAACATGTGTGCCTTTGTCAGGGTCCCAAGCAATTGGTGACTGACCTTTTACAACTCTATCAAAATCTATAGTCAGAGGAAAAATAGGAAAAATAATATGTTGGTCAGTAACCATAAAATCATGAACCATACTGGCAAAGGGCGCCTCAAATTCTTCATAAGATTTAAGTTCACCTTTTGAATTAATAACAAAATAACTCATTTTTGAACTAAAGAAATCTCCTGCCGTATAACTAAATCCGTACATATCACCTGAGACGGGGTCAATTTTAGGATGAGCTGTCATCGGAGATTTTAATTTTCCTCCATAATCATATGCACCTTTTGATTCCAGAGTTATGGGATCTAATTCGAACGGAACATGAGCTTCCTCTAGAGCCAATAATTTCCCAGCATGAAATATAATACTGGTATTAGCGGTTCCATCCTCACCCTTTGGATCCCACTGCGGATCCGAGTTCATTGGACTTAAACCATCTATAAGAGATTTTCCCGCTTTGCGTTCTTGTTGCCATTTAGAAGTTTTTGACCATCGGTTTAAGTATGAGACACGACCGTTTTCAAAATGAAAAGCATGAACCATTCCATCTCCACCAAACCAATGGTATTGATTAAGGGGTGGGAATTGAGGATCAGGACCGTTTCTGTAGAAACTACCATAAAGGTCTTGAGGAATTTCTCCCTCTACAATTAAATCATTGACTTCACACTCCATTCGCAAAGGAGCATAGTTGCCGTTTAAGTTTGGATGGTCTGGATAAGTTTGTGTCATTTTTATCTTTTGTTTTCTTTATTTTAATTGAATTTTAAATGGTCCGATATAGTAGGAATAATTTCTGTAAGCAATTCATCCGGTATTTCATGTCCCACACCACTAAGAATCAATTTTTTTGCGCCTGGAATATTATCTACTAAGGACATTCCATGATCAATTGGTATAAGAGGATCTTCTGTTCCGTGAATAATTAAGGTTGGCATACTTATTTCTTTCAATCGGCTGAACCTATTAGGACTGGCGCCTACTGCTGCTGTTTGGGCATTGGATATATTAATTCCTTGGTTTATCCTCATTTTTGCTTTTTCTTTAAAACTATTCTCATTAAAAGGAAATCGTGATCCCGTTAGAGCTCTTTCTATTATAAACAAAGCTTCCTCTTCTTTTTCGAGCAAATTAAGCAAAAAAGATTCTCTCATGGCTTCTTTAAATATCTGAGTAGGTCCTGAAAGTCCTTTGGTATCGAATCCTGGTGTTGTCATAATAGCGGTAAGAGTTAACACTTTTTCCGGATAATTTAAGGCCATAACTTGAGCGATCATACCTCCCATAGAAGCTCCTACTATATGAGCTTCATCTATACCTAAATGATTAAGTAATGAAAGTCCATCCATAGCCATATCGTTAAGGTTATATTCCGCTGGAACTGCTTCCATATTAAAACGACCATTTTCGTCAAACATAACATTGAAGATAGCATTCACGAAAGCCTCAATGATGAAAGTAGGTAGAGTTTTTATAAAGCTTATAAGAAAAGGCTCCTCGGTAACCCAGGTGCTTTTACCTATATCACGGTTGTCATAAACAATTACATAAAAATCTTCATCTGATAATTTTTTAATAAAATTTTCTGACCAAACTTTACTATTTGAGTTTAGTCCCATGATCAATAGGACAGCAGGGTTTTTTGGGTCTCCTTGAGCTTGCCACCATATGTCTATGCCATTCAGGTGGGTAATCTGTTCTTTCTCCTCAGAGAAGAGATAAAAGGTACTGAGCAGAGAAATTAATAAAAAAACCTTTTTCATTTGGGGTTTTATTCTAGTGTTCAGAAAAGATTTAATTATCCGTTAGAACCTTTAAACAGAGTTAGCATCTCATTAATAATTTCTGGAAGCAGTTGTTCTGGAATTTCGTGACCTACACCATCCATAATATATTTTTTAGCATTAGGAATAGTGTCAAATAAAACCATACCGTGATCTAAAGGTAATATTGCATCTTCCGTACCATGTATAACTAAAGTAGGAACTCTAATTTCATTAAGCCTCTCTTTTCTGTTGGGACTAGCGCCTACAGCATCTCCATGTCCAGCATGTGGGTTATGACCATGTGCCATGATAGGCTTCAATTCTTCTCTAAATTTCTTTTCATCGAAAGGAAATCTTGAACCAGTTAACTCTTTGTAAATTCTTACCACTCCATCCTCATACTTGCCTTGAATGTTAAGTAAAAATGATTCTTTTATTCCTTCTACAAGGCTTGGTGTCATGCCTGATAAATTAGGGTCCCCCATACCAGGGCTAGACATTATGGGTGTTAAAGTTAAGGTTCTTTCTGGGTAATCTAAGCCAATGACCTGAGTTATCATTCCTCCCATAGAAGCTCCAACTATATGAGCTTTATCGATACTGAGATGATCCATCAAAGCAATAGCATCTTTAGCCATATCACTAAGGTCGTATTTTGAATTCGCTGTTTCAGAAGGTACAAAATTTCCTTCTTCATCCGTTAGAGCACCAAAAACATAATTGATTAATTTACTAGAAACACTCATTGGAAGAAGTTTCGCAATTTTAGAAATAAAAGTTTCCTTATTAAACCAAGTACTTTTCCCAACGTCTCTATTATCAAATCTTAAAACATGGAGATCGTTTGCTACTAATTCTTCTATGAGTTGATCTGGCCATTGCATGCAATTTGCATTTGCACCCATAATTAGTAATACAGTAGGATTGGATTTATCTCCATAGTCCTCCCACCAGATATCAATATTATTTACTTTTGCAATTTCTCCCATATACCTCTCCTAATTTATTTACTAAGTCTTGTGTGGTGTTACTAGGTATTTTTCACCAGTAGCTTGTTTAGCATAAGCTTTAATGGTTTCCGGCTGAAGCATTTCTTCAAAAGATATTTCTTGAGTGTAATGACTGGCAAAAGTTGTTTTAATCTCTTTGGCAACTCTTTCTCTCATCTGTTGAAATCTCTCCATACCAATTTTACCTATCATAGGAGTTAAGAGCCATCCTCCAAGGGCCCATTGCATGCCAAATGACCTATTTAAAATGGTAGGTGATTGATCTAATCCGCCATAGATATAGACCTGTTTGAAGGTATCAGATCCGTATCTGCTGTACTCTTTAGCAGTTTTATTAGCTGCTATTTCCATGGCTGATAGTATTTGACCAGCAAGCTTACCTTCGTTTCCTCCTCCGGTAGCATCAAAGCCTAAAGTCGCACCTGTTGCTACTAACGCATTCACTAAACTATCCATAAAATCAGGCTCACTAGTGTTGCATACATGCTCTGCACCAAGATTTTTAAGAAGATCAACTTGTTCAGATTTTCTAACAATATTTACAAGAGGCACTGAGTCGTCTTTACAAACTTTTACAAGCATTTGTCCTAAATTGGATGCAGCTGCCGTATGCAAAATAGCACTATGATTTTCTAATTTCATGGTCTCAATAAATCCTAATACTGTTAAAGGATTAACAAAAGAAGAGGCTGCTTCTGCTGAAGTCGTACTGTCATCCATGACCAAGCAACTGCTAGCCGCCACGCACCTGTATTGTGAATACATAGCACCACCCGCTACACCAACTGTTTTACCTATAAGCTGCTTAGCATCTGCGCCAGCATCTTCTATAACTCCACCACCCTCATTACCAACTTTCATGGATTGGTCCAGTCTTGGAGTCATGGCCTTCATTAAACCTGGGTGTATTTTCATTTTTGCAACAGTTTCATCTCCCGAGCCTGAAACATTCAGACTATCAAGGTCGGCTGCAAAACTGATTAGAAGTCCTAAATCAGAAGGATTAATAGGAGAGGCCTCTACTTTTATTAAAACTTCATTTTCTGAAGGCGTAGGTTTTTCCACCTTAGCTATAGAGATTTCTATATTCCCGTCGCTCGTTACAGTTGACCTTATTTCTTTCGAATTCTTTTGTGACATGTTTTTCTCCTTTTGTTATAAATAATAGGCGCCTACTCTTATATTTGTGTAAACAAAATTTTTGCAAGGGGTAGTTTGTTCAGACATTCTTATTTTCCCTTTTGTGATTTAATTTCTTGTTAAATTTAGAAAAAAGAAAAATAGCTAGGATAGTAATTACAAGAAAACCAGCTAACAAAGCTAAGTTGCTTAAACCTTCAAACAACACTTTACTTGCAAAGAACCCTGGTAAAGAATAGAGCGGAGCCCATATTAATCCTGAAAAAAGGTCTATCCCTAAGAAATGTTTAAATTTCATGCCCATTGAACCAGCAGTTATAGGCATAACTGGCCTAACAGGGCCAATAAATCTTCCTATAAATACTCCTAAGACTCCGTAAGTTTTAAAAAATTCTCTGCCTTTTATAAGCCAACCCGGATTGGTTCTGAAAGGCCAAATAGAATCAATTCTTTTATGTAGTCTCATACCTATGAAATAACTAGATATATCAGCAATACAACTGGCAGAGTAGACAATGATTAAGACAGAGGCAACGTTCATATCTGCGGAAGCAGCCATTCCTGAAATTATGGCGAGTAAGACAACTCCAGGAACGAAGATTCCGATTATTGCAAAAGACTCAACAAAAGCTGCAAAGAAAAGACCCCAGGCAACCCACTCAGGATTCTGTTGCAACCATAGAATTACTCCATCTATATCAAACATCTTATAATCACTATTTAAATAAGCTTTCCTATAGAATATTTGGTTATGGAAGATAGTAAAGACATAAATAATTATATGAACTCCCTAGGGGCGGCTGCTAAGAGCGCAGCTGCGGATTTGGCAATGGTATCTACAGAGATAAAGAATAATGCTTTACTTTATATGTCTGAGGAAATTGACACTCGTCGAGACGAAATTTTACAGTGCAATAAGGTTGATTTAGAGAAAGCACAACAAAAAGCTATCGGAGATGCTTTGATAGATCGTCTTGAATTAACTGAAGCGAGAATAGATGGAATGATATCCGGCTTAAAAATAGTAGCAGATCTTCCTGATCCGGTAGGAGAGATAGAAAATTTGAAGCCTACACCATCGGGTTTAGAGATCAGTAAAATGCGTGTCCCTTTAGGTGTTGTAGGTATTATTTACGAATCAAGACCTAATGTTACGGCTGATGCTGCTGCATTATGTTTAAAATCCGGAAACGCTTGCATACTAAGAGGAGGGTCTGAGGCAATTTTATCTAATTCAGTTATAGCTGAATGTTTAAATCAAGGATTAAAGAGAGCAGGTTTATCGGAAAATATTATTCAGATTGTAAATACGACAGATAGAAAGGCAGTCACAGCCTTGTTAAGAATGGAAGAATTTGTTGATGTTATTATCCCTCGTGGAGGCAAAGGCTTGGTCAAGTTAATTTCGGAAGAGGCTAGAATACCGGTAATTAAACATTTAGATGGCATATGTCACGTTTATATTGATAAAGAAGCAGATTTAGAGCAAGCGATTAACATAACACTCAACGCAAAAACTTATAGGTATGGTATATGTGGTGCCATGGAAACTCTTTTAATACACCAAGAAGTATCTACAAAAGTTTTGCCTGAATTAAGCTCCAAGTTGATTGAAGCCGGAGTAGAATTAAGAGGCTGTGAAAAGACTTGTAAGATTATTAATGCAAAATTGGCTAATAGTGAAGATTGGGTAACTGAATATTTAGCACCAATACTATCAATCAAATTAGTTAAAGATCTAGACTCAGCCATCAACCATATTAATACATTCGGTTCAGCACATACCGACTCAATAGTCACTTCAAATGAAGACAACGCAAAGTACTTTATGAAGAAAGTAGATTCAAGTTCTGTGATGCACAATGTTCCTACGTGCTGGGCAGACGGTTTTGAATATGGTTTAGGGGCTGAAGTTGGAATATCAACAGATAAAATCCACGCAAGAGGACCGGCTTAGTAAAAGGTAATGCGCAGATAAGAGGCGCTTAACTAATGTCTAAATTAATTGGTGTGTTTGGAGGTACATTTGATCCTGTACATAACGGTCATACAAAAATAATTCTAAACCTTCTTCAATTAATATCTTTTGATGAAATTAAGGTAATTCCTAACGGCGTGCCTCCTCATCGTGCTTCGATAGGCTCAAATAATGACAGACTAAAGATGGTCTATCTTGCTTTCCAAGGAATCAATCAAATCTCAATTGATGAAAGAGAAATTCATAGAAAAGGACCTTCATATGCTATTCACACTGCTAGAGAGATTTTAAATGAATTTCGTGAAGATAGGATAGTTTGGATTATGGGTTCTGATGCATTTTCTGAGATAGATAGCTGGTTTGAATGGGAAGAGTTTATTGATCTAGTTAATATATTAGTAATGGCTAGGCCTGGCTCTAAGATAGACACAACAAGCAAGGCTCAAAGTCTTATCAAGGATAGGCAGGTTGCTGATATAGGTCTTCTCGAAGAAGGGGCGGGTAATATTCTTATCGTGGATATTGATCCAGTAAATATTTCATCAACGCAAGTAAGAAAAAATATAGGATGCGGCGAAGGGGTTGGTGATTTAATCTTAGAAGATGTCAGTGATTATATAGAAGCAGGAAAATTGTATACTAAGAACATATGAACACTTCCAAGATGAAAGACATAGTTTTTGAGAGTTTAATTGATATAAAAGCAGTTGATCCTATAGCCATAGATGTGCAGAAATTGAGTTCAATGACTGACTACATGTTGATTGCATCTGGCACTTCTAATAGACATATTCAAGCTATTAGTGAGAGTGTGATAGATGGCTTAAAGTTCAATAAAATTAAACCTGTAAGAGTTGAGGGGAGTATAGGAGATGATTGGATTTTGGTTGATGCTGGAGATGTTATTGTTCACCTTATGACCAGTCAAGCAAGGGATTTCTATGATCTGGAAGGTTTATGGGATCCAGATTTATAGATGAATATTAACTTTCTTACTATAGAAAGTAGTAGACCTAGTTGGGCAAAAGAAGCTTTTGAAGATTATTCTTCGCGATTTAATAAATCTATCAAAGTAAATTGGAATGGCCTAAAACCGCTTAAAAGAACTTCAAATTACAATAAAGATAAGACTATTTTTCAAGAAAGTGAACTTCTTTTATCAGCGGTTAAAGAGAGAAGTTATCTTGTCTGTCTAGATAAATCAGGTAAAAGCCTGGACACTCTCCAATTAAAATCTAGGTTTGAAGGTTGGCTTACAGCAACTAATAATCTAACTTTTTTAATAGGTGGTCCTGATGGACTGAGCCAAAATTGCCTCGATAAATCTAATGAAAACTGGTCTCTTTCGCCTTTAACTTTTCCTCATGCAATAGTTCCTGTAATGATTATTGAACAGATTTACAGAGTGTGGTCAATGACACAGAATCACCCCTATCACCGTTAAGTATGCTACATATTTCTGATCTACAAAGCCAAGAGTCTAGCCTTAAAGGCCTTAAAAGAAGATCGAAGATAATTATGGTTTTTCTTTTTATTATTTCATTAGCTAGTGTTATTCAGATCCTAAATCTTACCGTCATAGATCAAGAAAATTATGTAACGGAATCAGAAAAGAATCGGATTGTCAGGATTCCTGTTTATCCTTCAAGAGGTCTTATAGCTTTGTCTAACGACAACAGTGTAATAGTGGAAAATATTGTTTCTCAAAAACTTACTATCAGTCTTAATAGCACAGAAGATGTTGTTTCTACTATTAGTGATATCCAAAAAAGTATTGGTATATCTCAGGAGGTTATTCAATCTTTCTTCAATGTTACCTCTTCTAGTTCAAGAAATATAAATCTTACTTTGATAGATGATATGACAGAAGAGCAGGTAGCTAAATACTTGCTACATAAAGAAAGATGGCCATCTGTAAATATAGATGCTTATTTAAAGCGGTACGTAATAAATGGGCCTTTATTTGCTCATGTCATCGGATATACAGGAGCCATTTCAAGTCAAGAAAGACAAGATGTTGAAGAATATAGATACCTTATAGATTCTAGGATAGGGAAATCGGGTTTAGAGAAAACATATGAAAATGAATTAAGAGGTAAGATTGGTTATAGAACTTTAGAAGTTGACGTGCACGGAAAAGAAGTAAGAGAGTTAGAGAAAGTTTTACCTTCCAAGGCAAAAAATATATTCCTCAGTTTAGACAAAGAACTTCAAGAATTAGCAAGAAGAGAGCTTAAAGGGAGAAAGGGGGCGGTCGTAGCGCTTGACCCAAATAATGGATACGTAAAAGCTCTTGTTAGTTCTCCCGATTACGATCCAAATATTCTTAATGAAACTGCTAAGGGAGATATAAAATTTCTTATTTCTGACACTGATGCTCCTTTCTTCAACAGAGCTATTTCTGGTAATTATCCTCCGGCTTCAACATTAAAGCCTTTTCTTGCTTTATTGGGTTTAGAAAATGGATTAATTGATTGGAATATTAAAATAGAAGACAAAGGTTTTTTTCAGATTAATGGAGAAGGCCGAAAATACAGAGGTTGGAAGCCAGAAGGTCATGGGGCTGTAGATTTAAAGAAAGCTATTGTTGAATCATCAGATGTATATTTTTATGAGCTGGCATTCAAAACAACAGTTGATAAAATTTATTCTTTCCTAAAACCCTTTGGTTTTGGTAAGAAGACAGGAATTAACCTAGTAGGTGAAGGAGAGGGGGTTTTGCCCACTAGAAATTGGAAGCTGGGAATGACAGGTGATGCCTGGTATGTTGGCGACACAATTAATCTTGGAATTGGTCAAGGATATATAACAACAACACCACTTCAACTTGCTGTAGCTGTTTCTGTTTTAGCAACAAAAGGCAAGGTGTATAAGCCAAGTTTAGTAGAAAGAATTGATGACTCTTTTGTTGAACCTATACTTTTAAACCAAGTTAGAATTAAAGATGAAAAAAACTGGAACAAGATAGAAGAATCGATGATTTCTGTTATTAATTCTTGGAACGGAACGGCGCACAACATTTATAACAAAGAAGATGTGTTAATAGCAGGAAAAACAGGAACAGCTCAAATTAAAAGCTTAACAGAAGAAAATTTAAGCGTTCAAGAAGAATATGAGGATGTTCGTCGAGATATTATGAAGCGAGACCACGCTATCTTTATTGGCTATGGTCCAATACCTAATCCTAATTTAGCCGTAGTGGTGGTTATAGAGAATGGAGAGTCAGGTAGTGCTGTAGCAGCGCCTATCGCAAAATTACTTATTAACAACTATCAAAGAAAACAGGATTCAGATGTCTAATAGGCCTTTAGACTATAATCTCAATAAACCTTTTTCTTCTTCGAGATTTTCACTTTCTCTAATTTTTAAAGATAACATATTAGTTTTTTCTGTTTTGGTAGTTCTGGGATTTGGTCTCTTTATGTTATACAGCGCTAGCGGTCAATCTGAATCAATGGTCTTAAGACAACTGGCCTATGCGGTTCTTGGTTTTTTAGGAATGCTTATTATTGCTCAACTTAGTTCAGTTGCTTATCAGAACATTCTTATTAATTTATATTGGATAGGATTGATAATGCTTATTTATGTATTGATTTTTCCCGATGACAGTCAGGTAACAAAGAGATGGATTGATCTAGGTCTATTTAGTTTCCAACCTTCCGAAGTGATACGCTTAATTTTGCCTTTATCAATAGCTGCTTTCTTAACAAGGAAAGAATTAAAACCAAAGTATTCTGAGTGGTTTATTTCACTTATGGCAGTTTTACTGGTTTCTTTTTTAATTTATAAACAGCCAGATTTAGGTACTGCATTAATAGTATTTGCCTCTGGATTCTTACCTATATTTCTAACTGGATTTCCTGTTCTTATTATTATCCTTTCTTTAATTTTAATAGGAATTTTTTCCCCTTTTATTTATGCTGGATTGAGCCTTTATCAACAACAAAGAATAATGACTTTCTTTGATCCTAATGCGGACCCATTGGGTACAGGCTGGAATATTGCGCAGTCAAAAACAGCAATTGGTTCTGGTGGGTATTTTGGGAAGGGGTACTTGTCAGGAACCCAAAGCCAGCTTGATTTTATACCAGAAAGTCATTCAGATTTTATCTTTGCAGTTATAGCTGAAGAATTAGGTTTGCTGGGAATAATTTTATTATTTTTAGCGTATGCAATAATAATCTATAGGATCTTTTTTATAGCATTTCGGTCCGAGACTATTTTTGGTAGACTTGCTTCTGCTTCTATAGGTTTTATCTTTCTCATTTTTATTTTAATAAATATTTCTATGGTAGTCGGTATAATTCCTGTAGTAGGTGTTCCATTGCCTCTTGTTAGTCAAGGTGGAACGTCGTTAGCTACTCATTTATTAGCTTTTGGATTTGTTTTATCAGTAAAAAAAAGAAGCGGATGGTAAATATAAAGAACAAAGTGATTAATTCCATCGCATTAGGGTTGTTGTTAATTCCTTTAAACATATATTCACAAGTTACAGGTAATTATTCATCGAGAGATGAGGTGTCTACTTTTGTTGATAATATGAGTTTAAAACATGGTTTTGATAGAAATAAACTGATGGTTTTATTATCTAACTCAGTTTTTCAAGAAAAAGTAGTTCGTATTATGGATAGGCAACCTGAGGGAACTATGACGTGGACCCGTTATAAAAATATGATGGTTACAGAAGCAAGATTAGAATCTGGAAGTGAGTTTATAAGGGAGCATAGAGGAGCTCTAAAAAGAGCAGAAGATTTATATGGTGTCCCTGCTTCAATCATTGCTTCAATAATCGGTATTGAAACAAGGTACGGCAGAATCCAAGGAAACATCAAGGTTATAGACTCCTTGATGACCCTTTCTTTTGATTACCCAAGAAGAGGAAATTTCTTTAGGACTCAACTAGAAGAGTTTTTGCTACTTTGCAGAGAAGAGGGATTTGATGCTAAAGAAATTAAAGGTTCAATTGCAGGCGCTATGGGGTACGGTCAATTTATGCCAGACAGCTATCGAAATTATGCAGTAGATTTTGATGGAGATAGTGTAAGAGATCTCTTGTCCAACCCAGTTGATGCTATTGGTAGCGTAGCTAACTTTCTGAGTAAAAAAGGGAAATGGAAATCGAATATACCGGTTGCTATAATGACAAATTTTACTGGGAGCCGCCTTGGTTCAGATAAAAGTCATAAAATTAATTCTGGAGAAAATCTTTCACTAATTGCAAAAAAATATAGAACTTCTGTTTCTTTAATTGCTAAGAATAATAACCTAGAAAACTATAACCAGATTGTGCAAGGACAAACTTTAATAATACCTGGGAAAGGTAATCTTAAATCAGCTTTTAAACCCTATATGACATTAAATGATGCAAATTTGATGGGTTTATCACCAAAAGAACCAGTTACAGGAAATTTAAAGGTAGTACCCATTGAGCTTCAGTTAGATAATGGCTACGAGTATTGGTTGGGCTTTGATAATTATTATTCTCTATCGAGATATAATCGAAGTAAGCTTTATGTAATGGCAGTTTTAGAATTTAGTAAGTCACTTTCTAAATTCTTTTAAGAGAGAAAATTATGAAGAGGTTTTGTTTATTTACTTTTAAGATCTTGATTATTGGGTTAATGCCGATACAGCTTCTTTTTGCTGAAGAAAGTTTTATTCCAGAGCCGCCTTCGGTTAATGCGCAATACTTTATTTTAAAAGATGCAGTTTCAGGAAGGATTCTGGCCGAACAAGGTGCGGATGAGAGAGTTGCACCAGCAAGCATTACAAAAATTATGACGGGTTATGTTGTTGCGGACCAAATTGATAAAGGCTTTATTAGTGCCGATGAAGAAGTTTTTATTAGTGAGAACTGTTGGAGGAAAGGCGGGTCAAAAATGTTCATTAAAGAAGGCTCAAGAGTCTTAGTTTCTGATCTCATTAAAGGCATGGTTATCCAGTCTGGCAATGATGCCAGTTGTGCATTAGCTGAACACACAGCTGGCTCGGAGGAAGGTTTTGTTGACCTAATGATGGTCTATGTAAGAGACCTTGGTCTTGATAATACAAATTTTGTAAATGTTTGGGGCGGAACAGATTCGGAACACTATTCTACCGCTAGAGATCTTGCTTTGTTATCTCAGAAGTTAATCGAGAAATTTCCTGACCATTATTCAATTTATAAAGAGAAATATTTTACTTTTAACAATATTAAACAGAGAAATAGAAACAGTCTGCTCTGGCAGGATGACTCCATTGATGGAATGAAAACAGGACATACAGAGAGTGCAGGCTACTGTTTAGTTTCTTCTGGCGTAAGAAATGACACAAGGCTTATAGCTGTTACATTGAAGAGTAGCAGTGAAAAACGAAGGCTGACTGACAACCGTCGTTTGTTAGATTATGGTTTTAGGTACTTTAGAACAAAGAAGATTCTTTCAGTAAATAAAAGCATCAAAGTAGAAGAAGTTTGGGGAGGAGAGCAGGAAACAATTAGCTTGGAATCTGCTAAAGATGTTTATATAACGCTCACGCCAAGAGATTTTAAAAGAATTGAACCTGTTGTTGAGCTTGATGATTATTTGCAAGCCCCTTTAAGTAAAGGACAAGTTGTAGGAAGAATTACCCTTTCTTTAGATGGAGAAGTTTTAAAATCTGTAGAACTTATTTCTTCAGAAAATGTTGAATCTTTAGGTTTCTTTGGACGGGCATGGTCCAACGTAAAGTTATTGACTTATAGGTTCCTTACAGATGAAGAAACTTAAATTCGTAGATGTCTTGGGCGTATTTAAATAACTCGTTTCATAGAAAAGAAGAAGTTTCAATTTCTCCTTATGATCGTGGTTTTTTATTTGGAGATGGTGTTTATGAAGTAATACCATCTTACTCGGGTGAGATGTTGTTGTACGATGAGCACATATCCAGACTTGCAAGATCACTAGAGGCAGTTTCCATAGACAAACCTCGTCAATGGAACAATTTAGAGCCGATTATTGAAGATTTATTACAAAGGAATAAATTTCAAAATCAGGCAGTGTATATACAAGTTACTAGAGGCCAGGATAAAATACGTTCACACGTTCCTGATAAGTTAACTGCTCCTACTTTATTCATAGAGTCGTCTGAGTTATCCACTGATTTACTCCAACCTGACTTTAAAGAGCCCTTGATAGATGTTGGAATGAAAGAAGATTTAAGATGGTCTAGATGTGATATTAAAGCCATCACTTTGTTAGGAAATGTACTAACTTTAAATGAATTGAATGATGTGGGGCTCGAGGAAGTTATTTTTTATAAAGATGGATATATAACTGAAGGCGCTAAATCTAATATATTTTTTGTATTTGGTGAGGAAATAGTCACTCCGCCTACATCTAAAAATATTCTTAGTGGAACTACCAGGAATTACTTGATTGATCTCTTAAGGAAGAATAATTTTAATGTCATGGAGAGGGAAATCTCAGTAAAAGAGATAGAAGAAGCGGATGAAATTTGGTTCTCTAGTTCCGTTCAAGTCTTAAGAATGGTTCATAAAATAAATAATAAGCTTATTTTGGAGAAAGATTTCAAAAACACTATCGGTTATAAGGCCATAGAGTTATTAAGACAAGATATTCTTGTTTAGAAAGTTAAAGTCAGTTCTCTAATGGCTTGCCAAGAATCTTGCTGACTGCCGCCCTTAATTGAAGAGTCTATTTTAGCTATTTGCTGTAACGCACGTTTCAGGTCTGACAAAGAAATTTTATTAGCAGACTCTTCAAGAGTGCTTAAATAATGCCTGGGTCCCCATATGCCTTTTGTTGATTTTTGATTCATTACCTTAAAGAGATTTGTTAATTCCCTCGATAAGGACCATAAAATGAGTGTCTCAGGAGTTCCTTCAGCTTTTAAGGATTCTAGAACAATAGCCGTTCTTTTCTTATTGCCGGCAATAAAGGCATTAGATAAATCAAAAATATCATATTTAGAAGAATCAGAGATAGAAGAGGCCATTTTTTTAATATCAATATTTTGATTAGGAAATAATAAAGCAAGTTTCTTAATTTCTTGCAGAGTAGCCAGAAGATTTCCTTCTGTTTTTTCTGCAAGTAGATGACTAGCTTCTGAGGAAATTTCTAGTTCGTACTTTTGCCCCGTTTCTATAATCCATTTCGGGAGTTGGTTTAAAGTTATGGAATTAATAATTATCAGGCATCCTGCTTCTTCAAGAGCTTTTATCCAAGCAGAAGAATGAGTTTTCTTCTCTAACCCCTCTGCTGAGATGATTAGCACTTTAGAGGGATCTGGATTGATTGCGTAATCTTTTAAAGCCTTTGACCCGGCTACACCCGGTCCTGTTCCTATCAATTTAATTTCTAAAATTTTTTTAGCTCCGAACAGATCATAATTTTCAGATGAAGCCTTAAGGAAAGACCAATCTGTTTGTTTAGAAATAATGTAGTTAGTTTTTTCTACATAATCTTCTAACTTAGCTTTAGCACAAATTTGGTCTACTAACTCTTGAATTTGTAGAGATTCTTCACCAATTAAAGCGTAGATTGGTTGAATGCCTGAAATAAGTGAGTTTTCAATATCTTGAGGAGAGACTTTCATTCTTTAAAAGTAGAGGAGAGTATTTCTATTTTCTTTATAGCAAGTTGGATGAAGTCTACATTGGTATCTTTTTCTTCTGTCTCCATGGCTAGTATTTGAGAATCATCATAAGCAAGATATTTTACATCTTTGATTTTGTGATAGGTTTTATTAGAGGTCATTGGGTTTTCAAGACTAAAATCAAGATTGTAGTCTATTCTAACTTCTAAGGTCCTAGCCCCGGCTCCTTGGCCGGAAGAAAATCTTTTAGTTTGATGATTATTAATATTAATGATTAGATCAAGATCATTAATTTCTTCTTTTTTATAAATCAAGACATTATTATTTGCTTTTCTTAGCTCCTCTATGAAGAGTCGGTTAAGAGAATTAGAATCAGAAATAACAGCTATATTTTTATTAGATAGAAAGGAAGGACTTTCTCTAAGATTGTATCCGCAGCTTTGAAGGCTAATTAATAAGAATATAAACAGTAAATATTTAAGATTCAGGGTCAATCTAAAACCTTTCATATAACTATATTAAGAAGCCGGCCTGGAACAAAAATAATTTTTTTGATTTCTTTCCCTTTTAAGAATTTTTGAATATTTATATCATTCAAGGCTGCCTCTTCAAAGGTTTCTTGATTTGCTTTAGGATCTAAATCTACGGTTGCTCTCAGCTTGCCATTAATTTGGATTGCAATCTCTACAGTTTCTTCTACCAATAGAGCTACATCAGCTTCTGGCCAGATATGATCTATTATCGGAGTATCTTCACCCAGTTCCCACCATAAGTGCTGAGACAAGTGAGGTGTTATAGGTGCGAGCATTATGATGATATTTTTGATAGCTTCATGGGCCGTCGATCTTTCAACAGTAGAAGCTTTATTATTTATAAAACTTTTTGGAATTTTATTTGAAAGTTCCATTACAGCAGCTATTGCGGTATTGAAGGAATGTCTTCTTTGATACTCATCTTTAACTTTATTTATAGTTTGATGAGTTTTTATCCTAAGAGAAAGTGTTTCTTTATTTTCATTGTCAAATTCTAATTCCTTAGGAATCCCTGAAGCTATATGCTCTTGCGTTAGGTTCCAGATTCTATTTAAAAAACGAAAAGAGCCTTGAACGCCTTGGTCTGACCACTCAAGAGATTGATCTGGAGGTGCTGCGAACATCAAGAATAATCTTACAGTATCAGCACCATATTTTTTGATCAAATCATCTGGTTCTACAGTATTACCTTTTGATTTAGACATCTTTGATCCATCTTTCAAGACCATGCCTTGGCATAGCAGATTGTCAAACGGCTCTTCTCCTTCTACTAAGTCTAAATCTCTAAGACATCTATAGAAAAACCTTGAGTAAAGCAGGTGTAAAACGGCATGTTCTATACCCCCTACATATTGATCTACTGGTAGCCAGTACTTTGCTCTCTCATCAAGCATTGAATTATCGCTATTATAAGAAGCGAATCTTGCGTAATACCAAGATGACTGAAAGAAAGTATCAAAAGTATCAGTTTCTCTCTTTAAATTTTGCCCATCTTGCGTTACTTCAAGAAATTCATTTAATGTCCCAAGCGGAGAGCTTACTCCAGACAATTTAACATCTGTTGGTAATTGAACGGGAAGTTCATTGGCGGCAAAAATATCATCGTTAGAATTTTTTAAGATGGGTATGGGCACCCCCCAATAGCGTTGTCTAGAGACACCCCAATCTCTCAATCTATAATTAGTCTTACGGAATCCACAACCCAATTCTTTTGCTTTTTTTTCTATAGCCTCGAACGCTTCATCAAAATAGAGTCCGTTAAATTCATTTGAATTAATTAATCTATTCTTTTCAAGAATAGCTCCATTATCAATATTATCTTGGTTAGAGCCCTCAATAACTTGTTTTATCTCCAGATTATATTTTTTTGCAAATTCATAGTCTCTTTGGTCATGAGCAGGGACGGCCATTAATGCGCCTGATCCGTATTCAGATAAAACAAAATTTCCTATCCAGATAGGAAGTTCTTCTCCTGTAAAAGGATGTAAAGCAAAAAGACCTGTATTAATTCCTAGCTTTTCTTGCTTGACTAGATCTGCTTCAGCAACTTTAATTTTATTTTGTTCTTCGATAAATCTCTTAATCTCGTCATTTTTCTTAGAAACCTCTATCGCAATATGATGGCTTGTAGACACGGCAAGAAAAGAGGCCCCCATAATAGTATCTGGTCGTGTTGTATAAACCCCAATTGTTTCATCAGTTCCTTTTATTTTATAAGTAAATTCCATGCCTTCTGATTTACCAATCCAGTTTTTTTGCATGGTCTTGACTTGAGAAGGCCAACCTTCAAGTTTTTCAGTCCCTTCTAATAATTCCTCTGCATAGTCAGTTATTTTAAGAAACCATTGTTTTAGTAGCCTTTTTTCTACTTCAACTCCAGATCTCCATCCCTTGCCATCTATAACTTGTTCATTGGCTAAAACAGTTTTGTCGACAGGGTCCCAATTTACCTCTGCTTCTTCTTGGTAAACTAAACCTTTCTCTAGTAATTGCAGAAAAAACCACTGTTCCCACTTATAGTAATTTGGATCACAGGTTGCAAACTCCCTTTTCCAATCATACGCAAACCCCATTCTTTGAAATTGCAGTTTCATTGAATCTATATTTTGTTTAGTCCAATCAGAAGGTGATACTTGATTCTTAATTGCGGCGTTTTCAGCCGGCAAACCAAAAGCATCCCATCCCATTGGTTGCATAACATTCTTTCCCAACATTCTTTGGAATCTACTGATGGTATCTCCTATCGTGTAGTTTCTTACATGGCCCATATGGATTGATCCGCTTGGATATGGAAACATGCTTAGACAGAAGAATTTTTCTTTGTCTGGATCTTCTGTAACTGAGAATACATCATTCTCATTCCAAAATTGCTGAATCTGTCTTTCTAGTTCTTCGGGTTCATAAGGTTTGTCTTTGTTAGACATATTATCCTTCTATTTTATATTTATTTTCTAGGTAGTTGATGTCCACTCCGCCGTTTATAAAATTTGGGTCTTTAATAAGTTTTCGATGCATATCTAAATTAGTATCTATGCCCGAGACGTACATTTCTTCTAGTGCTCTTTCCAGTCTTGCTCTAGCATCTTCTCTATCATTTGCTCTGCAAATAACTTTAGCAATTAAAGAGTCATAGTAAGGAGGCACTATATAATCGTTATATAGGTGTGAATCAATTCTTACACCTATTCCACCAGGTGCATGATAATCAATTACTTTTCCAGGTGAAGGAATAAAAGTTTCAGAATTTTCAGCATTGATTCTACACTCGATAGCATGGCCTTGTATAACAACATCTTGTTGTTTAATTTTTAATTCTTCTCCTCTAGCAATTCTTAGTTGGAGCTTGACAAGGTCTAGTCCGGTAACGCTCTCCGTTACTGGATGTTCTACTTGAATTCTTGTGTTCATTTCAATGAAATAATAATTACCATTCTCATATAAGAATTCAAAAGTCCCAGCACTAACATAATTAAGTTTCTTGCAGGCTGCTATACATTTAGTAAATATATCCTCTCTCTTATTCTCAGGAATATCAAAAGCAGGGGCTTCTTCAATAACTTTTTGATGTCTTCTTTGCATAGAACAGTCCCTGTCTCCAAGATGGAGCGTATTGCCATGCTTATCAGACAAAACTTGGACTTCAACATGTCTTGGAGTTAATAGAAATTTCTCCATATACACGGTAGAGTCACCAAAAGCAGTGCCTGCTTCTTGTTGGGTTAATGCAATAGAGCTCTCTAAATCCTGTTTTGAATTAACTCGTCGCATACCTCTACCACCCCCTCCTGATGCAGCTTTTATTATAAGAGGGTAGCCTATTTTATCTGCTTGCTTATGGGGGTCATTGGTAATAGCACCTTCAGATCCTGGTACTATCGGGAGTCCTGAGTCTAAAGCAAATTGCTTAGCAGAAACTTTATTTCCCATCATCCTAATCACAGAAGCTGGTGGTCCCACAAATTCAAATCCACTTTTCTCAACTTTTTCTGCAAAATCTGGATTTTCTGATAAAAACCCATACCCGGGATGAACTCCATCGGAGCCTGACAACTCCATAGCACTTATTATTGCTGGAATATTCATATAGCTTAAAGCTGAATTAGCTGGACCTATGCATATAGATTCATCTGCCATTTTTACATGCATTAGATCTTTATCTGCTTCTGAGTAAACTGCCACTGTTGGAATCTTAAGTTCTTTTGCTGCTCTTAAGATTCGTAAGGCTATTTCACCTCTGTTGGCGATTAGAAGTTTAGTAAGCATTTATTTACTTATTTCGAAAAGGGTTTGTCCGTATTCTACAGGTTGTTCATTCTCAACATTAATGGATAACACTTTTCCTGAAAATTCAGATTTTATTTCATTCATCATTTTCATAGCTTCAACTATACAAACAACATCACCCTCATTGACATGATCTCCTACCGATACAAAAGGCTTAGAGCCTGGGGAGGCGGAGCCATAAAACGTTCCTACCATAGGAGAGCTTATGAAATCTCCTAATCCTTCATCTTTAGATGGTTCTTGGGTTAATTCTTCTTGGTTACCAAGCCGAACATCCTCAACAATCTGACTAGAATCAGAGTAAATTGATTCATTGGGTACTGGACTATAGGGCTTGTTCTTCACTAATCTAACTGATTCTTCTCCTTCTTGTATTTCAATCTCTTCAAGATTAGATTCTTCTAACATTTCAATTAACTTTTTTACTTTTCTTATGTCCATATTTGTTCCTAATTAACTAAATCTTTTTAAAGCAACTGAAAGAGCTAATTCATAACCCTCAGTTCCTAGTCCAGAGATTACACCATCTGCAATATCCGACAAATACGATTTTTTCCTGAAATCTTCTCGACTATAAATGTTTGAAATATGAACTTCAATAAAGGGTATGTCTATGCCAGAAAGAGCATCGCGAAGTGCTATGCTGCTGTGAGTAAAAGCTCCAGGATTAAAAATAATACACTTTACTTTAGTGTCTTTTGCTTCATGAATCTTATTCACGAGATCGTGTTCTGCGTTACTTTGGTATGACTCTAAAGAATGGTTCTCTTTGCTGCATATCTCAGATAGCTTATTTTCAATATCTATTAAGCTGATATTCCCGTAGATTTCAGGTTCTCTTGTTCCTAAAAGATTGAGGTTTGGTCCATTTAATAATAAAAAATTTGACATGATAGTATCGAAAACAAGATTTTACAGGAAATTTAAAGGAAATGAGGGAATTTGCAATAAGAATTGAAACAAATTCTCAAATTAATCAACAGAAATAGTTCTCTTAGATTTATTTAATATTAGCTGCTTTTTAATAGGTGGATAACAAAAACCTGTCTCGTTACACCCTTGGTAAACAAGATCAATTATTGTATTATCATTAAAATCTGCAATCAAAAAATACCTTAAATTATTATAATAGACTTCAACGTCCCCAAAGAACTCATCATCTTGTCTAATAGCAGTATTGGTTGTTTTAGAAGTAAATTTTTGTTTTGGAGAGACAGAAATTTTTAGTTTTTCTTTATATAGAAAACATTTCTTGTCAATTAACCAAGTTAGTTCTATCTCATCAAGGTCATTGAAAGTAGCTTTTAGTTGAAATGCCTGATCAGGACTTTTAATTTCATTAGAATCTTTTATGAGTGTATTCAGCGACGTATTAAGTGTATCTTCAACAGCACTTAGGACTGGATTGCTAAATAAAAAGATCAAAAGCAAGGGTATATGAAAGAAATTTCTAAAAAGTTTTGTAAAGGGCATCATATTATTTGCTTATTAATTTTTATAATTTCGTGTACTGCTGAAAAGGATAATAATTTAGGGTTGATTATAGATGACGCGTATATTAATTTACCACTTAAAGGCCAAATGATATCTGTTGGCTATCTTAAACTATCTAATAATTCTAGTGAGACCAAGGTTGTGAATAAAATATTTTGCCAAGATTTGAACGCTTCTCTCCATACTAGCTACCTGAATTCAGAAGGCATGTTAACAATGAATCCTATTAAAGATATTTTAATAGAAAGAAATTCTGCAATTATCTTTCAACCAGGTTCCCATCATGTAATGATTTCAGGCTTAAAAAGTTCACTTGAATTAGGCAGTATCTTAGAATGCAATTTAATAATAGATAAAACTAAAGAATTGACTGTCGCTTTCACCTTGAAATAAAAATATAAGAGTATGAGTAAAATTCTAGAAGTTAAAGATTTATCAGTTGAATTTAAATCCAAAGAAAAAACATTTTCTGCAGTAAACAATATTTCTTTCGATATAAAAAAAGGGCAAACTTTGGCATTGGTGGGAGAATCTGGGTCAGGAAAGTCAGTTACGGCCCTGTCTATATTGCAACTTTTGCCATACCCTGTTGCATCTCACAGTAAAGATTCATCTATAAAGCTTAATAAAACAGAGTTATTAGGAGCTAAAAAATCTTTACTTACCAAGATTCGCGGTAGCTCTGTTTCAATGATATTTCAAGAGCCAATGACTTCTTTGAACCCCTATCAAACCGTAGGCGCGCAGATTGATGAGACCTTGATTGTTCATAAAAACCTTAATAAAAAAGAAGCTAGGATAAAAACCGTCTCTCTTTTAGAGCAAGTAAAAATACCTGATCCAGGTATTAAGGTCCGTTCTTACCCTCACGAACTATCTGGAGGGCAAAGGCAAAGAGTAATGATTGCGATGGCTTTAGCCAATGAGCCGGACTTGTTAATAGCAGACGAGCCAACAACTGCCCTTGATGTAACAGTAGAAAAGACGCTTTTAGACTTGTTATCTGAACTACAAGAAAAACTAGGCATGTCTATTCTTTTTATCACTCATGATTTAAATATTGTAAAAAGATTTTCAGATGATGTGTGTGTCATGAAAGAAGGAAAGATTGTAGAAAAAGGACCTGTGCAAGATGTCTTTGATAACCCGCAGCACTTTTATACCAGACAATTATTAGATTCTATTCCTGCTCCGAAAGAAGTTTTGAAGTCGGAAGGCCCTAGTATTTTAGAAGCGACCAAGTTAGAAATAGACTATTTCATAGGCAAATCTTTCTTAACTAGAAAGAAGAATTTTTTTAAGGCAGTGAAAGGTGTTGATATAAATATCTATTCTGGATCTACTACTGGTCTAGTTGGAGAATCAGGTTCAGGTAAATCTTCTTTGGCTAAAGGTCTTTTGGGTCTTGAACAATCTAAAGGGTCAATCCTGTTTGATGGTAGAGACATCGGTAACTTAACAAAAAAAGAAAGAAGATCACTAAAAAGAGATTTTCAGATTGTTTTTCAAGATCCATTTGGTTCCTTATCCCCAAGAATGACTGTTGGAGAGATTGTTGGAGAAGGGTTGCGGGTTCATGAGCCCGGCTTATCCTCTGATGGGAGAAAATTAAAGATTTTAGAATCTTTAAAACAAGTAGAACTAGAAGCAGATTCTTTTAACCGATTCCCACATGAGTTTTCTGGAGGCCAAAGACAAAGGATTGCTATAGCAAGGGCAATAATATTAAGACCAAAATTAATCTTGCTGGATGAACCTACTTCAGCACTTGATGTTTCTATACAAATGCAAATAATTAAGTTATTAACTCAGTTACAGGATGATCTAGGATTGGCTTATTTATGCATAAGTCATGACTTGAGGGTGATAAGAGCACTTTCTGATTTGGTATATGTCATGAAAGATGGCGAAGTAGTAGAATCAGGCAGGTCTGATCAGATTTTTGATTCACCACGTCATCCTTATACTCAGGAGTTGTTACAAGCAGCAATAGCTTAGAATACTTCTAGAGATGTTTCTCGCTTATAATTATTTAATATGTCCGACAATAAAAGAAAGCATTCTTCAATTATAGTTGATGGAGTTGAGCAAGCTCCTTCGAGAGCTATGTTGCGTGCTGTAGGGTTTGAAGACAAGGATTTTTCTAAACCGCAGGTCGGTATTGCTTCAACTTGGAGTATGGTAACGCCATGTAATATGCACATAAATACTTTAGCAGAAGCTGCTGCTGAAGGTGCTGATCAAACTGGTTCAAAATCTGTTATTTTTAATACTATAACGGTCTCAGATGGAATTTCTATGGGAACTCAAGGGATGAGATATTCCTTAGTTTCTAGAGAAGTCATTGCAGACTCAATAGAAACGGTAGTTGGGGCCCAAGGGTTTGATGGGCTTGTTGCATTAGGTGGTTGCGATAAGAATATGCCGGGATGTTTAATGGCCATTGCTAGGTTAAATAGACCTGCAGTTTTTGTTTATGGCGGGAGTATTAGACCTGGAAAAAACAGGACAGATGTTGTGTCAGTTTTTGAAGCTGTTGGACAACATTCCGAAGGTAAAATTACCGATATCGAATTAATTCAAATTGAATCTGAGGCTATACCTGGTCCAGGGTCTTGCGGAGGAATGTATACGGCAAATACAATGGCTTCTGCTATTGAAGCTATGGGGCTAAGTCTTCCTAATAGTTCTGCTCAGGAGGCTGTATCGAAGATCAAATTAGAAGATTCTAGAGCAGCCGGCGAAGCAGTTAGCAATTTAATAAACTTGGGTATTAGACCCAGAGATATTCTGACGAAACAAGCCTTTGAAAATGCAATTACGGTAGTTATAGCTTTAGGTGGTTCTACAAATGCAGTATTGCATTTATTGGCAATCGCTCATGAGGCTGGTGTTGATTTAACTATGGATGATTTTGAAAGAGTTGGAAAAAGAACTCCAGTATTGGCAGACGTAAGGCCTAGCGGCAACTATTTAATGTCAGAATTAATAGAGATCGGAGGAATTTTACCATTGATGCGTACTTTATTAGAAAAGCAACTCTTGGATGGAAGCCAAATGACTGTCACGGGAACAACTTTGGAAGAAAACTTATCTTCTGTTCAAGATTATCCCGAAGATCAATCCATAATACATACTTTTGAAAAACCTATTAAGAAAGATAGCCATTTAAGGATGTTATATGGAAATCTTGCTCCAGAAGGAGCGGTAGCCAAAATTTCTGGAAAAGAAGGAACAATCTTTACAGGCAATGCCCGAGTCTTTGATTCAGAAGAAGATGCCATGAAAGGGATTATGAACGGAGAGATAGTTGAGAATGATGTTCTTATTATAAGGTATGAAGGCCCTAAAGGAGGTCCTGGTATGAGGGAAATGTTAAGTCCTACAGCAGCAATCATGGGCAAAGGGCTTGGAGATAAAGTTGCTTTTTTAACAGACGGAAGATTTTCAGGCGGGACTCATGGTTTTGTAGTTGGGCATATAACCCCTGAAGCTTATGACGGTGGACCTTTAGCAATTGTTCAAAATGGCGATGAAATAACAATAAATGCTGATTCAAATCAAATAAATTTAAATATTTCTGATCAAGAAATAACTTCGAGACGTAAAGAATGGACGTGCCCCAAGAATACAATAGAGAAGGGCGTTTTAGGTAAATACAGAACTTTAGTTTCTTCTGCTTCAAAGGGAGCAGTAACTTCATAATTATATTGAGCTAAATGAACTTGAAAAAATTTAGGATAGCCCCAATAATAAAATAGTAGTAGAAAGAATCTAATAATTTATCCAAGGAGGATGTATGAACGTTGTCACACTAACTGATGACAATTTTGAAAACGAGGTCGCCGCTTCTGAGAAACCAGTGTTGGTAGATTATTGGGCCCCTTGGTGTGGTCCTTGCAAAATGGTTGGGCCGATAGTAGAAGAAATAGCTATTGAATATTCAGACAAATTAAAAGTAGGAAAACTAGATATAGACTCAAACCAAGAATCGGCAGCTAAACAAAACGTCATGAGTATTCCTACTTTAGCAATTTTTAAGGGCGGTGAATTGATCGCACAACAAGTTGGAGCCTTAAGCAAAACCCAATTAACACAATTTATAGAATCTAATCTCTAAAGATCTCTAAAAAAATAAGTAGACGCCTCGGAATAAGGGTGTTAACTTATTTTCAGATCCATATCGTTTTTTTCAAAAAAAACCCCTTTTTCACAAAATTTAATTAAATTTTATGCAGCTATCAGAATTAAAAATTATGCCCGTTGAGGAACTCATTAAGTTGGGTGAGGCTTGTGGTGTCGAAAATGCCTCTAGAGCGAAGAGACAAGATGTAATTTTTGGAATACTTAAAAGTAAAGCCAAGATTGATGAAGATATTGAAGGTGAAGGTGTCTTAGAGATATTGCAAGATGGCTTTGGGTTTTTGAGATCACCTGACTCGTCGTATTTAGCAGGACCGGACGATATTTATGTTTCTCCAAGTCAGATTAGACGATTTGGTTTAAGGACAGGCGATACTATTCATGGAAAAATACGTTCACCCAAAGAAGGTGAAAGATATTTCGCAATATTAAAAATTGAACAAGTTAATTTTGAAGAACCTGATAAGACTAAAAATAAAATTGCTTTCGAGAACTTAACTCCCTTATTCCCTGACCAGAGAATGTTTTTTGAATTAGGTAGTGGCAGCACGGAAGACCTTTCTGCAAGAGTAATTGATCTGACTGCCCCAACCGGGAAAGGACAAAGGTCATTAATAGTTTCTCCTCCAAAAGCTGGTAAAACACTTTTATTGCAGAGTATTGCTCATTCCATTGAACGAAATAATCCCGAATGCAAGGTTATGGTTTTACTGGTTGATGAGAGGCCAGAGGAAGTTACAGAGATGAAAAGATCTGTTAAAGGAGAGGTGATTGCTAGTACCTTCGATGAAGCCCCGACCCGACACGTTCAAGTCGCGGAGATGGTTATCAATAAAGCTAGAAGGCTTGTAGAACATAAACATGACGTTGTTATTTTATTAGATTCTATAACTAGATTGGCTAGGGCTTATAATTCAACTCAAGCAGCTTCAGGCAAGATTCTTACAGGCGGAGTAGACGCCAATGCTTTACAAAAACCAAAGAGATTTTTTGGCGCAGCAAGGAATATTGAAGATGGAGGAAGTCTATCTATTATAGCTACAGCTTTAATAGATACAGGGTCACGTATGGATGAAGTTATTTTTGAAGAATTTAAGGGTACGGGAAATTCAGAAATAAATTTAGACAGAAAGATTGCAGAAAAAAGAGTTTTTCCTGCTATTAACATCCGTAAAACTGGAACTAGAAGAGAAGATTTATTAACCGAAGAATTAGAATTAAGAAATATAACAGTATTAAGAAAACTTCTTAATGAAATGGATGATACTGCAGCTATGGAATGGATTCTTGATAAACTGAAAGACTATAAAACTAATGCTGAGTTTTTCGAGTCAATGAAAAGAAAGTAAACACTTCTAGTCTATTCTTTCCTTTCTATCCTCTTGTTTTTCTTTAGATCCAAAAAACAAGGACACCCTATCTAAAATTCCTAGAATTATAATTAGACAGATTGTACTGAAGACTATTAATAAAGTTATTATTTGCCCAGAAAGATGAATCTCTTTTCCATTAATTGTAGTTTCTAAAGGAGCTAAAAAGAAATTACTACCACTAGTAAATAAAACTGCGACAGCGGCAGTTATTATTGCAATAAGAAAAAGTCTAGCCTTCATTCTTATATAGAACAAACTGAGTTTGTCCAACTTTAGATTTTTTAATTTCTTTCCACAACATAAAACTTAATTCTAAATCTTCTTCTGCCTCTACATAGATAAGAGAATCTTTACCAAACAGTTTATTCTTACAGAGGCTATTGTAAACAGTGTTTAGCAAACCTTTCCTAAACGGAGGGTCTAGAAAAATTATGTCAAATTCTAGGTTAAGTTTTTCGTAAGAATACATTATAGAATCAGCGTGGATAATTTTTGCCCGTTCCGATAACGATAACTTTTCGATCAAGGTTTTTAATCTCTCGTATAAATCTCTATTTTTCTCCAAAAAAATAACTTTTTTAGCTCCCCTAGAGAGGGCCTCTAAGCCTAAAGCTCCAGTTCCAGAGAACATATCTAGGCAAATTGAACCTTCAACGTCATGCATTAACCAGTTGAAGAGGGTCTCCCTGACCCGATTTTCGGTTGGTCTTAAAAATTTTGATGGTTTATAAGGAATCTTAGTTCCTTTATACATTCCTCCAATAATTTTTGCGTGCGGTTTTCTCTTAGGCATAATTTAGATTAATTTATTTTACTATTAACTGGCAACAAAAAATAAGACATGCTAGCGTGCGCATGAAATGAATAATTCAGATTTAAAAAAAGAGTTTCTTAATTCCATGAGAGAAGTTACATCTACAGTTAACATTGTGTCTTCGCAATACCAAAATGTTAAACATGCTATGACAGCCTCATCCGTTGTGTCTTTGTCATTGGATCCTCCTTCCATGTTAATTAGTGTTAATAAAGATGCTTCTATTCACGATAACTTAGGCAAGGAAAGGTTTTTTTGCATTAATGTGTTGGCTAAAGATCAAGTAGATTTAGCTAACCTCTGTAGTTCTAAAGATGATGAAGATTCAAGATTTAATTCTGAGGAATGGAGTTTCTACGAAAATATACCTTATAATAAGGGGGCGAATGCAAATATATTTTGCCGCTGCTTTAATTCTTTTACACACACAACCCACACAGTTTTTTTTGGAGAGGTCGTAAAGGTTATCAATAACAACACAAAGGATCCGTTAATGTATGGAAAAGGAAAATATATAGTTTAAACTTATGAAGCAGCTTTTTTCTCTTTGTTTTCTTGTTCTATCGTTTTCTATTGTTGCCGATGAACCTTATGTTTATTTTATTGAACCAGTTAATGGCTCTGAAGTGAAAAGCCCAGTCCGAGTAGTATTTGGTTTGTCTGGCATGGGTATAGCTCCTGCAGGAGTAGATAGGACAAATACAGGACATCATCATTTACTTATCGATGTAGAAGAAATGCCAGACTTCAAAAAATCTATCCCTTCTGACGAAAGTCATTTACATTTTGGACGCGGGCAGACTGAAGCTTTAATAAAACTCACCCCCGGAAATCATGATCTACAATTAATCTTGGGAGACAGATTTCATGTGCCGCACGATAGTCCTCTAATTTCAAAAAAAATAACTGTTACAGTAAAAAAATAAAAATTTAATGAATATTTCGTTGTTAAGATCTGCTGGATGGTTTTTATTATTGTCTTTCAGTTTATCTATTTTTTCTGAAATTAAGATAGACGGTATTTTGGATGATCTGGAATGGGAGAATGCTCGAGAGGTCACACAATTTTATGAGGTTCATCCTTATACGCTAAACGACGTTAAAGATTTTGAAACAAAGATACTTATTCAAGAGTCTGAAAAGGGTATCTACATAGGCTATAAGAATTATCAATCCAACGAAAGTATGAGATCTCAAAATCATGAAAGAGATGATGAGAGATCAATGGCAGACAAGAATGGTGTAACAATAGATTTCGATGCTGATGGCTTAACTGGTTATCAATTCTTTGTTTCTTCAGGGGGTTCTGTAGGTGATGCTACTTATAGAAATGAAAATGATAAGAATACAGATTGGGATGCTGATTGGTCGTCGGCAACAAGCATTGGCGAAGGAGTTTGGTACTCTGAAGTTTTTATACCTTGGTCTGTTGCTCCAATGAAAGCTCAATCAGGAGCTAACAGAAAAGTAAAATTAGGTTTTTATAGAATGATGGCTGGCTACAGCAGGGTATTTGCAACCATAAAAGGAAGCCCTTATCAGAATATATACTTGTCTGCTTTCAATGATTTTTCTTTTACAAATTTTAAAACGACCAAACTAGATTTTTTCCCTTATGTCACCATAAATGAAGACAGGTTAAAAGGGAAAGTTGATAATAAAGTAGGTGCTGAGATATTTTGGAAGATAGATTCCAGTAGGCAATTAAATACAGCTTTCAATCCTGATTTTGGGCAAGTAGAAAGTGACGAAGTGGTAGTGCCTTTCTTCTCTGAGAATCATAATCTATTCAACGTACAAGGTTATAGGTTCTTTTACGTCATAAATACAAGAAGAATAGGATCTTCACCTGATTACAATTGTTCGGAGAATTTTTCTTTGCAACAAGATGAATGTGAAAATAATCAAAAAGGAGCAAACGATATTGATGCAGCTTTTAGGTACACTCAACAAGGTGAAAATTTTGATGTAGGGCTCCTTGGAGCTTTTGAAGCAAATGAACAATTTAGTGAAGGTAAAGATTTTTATGCTGCTAGATTAAGAACAAAAAGAAATAACCTCTCGATCGGCTATTTAGGGACTTACGTTAATCGTCCAGTTATTAATAGAACTGCAAAAGTAAATTCTCTGGATTTTGAATATAGACCTTCTAGTATTAGGAGAATATCAGGGGTTCTGCTTACATCAGAGGTCAATGGAGAAAACGGTTATGGGCTTACGATAGGCTACGGGCATGATCCTAGCAAGAATAGACATAACGGAGTTGGTCTGTACTATTTTGATGAAAACCTTGATATAAATGACATGGGTTATCTAGTCAGAAATGACTGGTTGATGATAGGAGGCAGGGCAGTAATAAAACAAACTGAATTTTCTTTAGACTCTATAACCAGAGCTAGAGAATATGGATTACATTACAGCCTTAAATCTAATTCAAATTTTGATAAAGAACCTTCGGGTATCTCCTTTTCAGCTGAGAATTCTTTCAAGAATACTTCAGAGATTAAAGCTCAAATCACTTATAGAGCCACAGGTCAAGATAATAGAATCACAAGAAAATCTGCTCTTGCTCCTTATATCAACATGCCAGATGGGTATGGAGTACAACTTGAATTTAGAGGACCAAGTGATGATTTTTTAACCTATCATTTAGAGGCTGATCGTGGAAAAGGAACTCAACATTCAGCTGAGTTGGGTTGGAAAAATTCTTATCATGCCATGGTTAAGATTTCGCCTTTAGATACACTATCATTAAGTTTGTTCTATAAACACTCCAAAGAAGATGAATGGTTAAATTGGTTACAAGACAATCTCCTGGCTACATACAAAAAAAAACAAAGAACAACAATAGCTGGATTGCAGTGGTTTAAAGGGAATAAACATGAATTGAGAGTTAAAGCCCAGATGGTAGCTTTTACAGCGAGAGACCCAAAAGCTGTTCTAGGAGATGTGTACGGAAATTTACACTCCTCAAATATTTCTTTACCACCTATAACTCTTAGTGAGCTAGCTTTTCAAATTAGGTATAGGTATGAATTAATGCCTTTAGCCTATCTTTATGTTGTTTATACAAAAGGAGGTCGCATTGTTGCTGATGACACCGAAGACAGTTTGAGTGAACTGTATAAAAGGCCTTGGAATGACCCTCAAGGAGATAATTTCACTATAAAACTTAGGTACAGATTTTAAAATAATTTCTTAATCAAGAGATGTTATTACATACCAATACAAGTATTGACTACTTGTATTTCTTTATCCGATCTTTAGAATGGCATTTCATTTTTAGGAGTAAATATCTTGCATCGGAAGCTTAGTCTTTTTTCCTCTCTCGTCTTAACATTCTCTTTCTTTATTACAACGCCAATTTATGCAGTGGATATCAAGATTGATGGTGTTCTAGATGATGAAGATTGGTCTTCTGCTAGAGAATGGACCAAGTACTATGAATCAATGCCATTTTCTTTAGCGGAGCCAAAACATTTTCAGAAGGTCTTAATTCATCAAGACGAGAAAGGAATGTATTTCGGCTTCATTAATGAGCAACCAAAAGAATCAATACGTGCGAATAAACATGAAAGAGATGATGAAATGGGAAATGCTGATAAGGCAGGCTTGGCCATAGATTTTGATGGCGATGGTCTTACCGCTTATGGATTTACCATATCTGCCGGAGGTTCTGTAAGTGACGGCATTTATAGAAATGAGAACGAAGCTAACTATGACTGGGATGCGGATTGGGATTCAGCCACTCACATAGAGGGAGATGCATGGTTTGCTGAGATGTTTATTCCTTGGAGTATTGCTCCAATGAAGTCTCAGAAGGGAGATATAAGAAAGGTA
>LWDU01000046.1_pt1 | contig 79429 bp, 95 predicted proteins | sample 727161 | NCBI WGS metagenome assembly LWDU01 (sample SAMN04566230, study PRJNA314399) | hydrothermal vent metagenome | isolation source: deep sea hydrothermal plume seawater | place: Mexico: Gulf of California, Guaymas Basin | collected 2004-07-11
GGGGTTATTTAAAATGGGGGTTTGCTGGCCCTTGGGGGTTAGGATTATTTATTGTAGTTATTGTTTGTTTATTCCTTAGGGAATAATATAATTTATCCCCCTATAATCTTCCTATCAATCACACCGGAAAATGCATAAAAGTGGTAAAAGGTGTAAAATGGTGTGTATTCAGTGTTAAATGGGATAAAAAATATTGAAAAACAAAGGGATAGTGGGATATAAATGGGTAGATTTGCTGAAAATTAGAATCGGTGTAGTGGGGAAAGCTATGAAAATCATCATGGTAAAGGGCGAAAAGATAGATGTGAGGAGTATAAATTATACGGTAGGGGTTGATGGAAAAATATATGTGGGATTGTTTAAAAAATTATATGATGGGGATTGGGGATTGGGGATTGGGGATTAATCTTTAAATAAATCCCTCACTCTGGGGATGATAAATTGACCTCTGCCTGTTCTGTTTATTAAACTTTTGTATATCCGGGGTCTGGCCAACTTCCGCTTTTCTGGTGCATCATGATAGCATCATAAACCTCAGTCCCAATGTTACTCTCTAGACCTGAGTGGGAAATTGGATTAGAGGCCGTCCCCAATCCCCATCCCTTGTTGTATCTATCGCCATTTGGAGTTTCGATCATAGTATAAGTATCATAATACCATGCATGATACTTGCCAGAATTAGTTTCATGACTCTCGTCTGGTGCCTTTCCAAATGCTTTTGGTGTTTCGTGACTCGCATTAGGTTTGGCTCTTCTTATTATCCCATCCAAATAATCTGCCTCTTTTGCAAGGCCTTTGCTATCTAAATGGTTTGCTAGTTTTACTAATTCTTTAATCATTCTATTTTCCTATTCTAGTGATAAGTTTCAACGAAATATTTTATATATTTAATTCTTCTAATACTCGTTTCGGTGCATTTCATATCGATCTTGCTGTGCTTGATTTGCGTCTTCCTGCTGCTGCCTATCGGGGGAGAGATTATCATGCCAGTGATTATAAACTTCTTGATTAGCTCTATTAGTTGCTTGTTCTTGATTTCCTGAATGCTCTAAGACTTGCGCTAGCTTTCCCGCAAAAGTTTGTATTCTGTTTAAAAGGTCTATCTGTGGATCACCTCCTGAGCCAAGCTCCTTATTAAGCTGTTCTGTGAGGGCTTCTAACTCTTCTCTTATTCCGTCTTCTTCTTTCGCCAGATGGAGAGCTTTATTTTTTTCTACTTGAGCATTATATAGGCTCCACATCCCTTGATACTCTCTCTGCAAATGAGAGTCGTCATAGAAATCTTCTTCATTTTGTATATTATATTTATTCATTAGCTCCCCCTCATTGGGATGTGGATTTCTTTTTTTCCACTCCCAAGTAGGAAGCAACTCTCCCGTTTTTTCGTCATAATGTGATGTAAACGTTTTCCGCTCTGAAGCTACCCTTATCATTCCATCTAAATAATCAGCTTCTTTTGCAAAACCCTTGCCGTCCAAGTGATTTGCCAATTTAATTAATTCTTTAATCATTTTATTCTCTCTAGTCTAGTGATAAGTTTCAACGAAATATTCCAATCATATTAAGATGATATAATAGCAGATTTTAATCATGCTTGCTCTATCTCTCGTAGAAACCTCTAAACGCTGGATTCGACCTATAAGAGTTATATAGGTAGTCGGCATTATCAGCGCTTTGATCAATCTTAAAAGTAACATCCCCATTATTGCCCACATAAATAATTGGATAAAATCCAACGCAGTCTAAGCGGAGTATTGTGGCCAGGCTTTCTTCTCCATTGGGCTTCTCTTGTCTTATAAACTCACAATTTCCATATTCAACTCTCCAGCTCTCAACAAGCTCCGCTACAGCTTCTTGGGCGCGATTAAAGTCGTCCTTGCTATAACTATATGTAGGATCATTTTTATCCTCATTGCTAGTTTCAACATTTTGCCCTAAACTATCTACGGGGAATTTAAGATTATCGTTATCTGCAGCATCAAGCACAACTTGTTTAAAATTTATTAAGTGTTCTCTGAGCTCTCTATACGCTTCCTCAATTTTATCATATGCCTCTTGAGATTTGCAGCTATTTAAGATGTCGTTCAAAAGCCTCATTCTAGCAGACTCGCCCTGTAGCAAAGGTCCTCCATCATCTTTTAACTTTTTGCTCCAATACTCGAAAGCAGGTGGCCCTTTGGGTTGGGACCTCTTTACTATCCCATCCAAATAATCCGCCTCTTTTGCGAAGCCCCTACTATCTAAATGGTTTGCAAGCTTTACTAATTCTTTAATCATTCTATTTCCCATTCTAGCGATAAGTTTCAACGAAATATTTTTATATATTTACTCGGTATTATTAGTATTTATAGATAACTACCTTCAGCCTGTGATAAATATATCTTTAACTCTTGTGTGCTAGGAATTGTAATTTTATCAAATTCTGCTGTCAACCAGCCATCAAGGATTTCTCTGTCTCTTGGTGGCAGCCCAATTGATGGCCCACGAAGATGATTGCAGGGATAACAAGCCCAGGCGAGATTCCACTTTTCTACAGGAGGTCCGCCGGCAGAGCGGGGGATTATGTGCTCCACACCAACTAATGTCTGCTTATCACACCAGCAACAAGACTTCCCTATCTTCTCCTTTTTTAAGGATCCCTTCTTAAAGCCCGATGGCCTTTCCTGTGGTGATTCTAAGGATTTTAAAAAATAAACAAATTGTTCTGCCTTATCATCTACCCGGCCAGCTTCAATTTCGGCGGCAATACCAGCAGGTCCATTTGCATCCGCCGAGAGGACTGCCTCTCCTATGATATTATCCAAATAATCTGCCTCTTTTACAAAGCCCTTTGAATCAAGATGGTTTGCTAATTTAATTAATTCTTTAATCATTTTATTAGGCCTTTGTATATCCGGGGTCTGGCCAACTCGCCCAATATCTGTAGTCCCTCATTTCTGCTCCAAAGGCAGCTTAATCATGCTCTCATATGAAACGTGTCGCCGCTTAAATGACGACCACACTCTCTCAGCATCGGGCGACGTGCCTTCTTGAGTACACTTCCCTCCGACCGCTATACCGTCACCAGCAAACAAAAGCATAACCTCGTAAGCGAGTTTTGCCAACCCCTTACCTCGGGCAGAATCCACAAACCACTCAGCCGCACGAACCACCCAAATGGGTTCCGGCGAGCCTACCTCCTGCCACGCTCGGCGGCAAGGAGATGCCCTCCACAAGTACCCATCGGGGTTCTCATTCGATATGCGGAAGTACCCCACTTCCCTACCTCTATCACTTCTAAATTTCAGGGTTAGGTTGTCTTCGCTCGCGTCAACGTAGCCTGTCGCGGGAAACGGTAGACCGTCTTCTATCTGCTCAATTAAAGCAGATATTCGGTCAGGTAAATCGGCCACTTGAGTCACGCTTTCTATTCTTTGGGCCAAAGCCTCACTTGCAATACGCTCTTCTTCTGTTGTTATATTTTTTTTTAGATCTTCTACTATAGAGCTATCGCCTACATCTTCTGTCTGGAGTTCATTTTGAGCTTCTTCATCTTCTGAGTTATCATTAGATGCCAATATAATTATTCCATCCAAATAATCCGCCTCTTTTACAAAGCCCTTTGAATCTAGATGATTTGCCAATTTAACTAATTCTTTAATTGCCTTACAAGCCGTAGTCCCTCCCCCTTTATGTCGTGTAGCACCTGAAGCGTCAGTGTATGCGTTCGCGATCCTCAAAAGTTGTTCAATAGGTACTTCAACTTTTTTAATTGTCATCTTTTGGACGTTATCTGGGTTTTCTGCATTAAAGATAATGGTCGCGGCCCAACGATGGTGGCCGTCTAGCAAAAAATCATCCTGCGAAACCAAAACAGAATCATTCCATGGAGCCCAGCCGCCGCCGGTGCTTATTGCCCTGGCTCCAGCAGAAACCTTCTTCAGTGCATTATCCATATATATATCTGTCTGAGTTGGGTTCAAACTCGCAGGATCTACGCCGGGGATATCTTGAACTGCAACCTGGTCCCCTCGTGGCCACTCGCCATCGTCATCTGCAGAATTAAGATATGCTTTCGTGGCAAGCCCCAAGTCTGGAACCTTTTCTGGCTCGTTCGTTTCAATCCCCTCTCCAGCGCCGCCCTCTAAGGCCGCCTCAAAGGCTTCGGCATCATTAATTTGAGGCATGTTTGCCCTTACAGTGCCATATGCGCCGGTGCAAGCTTCAGGAAACTCGGTACAAAAATCATTACTTCCGAACTCGCTCTGCTGTTGGTCTTCCTGATCTTCCCGCATGCTTTTTTCTGAAGACTCGGGCTGGTCCTGAGCTTGAGGCTGCCCGGGTGGATCTATGAGATCTACGCCCGTCACCTCTTTAAGAAGGGCCCATGCCTCATCGTACTTCTCCTGTTGAAGAAAATCATTCATTTCCTCCTCTTGAGATGCGCTAGCGATTTGCCAGAATTTGACAAACTCCATTATACCCACATTGCCAGGATAAGCTGCCGCAACCTTGACATCGTCGCTAAAGGGTCCTCTTCCGGGCAATTGAGCAAATCTTATCATTCCATCCAAATAATCTGCTTCTTCATTAAGGTTCTTGCTATCTAAATGGTTTGCTAGTTTTATTAATTTTTTAATCATTTTCTAACCATTGACCTGATACTTATCAGGTCATCGCATCTACTAAATCCTTCACACATACTCAACTTCAGGGTCAGTTGGACGCCCAATCTTTATTGATCCCTGAGACTCAAGCTTGAGGGCTATATTCACAATGTCATTTCCAGCTTTTTCTGCCTCAGCTAGCGGGATCATCCCCATGACCTCCACATCTTCCCTCAGCTTCTCTGAAGCACGCCTTGAGAGATTACCTAGAATCTTGGTTTGGGTAACCTCATCGGCTATCCTTAGCGCATTCCTTAGTGTGTCGTTGGGAGTGTGCTTTAACAGGCCCTGTATGTGTTGGTCTTCCATGTGGTAAATAAGAGTATCAAAATCAAGGATATGATCTTTGATAGTCTGGGCCAAGGCGGGATCAATGTGATTCAAATATTTGAAGACCTCATCTCTCGCCCCTTCTCCAAGGCTGCCCACAACCCTCCCTGCCACTGTCGACCCTACCCCATCTTTAACTCTAGGCTGACGACTGTAATCAAAGACTCCTTTTAGTTCAGAGGGTATTATAGACTCAATCTCCTCAGGACTCATCGCGGCAGTTCCGGAGGCTCGAAGAATAGACTCAGCAATAAGTTCAACACCAGAAATTGAAGAAAGTATTTTTTCCTCAACTCTCTGGTCAAGATAGCGCATTCCGGAATAGATGGCATTTATCGACTTACTACGATCCGATCGAATACCGTTAATTTTTCTTTCAATTTCTAGTTGGAGCTTTCTGTTATCTGCCTTTTCTGCTTCCGCTAGCTGATCACTCAACTCTTTGGCTGGCGGATGATGGCCTTGAATCTCTGATAGCACCGTCACGATTGGAGTAATATCGAAATTTTCGCCAGAAGTACTATCCTGCTCTTCTGCTGAAGTCTCTTCTTCAACTTCTTGGTCGCCTCGGTCTTGGGGTGCGATCGCCTCGGCCTCGGGGGGCGGAGCCTGTTGAGCTCCGGATCTAGTCAGGCTAATCTTCCCTTCTGATTCGAGAACTAAAGCAATTTCAACAATTCTCTTTTTGGCATTATTAGATTGATCGCCACTTATTGACCCCATAGATTCCGCCTTTGCCTGAATTGTACTAATCGCTTCGGCACTCAAATTATTCTCAAACTTTTTATATACACCTTCACTCGCATTGAGCATTGCTGCTACCAATACTTCGCTATCTATGTTTGATAACAGCAATTTTACATTAGAATCCTCCATATTTGTTATATCATCAAATGTAAATATATTATTACTTACTTTGGACCTGATGTCATCACTAAGAATATTTAGCAATTGCTTCGCATCATCTGGATTCATAAGGTTTAATATCTTCGATACCAAATCTATTCCAGATATTCCCTGCCCAACAATCACTCCTTTGAGCTCGTCAGGCAATATATTTTTAATGGCTTGTAAATCTCCTTCGCTTGGAGCACCCATTTGTGCTATACGAGACAAAATCTCCGCTCGTTTATTTTGCGGTGATTGAGCCAGAATTAGCGCCCCACTCTCTGGGGTGACAGTTATTATAATAGTTGCAGTAACGTCTACAGGCTCATCCTTAACTAACATGGGAAGTAGGCCGGAGGCATCTTCGCCCTCGGAATCTAATCCACCATTGGCCTCTTTATGCTTTAGGTATTTTTCATAAATTCCGCCCCATGCACCTTTTAGCCAATCTGCAATTTTGCCCATGAACTCCTTCGCCTTGGAAGCTATATCTCCAGCCGACATTCCGCCATCTCCAGGCTGCTCACCTCCAGGCTGCTCACCTCCAGGCTGCTGTCCGCCTCCAGGCTGCTGTCCGCCTCCAGGCTGCTGTCCGCCTCCAGGCTCAGGCCACTTAATATCGTCCCCCTTCTTGCCTTCATCTATGCCCTTATCGACGTCGTCCCAGAAATCATCCCAGTCATCCTGATATTTGTCGGACTTCTTTATTATTCTATCTAAATAATCCGCCTCTTTTACCAGGCCCTTGCCGTCTAAACGATTCGCTAAATTTATCAAATCTCTTAAGTCTCTAAGCATTTTTTTACCTCTTAACCCCTCACTCTGGGGGTGACAAATTGACCGCTGCCTGTTCTGATATAATAGCATATGAGGGAATTCTTAAGATGCCATACAAATCAATTTTTAACTCTTCATTATTAATTGCTTTTTTAATTAATTCTATAATCATTCCAAGGCCTCCTCGACCTACTCTCCATAATAAGAGCTTGCAGCTTGATGCTCAAGCTCGCCCCTTAATGAATTTAATACCTTATAAACTTGATCTAAGCTCAATAGCTTGTCGGACGTTTTCCCCTCCAAGACTGCACTGGGCGGAACCTTTTCAATTAAAACATCTAAATAATCTGCCTCTTCATTAAACCCTTTTGAATCCAAGTGGTTTGCTAGTTTTATTAGTTCGTTAATCATTGACCTCACCATCCCTGTGCGAATCTCTTATCTCTCTATCCTCCATTATGCTTTCTAACTTAATAATAATATCTTGCTGTTTGCTTTCGAACAGTGATGAGATTTCTCTATTTATTCCAAACTTTTCATGCAAGCCTTCTTTTATTGCTTCTGCCGCTAGGAGGTCACATAATTCAATAATATCTTGATTCTGAGATATTTCATTTATCCAACGCTCTCTTATTTCTTTTGGATCAAGCTCATCAGAATCTTCTGAAGACCTCTTTATTATGCCATCCAAATAATCCGCCTCTTTTGCGAGGCCCCTTGAATCAAGGTGGTTTGCTAATTTTATTAATTCTTTAATCATTTTGTTTTCTTATCTTCTTCTTTCTTCTCGAAAGTAATTTCGGCCTCCAGCTCGATTATTGCCTCGTCATCTTCTCCAACATTTTCTCCCGAATCTAATTCACTAATTTTATACTCCAAATGATGCTTTATTTCACCGATTTCATTAGCCATTATTGCAATTTTATTCTCAACCTGTGGTGGAAGGTTATCATCATCCCTAATCATATTGCGCAACTTTCCGGCATATTCCTCTATTTTATAGAGATGCTCTTTTGCAGCGCCTCCGCCCCGGGGGCCTAAGCTTAAGTCTCTGCCATTACCCTCTCCCTCCCCATCGCCCGACCGGCAGCGACCAAGGCCCGCACGGTCGATAGTTCCGGTATCATCATCAAATTCTAATGAAATAATGCGACTCTCTTCTTCTGCATTTGCTCCTCTGGCGTGCGGGATAGTTCCGGTATCATCATCAAATTCTAATGAAATAACACGATCCTCTTCTTCTGCATTTGCTCTTTTGGCCAATAAATCCAAATAATCAGCTTCTTTTGAAAAGCCCCTGCTATCTAAATGGTTTGCTAGTTTTATTAATTCTTTAATCATTTTATTCTCCATCAATACTCTGGTAAGTCTGATCAAACTCTGCGCGTGCAATCCGGTAGAACTGATCATCCTCGATTATTAAAATATCATCTTCTTTCGCAGGCATAGCCCCTCCCCATGGAGCTTCGAATGAAAAAAACTCCTTCCCTTCGGAAGCTTCAACCTTGGTTTTGACAGAGGTATCTCCATCAGATTGCTTCGCAAAAACTTGACTCTGTTTTCTTGCTGGAATTATGGAGGCATTTTCTTCTAGCCATGCGTGAAGCTCTGAGTTAGGCATTGGTGATACATCTGGAAATGCATTTAAAATTTTATTAGCAAGATTTTCAGTAACAACTACGGCCCTTCTCTCATCTGGCTTTACATTATAGATCTTAAATCCATCCGGACCATCTCCAGCGGGCTCTGTATCATAAAGTGTTGGAAATCTTTCTTTTTTTACAACATATTCTTCTTGGGCTCGTGTCATTGCTCTTATAACCCAGTCACCACTTGCAACAGATTCATTAATGGTTTCGAGCTCTAGCTCCACTTCTTGCTCAGGGTTATCCTCTTCTAAGCTTAATTCAAACCCTTGATCGTCTTGATCTTCTGAAGCTTTTTTTATTATTGCGTCCAAAAGATCAACCTCTATCTTCAGGTTCATCTTATCAAGACTGTTCGCTAATTTAATCAACTTCTTAATCATTTTTCTTTTCCTCCTTGTAGTTGGGAAAATACAATTATTGCATAAATATTACTAGAATATCATTAGAATTATAAGGAATTAAATCTTACCAGTAATTTTGATTAAATATTGAATTATAAATATTATATCTTAACAATGAATATCATTACTGGCTACCAAACTTCCTCTCCCAGATCATCGTCCTCGGGGAGTATGGTCACCTCTCTTGATGGCTCTATACTCTCGCCCTTATATTCCCCAAGGTGGGCTATCATTTTTTCTTCATTATACTTTGGATTTAAAATTAACCTTCTGCTGGACTGGTCCCATACTCCCATAAAGAAAAAGGACGGTATTACTCTTGCGGTAGGATCGTCTAAATCTTGTGCTATGCTTACAGCTTCAGTCAACTCTTTTGGATCATATTTTTCAAGCATACCACTTGGAAGCCTTAGCATAGCAACTCCGATCTCTCCATCTGAACTACCTGTTGTCGCCTCAGCATATGGCCAAGACTCTAGTTGTTCCCTTATCCCCGTGCCTCTTGTAAGCGTATATGGATCGAAGGGGGCAGACTCCATCTTTAAAAATGTCTTGTTTATATTATGCCCTCTAAGGTTAAACCCATTACTTATAATGCTTTTTGCATTACCGACTGCCGTTCCATGCCCCAAAATATCAAAGTTAGGTTTTAATATTTCTTCTGCCGCCAAAGCAACTGGATCTGAAGCATTTTGACTTGCAATTTTGTAAAACATTTTAATATTATTAAATCTTGCTCCCTTGGCTATTTCTTTAAAATTATATAAATACATGGATATATATTTAATTTCAGCCATTTTCGATAGACGGTTCATATCTGGCATATTGGGCGGAAAAATTGCTCTTATTATTTCTTCCGGCGCTACACTATTCGGAGACTCCCTGAGATTGTCCCAAGTGCCTTTGTCCGCTTGATGCTTTAAACTGTCAGAATCTGCTATAAAATCTGGATTGCGCGATAGAAAATTTTTAGCCTTAATAAAATCGGACTCCGTAATAACTACCGCTCCTCTTGAGTAAAAATTCTTATCTTCTGTCTCTATAAAAAAATACTCTGCCCAAGTATCTTCTATGTCCATTTTGCTAACACTTAATTCACCAAATTCTTTAAATAAAGACTTTAAATGTAAATCATAATTTTTTATATCTTTCTCATTTATCGGAACGCCCAAATGCTCTTCTAGGTCAAGTATATATTCGTGGTATTTAGCCTTCGGCCTGCTGCCTCCGGAGCCTTCTACCCCAGATATTCTGCCGTCGTTGGGTGAGTATGTCACTATAACATGCGGCCTATCCGAAGGGCCAAATAGTACCAGGGCCGTTTTATCATCGTCCATACTCATGAGCCCTGTTGAACCGCAGTTCTTCATTTCGCGGCCTATATAGCCGCACCTCTTTCCAGCGTCTATCCACTTATGGCCTGATTCATACTTTATTATCGCTGGTGAATCTTTAAAGAGTTTTTTCTCTATATACTTATCTCTTGCGCTATTGAAGTCCATTTTTTTATACTGAGCAATGTCAGTTAGCTTTCCGCTAACAATATCAGTTATTAAATCTTTATAGAAAAAATTTAGCTCTCCAAAGCCTTCCGTGAGCTTTCTTTTTAAGCTGCTCCTTTGGTCCTCAAGAGACCTCGGATGGCTGCCAAGAGCAAAACTATATCCTGCCTCACTAAGTATTGGGAGCCCCTCTGACTCCGCCCAGGCGTCATACTCATCCTCGCTTATTCCTGCGGCGTCATAGCCTTCGCGAAATGCCCCAAGAGGAAGACCATCGTGCCTTGCGTTATCAATTGCGTCGATAAAGTTTGTTGCGCCAGGATATGCCTGTGCATAATGCTCCTTCATCCATTTCGCTAATATATATGCATTTTTATTTCCAAATTTAGAAAAAAATACTTCAGCATATACTTCTGGGTACCCAAGTCCGATAATCTGCTGCTTTGATGAAGCGATCTTAAAAAAATGTCTTATGGATATGATCCTCATTTTACCGCCATATATAATTTATTCTTCATCTGCAAATTTATATTCCGTAATAGATTTAATTTTTATTTTGGATGGATCGAACACAACAAAGGACCTGCCACCACCTTCGTATGTATTCTCATATTCGATCGAATCAAAGCCATGCTCTTTTAGCCAGCGCATTATTCCGTTTCGTTTTTCCTCATCGGATAAATACATATCTTTTAAATTTAGTCTTTCCTCGATTGGAATGCCCGATTCGCTAGGAAGAAAAATCCCCTCCTCTTCATCATCATTGTCTCCATAATAATCATCAAGCTCTGCATCTGAAACCCAACCAAGTGGGTTTGTCCCATCTGACTCAAATATTGCCCTAAAGATATCAGAAGCAGACCATGATCCCCTCCTATTTTCCCCGAGAAAGAGTGGGGTGCCAACACCTGCATCAACTTCGTAAAGATACATGGCCCCGTCTCTATCCACCTTGCCCTTGTGGTGAAGCAAGTGCGAGGCAGTTAAGGCAGTATCTTTTGTTCCAAAATGAAAACCAATATCAGCTTGATAGCCCCCTCCCAGTGATTGTTGCTCAAATCTATCAAACTTATTTGGAGAAAGATGATAAAGAGAATTATTTGATTCAGCTTGAGAGGTTTTCATTAATGACGATAGGGGTGCACCGGCGGAACCTCCGGCCTTTACAAGTTTGCAAAGGTATATAGCGTCAATATAATCGGCCTCTTTAGTAAAGTTTTTGCTATCCAAGTAATTTGCAAGCTTTACTAATTCTTTGATCATTTTATTTCCCTAATAAATTTCGAATGAATATTCCAATCATATTTAGGTGATATAATAGTATATTTTAATCATGATTGTTCTAGAATAATTAAGCTATTAAAGCAACCCCGTGTGCGACTGCAATAAATTGAGGAGGGAATGATTCAGGGAAAAGTAAACGAATGTTTATTTCCTCAAACTCTTAGTAAAGGATCGTTTACTTCTGCAATTTTTGCTTAATCAACATTTTTGCTGCATTCAAAAGAATGGTCGCGCTATCGGAATCTTTTTCATATTCTGCCAACCTCTTCAGCGAATGGCCAATTGTCTCCCTCCAAGTTGGAGACTCCTCATCTTCGAATTCATCGTCAACGGAAATAATAAATTCTTCTCTGCTTTGCGACCAATCCATTTCGCACTTGCTTTTCTCTAAATGATTTGCGAGCTTTTCATTTCCATTTGTTTTTACATAATTTATGATCGCATTTTTAAGCTCTTTTTTCGTTAAATATATTGACTTAAGACTTGTCGTTTTCATCTTCTCCTCCGATTAAATAAATGCCAGGCAACCAACCCACCTGACTGACCGTTTCCAGTCCCACCCGCAGACTAGCAATCATGGAGTTTATCCTTCTCCCGCTTTGTCCTTGCAATCGGGGTAACTTCATTTGAAGGAATGGCAGGATTTTCACCTGCAAGTAACCAAGTATTCCCTTTTAAGACTCTCATTTCTTGGTTCGGGTCGTATATCATCTCAGTAGAACCCTGCGTAATACCGCCTCACTCCTTAGTTAATTTTACTCCCCAGCCCTTTAAAAAACTCTGCCGGGCTCTTTCGTCTTGGTCAAGTTAGACAGGGTAAGTCCAATATGCTCACCCCAATTTTCACAGATCTCTGTTTCTTTCCACCCAACCTCATCACCAAGTCTCCAGCCGAGCTTATCTAATAAACTCTGTGGAAGTTCCACAAATAATTCGCCATTGTGTGTCTCTTGAACCTTCACAATATAAGAGTCATTGGTCATTAATCTCTCATCCGTACTTAGGTCTAAACTTATTCCTAGTTAATTTTACCCCTCGGGCCTTTAAAAAACTCTGCCGATGTTTTCCCTATCGTGTTTTTCCTCCACTTTCTTTTTAATCAATTGCATCTTTAAACTTCTATCAACATTTCTAGCACCCTAACTTTGCACCCCTACTACCTCTATGTCACGCATAGATATTACAGCTCTTATTTTCATAAGCCTAGTATTAGAATACCAGGTATCATCATCTTCTTCAAACCATAAAATAATCGATTTAGTACTACTATTATTTGTGGCCAAAATTATGCCATGCCTATCCCACGAATCTCCCCCTCCTTTCCATGAGACAATATCGCCTACTAAAAATTTTTTATTTTCTTCTCTCACATTCTCCTCAAACAATTGACGGAGCGCCTCCATCATCGTCCATGCCTGACAAAGGCATGTCTGTTGAGATCACATGCAGTATTATACCCAAAATTATTTCGATTTATTTTTTTCTATTATCGATAAAAATAATTGATTTTCAGAAGAAAATAACAAACAATTATCACCTATTTTTTTGTGACTCCACCCCTTTGGCATTGTCATATGTGTTATATTTTTTCTTGCAAGCTTATTATTTTTTAAAAACCTTGCCGCCTGCCTTCTCGGAGGGCCTCCAGCCGCAGTCATCAAAAAAACCTGTGTTTCTGGATGATATTTAATATAATACTCATAAGTAGAGTCAAGCCATTTCCCATAAGTTGAATCACTAAATATTATTGCCGAAGGAGCTATGTCTCTTAGCGCACCTGTAATCGCCAGAGATTTTACAGCAGACCCGCCAGCACTATGCCCATAAACAACTGTATTCTTTGATATATCTGATTCCTTAATTTTAAACTTATTATTTAAAATACTTAGAATATCTTTTTTCCATATTAAATATTCTTCAAAATTTTTAAAGGGGCCCGTACCATTTCTTTTAGTTGGAGTCTTTGTCCATGCAGACCATGGCAATTCTGGTGCTATTACTATTACGTTTTTTCCACTAGCATGTATAGAGGCTAAATGTCTCAGTATTCTAATATAAAACTTATTGAAGCCCCAATGTCCATGCAGCCATATTATAACATCAGTTTTTTTGGTAGAATCATGATTTTTGGGAACAAATATTAAAGTACTTCTTTTCTTAAATCTATGCCTCTTATCAACCGTGCCATTGCCAGGAATTGGGCCAAGCCATGCGGTCCCACTTATTCCTGCGGACCTAATGTGATCCATCCAAAGCTTTACAATCGGGATTGGTGCCGTATATTCTGAAACTTGACTATTTAAGTCTTTCGCGCAAACACCTGTTGCAATCAAAGTAACAATAAAAAAAATGGCAATTTTTGCCACCATAAAACGAAAATTCATATTTAACTCTCGACCTTCTTTAGGCTTTATCAATATCTTCAATTAATTCATCAAGCAAGATCTTAATGTGCTGCTTTGTGTATCCCCAAGCTGGGGCTGTTTCTTTGTTTAAATTATTAATTCTTTTTTTAAATATATCTTTTATGTCTTTTATCCTAACCGAGTCTTTTGACTTTCTTCTTGGAAGGCTTGCCTTGCTATCGGGGTGGTGTTCAAATGGATCTGTCACTATAATATCCTAAAATATAAATTAAATCAACCTATTCCCAGGGGTCGCGGGGGATATCAATAAAATCACTTCTTATAGTGGCATCAATAATCACTAGATTATTTTTTGGACCAAGACCAAGATTGTTTAAGCCTAAGTCATTCGGCTCTATATCAATAGAGCTTATAACTCTGCTTAGTTTTTGAAGCAATGGGGATGATTTCGCTATTTCATTTATCTTTCTCGATACCTCTAGGTTTTCCTCGCCAAAACATTTGTCGAGATGCCTTTTTGCGCTCCCCCTCCCGGATCTGCTATTCGACGCAACAGCCTTAAGAGCGCCTTTTAGAAAATATGAGAATGGATAAAGATCGCTCTTATTAGGCCTATTTGAGTGCATCTCACTTAACTTTGGAAAAAAAGATGCAAGCTGCTCATCTGATATTGGAGACACCCTTTCGACAATTATCCAGGAAAAATCATCTGCATGGGCATAAACCTTGGGAAACAAGCCTTCAAACTCAAGCTGTTTTTCAAACTCTGATCTATTCATCTTTCTTCCAACATCTCTTTCAAAGTTTGGTATCTTAATCAGCAAGTCTTCTTCTCCATCTGGCGATACTACAGTTCTAAACGCTCCAGACCCAACATATTTTATGCCCTTTCTAATAAATCCCTTCTTTGATATTTCTATGGCTATTTCATCTAGCGAACTTCTCCACTCTCCAAAATAATCTTCTTCTGAACTACTCTGAGTGGGTGTAGATATATCTTTAGAGTCTATCTCTCCCGCTATCCACTCCGACTCTTGTTCGAAGCCTCTTTTTTTTAGCCATAAAGATAGCCCTAAGAGCTTGCTTTCTACGGCAAAATACATACTATTTATTTGCTTTCTGCTTTTTATAATCTTCTATTGCCGCTCTTATGGCATCCTCTGCCAAAACAGAGCAATGAATTTTAACGGGGGGCAGGCTTAAGTGTTCAACAATATCTGTGTTTTTTATATTCAGAGCTTGCTCTATTGTCCTTCCTTTTATCCACTCTGTTACAAGAGAGGAAGAAGCAATAGCACTACCACAATTATGTGAACCTACTCTATTAGCAAAATATACATGTGCGCCTTCTTTTAATTTTAAATCATAAACAATAACATTTTTATTATCACGTTCACTTCCACGTAATTCATTACCATGTTTAATTTTGTTGATACTTACTATTTTCATACCATTATGAATAAAATTATTGGCTTTAGGAATTGCATTATGAATATCCTCTATAGATAAAAACAATGTTTCATATCCAGCCGTTAATAACTGTTCTCTTCTCTTTTCTTCATAGTCCGATCCATCCGACCTATCCTGCATATGTTTAGGCATTTTTTTAGTATAAACTTCTATACATTTTTTCTTTCCTGGAACTATAAAATCTGGAGAAACAGGACCAGTACTAGATTGGACCCAAATTTTACTTGCTGAAAATTTTACTCCTATATTATTTTTTTTAAATAAATCAATAAATTCTTTTTCTAATTTTGTTGGCAGTAAATGATCAATATTAGCCATACCCTTAGACCAATTATTTCTATATTCTTCTGATTCCCAATTTCTAATAGATGCTTTACTTTTTAATTTACTCGCTTTTTCTGGATTTTTACAAACATATCCCTTTTTATTTTGTGGAAGTGATGAGTGATCCAGATTTTTATTTAATTCTTTCATTTTAATAGAATTTAAATCTTTTATTTCTTGACGGTGTCGATTATTAGTTAATTTTCTCAATTCATATTCTGTAATTTCATATAACTCTTGACCTTCAACTAAATCTTTCGCTAATATAGGCTTATTATTGGCATTCCAGAAAACATGTTCTGATGTAACTATTAACTTGAAGGTATTGGGCTTCATGTTTTTTCTGTGACTTCCTCTTTGAAAAGTCACTACCAATAAATCATCAATAGGCACTGAACGAGAAATTATTTTTTCAATCTCATTTGGTACAATATTTTCTCCATTCCATGCAAGAACTTTATCACCGATTAATAAGCTTGAAATTTTCTTCCCTTTTGTTGGCGTATTGATCGTGGTATTACTTACGAAACATCCAAAAGTTTTAAACTTTGCGTCTTCTATTACTCCATTTTCTGAAACCTTTATTTGTAGCCTCATAACATCACCACAAGCTGGTGCGCCAACAAGGCCAGTGCCAATATTATCGTCACCTCTATCAAAAGTGCCAACATTTCTTGGATTTTCATAGTGATCTAATACTTTTTTTGAATATGCCATTATGCCAATAACTCCGTTTTTGAGGTAAATCCCGTATCATTTTCTTTATATTGTTCCTCCTCTTTCTTTTTATCAGAAAATGCTTTTGCTGCTATAATTTCTGCCAGCCGTTTTCTCCCAGCTTTATTTGGGTGGATTCCATCGCCAGTGTAATCTTTGCTCATCTCATACTTTGATGGATCATCAGATAGCATCTTTTTGCCCTCAATAACTACAGAGACCTCTTTGGTGCTCCCCTGGGCTTCTATCCACTCATTAACCTTCTTTGTAACATGCTCCTTGCCCTTACTGCTTTTCCTCGCATGCCATGGTAATATTTTTACTGCTATAACTCTTACGCCAGCCTTATGAGCTTTGTCATACATCTTCTTTAAATTCTTAGTCACATGATTAAAGCTTTTTCCTGACGCAATATCATTCACTCCTGCTAGTATAATAATGTCATCTGGGGTTTTGGCAAGTGCTAAGTCAAGTTTCCCCACTATAAGGCCGGTCTGCTTCCCGGGGTAACCAAAAGTATAAGTTCTTGATCCTGGCACAATCTTCTTTAAATCTCTTGCATATCCACCAGCAGTTATTGAGTCTCCGAGCGTTACGATTATTCTTTTTTTAGGAGCTTTTTTGGCCTTTCCGCTCATAAGGAGTTCATAGCCACGACTTGAAACAGCCCCTGTGCTTTCTAGCCCATTTTGCTTTTGAAACTCAATTACTACTTCTTTTGTTTGATTGCCAAATAGGCCATCTGCGCCCGCGTCCATATGGTAGTCAAGATCTAATAGTTTAGACTGAATGTTCTTAATTAAATCTGGTTTACCCTTATCGCCCTTTGAGACGGGAAACCTGCTAAGATCAGCAACTTGCTCAGCTTGTTTCCCAAGCCCCATCTTTAAAAGCTCATTAGATAAAATTTTAATTTTGCGTTGAACATTCATAATATACCTTATTAAAATTTTTATCTTTAATCACCTTAATGAAGGATCTTTTTGTGTGCTTTTAAGCTCCGAAAGAAAATCTTTCTTAAGCTTAAGTAATCTTTCAAATTTAACCTTCTGTCTTGCGTCAGTATATAGTACTTGTGGCTTTTTATATTCACCATTTATCAATAAATCATCAAAGTTATAGAATTTTGTCTTAACGGGTTTGCTGGGCTTTGCCAACAAGACATCTGGCGAGACTAATACGAGCATAATAACAATAATATTTATCTTTTTAAAATTAATTTTCACTAAGAGAACCTTGCTTTGCCGATTGTCCTTACAGCAACGTCTCCAGTCATATTGGTATTTCCATCAATATTCCACTTGGGAAGACATCTCTTCCCCCACTTCCCCGTGTCAACGCATATTCTGCGATTCTTCTTTCCACAGCTTGATCCAGGATTTCCACTGCACTTTGGCATTCCCCCGGGATGTAGGAAATGTGCTTTGCTCCCTATTTCATTTTGAAATGAAGTTCCATCTAGAATTTTTTTAACAAAAGATTTTATATATTCAAAATTTGGATGGTCTATATGTGCTCTCTTCCATCTCTTTTTATTGCTGTCCGATAATTTTCCAAACCAATTTTTGCCGCCACCAGTATTCGGGTCGATAACCTTGTATAGTGGCATATTCCATTTCTTTGACCTATTAATCATAATCCAAAGTATGCCCGCCATCTCTCTGTAGCTGGCTCTAAATCCCGTCTCAACAATTATCCCTCTCGCCATCGCGTCTAAATCTTTTTCAGTATACTCTATTTTCTCAGCCTCTGGGTGAGGCTCTTTTGTATCGTTGGGGCCGATAAAATCTCCAGAGTTAATCTTACTTATAACTCTTGAATCCGCAATTCCATTCGGGGGATGAATTTCATTTAAAACTTGAAAATATACTACGCCATTTTCTGTATTTTTGCCATAATCGCCATCTGCACCACCTGACCCAGAATAAGAGACCGCATACCCCTTCTCGATCAACTTCTCTTGCATATCCTTCACGGCATCGCCTTTATCTCCAGGGCTCAAGCCACCGCCCACCTGAGCAGAGCTAGGCTCTGAGTCATTATTGATGGACGAATCTGGCAATGGTGCACTTGGCATGGCGGAGTTTAGAAGGTTTGATGTACTAGCCTGTTCTTTCTTTTCATTATCAGCCATAACTCTCGCTCCACTTAGTAATCTTACAGCCTTAGCGCCTTCATTTAAGCCCATACTTGCAAGTTTATCAGATAAAATCAAAAGTTTCTTTATTTTCATGAAAGATCCTGCTCTAATTTTGTTACTTTTCATGTATATATTACCATATTAATAATCTTAGTGATTCAATTTGAAAAAAAAATATATAAAGCTTATATTGATTTTAATATTATTTGATGCAATATTAACAATATTTTGGCATACCGCGCAAGGCATTGGCGAAGCAAATCCAATAATGAGCTACTTTATTGAGAGATCAACATTAAGCTTTGTTATTGCAAAGCTCGGCATTTCTTTTGTTTCTCTTGGAGTTTTGAACTATTTCCCAGAAAATAAACTATCACAAATAGGCATTGCGGCCATAATGATAGCATACTTGCTTGTGGCAATAATGCATATATTTGCATTATTTATAATTTAATTAAAAATTTTCGACCAAGCAACGGCTAATACCATCCCAAACTGTATAACCGCGAAAACTGTTATTGCCTTAATCTTGAATGTCTTAAGATCTGAAACCTCAGAGCTTAATTTTCCGAGTTGAGTTGGCGAAGATATTTCATCAATCTTCCGCTTCCAATCGCTTAATGCTTCGATCGACTCTTTTTGGATTTGAAGATCTGATAACTCATCCTTCATTTCTTTTAATTGTGTTGCTGATGCAACCTCATCGACTCTGGCTTTCCACGCCACTAGGTCATCAATCCTATCTTCTTTAGTTTTTAGTGCGATCAGCTCTTGCCTGATTTCTTGAATCTCCCTATTTATACCCGCTATTCCACTAGATAAAGTCTCTAGCTCATTAAGCACAAGTCTAGAATATTCATTCCAACCATTTTGCTTATCCATCTTGATTATTCCTATTTTCCCAAGAAACGATCGACGCTCCCACTATTTCGCCATGCTCATCATGCACCGGGGCACACTTTACTTTATACGATTGGTTCCTTATATTAGTAATATAATCTGTTGCTTGACCCTTCATTGCCAAGGCGTGAGCCTTTATTGCCTTCTTTATATTCTTCTCACAAGAGTAATACTCTGAAATGCTCATACTTCTAAATTCGGTTGGGGTTCTTATACATTCCTTTTTAGAGTCATTGCTTAAAAGCTTTATAATTTTCATCTCGCTATTTATAATGCATGCTGTAATTTTTATTGGAATTCCAAACAATATTGATTTTAATATTTGCTCGTTTTTTTTAATTTCTTCGTCTCTTGGACCCAAGTGGTCGCAAATTTTCCTTAATTTATCTAGATTTTGATTTCCCATTTTTAACCTATTTTTATAAAAATTATTTGTTTTAACTAATTAATTTTAATTTAATTAAACTGGGACTTAATCATTGAGGGGCTCCTTATTACAAAAAATAAATAGTTTAGCTATTAATATTCTCAATTAAATAAAGAATGGAGCACCAAATATGGCAACTACAGTAACCGTAATGCACGACACACAAACTCACGCAACCGTCTTGATAAATGCAGATGGCGCGCTGCCACTCGAAGCAGGAACGATCACTATGTTCTCCCTTGGAGATCAACTAGATGCATTCGGGAATGTCAGCGGAGAGGATCAAAGAATTGCCATAACCAAAATTGAATCTAGCTGTGGACCGAGCGCTGCAGCGGCTCCGGATACTGGCTATACGATTGACTATGGAGGGGCTGGTGGCGACCTATTCATCCACGAAGGATCTTTTAGCCTTGATGGCTTGAATTTAATAATGGCTGGAACACAAAGTGTTATAATAACTCCAAGGGATGCATCTGTTTCGTTTTCAGCAATACTTACGCTAAAAAAGATTAGAGGCTTCGCCGGCTCAGCATCAATGGCCTAGGCAGAATAAGCATAAAATACTTAATATTTCTTCATAATATGATAGAAATTTAAGTTAGGTTACTTTGTTATAAATAAATAAATTTATAAATGGAGCCATTTTATGCTAAATAAAATAAAAAAAGATATACTCCTAAAGTCTTTATGCTTTATAATTCCATCACTTATCATATTGCTGCCTGCATCAAATGGTTGTGTTTCCCATACCAATAGAAATGTGGTTAAAGTAGATTGTACGAAAGTTAAAATCAACACCAAAATACCAGGCACTCCAGGAATTACAACTAGAACAACATTTTGCAGCGACTATATGTTCGACAGCAAAGCATTAAAGTTGGCAATTCAAATATTTGTGGAAGAATATTCAGAAGAATTTGAGATTTCCGAAGATAAAGTTTGGGCCTTATTGTCTGGCTTGCTAATAGAGGTTAGTGCAATCCCAAGATCTGTTCATGCCGCATACGACGTTAGTGGCAAGCTTGCAGAAGGAGACGTTCCAGTAAGCGGACTCGCACTAAGCAAGAATCATATATGGGTTGAAGTTAAGACAACTCAAGTTTGGTCCTCATCGCTTGTTCATGAATTGATTCATATAATAATCTGGAGAAATAATAATGTTCATGGCGACCCTGACCATGAAGGCAGTGAGTTTTCTGGATGGTCAAAAAAACATACTAAATTTATAAAATATATGAAAGATACATTATTAGCTGCTGAAATTTAAATCTATGAATCTACAAAAAACTAACCAATGAGGAATTATGAATAAAAATATTAAATCTATTTCACTATATACGAATGGACAAAGAATAAAATTATCTCCCGATTCAGAGGGTAGATTTTTAGTCCCCAACATATCAAAAACACCTAAATCTCCTCCCCTCGTTAGAATTAATGCGGCAGAACTAATAAGCCACCCCAAACTAATGATGATGGATCCCGTACTAACTCTCGAAAATGGAAGTAAGGTTAGGGTTTTTCAGGGCGGAGATCCATCTGGACTAATTACAAGAGCTGCATCACTATGCGATTTACACGACAATAAGCATTCGAAAAAATCACCAGATATAGAAAAGAAAAATAAAGAAAAAATTATATTCAGCAGTTCATTTTTAAACAATAACTATAGAGACTTTAGAATAGACTGGGGAATAGACGATGATGATTGGTAGCAAAAAATGCAGTTAGAAAAAAATTTTAACCTAGATGAATTTAAGTGCAGAGATGGAAGTGTAGTCCCAGATAGCTTAATTAAAAATGTATCACTTTTAGCCAAAAATCTTCAAGTCCTAAGAGACGAATTAAATAGACCCATAATAATAATATCTGGATATCGCTCTCCGGAGTACAATAAAAAAATAAAAGGAGCAAAAAAGAGCCAGCATATGATTGCAAAAGCAGCGGATATAATTGTAAAAGGAATGTCGCCAAGAGAAGTTAAAAGTGTAATCATATCTCTAATAAAAGAGGGCAGAATGCACTCTGGGGGAATTGGGCTTTATACAACGTTTACACATTATGACGTAAGAGGTCGGAATGCTCGATGGTACGGGACCGGAGCAAAAGACAGTTAGGCAAATCGGTTACTCATCTGGGAAAAACTTAACGTCAACCACTGCGGTATCACTTCCTCTTGTTATATGCAGCTTCCCTTTGGAAGCCCCCTTTTTTGCAGGATCAGAATAAGGATAAACTCCAGAATAATCTCTCTTTGAAGAATACCTGCCTCTTGATATTTTTCTATTCTTATCTCTAATTCTTTCCCTCTTTTCTTCGGCTATTTTACTAAGGGCTTGATTCATAAACTCTAAATGATTATTTTCTAATATCTTTATTTTTTTCTTTAAACCCTTAATATGATGAGAAAAAATAGATATAAATGTAGATAGAGCAACTGTAAGCATTAACGCTATTAAAAATACTGTTATTTCAGTAGTCATACAAATATTTCTCCATTATACTGCTATAATACTCAACTAAATATTTTTTTTAATACGATTTAAACTATTTAATCAACAAGCGCATAACTATTTTATTCGCACCCTCTATCACAACTGGCGGCTTACCCCTTCTTAACTCAACCATAGTTGGGACCGAGCTAACTCCAAGCTGCTTTGATGATATAAAGGCCCAAGTTTCATCCATATTTAACCTTAAAACTTTTTTCTCAACCTCTGCCTGCTTCATTAGAAGATCAAGCTTATTGCAAGCCCCGCACCACGGGGCCTCAAACAAAAGTCTAACAACCTCATTTTTGTGTGATTTTAATTCTTTTTCAACTAACTCTTTTGACGAATAAGGAGTTTCCTTTACATGCTTTTTGTTGCACGTACTTCTAGTCGCACAGCCTGATAAAAATATGATTAAAAAACATAATAAAGTTGATATCTTTCTCATTTAAGTCTCCTATGAATTTAAGCCACTTTAGCCTCTCAATATAAGCTTATTAAATAGCAGTCTATTTTAAAAGTTGGTAAAAACTAATATTTTTTCCGATTAAAGTAGTAAGATTTGCATGTGGAGTATAGATGTTAGCAAAAAAAAGAATTAAAGATTTTAACAATTCATCCATATCATATGATGATTTTATAAAAATAGCAAAAAAATTTGACTCAAATGGATATAAAACATTCATAGGAACTGACTCTCAACAGTGCAAGCTACATGTATCAATAGTGACCTCCATTTGTTTCTATAAGATTAATGGAAAAGGTTCAAGAATTTTTTACATAAAAGAAAAAAATCCAAAAAGCCAATACCCAACCCTAAGATCTCGCATACTTGACGAGGCATATAGAAGCGTTGAGGTTGCAATAGAGTTAGATAAACTTATAAAAGGCCAACTAACGATCCACCTTGATATTGGTGACGATATAATTAAAAATAAAACATCTAAATTTAATAAAGAACTGCAGATGCTGGTAAAAGGGCAGGGGTTTGACTGCGCAATAAAGCCTGATAGTTGGGCTAGTACGTCAGTGGCGGACAAGTTTACTAAGAATTAATCCTTAAGACTTATTGAGTAATAATCTTATTTTCGGTATATTATAGCCAAAAGGAATATTATGAAATTATACTTGCCGATAGCATTACTAGCTCTAACTGGATGCGAGCAGGAGCAGGAAGTTGACAGCAAAGTTATCGTATTTGAAAATACTTTTGATAATTTTGACGATGCAAGCGTCATTAAAGAACCTGGCCAAAGCGCCCCCGTCCCGGGAAGTGTCTGGGTGTGCAACCACCCAGGAACAAAGCAGCATAACGAAATATGCGTAGAAGAGCAATATCCAGAAGGGTGCTATATTAATGGGGATAATGGAAAGTTTTGCTGGTTGCTAACTAAAAATGAATGCCTAAGCAATTCTGCAGAACAAGCAGGATGGAGTAATCTTTGTGCCCTAATAAGCCATGAATAACTCGAAGACAATTTTTTAACCCAATGAATATTTATCTTCGCGAATCTGTCTTAAATTTTTCCTTCTTTCATATGAATCCTTGGCTGCATCAAACATTTGTTCATCAGTAGCTTTAGGGTTTAATCCTCCAAATCTATAGCCATAATTAGCGATTATTCCCCTTAGATGTTCTGCCACCTCATCTTCTGAGTCTAGATTAAAGCCATATCTATATCCGATATGTTTTTCGTTTTTATATTTTAAATAATTATGATAAAAACTTGCAAGCTCAGAAGAAAGCTCATCTAAGTCTCCAGAATATTGATTCCATTCTACGTCTGAAGCTCCAGTATTTGATTCTCCCTGAAAGCCTAGCTCGTCCATCATATATTCAAGTCTGTTTTTTCTTTCTATAAATTTTGCATCAAGATTTTCTGCGTCTGGACTATTACTTTCATAAGCCTGCATTGTTTCTTTGTCTAATAACTCTACCTCTTGAATCAAATTTTTTATATTATTATCTAGATTAAAAAGTTTATAAAGACTCTCCCTAGATACTGCTCTACTATCTTCTTCTGAGTATTCTAGTGATGCAATTTTAAATAATTTTTGTAAGCTTAATTTTCTACGCAACTGAGTCACCCGGATTACCAGTTAAGTTAGCTATTGTAACATGAAACATTCTATCTTCAGGATTTGGGCCGCCTCCCAATAACTCCATTACTGAATTAACATAATCTTGGAGCTCGCCTTGGCCTTTAACATTTAATCTCCAAGACTTTCTGCCAAGATCATCATTTGTCTTTTCAATTAGTTCATCCTCTAGCTGTATCGAGGATGAAAACTGTGGAAATTTATCTTCTTTAAATAATCTTTTTATTTCTTTTCTATACGGCTTTAATATACTTTGGTGGATAAGCGTTACGTGGAGCTTATCATCGCCAAGCATTATAGCCTCATCAGGTAATTCCTCAGACAACCTCTTCACCTGCTCTGCAATTTCTTGAGATGGGGACAGCTTTAAAATGCCTGAAAAAGAAACTGTATTTAAAAATTGCCCATCATCAATCCGATCGATATCGTCCAAATCTACTGAACACGACCAGGCCTCTCCTGGGGCTAATAGTTTCGAGATAGTGTCTACCCTATCTGCTTCGCTTATCATCCCCATCTCATCTAACTTATCTGCTAGCTTGACTAACTTTTTTATAATATCAGACGTTTTTATCACTTCTTAAGTATCCCAAATAGTTCAAGGATAATCATTAAAAATAATAGAATTAATTTGCTTTTCCTATATATTTACATCCAGACCTATATTCTGAACATCCTTTAAATTTTCCAAATTTACCATTTTTTATTATAAGATCTCCAGATGAACACTTGGGGCATTTTTCTCCAGTCTTTTTATCTGCCGATTTACTTTTCTTAGATACCGCAACAATCTTCCCACCTTCATCTATCTCAACAATTGTTTTACACTTTGGGAACCCGCTACAGCCATAGAATTTGCCTCTTTTGCTAATTCTCTCAACTATATTATTTTTATTACATTTTGGACATTTTAGCCCAGTATCTTTTGGGCCCTCTTTAATTATGAGTCCACCGTCTTTATCAATATTTGCAGCAAACTTGCAATCAGGATATGAGCTGCATCCATAAAACTCACCACGCTTAGACTTACGCTTAATCAATATATTTGAACAAGTAGGGCATGAGTGTCCAGTCTCAACATTTTCTGGTGCCGAATCATTTCCGAGAGAGGCGGTACCATTACACTCTGGCCACCCAGTACACCCCAGAAAAGCACCATGCTTTGATATCTTTTTTATCATATCTTTTTTGCACTTTAAGCATTTCTGATCAGCAATGAATGTATCTGGTAAATTCCCCTTCGTCGCGAACTGTATTTGTCCTTCTAAGCTCTTATAAAACGGATCTAAGGCCCCAGAAAGAGTCAAAGACCCTTCGGCTATCTTGTCTATTCTGGACTCCATTTCTGCAGTGAACTTCGTATCAACGATTGTCTTAAAAAACTCAGAAAGATAATCAGACACCATTATCCCTATTTCAGTTGCGCATAATGACTTCTTTTTTCTATCTACATATTTTCTATTTAGCAAAGTGTCTATTATTGCCGCGTAAGTACTTGGCCTACCGACGCCTTCTTTCTCCAAAGTTTTAATGATAGAGGCATCCGAATACCTTGGAGGAGGAGAGGTGAAGTGTTGAGATGACTCAATCTTATCCCATGAGATCATATCTCCAACCTTCATTACTGGCAATATTACATCATCTTTTATTGAGCCATATACCTTTAAAAATCCATCAAACGCTAGAGTGCTCCCATTCTTTTTAAAATTATACGCCCTCTTTCCATTATACTGAAATTTCACTGCTACTTGATTGAATTCGGCATTAGCCATTTGAGAGGCCATAAATTTATTTGATATAAGCTTTAGCAGCTTTTTTTCATCACCACTGAGAGATGATATAGGGTCCTCATAGGTTGGCCGTATCGCTTCGTGCGCATCTTGAGATCCACCCTTGGCCGAATATACAATAGTAGTTTTCGATAGATATTTCGAGCCAAAATCATTTTTTACCTTACTTCTAAGCTCCTTAACCTTGCCTGGATCGGTGCGGATAGAATCAGTTCTATGGTATGTAATCAGGCCCTGGCTAAAAAGGCTCTGTGCAACACTCATTGTCTTTTTTGCGCCCCATCCAACAAAGTTACTGGCAGCTTGCTGCATTGTTGATGTTATAAACGGCGGAGAGGGCTTCCTTATGCGCTTCTTAGCGTCATACTCATAAACTTTTAAATCAAGCTTATTCTTATTCATATCATTAATTATATCATGTGCTTCTTTTTTGCTACTTAACTCTATTTGCTTGCCATTGATCCCAAAAAAATCTGCTGAAAAATTATTATTTGTATTAACGGTTATCTCCCAATATTCTCTTGGTACAAAAGCCTTAATTTCTTTTTCTCTTTCTGAGATAATTTTCAAAGCAACAGACTGAACTCTCCCAGCGCTAGTCCCTCTCAGCCCCTTGTGCCACATAACTGGGCTAACCCTAAATCCTACAAGCCTATCTGTTATTCGCCTTGTTTGTTGCGCCGCCAAAGCATTTTCATCAAAAGTGATCGGATTTTTAATCCCGTTCAAAACGTCTTTTTTTGTTATGGTCGGGAAAATCGAACGATAATATTTTTTTCCTCGCTTTGGCAAAATATCTCTTATATTAAAAGCAATAGCGTGACCTTCAAAATCCCCATCTGTAGCTATATAGATATCATCATGATTCTTCGCCTCTGCTTTCAAACCAGATATTACGTCCCTCTTATCTCTATTCGGCTTATAGGTTACATCCCAAGTCTCAGTATTAATCCCCATATTCTTCTTATCTAAGTCCATAATATGGCCAACAGATGCCATCACGACATACCCGTCGCCCAATATAGACTTCAACTTCTTGCACTTGTTTGGCGACTCAACTATTACCAAAGGCATACTTGTCCCTTTCAGAAAATCTCTCCCTATATTCTACTCAGAAAAAGTATTTTTTGCATGTCGCCGGTCCGTCGCATAAAATTATTGTAGCTTAAACTTGAACTGCGCACCCAGAAAGTGGTTGGCGTCCCAGTTGTTCTTCCGCGCATTCTCTAATAAGTAAAATGTTTTGAAGCTAGTAATATCAGAGATCTTAAACCTCAATCCCGCAGCTAGCCTATTTCTAGTAAATTCATCACGATCAAATCTAACTTGATTGCTCACAAATACTTTATCATAGCCAACCTCCAGCCTGTTCGAAACCCAGAACTTATCATTCGCAAAAGCAGGGGGTGTAATTAATAACAGGACTATAATGGTAAATAATATTATAGTAAGGGATCTCATTAAAGATCCAATAGAATTAACTATAAAACTCGGGCTAATAAAGTTTGCGTCTCTTATAATACACTTCATTATATATTCTCCATATACCAAAATTAATTTAAATTTAGTTATACAGAGACTATTGATATATATACGTCTACATTAAATAAAGTTTTCGCCCTTGTTTCTAAGCTGTCACCTTGTTAATTGTAGAATTTAATGTATTTTGTACTCAAATACTCATCTCTGTCAGTATAGCAATAAATGCATCTCTATCTGAGTCTTCTAGAAAGCCAAGTGCCGCCTGAGCAGTTGTGCCCATTGCATTATCTTCAAAATATTTTTTTGATATATAGTCTAAGAAATAATAAGCGCTAACATCGCCAGAGCCCCTAAGGCGGGCCATAACTTCCATTAAGGAACTGTCCATAATATCCTCCAGTTTGGCTAGAGTTCTATATTATATACAAAGATTAGCCTTATTTTTAGTCAGTGCTACCGAATCCACCATCGCCTCTATCAGTATTTTCAAGATCTTCTACTTGAAAATCACAGGATAATCTTTTCCTTAAGATTGCCTGAAAAAGACATGGTTTTTTTTGCAGAATTAAGCCTGCAAGGGATAACATCGTCTGAGGTTTTACCCCAAACGCTTCAACGAGACCATTTGGATAACTAGTAGATTTTGGCGAAAACCCCATCTGCCCATGGTGAACCCTAACTGGAATTATAATTTCTCCAGTATAATTTTCATCAATAACGCCAATTGAATTTGCCATAGATAAAGGTAGCTTCGATATGCTGCTTCTGGGAGCAATCTCGAAATAATGCCCACTAGAAGGTTGCATCGACAATCCGGTCTTAAAGAAGATTACATCTCCATCAATCTTGTGAAGATCTGTAAACGTCAAATCATACCCAGCGTCTGACTTATGAGCTTTGGTTGGAAGAACTGCTTTTTCAGTAAGAAGCTTTACTTTAACTTTTGTTGCCATTTAAAAATCTCCTAGTTTGGCCGTGCGCATATATAATACCGCCGACAGGGGAGGGGATCTAACAAATAATAGAATTAATCTGGAATATAATAGCCGCGAATGGGGGTATCTTCGGACGTCAAGTCTTTAAAGTCAGCTTCCCAATCCATTTGACTTTCGTAGTGTATTTTTTTTGCGTAACATGTAACGGGATAATTAACCGCCAAAGGCCCATTGGGCCAGCGAGTTTGTGGTTTCCCAAAGTTATCTGGATTTGGCCAAACGACTACTTGGATATCACCCATTTCGGCAGAAAGATTGTATGAAAACTCTCCTTGACTTACATCCCAAATATTAACATTAGATGTTGTCTCATCGCAAGACACAATCTTAACCGCGAATCCAAAAGCGATAGTGGGGGACCACGCTACAATTTTTGAAGGACTTTTGCCAATATGCTGAATGTTTGATCCTTCATCCGCGAAATGGGTGCCCCCGTCATACTCCCATCTTTTAATCCTACCTACATCTGAAGAATAAGCGCTCTCAGAACCAGCCCAAGACACTCCCGACACAGGGGAATCATGCCCAGGCAACATATGAGACGTTACGACAGGGCCAGGAGAATCGTCCCACCTTGCGAACCTAACCTGATTATCAGCCCCGCCAGTAACAATGCAGTCCACACCCTCAATTTCAATTAAATCAATTGATAGTATCTCTCCAGCATGTATGTGTGATACATGCGTCATAAACAAAGAGCCGTCAACTTCAATAACCTTTGTCGCTCCATCATTAGTGACAAATACAATATTCTCACCATTAGTTGTAAACACAAGGCCATTTATTTCGCCACTCGGATGCTCGTGAGAGGATACAAAGGTTCCAGAGCTATTATAAACTGTAACGTGCCCGCTGTGGCTTCCGTGAGCGATAAGGCTGCCATCTTCAGAGATAGCAACGGCATTACATGGTCCAATTCCACCCCCCAACGTTAGTGCGGCTTGGCCGTCAAACAACGAAAAAAGATCTGCCGGGACATTCCACATAATTACCTTCCCATTCTCGCAAGCCGCCACAACCTTAAGTCCATCGCCAGAAAACTTTACAGAATTTATCCTGCTGGATGCCCCTATTAGATCAGTTCTTCTTGAGTTTGGGTCTACTCCGGACAAAACCTGAACCTCCCCTGTTTCCCCACCAATAACTATGCCCTGTGTTGAAGTGGAGTAATCAACGCTCGTTACGATAAACTTTTCTGACTTTAAAACTGTTGCCGGGAGACTATATGGCTTTCCATCAAATGTTTCAATATCTTCACCATACCCGAATGGATTAGAAAAATAAAACCTTCCTGTTGCTAAGTCGCTCAAAATATTATCTCCACTTCTTATAAAATATCTTCATTTGAAACTTCTTTTTTGAAGATGAAGAATCCCTCAACCAAGGCGTCTTCAGCTTTGGCCTCATCCAATGCAGCCTCATTCTCTATAATTTTTGCTATACATGTAAATGGAAACTTCATATCGGTACTCATCATTGTTTCAGTGTATATTCCCGTCCTGATGTCATCGGTGGGCCAGCACTCAACAGTTGCAAGGTTTCCCTTTAGATATGCTATAACTAAGCAATTATAATTAACCTTTTTATCTTCTGCAAAAAAGAGCCCAAGATGAACCTTTTTTGCATCTTTAAAAGAGCTTATCACAGTCTCTTGCCCACTCACAACCAACTACCTTCGATTCGTTTGTTATAGATCTTTATAATATATTTCATAAGTAACTTTTCCCTGAGCACATGCGCTGTTTACTGCGCCGCCGGCCACGCTGCCATAATATCCGCCGCTGCACCAGTATGCCATAGAAAGCGGACCTCCTGATATAACAGGAATATTCTGTGCCAAAGAAAACGTCCCAATCGGCTTATCGCCAGCCCAACAATTAACTTCACTTATTCCTCCGGAACCAGGCTTAATGGCCCAAATTATATCAAGGTGTGTGCCAAAATTTTTAGTAGAAGCAGTTACGCCAGTAGTATCCGAAGAAAATACGGCTTTCATAGTTAGGCTTGTGTCACTCTCTATCGAATCCACCCAAACTATCGCAGAGCCCATTTTAACATAAGAGCCTGGGCCTAATTCAGTAGTAAACTCCGTTAATGTTCCAGTAAGAATATCGCTCTGATTTGTTGTTGCCACTGTTCCGGTCAAGGTTGCTTCCGGGATTGTCTGCAGCGAAACATCGCCCCACGATGTATTAAGATAAAGCCTTGGATTGCCAAAGCCATAGTCCCACCCTATACTGCCCATGTTAGTTCCAACTGTACCTGAAGGCGAAAAAGTGCTATACGATTTAAATATTTTATCAACAGTTACCGAGGTTCTGGTAATTAAAATATTATCAGGGATAACTACAGCAGTGCCGCCCGAAGCTCCCGTCGTAAGCAATTCTAAACATTTGGAGGTATCAGTCTCTGGCATAAGCGCATACCGAACTTGCGCGTTGCCAACATTATATGGATCAGTATTACCCGTCCCCGATGCGGTTACTACAAATGTTATTTTCTTTTGCTCTTCTGCTTTATATGACATTAATAAATCCTTATATTATAAACCAGCCAGTACCGTTGCAGAACATTGATAATGAGCCATGATTATTTGTAATTGCTACATCCCCCCGTCCATCAATTGTTTCCGCTAGATTGGCATCAATCGTTATATTGTTATTAGAAGCATTCCCGCCAACATCTTTAATGCATATAATCCTGCCAGCATTATTTTGAACTTCATATAACGTTATTGTAACTGGATTGCTAGATGTATTTACTTGAATAATTACGTTTTCCTCAACCGCAACATACCCCGCAGTCTTAATCGAAGTAATAGCGCTAGTATCACCTATTGTAACCGCGCTTGTGGCAGACCCGAGCAAGTCCAAGCTGCTGCCGCTGCCGTTACTGGCCAACTCGATCCGGCCATAGTTATCAACGGTAATCGTAGGATTGGTGTACTGCACAGACGCGCCGGCCGAATTGGGGCCAAATGCAACGAAATCAATAGCAACTTCTACCTCCCCGGCGGCAACAGAAATTTTTGTAGCTATTCTATTGCTGGACGCCCCCGTGGGATGGGCTAGTCCGTTACTTGTAACGTGTGATCCTACAATAGATAATGACGTTGGCGTTATTACCGGGTTAACCTGAAGCAGCGTTGCCGTCACTATAGTCCCAGAACTTATATCTCCAACAATAGGTACCGATCCCGGATAATTTAGACCTTGTGTTGTTGCATTCGATGTATAAAAGAGATGTCCATTATTATCCACGTACAACATGCCGCCCGCACCAGCACCTGGTGTGGTCGGAGCAGGATTAAGCTGCTCAGATAAATGAAACGCACCATTAATTTCAAGCGAAGAATCACTGGTTCCGCTGCTCCCACCAATAACAGATACATGCCCAGAAGAATCTATTTCTATCGCGTCTGTTCCTCCGGAAGCTACCCGAAGATTACTTCCCGCATCATCATAATATAACCCCGTATTATCGGAAGAAATAAAAGAAACTGTAGGTGCAGAAGATAATCCGTCTCCATGAAGGAGCGGGCCATAAAGACGATTGGTTGCCCGATACTTGCTTACATATGGGATTTCATTATCACTATGACTTATTCGATCTGAATAATAATTGATTGTAGATGGGCTACACCTCTTATGCCAATCTCCACTACTGGTTGAGTCAAAAACTGGAACAGGTGGAACCACAATAGTTAACTCAAACGCACATAAGCGAATGGGGGACGCTGGAACATCAAATGCTAGAACAGCATAGTCGCCTGTCCCGCCTCCACTATAAGGAGCAGATATGTTTCTAGCTTCTGCTTTATCAGTTATAGGGGTGCCACAATCATGCCATGTGCCATCGGTACTGCTAGTCTGCGCTAAATTAAAAGATCGAAGCTTGACAGAGGAGAAGTTGGTATGAGTATTGAAAAAGCTCACATAGAACTTGCCTTGGGGATAGTCAATCCCTGTAGCGTCCGTTCCTGCATTATTCCGCATAAGAATAATAAACTTATGAGTTGTTGGGCTATTTGCATCGAACGCAAGATCTACTTTTGAGTTATAGTCCCCGTCAAATAGGGCTCCCGCCGCCCCGGTGTGCGCAACTGTGGCACCTGTATAACTATCATTAACTACACTATACGCCGTTGCCTCTGTAGGCTCTCCATCGGGGTTTAAACCCGTATCCACAAGTCCACTTCCGACCATAGTAGCTCCAAAGCGCAGATCGGATCCCCATAGAACATCAGTAAACTCATTAATCCGATACCTTGGCACACCATATGCGCTGTGGGTGGAGCCCCATCCAAACTCCCGCGCCTTAACTTCTCCTGCGACATCTAAGAGGGCAGTTGGCGATGTTGTGCCAATGCCGATATTGCCGCTGTCTTTAATAGTGAGACGCTCTATTGGGGAGGTCCATGCGTTTGGACTGGTAGACAAAAATATGTCGGCTGGACCGGGATTGCCACCCGTAGATGAGCCTGTGGCCTTGGAAGCTATTGAGGCATAGGTGGCGAAGTTGCCACCAGAATATCCCTGGAAGTTTATCCCTCCAAGTGCGTCTCCAGCCTCCACCGCTGTTGGCGAAGCAATTGTCCCTCTAGCTTTCTGGGCAGCATATCCTCGGTGAAATGCATCATCACTATGTTGGCTTAACTGGATACATGCTCCCATTAATTCTTCTGAGGCAACATGTAATTTTCTTGCTGGAGACGCCGTTCCTATTCCGACATTGCCGTCCCCTCTAATCCGCATTCTTTCGGCAACTGTTGACCCTGTGCCTATCGCTAGATCATTATTGGTTCCGCCAGCTCCAGATTCGTCCTCAATATGCTTAAAATAGGCTCCCACAAAATTTGCTTCACCTAAAAATTGAATAGAGCTATCTTTAGCGTTATCAGTCCTCTGCACTGTAAACTTAGGCTCATCTCCGCTTATATGAAGCAGGGTGCTTGGATTCGCTGTCCCAATCCCTATATTGCCAGTGGCATTACAATAGATGTCGACACCGTTTAAAGTCCACCCAGCCTTATTGCTCCAGGCCTCTCTGACCTGGCCGTCTATATTCATATTGTATCTATTTGTACTCATACCCTACTTCCTGGAGTTAGTTATCATTTAATATTAACCACTGTGAACCATTTGACACAAACTCAAAAGAACCATTTCCGACCTCAATTACGGCCTCTTCAATGCCGCCTTGCAATACGGCCCCCGCAGAACAATTTATTATAATCCTATCACCTTCCCCGCTATCAACGTTTCCTGACGCATCTTTTATTATAAAAGTTTTGCCATCTTGATCAACTGGAGATGGCAAAGTTATCACAAAATCATTATCTCCGACAACAAAATTAACCCCAATTTTTTCCATACCTAAATTAGCAGCAAAGCTACTAGGCTCTTCTCCTGGGGTCTGGGCAACTGATGGTACCTCGATATACTCTCTGACAAACTTGCCCCTTTGCTGCCCATCTGCACCTTCTTCAAACGCAGTCAGGGTTCTTGATCCATTTTCAAATTCAGCCGATATCAAAACTCTGGCCTCAGCTCCGCCCTCCCATACTGGCAAAACTTTCAAAAGAGTTGCTGGAACGAATACTCCATTTTGAATGTAATAAGATCCTCTAATCATTGTTATTCCTTAACTCCAATATTTTACAAAAACTGTGGCACTGCCTGCGCTTGGGGCGGTTAAAGTCCCCCAATTCATTTCGTGATGTATAGCTATCTTTAAATCAATTGCGCCTCCAGTATCATTCTCCCACGTTACATTCGTGGAAGAGGTTCCGACAGATCCTAAAACCTTTGAGCCGTAATATGCGCTAAAATAGCCTCCACTATCGTAAAATCCTGAAAATCCCAAAAGAAGCTCTGCAAACACCCACGAATGCTCCTCGACTCCCGCGCCCGCGAGGGGGTGTGGGCTGGATACTGTTGTATCCGGCAGCCAAGATACAACCGTATCATACACGGCCATATTATCAAATGCTGCAGCAACAATAAAGCCCACCTCCGAAACAACCGCGCCCGCTGGAATATTAATTCCGGTATTCCACATGATACCATTCGAAAAGCCAGCGCCAGGGAGCCCGAGGGAAACAAGATCAGCCCATATCGTAGTTGTGCCTCCGGGAGTAAGATGAGTTAATGTCGCCGTATCGGTAGTAAGAGTCAGCCCACCGCCACCCGCCGGTGCCGACCAAACGGCTCTAGTGTTTGGGTTATCCCAAGTGAGCACATTCCCATTGGCCGGAACACTTTGTCCTATCTTCTTTATATCACCCTCGTGGCCGACCACTAGAGCGTCTAGGAGTGTGGTACCATCATTAACCAGAAGCTTTAACTTGCCCTTATGATCATCTGCGGCACCATCATGAGAGCCTTCAATCTGCCCTAATATATTTAGGTCATGATCTGAAAATCTAATTTGTGTTTCGCAGCCACCATCTGTATGCTCGTCCGTTAAATTTTGTATGGTTATATAAGGTTCTCTCTCAGATGCAATATGGAATAATGTATCGACAGCCGGCCCCGTCCCTATTCCGAAATATGACTGCGTCAATGATGGATCCCATATTGATTGGAAGTAGTGATGCATGCCTGGTCTTGTGCCAATTTGGGTAGCTCCAATTGATGAAGCTGTTGATGATTGATCATATAAAACTAATCTTCCATACTCATTATTCTCTCTTGTGAAACTAATAAGCGGCCGTTTGCCAGTGAGAGGTGGAGTTTTGGGCATTGAAACGATGAACCCCTGATTGTTATCTGTGGCCAATATATCTAAAAGATTTACTGGTGCGAGCGATGGCTCTTGAAAGTTTATTCCGACATTTGGATGATATCCAGTGGCAGCCGAGCCTCGCAGCCTATACTCTACGCAGTTTGTAATGCTAGATGAATCTGCGTCAGTAGGCGCATCAATACTGAGATAGACTTCACCAAAAGGATTCGTTCCTCTGATTTTTATATCATTACCACTTGGATCAGTAGATATCCTAAGCTGACTAACTCCACTTTCATGAAAATCCCAAACACCATCTCTTGAATCAAGGATTAATGAATTCCGGGAATCTAATTTTATTTCCGTTTCAGATCTGATCGTAACATCATCTGTTGCAGCAACTGCAAAAATGCTGGATCCGAAAGACATTGGGGCAGCCGATGAGCTAAACATCATATTTGAGCCAGACTGGACCAATATACCTCCGGATGCATTCATTGTAATATCACTTGCTGCATCAATATCTAAGACAGCTCCAGAGCTTATATTTATATCTGAATCTTGTGAATCTATCCAAACACTTTCGTATCCATCAATAAACACAGATTCGTTTTCTGAATCAATTCTAATATTTTCATTTGATACTATATTAACATCACCATCTTGAGAGCTGAGAGTTGTTGTGCCAGACGTCGTTGTGATAAGAACAGAGTCATCTCCAACCGAAATATCATCGGCCGCCACACTAGTAGTTGGCGCTGAATTTACCCACTTTCCCGTACCAAAGTCATAGGTAAGAGTTTCGCCATTTTGGGGATTTAAAATTTCTACGTCATTTAAATCAGGAAGATTTGTTGGGCCAGCCGAAGATGATATGGTTATCGTATTAGTATCGGGGTCTGTTGATAGGCTTACATTTGCACCTGAAGAAAAATTAATCTCATTTGATTCACTAGGAACACAATCTGGCTCATCAGATATCTTTATCTTTGTTATTGGGTTTGGTGATTTATATGCCATTACCTATGCTTTCTCCAATTGGGCACAAACATTTAAAGACTTAAACTAAATATTTTGTCTATATATATTTTCATAATATAGATCAATTTTAATAGAAAGCATATATTATACAACCCAATAATTACTTCCGTCGCAAACTACGGTTATAGACTGTCGCCTTACGTCCAAAACAAAGTCGGCACTCCCGTCTATCAACATCCCTGCGGGAGCAATCACCTTTATCTCTTGGTTGACCCCAAGATTATTGATGCTATCCTTATCCTTTATGATCAGTCTGCTGCCATTTATACCTGGGTCAGGAAGGTTTAGCGTTATATCTGTCACTCCACCATCAGCAAAATCGCATAAAATTAAATCATCAGAATTTTCTACATCAAATAACATTTAAAACGGAATCATCTGGAAGGTCTATATTCTTCCAAGAACTACTTGCAGAATCATATGACAGTATTTGCTCATCTAATGGTGCATCAATATCTGTATCTGCAAGCTCTGATAGTTCATCTAAATCATTTGATAACGAAATAGACCCAAGATCATCATCATAAACGGCTGAAATTCCTGTATGAACACCGCCGCTAAACATTAACCCAACTATATCTTCGACCTCTTCTTCGTCTAAACTATAGTTGTTTTCAATTCTTATTTTTCCATCATCATCCAGATATTCTACCGTAACCCCAATATGCCCTGCGTCAGTAAACATATCTCCGGCAATATCTTCGATTTCTTCTTTTTCAAGAATAACCTTAGATACTTTACTCGGACTCCAATGCGAACCATCCCATACAAGGGCATCGCCTACGCTTGGGATATCTATACTTACATCATTTAAATCATTTAAATTTGCAGTTATTGTTTTAAATGAAATATTGCCATCAACAACAACATCCCCACTTGAAACTAGACCTCCAACAACAATCTTATGAGGAGTTACATTTCCATTTTCTGTAATACCCTGAAGATCTTCGGCGGTTATCTCATTAATCTTCTCATCCATCGTTGAGACTATGCCATCCAAAAAGTCCAGCCGCTCGGAAACGTTTGAAAAGCCTTGATATTTTTCAGATATATGCGGAGCAACTCCGAGTGTGCTTTCTAGATTTATAATTGCCGATCTATAGCGATTAATGCCATCAGCAGTTATTAGACTCATTCCATCAACAAATAACGGCACTTGCTGAAACCCATCGATTGCTATGGGGTATATGCTTGTATTTTGAGAGACCATCAATTCCCTACTTTCTTGGTGGCGATATAAGCCTAGTTAGCCTGGCCTTTCTTATTGCCGAACCTTTCGACGCAATTTTTTTACTCTTTTGAGCACCTGAAGCACCAGCTTTATTTATAGGAGACTTATTAGGTGTTGTTTTCTTTGTTTTGCGAATTTGCCTCTTCCCACAGCCACAGCCCATGATATTCTCCTGTTATTTATAGTTTAATTATGTTTTATTAGTATCAAATTATTAATTTATTTTTATTTATTAGGATTAACCTGCATGAAATGAGATATACAATGTCAAAAAGAATTATTGCCCAATCATTATTAATTGCACTATTTGGTTTATATTTTACTCCAAAAGATTTATTTGCAAAAGAAAAAAATAATAAAAAAATAGTAATTCAAAAAAAGCTACCGAAGGAAAGCCTGCTTAATAGTAGATCAATATTAGAGCCGGTAGTTAGACTCACTATAATGACAAATAATCCAAAGAAAAAAAGCACAGACATATATCATGCAACTGCGTTTAGTGTATCATATTCTAAAAAAGATAATATTTCATTCTTAATTACTAATGCACATTTTTGTATATTTTGGCAAAAAGATGAAAAGAACTCAATATTATTTGCAGAAACATCTGAAACATTTAGAGGGAAACTTCCTCCGAGTATATATTTCCCCGGCCAAGTATTAAAGACAGAAAAAGAAAGCGACCTATGCGCGGTTATGGTTAGGGGGAAAGTTATCCCTGTAGTTATGGCCGCAAAAAATTATATGCCAAAGCAACTTGAGCCCGTAGTAACAGTCGGAGCGCCAGGAGGGGTCTTCCCTATTATTACCAAAACAAATATTTCTGCAGTTGTAGAGAGAAAAAAAATTAAACTGGGTGAAATGTCACCAACCGGCTCTCCAGTCGGCATGATTTCAGCGAAAGTTTACCCCGGGCAGAGTGGTAGTCCAGTATATAATCAGAGTGGAAAAGTTATTGGAATAATATTTAGCGCAACAAATACATATGGCGGATTCTTTGTGCTGAACAAGGATATATATAAATTTATTGAGTAATTTTAAAATATACTTTTTAATTTACCTAAGTCATCCTCTTTTTTAAAAATATAGTCTATTGCTATAAGTACATCTTCCTCATCGCCATATAGCCATGCTTCTATTTTTATATTTTTATAATTCCAATGCACCCTATACTCATCCGCTCCCAGTTGGATCCTTTTACACGCAGAATTAAATACAAGATCCTCGCCTATTGGGTCTTTTATCTCTTTCTTATAAATAAAGTTGCCATATTTTTTATTTAATGCATTAATTGTATGTGTATAAATTTTTATACAATTATCAATGCTTATTCCGGTTGGCCCTAAAAATAAAGTTGCTGCAGTTAATGCTCTATTTGAATAATAAAGCTGAAGTTCAGTTTCAACTCCATCAATATTTTTTCTATTTACATAAACTATTGCAGAGTTAGTATCGCCATACCAGTGGGTAAAGTTCTTGATAATAGGGATTTTATCTGTCTTTTCGCCCCAGCTTAAATCCGATGGACTTACAATAATTGGGGCGCTAAGTGATATATATAAAAATAAAAACTTAAACATAACTTAGACCTCATATTAATGATAATTAATTAGTTATTTTTTCTTCTTTGCCAAATTTTTTATCTTTTTAGACGCATGTTTTGAATATGCATTTACAAACGATATATCAATCATACCGCCATTTGAAATTCTGTCAAGCAGACCCTGCACATCACCCGCTATCTTTATCGCCTCCCTGCCGGCCCTACCCTCCTCTGTATCACTATTATATATATCACTTATCTCAAATGCCTGCTTTGGATTTACTCCAAACATATTTATGTTTGCACCAAGCTTATCGATTATCTCGTCTAACTTTTCCTTATCTTTAGCTCTTTTTTTAAAATCTTCATTTTCATTATTAACACAAGAAAGCTTGCAAGTTTTGCAAGCATCTTTTACATTCATATCTATAAGATTGCACTCATGTAATTGGATTAACTCTTTTGATTCTTCTTTTATATTCTCTTGACACCCATACAATATAATCCCATTATCTACTCGCGCTCTTCCATTGCAATATTCACTATTTCGCATTATCTTTGTCATCTTACATGTTTTTCTACAGTCAATGTAATCATCGGAATCTCTTTCAAAAAATTTAGATAACAGTCCCATCTTATTTGCTCAATATTTCTTTATATTTCTTAATAAATTTATTCTTATAATAAAAAATTTTTTCAGCGTATTTCATGCCACCACTACTTGGCCTGCTACCCTTGCATCTAAATCCGGCATTATAGCCGCATAGAGCGCGCTTGATATCCCCCTTATGGTAAGCTCTCCACCACCTTAGAGTTTTTATCCCCGTATAAATTGAAACTCTTGGATTCTTCAACTGTTTACACGTAAGCTTCTTTACTCCTGCCGAATTTTTCCCTCCCTTGCCATTCCCAGTATATTTTGGCAGAACCTGAGTAAGGCCACAGGCTCCAGCGCTGCTTACTGCGCTTTTCTTCCAGCCACTTTCTGTGTAAATTAATGCAAATATTAACATTGGGTCAAAATTATATTTTTTACTTACCTCCACAACATACTCTGCGGTCTGCTTTATTAAATGCTGTCTGCTCTTGCTTAAATAAAACTCTGGCGAAGACATTATCATGAGTATAATAATTTTTAGCGTCATTTTGTTCTATCCATCCAATATTTTTCATGAAGCATATAAAGTACCGTCTTGCCCACAAAGTCAAGTAGGCCTAACTCCAGTCCAAAGGTTAGGCTTCCAGTTAATATCAGCCCAAACATAATCGTTGCAACGGTGCCAATTATTCTCCAGGAAATAGTTTTATATAATAAAACTTTACTTATCATTTGCGTGGCTCCACTCGCCGTGGCTGCGCCAAAATAAGCTTTACCACTCCTCTGCCTGACCAACCCAGTCACAATACTGCTCTTTGCCGCCTCTAATCTTCCAATCAGAATCAATCGTGAGCTTTGAACTTATGCCCCCACGAGGGTTGAACGTCATAACCAACCTTATCCGGCTCGGCTTATAAGTGCTCATTAGGTCATTATATATAACATTAATCAATCGCTCATAAGAAATAAATCTATTTCTAAAATCAAAAAAATATTTTTTCAAAGACTTTAGTTCAATTACAGATTTATCAGGATAAAAAATAATATGAACTGTTCCAAAGTCCGGTTGATCCTCCTCTCCAAGAAAGGTTAGCTCTGGTACTTTGATATTTATTTCATACCCATCACTAGATGGGTTTTTGATAAACTTTAAAATGCTAGGATTAGACCAATTATTTTTTACAGCTTTACTTTTAATCATAACACTTGTGCCGCGTGAGTTGCCAAAGCACTTCTCTCGCCCTTCAAAAGAGTTATATGCCCAGATAGCTCAAAGTCTTTAAATTTCTCCACGACAACTCCAAGGCCACACGTCGCTGCATCCAAATGTGGCGCATCTATCTGCTCGACATCTCCGAGCAATATTAACTTTGACCCTTCTCCCATTCTGGTTATAACGGCCTTAGCTTCATGCATGGTTATATTCTGCGCCTCATCAATTATCAATATTGTCCTGGGCAGACTTCTGCCTCGTATATGAGAGAGCGCTTGCACCTCAATTATTCCCTTTTCCATTAAAAGATTCAAATATTCTCTGCCATTTTTAAAAATTATTTCTAAATTATCAAAAAAAGGCTGCAACCATGGGGCCATCTTTTCATTTAAGTCACCCGGCAAAAAACCTATGCCTGCACTCATGCTCTGCGCAGGGCGTGCGAGGATTATTTTGTCATATTTTTTTGCGTTTAACTGCTTAATCGCAGATGCGCAACTCAATATTGTTTTTCCAGAGCCTGATATCCCAGTGATAGATACCATATGCATGTCTTCGTCCATTAGCATTTCAGATGCAAATCTTTGCTCTTTATTCCGGGGAGATACACCTTCCATGGAAAAGCTTTTGGCATTTGCATGAATTAATTTTGATATTTTTCCACTCCGATTGATAGCCAGCGCACTTTTAATCCCACCCTTTAAAACAACGCACTCATTTGGCTCTAAACCATAAGTATTGTCAATAAATCCATTAGAATAAAACTTATCTACCTCAGGAGCTCTCATCTCAATTACAGAAACTCCTGTAAAAGCTTCTCTTCTAACGGTTATTGACTTTTCCTTATGATAATTTTCCGCATTTATTCCAAGAGAGTCGCACTTTACTCTTAGATTTATATCTCTAGATAAAATTCTTGTATCTTTAAATTTTTCTGAATATATTTTTCCAACAGATATAATTCTGTTATCGACGTTATCTACCATGCCGTCCGGGAGGATTGACATATCAGAATCACTGCATACAGTTATTGTTTGACCATTGTCAAGCAATACACCTTCACTCAGGCTGCCCCTACTTCTTAGGTTATCCAAGAAACGATTTATATATCTTGCAGAATTTCCGATAGAATCATTTTTTAATTTTGCATTATCAAGTTCTTCTAAAACTTCAATTGGAATAATAACATCAAGATTTGGGAATCCATGAATTGAATCTTCATGATATAATAATACGGATGTGTCTAAAATAAATTTTTTATTGGCCAAGCTAATCTCCAGATATGTCTATTTCTTCGTCCAGTATTGACCAATGTTCGATTTCTACTTCGAAATATAATTTTCCACCCTCACTTTTTAGCGTCATTTCTGGGCCTGCCCACTCTCCAACAAGCTCCCCTTCAAATAAAACGCTCATAGCTCCTATTGATGGATAATCTGTGATTTCAATCTCCTCATCTATCAGATGTTCGACTAACACTGGCGTTTCTACGCCTTCCAATACTTCGACATCTATACCTAAATAAATTAACAGATCCTTCAGCCATCCCCACCTTGCCTCTGCAATGTCATTATCATACCCTGCCCTATCTGTTAAAAGCACTGTAATCATTATCTATCCACACTTCCCGCTTCCACAACTCAAGCATGTAACGCAACCCTCCTGATATATCAGCGATCCCTCTGTGTCGCAATTTTCACACTGCTTTTCTGTAGATTTTGTGCCATTCTCGATATACTTCTTGAGCACTCTAGCCACAACCCTTGAGAACGAAGAAAAATCAGCATCTCTATCTTTTTGAAGCTGCTCAACCATGAATGAAACCGGCGCTCCATGCCTCAGCGCTAAAGATATAGTTCTCGTAAATGCTGAGTAGTTAGGATTATCAAAAACCTCTACAATATTTTTTATTACAAACTCATCATCTTTCTCCCCAAACGAGAGGTCATAAATTGAATTTTTTGTTTTTCTTGACCTTTTAAGCAAAGTGCCTGAAGAAAATGATCTTGGTATCTCTACGAACTTCGAAAGCCCGCCAAAGACTTCGTATGGCTTCCCATTCATGAGCCCTATCAATATTGTCCATCCCTCTCCCTTTATTGAGGCTCTATGAATTTCGCAGCTTAACTCATCTGGCCTCCTGGGGGCCGAATGCTGGCTGAAGCTATCCTCGCTTGATATTAATACGCCATCTCTAGACCCATCAACATAAACTGTTATACCCTTAAGCCCAAGCTCCCACCCCCTCTTATAGACTCTATTTACATCATTTTTAGTAGCTTCTTTTGGAAGATTTGTTGTTCGACTTATTGCGTGACAAATCCACTTTTGCGCAACGGACTGAAGTTTAACTCCTGACTCCCAGTCTATCTCAGCTGCAGTAGCCATATGGTATGGCGAATCTTCAATATTTTCATTTCCAGTAATATCCATCCACTTCTTTAGGCCATGATGCTTGACTGTAAAGTGCTGCCATCTATCACCAAGATTATCAACAAAATCAGCCTCTACATTCGGGTCATTTGAATTAACCTTTTTTCTTCTTGTGTATTGAAGCATAAATACTGGCTCAATACCAGATGTGGTTTGTGTCAAGCAGGATACACTTCCACACGGCGCTATAGTAGATATGGCGATATTTCTTCTGCCATGAGCTTCGTGTAACTCTTTTAACTCATTTGACTCCTCAAATAATCTCTCTATAAACGGGTGGCCAACCTCCCTTTCGAAGTCATATAGGCTAAACGCGCCCCTCTCCTTCGCTAAAATGCAAGATTCAGTATACGATTCTATCGCTAGAGTTTTCGTTATGCTCTCTACGGCAGAAATTGCCTTTTCCGACCCGTACCTTAAGCCGAGCATTGCAACAGTATCGCCAAGCCCAGTCATGCCAAGCCCAGTTCTTCTTCCGGCACTTGCTGCAGCTCTTATCTTCTTCCACAAGCTTAGCTCTACAGATTTTACATCCTCAGGCTCTGGATCAGATTTAATTTTTGCTAAAATTCTATCTATATGCTCTATTTCTATTTCAACAAGGTCATCCATCAGTCTTTGGGCTTTTCTTGTATATTTAGAAAATAAATTATAATCAAACCTTGCAGAGTTAGTGAAGGGGTTTACCACAAATGATGTTACGTTTAGAAGCAAAAGCCTACAGCTATCATTTGGCGACAATACTAGCTCAGAGCATGGGTTCGTAGATGTTATCCCAAAGCCATCTTTCTCATATATTTGCGCTGGAGTATTATTGATAATATTATCCCAAAAAAGAACTCCTGGCTCCGCAGAGTCATGCGCCGAATCAATAATTTGATTCCAAATATTTTTTGCAGGAACAAAGCTTGACACCCTCTTGTCCGAGCCACTTGCGTCCACTGGCCACCTAAGCTCAAAGTCTGCGTCCTCTCCCACCGCACTCATAAACTCATCGGATAAGCGAATTGATATGTTTGCACCAGTTACCTTTGCTCTATTCCTCTTTATGTTTATAAAAGTTTCTATGTCTGGGTGATGAACAGACACGGTCATCATCAGCGCCCCGCGCCTATTATTTTGAGCAACCTCCCTGCAGGAATTAGAAAATCTCTCCATAAAAATTCCTATCCCATCTGTCGTCTTTGCTGCATTAGATGTATTCATGCCGCTTGGTCGAATATTTGATATATCAAAACCAACGCCACCTCTACGCTTCATTATCTGCACTTGCTCTTGGTCAGTTTTTAATATTCCACCATAAGAATCAATTGGCGAATCTATAACAAAGCAGTTAGATACTGATTGGATCTGAAAGTTATTTCCAACCGCAGACATTGGAGAGCCCTGCGGAACAATATATTTAAAATTATCTATTAAGCTGAATATTTCATCTTCAGACATGGGGTTTTCAAATTTTGCCTCAACTCTTGCAAATTCTTTTGCGAGCCTTCTGTGCATTTGCTCCGGTGAAGTTTCAATGAAATTTCCACTTAAATCTTGGAGCGCATATTTTGTCGCCCAAACACCTGCTGCTAGCTCGTCTCCGTCAAAATACTCCAGAGCTCCGCCAAATGCGTCATCATATGTATTTTGGTCTTTATTATTATTTATTTTTTTTAACATGTTGCTGCTTAAGCTCTCTCTATAATTAATACTATTTTTTCAAGAATTTTCGCCCTAATCTGCCGAACTCTCTCAGCCGTTAATCCAATACTACTTCCGGTTTCAGATAAAGTCATGCCCTCTACAATATTATTGATAAAAATTGCTCGTTCCCTATCTGAAAAATAACCCATAGATAGAGAAAAGATCTTATCTACAGCTAGTATATTAATGTAATTTTCTATATTTAGAGGTTTCTTGTTATTTTTAAAATAAATTTTATTTTTTTTATCTCTTTTATCTTCCAGAAGAACTCTCCGTATCTCTCTAGATATATTCCACTGCGCCCAGCGATAAAAGTCAAAATTTTTTCTGTAGTCAAATGACTGAACAGCCTTCCAGGCCCCCGCTTTTGCCTCCTGCCTTATATCATCAAACATATGATGACTAATATATTTATTTGCCCTATTATTTGCAAAAAACTCAATTTTACTAAAAAGGTCTACCTTCCAAGCATCAGAATTATTAAATTCATGCTCAATATATTTCATTTTAATGTCCAAATTAGATAAAGAATAGTAGCTCAACTTTAATCTCTATCCAGATCTTCTGGAGAAAACTGATCTACATACTCTCCGTCTTTCCAGGCTCTAACAACATAAGTTTCCTCCGAAAGCGTAAAGACGCTTATTACATCTTCGCGTTGAGAAAAAGATGCGGCACTAATATGCCGCGTACCGCAACCTTCCGGAACCTCTGAGGAGGGAGAGTCAACTGTTAAATAAATCTTTCCGCCAATTATTTGACCACTTCTATTCACAATAATCGCGCCATCAGATCCATTTTCGAATAGCTCTCTTACATCATCTGATATAAGCGTAGTTGCTACGCTTAAATATTTTTGAATTGGATTAACACCTATTTGGCGCATACCGCTTATTACAAAGTCTTTCGGCATATCAAAAACGCCAAGTACGACCAAAACTCCAATTTTCTTATTCTTTTTAAAGAATTTTTCAGATGTATCACATAAGAGACCAAATATTTTTTTTTCTACTTTTTGATACTCTCTTGCAATATTAAATTGAAATGAAAAATCTGTTGAAACAGGCGCGCTCATAATCGGTAACTCTATTGGATCTTCTTGTTTCATAAACATAACTCAAAATAAAAAATTATAGGTTCAAAATAATTATACCCGAAATAGAATAATGCGCCTAAGAATATAGTATATATTTTATAAGCATTATCTAGCCAGAAAACCCAAGCTCATCGAACGTGTAGTGCAACTCTTCGCCGTCATCATCTATTGTCTTTATATTTACTGGAGATCCCCAAATTTCAAAAAGATAGCTCATAACATTTCTCAGATGCTTTGGATCTAGTGTTCCAACTTTAGGATTCATCTGTTCAAGCTCTAGCCCCTCATGACTAGCTGAGACTATGCATATTTCTGGAGCCTTATAGCCATACGTATCTTTTGTAAGATGCTCTATGACATCGTCTAAACTTGTAGATGTTATCTTTATAATGTGATTTGAATTTTTATCAATTATATTTTTATAACAAAATAGCTTAAGATCATCAATAATATCTTTAGTCAAATAAAGCCTAACAAACGATGCATCATCCTCATTCGCCACTACTTCGTAAATCTTATCTAGCCCATCTATTTCAGACTCTCCGTTTTGATACTTTTCGTCCCATCTTTTTTTTATATCGTTTAATATTGTAAATCCAAGAAAATAAGGATTAATATTCAACTTATTTGCTCCAGGCTGAACAACTCGCTCATGTATTTTGACAAACTCCAAATATTCCGCCTCAGTTAAGCCCTTCATTCTATACATTATTTCAGCATGAATCCATGAGGCTATCCCTTCATTCAGCCGCTTTGTGACATATTGAGGGTAAAAATAATATGACTCCTCTCTAACTATTTGAAATATATCTCTCTCCCAGTCCTTCAGGTCAGCATACTGAATTAAAAACCATAATAAATCATACTCTGGATATGGTGGGAAAGACTCTTCTTCATGGCCTCTAGCCTCCGGAACTCCCAATATATCAGAAAATTCATCACCCATCTCTCCGTCAAAAGGCTTCACTCTATCTTCTTCAGAGTAAGGTTCTCTCAAAACCCCTTTGTGCCAATCAATATTTTTATCCATAGAAAATGCCATATCCATAACATGCTCCACAGCCCTTAGGCCATATTGCTCTATGTAGTCATCTATTCTCCTGGCTCTTTCGGCCGCGCGATAAACCATTTTATTGTCAGTTTTTTTAAATAAATAATTATTCTTAAAACAATGGCTATGCCCAAGCACATGGGCCATAACCATTATATTCGCAATATCTGGATTTGTATCAAGCAGAAATGCATAAGATGGATCATTATTAAGGACAAGCTCATAAACCTTTGAGTGACCCATCTCTCCCTGCATTTTTTGATATTCATATGACTGACCATAAGACCAGTGCCTGCCTCTCGTTGGTAGGCCGTAAGACATAACTCCAAGAAGAACCTCTTGACCTACGACCTCCCACACTACCGGATAGTAATCCAGCCTTAGCTCTTCGGCTATCTGCTCTATCTCCTTTAGCTTTTCTTTTAAATTATTATTCAATTCTAATATTCCATTAAATTATTAACTTCTTTTTTGATATACTGTCAATATTAAAAAATATTTTTAATGCGTCAAAGACCTCATCTCTGCTAGAAACTCTCATTGAGACAAATCTTGTTCTATTTATCTTTTCCGAAAATAAGCTAGACAATCTTTGGTCCTCTCTAACCCATGGCGATTCTGCATTTGGCGTAACCTCGCCATAGCCAATTGCCGTAACCAAAGGTAGCAGCTTCTCAACATACTCGACGCATTTACTGTTATCATCGCCCCAGTTATCGCCATCAGACCACTCCATAACGTAATTACAATACTTACCAGGGGGGTGGTTTGCTAGTATATGTTCATATGCCAGCTTAAACGCAGAGCTACACTTGGTCCCGCCACCACTATTTACGCTAAAAAATTGTTCCTCATTAACAATAAATGCCTCTGTATCGTGCGCTATAAATACTAGCTTTATATTATCATATCTTTTCTTTAAAAATTGAACCATCCAAAAGTAAAAGCTCTTTACTATATATCTCTTCTCAAGCCCCATGGAGCCACTCCTATCCATCATCAAATATACGGCGGCATTTGAATGATACTCTCTCACAGTCTCCCATGATCTGTATCTAAAGTCAGACTGATTAATTTCAAATATCTTAGGAGATCCTTTCGCGGCATTTCTCTTAATATTTTGTAAAATTGTCCTCTTTAAATCAAGATCGGGATTTATCCCCCGCTTTTCTATTGAGTCAACCTCTTCATACTCGGCAACAATAGAGCTGCCCTGGTTTGGCTCCATCCAGGGTAGGTCAAGCTCTTTTAGCAATACATCTACAAGCTCATCTATCGATACTTCTGCGTCATACGTTCTTTCGGCCGTATCATCCCCTGGCTTGCCACCTCCCGACCCCTTCTTACTGTCGTTCCCCTTGCCTATCCTAAATTTATCACCAGGGCTTGTGTCAACACCCTGGCCTACGTCTCCATTGTCATTTATTTTGCCATATTTAAATTTATATTGATCTAAAAATTTTATTGGAACCTTTATCTTTTTTTCACCATCTGTTGTGATTATATTGTATTCAGTAATTAAATCTTTGCCATGCTTTCTTATGGCATCCTTAACGAGCTCCTTGTGGCGATCTGAGTCCCTCTTCCCCCTTCTCTTTAGGTTCCATATGTCGGATAAGCTTTTGCTTTTTTTTGACATCACTAGGCCCTAGCTTCTTGCCATTAGCGAGCTAACATATTTAAGCAAATTATTTGCGCTTTCTGCAGTATACCCATGGTGATCTATCAGCGCCTCAATAACAACATTAAGCTTTTTGAGCGCATTTTCATCTGGGTTTCGAGTACTAACAGTAAGCCTTATTACATCTTGCCTCTCATCAAAGAGTTGCTTTTCGAGCCCCTCTCTTAGTCTTGGGTGATCCCGATAGTTATATGATCCGTCCTCATTTGCCGACCGCAACATTTTTCTAAATATTTCCTGCCGAAAAGATTTCTTGCCTGATTCTGTAATTTTTACTTTCTCTTCAATTGACCTCATAAGCCTTTCGTTTGGCTCACACAAATTGCCCCATTCGTCTTCAATTTTTGCCCCATCTAAGTACGCCTCTATTTGGTCCATATAATTTTGAAGTAAATTAGAAACTTCTCCTTCAAAATTTAAGAAAAATGCCTTTTGAACCTCATTCTTTGCAACCTTACTATACTCTTCTATTACATGCGTTAATATATTCTCTAGTCTTTCTATTTCCTTTTGATCAAGCTTAGGGTTAGATGCAAACCCAAACCTTATTGATCTTATAATATCAATTGGGGATATACTCGTGATTCCATCCTCAGCAAGTGTTGCTGAAATTCTATTTATTACATACCTTGGAGATACTCCGTCCATACCCTCTGAGGTAAACTCTCTCCTAAAAGACTGAACCTCCATCTTTGTAAAACCATCAACCTCCTCATCATTATAGAGCCTCATCTTATTCATTAGAGATAGGCCTTCATTTTTTGAAGTTTTTAGCCGCGATAAGACCGCAAACATAGCCGCACAATACAGAGTATATGGCGCTATATGAATTCCATCAAATTTAGATTGACCAATTAACTTTTGATAAATTCTCACCTCCTCGCTAACTCTAAGGTTATAAGGAACTTTTACAACTATAATCCTATCATGTAGAGCTTCCATCTCATCCTTGGCCAAAAATCTGTCATATTCCGTTTGATTAGTGTGTGCACATAAAAATTCATCTGCATAAATTAGTGGAAATCTTCCTGTCTTTATATTTTTTTCTTGCGCCAAAGTTAATAGTACATATAAGAATTTTTGATCAACCTTCAGCATTTCAACAAATTCCATCATACCCCTATTGGCTATATTCAGCTCCCCATCAAATCTATAGGCCCTTGGGTCTGATTCTGCACCATATTCCCCAATTTTACTAAGATCCATAGATCCAACTAGCTCTGAAATATCCTGGCTCTTCTTGTCTGAGGGCACAAAAGTTCCTATTCCAAGCCTTGATTGTTCTGAAAATATCACCCGCTTTACCGGCAGTTTTAAAAAATCTCCATTATATTTATCCTTTAGCAACATAGACACAAGTGGGCTTAACTGCCCTCTTATTAGGACTCCATGCTCTTCTTTAAACTGCAGCCTTAGTGAGGCTGGGATTGCGCATAAAGGATCCTCATGCATGGGAGAGTCTGTAAGCGCATATATAGCTCCCTCATCTGTTTTTGAAAATTCCTCAAGGCCTCTCTTTAGAGATATCGCAAGTTGTGACTTCCCAGAGGAGGTTGGCCCATACATTAATAGTATCCTCCGAGAAACTTCACTTCCAGTTGCGGCAGCCCTAAGATATGACATTATCTCTTCTATAGAATCTTCGATTCCAAACAAATCTTTGTCGAAAAATTTGTATTTTAAGATCTCTCCATCTTCGTCACGATCTATGCCGGCAAACTCTATCATTTTAAGCATTCTTTCATGAGCGCCCATGTGAATTCCTGGATTATCAATTACCATCCCCACATAGTCCTCCAGGGTACCCTCCCAAAATGCGGTCTCTCCACTCTCTATATGCTCTCCTAGCGCTTCTAGGATTGAGAGCTTGCTAGCTTTCTTTTTTCTTGGCATTCCTAAAACTCCTGGGACTATTCGTCCCCAAATATATCTCTAATATAACTTTGGTTTCCATCTTTTATTTTATTAGTAATAGCTCTAGCTTCATCTTTCGCCATCTTAACTATCTCCTCTTTTGTTCTTTCTATTTTACTTTCTGTCGGATTTATTACTCTATTTATTTTATTAGATTTACACTTTCCGCAAAACAATTTAAAATTATCTGGAGATGATAAACTCTTAAAATCTTTAATTTTTAAAGAAAAAGTAGTATTATGATTGCAAGATAAACAATTATATTTATAATTCGGCATCCTCGTCTCCATGTTTAAAGATTACGTTTTTTCCATCAAACGTTATGTCCCCAGATAAGGCTAAATCTCTAAGTAATTTTTTTTTAAATTTTTCGTCTAAAAAAATAATTACAGCCTCAAGCTCTCTGCTCTCTGGATCATACTTTATATTTTTTATTTTACCAATAATTTTACTTTTCATACTACATCTGCGATATTGCGTTAATTATATGTGGATTATTATAATTTGAATAAAATAATAATTCACTATTATCAATTTTTTTATAATCTAATATCATTGAAAATGGCATTTCCAGGCCTGGAAATAGAGAATTTTCATCGCCACCTCTATCAATACCTGTGAGCGATAATACTTTTATCGACTTATTCTTAAGAGATACATTTAGAATTAAATATTTTACATTTTCTTCAAAAATTGTTTTTGCACTAATTACATCTCTTGGCTTTAATTTTCTTAAATCTTTATTATATTTCATTTTCCTCTCCAGTCTCTTCTATCCAGTCATCCGGAAAATCTTCTATTCTAGATTGAGCAAAATTCTTCCTCAACGAAACCGTGCCCCTCGCTCCATCTCTATTTTTTACTATATGAATCTGTATATCTTCGCGCAATTGCTCGTCCTCCCTATTCCCTATTATAAAAGCAATCGCAGCATTATCTCCTATCATTTTACTTCGACCAAAATCTTCCAAGCTAACATTATCTTCATGCTTTCCATTTGGCTTCTTTGATGCAGCCTTTCTTTGTGCTGCAGTAATTACTGGGATGTCTTTCTTCCGGCAAAACTCATGCATCTCTTCAGATACCTTGCCGACGTCTAACCAGTCTGAGCCTGCGGATCCGACTATTGGTTTCATTAGCTGTAGATAATCTACAAATATGGCATCTGGCTTAAATATACCTAAAATTGCCTCATACTTAGCTTCAATTTCGCCCATCGAAGAGCCTCTTGGCATATCTAGGATATAAAATATTTTCTCATAATTTCTTTGAAATTCAAGGCTCTTTAACCATCGGCTCTTTTCCTCATCAGAAAGCCTGCCCCTCATGACCCCTCTGTGTGGTGTTTTTGAAACATTTGCATCCAATCTTTGCTCTAGTTGCTTCTTGCTCATTTCAAGAGATACATATAAAATATTTTTTCCATCATCCCTAGTTTTTAGGCCAGTAGACGGATCATTGCTGCCTCTCCATGCATTTATTGCCATATTCATCATAAGCAATGATTTGCCCGAAGAAGATGCTCCGCCAATAACTAGCATTTCAGAATTCTTTATCCCCCATGTATACTCATCAAGTGCAGGGTACCCGGATAGGAAGCCCTGTATTTGTTCTGGGTTTTCAGATGTATATTCATAATCCTTTATCCTACTATCTATTGAGGCCGAAACCATCCCCTCTGAAAATACGTCTTGCCTATAAAGCTTGTCTGTTTGAGATAAGGTTCTTTTTAGTTCATCATTAAATTCCGATACAGTCTCCTCTTTGGAGCTAACATCATCTGCATGATCTGATATTTTTTTAATTAAGAACTTATTATATCGCTCCTTCATTTTGTCCAAAAAATAGCCAACCTCATTCTGTTGGCAATCCTGCACTTTTACATACTCAACGATATCTGTATCTTCATCTGATTCATCCAGAAGATCAAATAACACCTCGTAAGAGGGGGGTATTTTGTGCCTAGTATAATAATTATAGATAACATCAGCCGCCTCCTTATAGGAGGGAAGAACAACTTTGATAAACAAATCACTGTCTATACTTCTATAGATTTCGTTTATTTCTATTGATCCCCTTAGCATCCAGTTCATTACTTTTGCGTCAAACATATTTTATTTACTTTTCTTTCTATAATCCATTCCAGATACCGTGTATTGTTTTAAAAATTTTGAAAACAAAGAACCAGTAGATCTAGAAAACTCTCCTGCGAGTACGTCTTTAAGGTCCGGAGTATTCGAGCACAATATTGTTGGTAAGCCATTTTGGAATCTATGCCTCAAAACTCTCTCCATCGTTTGGCCGAAAAGAAGTTCGGCTCTTTCTGTTGGGTAAACCCACCTCAAATCATACTCATCTATAACTATAAAGTCTTTTTCTGTGATTTCAGAAAAAAACCCACGATTATCCATGGATTCCTGTATCATATCGCTCATATTATAATATGATGCGGAGTATCCCTTTATGAGTGCAATCTTCAAGAAACATGATGCCATATAAGTTTTCCCAGTTCCAAGCGAACCTGAAAAGCCAAGTGATATCCCGTTGTCATATAGTGTGTTAATATCATTTATATATGGATGCATTGCCATTTTAAATCGCTTATCTCCCTCAAAATCTTTAAACGATTTTTCCCAATATTCCATTGGAATATTGGATTGAGCATACATAGTTATTCTTGCTATCTTTTTCGCGCACTCATTGCAGACGCTTGAATCACAAGTTCTGCATTTATTTTTTAGATTATTCTTTATTCTTGAAAATTTAGAATCAGGTATCTTCATCTAGATCAAACCTAATTCCATTAGTCTCATTATCTTTTGCTTCTGAATTTCCCCCGAATGAAATAGAAAGATCATCATCATTACTACTACCTCCTAAGTTTAGAAGAGAGTCTGGAATCGACATTATTTGCTCATTATATTGGAGCTTATTTTCTGGAAAATGACTCCTTTTTTCACTAACCTTCCTTGGCTCAGGTCTTTTATTAACTTTTTCTCCAGAAAGCTTCATTGCACAAACTTTGCTTTTAAAAATTAAGTACAATTCTCCATCATTACTTATTACCAGCTTGTTTGACTCGGATGTTTTGACAACTCCGCTTAGCGTCCAGCCCCCGTCCATATATACTGTTATAGACTCTCCTATAATCTTTTTTTGGTCGCTCATAAGACTCCAATCTCTCTTGCCTTAGCGAGCAGCCTGCTTTCAGGCTCATCATCATTTAGGCGGTATGTTTCGACATACCCACTTATTATACCCAAGTCGGATGGTAATTCTAGCTGATGGGATGAAAAAATATCTGGAACATTATCTCTGGCCCAGCCGACAAGCTTATTGAACGCTATTTTTTCCGTATGCAAGCATAACATCTCCCCGTACATCCTCTCAAATTCGTTAATCATTGATGGCTCTAAAAATAATCGAGTTCCAGTTACAGATCTTTCGCCACTTCTGAATTTGTAATCGAACATCCAGTCGATGTAATTTTTGATTTTTGTTATTACTCTCAACCTCTCCTCTGCCTTGCCAGGGGCGGGCAAGGATTTATAATCTTCTGAAGCTATTGTATCAAAAAGTTTCGCAAAATCACGACTCTCTTTCCCCAGGCCAGGATTGCCCTTCCACTTTACCAGCCTAAAACGTACATTATGCTTTTTTGTATACTTATGGCAGAAATAGGCTACGAGAGTTATGTGGTTCCAGGTATTTTTATCTTTTGAAATCCAATTTGGTATATTTTCATAGAATTCATCTTGAGTCATTGACGGCTCCCAAAAGCAAATTAGGCACCCAAAAGCGCCTAATTTTTATACCCTATAATTTTACCGACTCATCATTATATTAACAAATATTTTTGATTAAAAACTTATGTGTCGTCCAACCCTTCTTGAACGACCCTATTTATTATACTTCTTTGAATATGATCTGGCCATGATGTAAATTGAAGCCATGTATCTTCAAGCTCTGCCTCATCTGTTGCGTCCATTAGATCAACGCCCATCTCGCCTGCAATTCTGTCGACATCATCTTCGGAGGATATCCTAGACTCCTGAACAGGTTTGGGATCTGATATTATTTTATCTAAAAAGTCTGCTTCTTTTCTAAAGCCCTTTTTATCTAAGTGGTTTGCCAATTTTATTAAATCTTTAATCACTCAATATCTCCTTAGCCCATTGAAAGTTCGCCGCCTGAAGCCATCAAAGATAGAAGCTCTTCTCTTAGGCCTCCATCTAGCTCTCTAATCATAGTCACAACGTCTTCAAGGCCCCGGCTGTGACCTCTGGTCCTCTCATCTACCTCTGGCAGATCAAACTGTGGACTTCCACTTTCGTCAATGACTGTATCACCCTTAAAGTACGGAGACAAGTCTTCATGAGCATTTTTTATAATTCCATCCAAAAAATTCGCCTCTTTAGCAAGGCCCTTCCGATCTAAATGGTCTGCTAATTTTATTAAGTCCTTTAACATAGTTCTTACTCCTGTTGTTTTCTAATGATAATTAGAATTAATAATAGTATTATTACTCATTTTTGCTATTAAAATTCAGAATTTATTCGATTGGCCTTATATCTTCTTCCATAATGCCAAAATCAAGCTGGTCGCCGCCATCAGCTTCCCTAAAATAAAATAATACAGAATATTCTGCTGGCGCATTATTTCTTAGCTGAACACTTTCGACCTCACCTTTTGCGCCTTTTTCATAATCACTTCCGACTAAAAAATACTTATAAGGATTTGAGGCATAAACTTTAACTTTTTGCCCAACCTCATACTTCGCCGGAATAAGGTCTGGCCGATACTCTTCCTGCTCAATGTTTGGCAAACTCTTTACATGACCTGGAGATGCTGCTGCCTTATGCTCTCTATCCATCTCTTTCATTTGCTCAATCAAAGTTTCAAGATTCAGAATGGCCTCATTATATTCCCCCAGCATGGAAACAGGCTCTCGCCTTACTCCTCCACTTCTCTCGCTTATAACTTCTACGTGTGGTATTTTTAATATATTATCTTTATACCAATCCTTATTTTCGATCAAATACTTCAATGATTTTTCCACAACTTTTATTGCATTTTCGTTCATTGAAGCTTGTCGGTCAGATAAGGAAAATGGCGCAACTGATGAATCATCATGAGATATCAAGTTACCCGACTCTCTTTCTTGGCCCTCATAATACGCTGGAGCAATAAGGGCCTCTAAAATTAACTTTATAGTATCTAAAGATCCTGATGACACACTCTTTCTGGACTCTAAAATAAAATTACTAACAGTGTGTAATGTATTTAAGACATCTCTTAGATTATTAAAGTTTATATTGTAAATGTTATATTCTCTAAGCCCGTAAGATGCCGCTCTAATAAGAGACTTAACTGCATCAGACTGATCTACTAGCCCAATATCATTTAAAGTAGTTGACAATTTGACTAATTTTTCGCTTAAACTTCGCATTGTATATTGGCCTTATAATCAACTTTAATATTAAATATTAGTCGCTTTATATTAGATATAATATTAGTTGATTAAGCCCAATCGATTGGCCTTCTTTTTGGATAGCTCTGCAAGACTTTATTTTTTGGCATTATAATATTAAAGCCTGGCTCGCTCCTATAAACTTCGATCCTCGACTCAGAGTGATCACGAAGGTATTTACAATTATCAAAAAGCTCCACAACTATTGCCTTTTTCTTTCCTGGCGCATTTCTTATTACTCTACCAATTCTCTGCAGAGCTCTGCCGCTTGACTTCCCTGATCCTGCCAAAACAAGCGCGTCAAGATTTGGTATATCAACGCCTTGATCAAATATTTTTGAAGCAATTAATAGGTCTAATTCTCCATTTTTCATTTCATTTATTGCACTAATTCTATTTTTTGAACTCTTAGCTCCATCTAAAAATTTTACCTTAAATTCTTCACTAAACTTTTCTAGCAACAAGTTACCATGCCCAACCCTTACAACAAGTATCAAAACTTTTTTTCCAGCCTTTACAAGCTTTCTTGTGGCTTTTATTATTATTTCATTTCTATCATCATTTTCTACAACGTAATTTTTGTATACTTCATGATATGTTTTGCCAACACCCCGCATTGTAGGTACGTTTATAAAATGTATATCTGGAGAAACTAGATAACCCTCTTTTATCAGCTTTGTCGCACTAATATCAACAATTTTTGGGCCCGCAACAGCCTCAATCAAAATATCATCTCCAGTATCTCTCCAGGGTGTGCCAGATAGTAAAAACCTGTGCTTTGCAGAGCGACTTTCCCTATGCAAAAATTGTAATGTTTCTGATGCTGCATATTGGCATTCGTCAAATATAAATAATTGTGCTGACTGAACTAACCTTTGGACTTCTAGCTTATTAATTAGAGAAATATGCTTTTTCGAATCTTGAGTTGTATCATTATCAACTATTTTTACCCTCCTGTTGAAGGCAGCGGCTGCAGACCATATCGTCATTATTGTAAACTGCTTAGAGGTATCGCACTCACCCCCTCCAACCACTCCACACTCTATTCCATAGGCTTCCTTCATTGTATCTCTCATTTGATACAATAACTCAATACCAATCACATAGATTATAGTAGAAATATTGTAATGAGCGGCAATTGAACAAAGCATCTTACTTTTACCAGATCCAGTTGCAGACTTTATAATTCCAGAGCCATTTTTTATTGCAGACTTTAAAGCTTTAATTTGATAATCTCTTGGCTTAAATTTTCCAGGGATTGAGCTTATTGGGATACCATATTCTAGCTTTGGACGAGTATCATTAATCTGATACTTTACATTATGCTCATCAAGCGTATCTATAATTACTTTTAGCAAGCCTATGTGGCATTTGCCATACTTGGTTAAGAGCCGTATTTTCCCATCCCATCCACCATGCTTTCCTTGGGAGCCATATCCGCCTCTTCCGCCCTGCATATAGCTATATCCAGGATGCTCATAGCTGGTTCTTTTTTGTAAATCATTAAGCGCCTCTTCTGAGAGCTCCCCAAATAGTTGGCAGTTGACATTATCGAGTTTTATTTCAATCATATATGGCTAAACGTTAGCTTCAATTATATCCGAATCGTTTACCAGAGTGTATGTAAAGCCATTTCCATAAATTCCAGACGATATATCGCATGTTTCCATAAATTCATAAAAGTCTACCGAACTCTGGAAAACCTGGCAACCAGCTGATACGCCGCCCGTATACTCTCTATCATCAGGTCCCCATTGTCGATGAATATTTATTCCAAACATTCCCTCATGCACTGGGCCGGAATAGTCTGGCTTTCTGTCTCTATTATCATCTCTCCAAATAGAAACCTTTGCTCTTCTTTGGCAAAGAGCTTTATATTTTCTCTTTCCGCCGTGTATATCAATTTTATATGCACTATATTGGCCTGGAATTAAAATTGCCGTACCGCCCGAAACAATAGGTCTTTGAAGTATTCTCGTTCCAGGCTCCGTTGTCGCCGTATATGCATCAACAGCCCAATTTCCATCAATTTTGTAAAATACATTTATGTTATCATCAAAAGTGTCTGCTAAGCCAGAAGAATTTCTTACTCCAATAATATTTAAATTATAATCTCCATTTTCAAAAAATTTATATCCCATTTTTTGAAATGCGGATCTAAATCTAGATACCAATATGTTGGCATCTGCACCAAATAGCCTAGCCATACTACCGCCTCCGCTTATCAATAATTGACTTTCGACCACCCTGTAGGCGTCCAAACCCAGACTTTTTCTTCCTTATTTTTCTATGAATTTCATTAACAGCGTTATCAGTCTGGTTTTCTCCAAGATCAAGAGTCATAGCAGAAGCTCTGCCCTTTTCTTTGTCTCGGGCAACTTTCGCCTGAGCTTCAGATTCCTTTTTTAAATTATCAATTCTATCCATAGGCAGTCCAAGCCCTGCGAACCAAGTATAAATAGTTACCTCATCGGCATCAGAGTCCACCTCGTAAACACCCTGGAATATTGAAGCGCCATTTGTCTTCTCAGATATCAAATGAAAGCAATAATTTATATTTACAGCAGGAAGCTCTTCGAGAGCAGATGCTGGGGCTGTTATTATAACTCCGCCAACCCTTGTCTGTTCAAGATCAAACCCATCTGCAAGCATATTGTCTGTAAGTGATTCAATTACCGCCTCTGCTAGCGCCGTCTCCTCCATATAATCCTCGACAACTAGTTGGCCATAAATGGAGCAGTCTCCGCATGAAATTATCTTGCCGAAATCACTTGGGTCCAAAGATGTATGCCTAGAAGGTGATGCGGTTAGCGTATTAAATGTTGTTAATGGATCAACAATTGCGTTATTTGAAACATCCCAAAATTTTGACTGCCCAAGTCCTGCATATATCTGCTCTATTTGTGCGTTATCAACCACGATTAAGCTAGATATAACATCTTTTGAAGCAAGGGCCGCCAACCTAGATAGCGTCTCAATAGAATTTCTTTTTGACTGAGCATCCTCAGTTGCTTTTGGCAATATATAGATTATGCCAACAGGCACTCCTTCGTCATAAAGAAGTGGAACCATTGTATCTATTGAGCTGGAGCCAGTTCCTCCGCCACCAGATGCGGCAAGATACACCATATTATTGCCGGCTAATATTGGTCGGATAAACTCCGTAATATTATCAACTGCATCAGCGAATATCTCTCTACCTAAGTCCTGATCCTTGCCTGTGCCACCAAGCGAACCTTCAAGTAGTAGCTTCTGCTGCGGCATCACCTCAATGTGCTCAAGATCCTGGGCCGACGTGTTTATAACCCCAACATCATACCCTCTCTTATGCATTGTTTCCGCTATCCTAGAGCCAGCCTGGCCAACCCCTATCACGGCCATTTCTATGGCAACAATTCTTTTATCTATAACTTCTGGCACCTTTTTGCTCCTACTCTTACTCTTCTTGCCCATCTTGCCCTTTAATGCGGACAAAACCTCTAAATCAATTTCCGCATCTGCATCAGGCGAGCCGTCATTAGCGCTACCTTCGGACTCAAATGCGTCCATAAGTTCTTCGTTTTCTTTCTCAATTTGAGCCTTAGTTTTCTTCGCCATCTTATAATCCTCATAATAAGTTCTTAGCTGTTTTAATATGCTATTCGCATCACATCGTGTAATCGGAATCAAGCTATTATCAATGCTTTCTTCTGAAATCTCGCAAAGATATTTAGTATGAATCCTCATTGGGTCTGCATTAGATGTTATTATATCACACCCTGCAGCTTTTGCCTCAAAAAATGCCAAGCCTAGCCCCTCTCTTAGGCTTGGCGCTAATAAGCAATGTGACTTTTCATAGGCCTCTAAAATATCTTTTCTATCTACATTCTTATTGATTATTAATATATTTCTACATTTTTTAGCCTCAGCCTCTTCAGCCTTGGACAATAGTCCTGAGACTATCATCTTTACATCACCCTCTTTTGAAAACTTAGAAAATGCTCTCAAAACCTCAAGAGTATTTTTGCTACTGCCCCCAGACGATGTATGAGTGCTTGCTGGGTGATAAAAAGTCAATGGATATTTATCTCTTTTTGCGCCATCAAAAAAGCAACTGCTTGAGTAATCCCATTCCATCATACTGGCGTTATTATATTCTGCGAAAATTTTTCTACATAAATCAGTTAACGTCCATATTTCATCAAATATTCTGTATGATTTATTATCGACAAATCTTCCCACTACCCATTCGGCCATTGGTACATCAATTATTTTTAAATTGACCCTTGATTTAAGCCTTTTAACCCACTGCCCTGTATTCATCAAGGTTTCGAACGAAATTATATATTGTACATTATTATCCTTCGCTATAGCTTCAAGTTGCCTATCAACCGTATTTTTGGTCGGAGCAACATGCGTTATTCCGTCACAATTTGCTGCACTAGGTTCAGGATACGCTTTTATAAATCTTGTGCCATCCTGGCGATACTTTGCCTTTGGAAAATATATAACTTTATTGTTATTTTTTTTTAAAACTTCTTCTAATGATCTGGCCAAATAATATAGTCCAGATTCAAATAAATAAGTTTTAAATATGAATGTTGTATTTTTAACTTTATGTATATCCACTTTGCACCTCAGGCTCAAATATTATACTCTGAGGGTATAAATTATTCACCCAAGGAAGATATGCTGCCTGAAATGGCCTTAGGCCCAATACTTCTCAGTAGCGCCTTAAGTGATGCCGTCCTACTTATCTCCTCATCCTCTTCTCCTATGTCTTCCATAGGCGACTGATCCAACCTCAATAAAGGCAACTTCATTTTTATTTAATCTTTTTAATATTTTAGGCCGAATCTTCTTAATATCTATTTCGTATATTTTATCTAAATCTTCACTTGAAAAAAATGGATTTTTAGATATTTTATCCTCAATAATATCTCTCGAAAGCTCTTGGCTTGGAAATTCGGCAGCTAACTCTAATTCTGCCATAGTCCAGTTTAGGCCACGAGCCCTCTTTTTGCTAAGCTCTGATGCAACCTTCAGCATAGAAAGACTTTCGGCCTCAGAATAAAAGCCATTGCTTAAAAGCCATTTCCTGAGTATTTTTACCTTATTAATCATAACTTATTGAAATAATATTAGCATGAATAATCTCATCCTAAAATATTTACTTTAATCACTTGCTGTATTATCTATATTTGGATGAGGCAGAGCGAAACGAACCCAAGCCCTAAGTTCTTTTTCGCTTTCTCCGGCACAAATGCAAGTCCACACACCATTCATTTTTTTATACGCATACCATATGCCATTTATTTTTTCCCTTTTAATATTTTTTGTAGATATTGCCTTACTCATAGTACGATCATCCATTTGGTAGGTTATAATTAAATGCTATTTTAGTAGTATTTTTTTGCGAACTCGACCCTTTGAATTATTTCTAATTTGTAATATATTTTTATCTTGACTCTTAAGTATATTGCTGCTATTTGTCAATGAGTTTCCGCTGGGAATAACAGAATACTTATAAAGAGGTCTATGGATATAATGTATTGGGTAATTTTCAGATATCTTTATCCAACAATCATAATCTTCGCTTATCCAAAGCTCCTCATCGAACAGTCCTATCGATTCCAGAACGTCTCTTTTTATTGTTGTTGATCCTGACGCAATAAAGTTTTGCCTCATCATTTTTTCCCAAGTTATCTTTATCGGGCGACTATAAAATGGCTTAGACAGCCGCCTTCTATTTAGCAGTACATGATAATTGCCGCATGTCATGCCAATTTCTGGATTTTTATTAAATGAATCTAAAGATAACTCCAATTTATGATTATACCATATATCATCGGCGTCAAGAAGGCTAACGTATGGTGCGTCAGAAGATTTTATCCCAACATTTCTTGATGCGGCTGGACCCAAGTTTTTTTCATTGCGAATATACTTGATGTTACTATACTTTTTAACAATTGATTCGACATCTTCCGAAGAGTTATCATCAACAACAATAATGTTTATATTGTCATGGGTTTGGCTTAATGCGCTTTGAATTGCCTCATCTAAAAATGTACCTGGATTATAGGCGGGAATAATTATGTCAACATATTTATCATTCATCCCGCCGCAACTTCCAATAGCTCTTCATACTGCTCTAATATTACATCAGATGAAAAATGATCCAGACAGTATTGCCTGGCACCATTGCTCAAATTTGAATGCAAATTATCATCTTCCATAATCTCAGTAATTGCCTCTGAATAATCTTCAATTGTTTTATTTGTAATAATTCCAGTAACGTAATTTTCACCATGCAAGTAAATTTTTGGATGTGTTACCGATGGGACTCCAGAAGCCCAAGACTCCATTGTTGTCATGCTCTTGGTTTCTGAAATTGATGTATTTATATATAATCTTGAATCTTTCGCCTTTGAAATATGAGAATTATAATTATATAAATTTGGATATCCTAAAAATTTAAATTTATATTGAGGCATTGCCTTCTGGAGCTCAAATGCAAAGCCAATATCTTTTACTTTATGTTTTGAATTTCCCTTCCACAAAATCTTGTTACTTGATATTTTTTTCGAGCCCCACTTCTTCAAGTCTGGACCAATAATCAGCGTCTTAATACTATCCAAATCAATATTATGTTCTTTTGCTATTTTATATTTTAACCGCTCATTAACGCTTAAAACTAAATTCGGAGTAACTCCCTCTAGTAGTGCATCTTCTTTGCTCTTCTCAACACAGTCTAATACATTCGGGCCAATAATTAATGGTAATCCAACATTATTCGCAACCTTCCCCGCGAGCATATACCTACTATCAATTCCGCTCCAATGGTGTAAAGTATTCGAGCTTGCCAGGCTTGTTTTGAACGCAAGAAAATCATCAATAGACTGCATATTCACACCCCTCAATGAGACTTCTGACTCAAAATGTGTAAATAAATCAACTCTATATTTCTGACGAATAATATTTACAAAATTAAATAATGAAATGCCCGGCCCATTTGTAAATTTTTTTGTAGGCCCGAAGTTAAAGGCTATAATTGTTATTTTCATTTAATTATATTTTTTCATCACTTTGTCGGCAGCCTATTTCCTTCATCCTGTATTTTAATAGACTCTTTTTGATCACCATGATAATTTACTTCAACAAAATACATTCTACCAGGCTTGAAATTAGAAATGTTGTGCGTTGACATATAACTAACCGGACCCTTAGACGCTAGCCTATAACGAAATTGTATCTTCACGCAATCAGGCGGTACAGGTCGAACAATTTTTGTATAACTCGTCATCCCTACGCTTAATCGACGAAATCGAGATTGACCACACTTATACTCAACTGGTCTTACTTTTTTCGATCTAAACCTAATCCAAATCATATCTTGCCAAATTACTGGCGATACCTCATGAGATTCGATCCGAATGCCAGGCAAGCTGCATTGCGATACTTTCACTATATATTTTCGACCAGATAAAAATGTCATATTTCCATAGTTATAACACTGCGTTTCTGAGCATACGACTATGGGGTATGCACTTCCGATAGATGGAGCCAATTCATATTCATCCATTCCATCTTCATTTTTCTTATGTATTTCATTTTTTGTTAAAAATTTTACACTTATTCCTGTGCATAAATTTTGTACCACTACATTTGTGCGAGAGCTGGAAAGATCAACTGGCGTACCAAGCAGCAGGATTATCGCACTAAGAGTTATCATTGATTAAAGCCTCTTCTAATGAAGAAAGAAAACATTATTATAAATAAGACTAAAAATGATCCCGCAGGAGGCGGAGCTGCTCCCACCAATGCATTACACCCGCTTCTATCAATCTTATTTGGACCAGAAACTTTCAAAAAAACTTCATGTTGCGCCGTTACATGCGCCTCTGATGTCCCCACGTCATCAAACACCGTCTCAACATGCAGCAGCAGCACGTAATCCCCCGGGACAAGAGGCGTAAAAGATGGTCTTTCTAAATAAACATATTCGAATATTCTTGACTCCTCCACACTTCCCTTCGGTGAATCAATGGTATTTTCAGACCCACTAGGCCTACTTTTTATTGTCCACGTATATCTGGATGGTTGGTTCTTCCTATTCAAAAATAAACGCAGTAGCACCGTCTCTCCCGTAACCATAGAAACATTTGGAGAATAAACTTTAAACCCACCATCTGGGTCTAGGCAATTTTCATCGTCTCCGAACACAACAAAGCAATAATGGTCATCACAGCCCTCGTCACCACGTCCGTCCCGATCCGCGTCTATTTGGGCAGGATTAAATATCCCCTGGCAATTATCAATATGATTTGCAACCATATCTCCATCAGCATCGACATCACACGCATCGCCAATTCCATCCAAATCAGTATCATATTGAGTTGGATTATAAACTCCAACGCAGTTATCTGATAAAGCACCATGATCTGGAACATCATCTCCATCAGAATCGGGGAAACACGAATCTGATACGCGCCCAGAATCAGGTATCGTCGGACACTGATCAAGAAGGTTGTTCACCCCATCGCCATCAAGGTCTGAATCACATGCGTCTCCAAGTCCATCGCCATCAAGGTCTGCCTGTGAATTATTATTTACGCGGGAACAGTTATCTTCAGAGTTCCGAACATCATCCCCGTCACGATCAGTGTCGCACACATCGCCCCAGCGATCTCCATCGAGATTATATTGGTCTCTGTTAGTAATATCGGCACAATTATCACACAAGTCTCCCACGCCGTCCCCATCGCGGTCAAACTGGTCACTATTGCTCTGTCTAACGCAGTTATCATATGAATCCTCTACTCCATCATCATCGTAATCATCTGCACTTTGATATGTGTCGCCTAAATCTGAGTTATTTATAAGAATAGAGCCACCGCCGGCTTGGCCGCCGCCTGACATTTCAGGAGTTCCACACTCTCCATAGTTGTTATCACATTCGAACGGAGCGTCTTGCCCCATAACTATGGCTGGAAACATCAACAAAACTACAATTAACTTCTTCATCCTCTTCCCGTTCCTCTCACGTGGTCTGGAATACTAAAATCATGTATCCTCCCACTAATCGCTTCAGCCGTATTTTTTCCTACAAAAAGTACAACCATCCAATAAATAATTTCGCTTAAAGGATGACTTACAATATTGTGCACAGTCCAATTTTTCCACAATTTATTCATCATTCTCTCTCTTTTTCTTTTAAAGACTTAATCTCATCTAAAACTTCTTCAATTGGCATATCACATTTATTTGAAATGTCTATTATGCTTTGTAGATAATTTAGTAAGATTGCTTTTGCAACCTCTGGCTTCTCTTCATCTGCGATACCTTTTATCGCCATTAGATCAACTTTCGAAAGATCTAAAAACTTATTTTCCCCATTTTTAGCTTTCAAAAGATTTAAAGCCCTTTGTTCGAGCCAATTTAGGTGATTACCTTCTTTATTTTGTTCCTGCACAAAATCTAGTAACGAAGAAATTTTATTTTTACTCATTCTTTAGCTCATTTCGAAAAAATACTATTCATGTAACGTTGAACGATACTCAAGCAGTATCGGTTTGAAAATGTTTCATGACCATGAGTTTCGAAAAAAGATGGATGCATATTGATAGTCTCTCCCAAGTTCTGGCATGTAACAACGTTTTCGAAATTATCTTCTGACACAATAGCGTGCAGACTATATGACTTAGTATATTCAAAGTCATCATCTGAATATTGCCCAGCTGGATTCATCTTTGGTAAAGCCACAGCAAACTTAGCGCCGAAATTAGTATGAATATCTGCAGTAAAACTATACTCTAACCTTACTAACGAACATGGGTCACCATGTAATGGCCTAGTGTTCTCAACGTTCTCAACAGTACATTCCCAACGAGGAATTACTTCAGTGATTGTGGACTTTTTAATTAGTTTACTGTCTATGATTAAGAATGGTGATCCCATCTGGCTTTCTCCTTCATGAATTTCATCGTACTCTTCTACTTCGTTGCCTTCACGCGAAGAGTAATACCTCTCATTGTTATCGTTTAATTGCATCGACCGATTATCGTCGCTTGAATATTTACTCACTCTTTTCTTCCTTTAACCATTTACCAATTGACACCAGTAGTAACAGCTGCCGCCCAATAGTCATTAACATCAGGAACAAAACTGAGGTGAACCGGGACACTGAATACGCCTGCATTCATTGTATAACCGATCGCTGCTGTTAGGTGAACGTATTTATCTTCTTTCGCTGGATCATGAAAGGACAAGCTTGGCCCAACTGCTAATTGGACTGACTTATCGATTTCGAAACCGATTAAGACACGGACTGATGGTGATACCACACTTTGATCAAGACCTGTGATGCTGACATTCTCAATAAATAGAACGTCTAACCACTTTCCGCCTGGCATACATTGCTGCATTTCAAACCCCATGGTGGTCATATGCGGGGTCTTCAACTTTGATTCCTTGCCATTAACGTCTGGCTGATCTGCCTTATTGGCGTACACATAGCCGAATCTAATCCCGGATCTCTTGGTCCATTTCTTCTTTCCAGATGTTTCCACTGGATGTGCCATTACTGGCGCTACAATTAAAAGCCCTAGGGCACAAATTAAAATCTTCTTAAACATTTACTTTTTCTCTTTCTCTTTTTTCTTAAGCATTGCCAAGATGGCATCCATATCTTTCTCCACATTGCGAAGCTGCGTGGTAAGCAGGGCAACCTCTTGAATCACCCTGGCCCTGTATTCTGATTGGATCTTTGCCACATCGACAGTTACCTTATTTGACTCCGCAGTTTGACTCATTATCATAAATCCAGCCACTCCTAGCGCAGCAACCAAGGCAATTGTTACAACATTAATTATTCTTTCTATTTTATTCATCTTTTATCCCTAAAATCCTGCCGTCAGCCAATTAGCGCTTTCCGACTATGGCGAATATAGTAATGAGTAATATTTATTACCACTTATGGTTGACTTTTCTTATAGCCACAAACATATCAGAGCAGATATTATTTTTATAGTCATAAAAATTAAAATACTTATGATAATTAACCTGCATAAACATATTCTTATCCCAAAGAAATGCGCCTTGCTCTTCTTCCTGTTGTTGCCGCCTATTATTAATACAGGCGGCCTCCTCAATGGCCTCCACCACTGAGTCTACAATTTGCTGCACATCACGATTACCAAACCCCTGTAGCCCCTCAGAATGTATGGCTCCAAAATCTATTAAAGGCTGGTAGCTGTGCCGATTTTGGGGAGTTCCTATTATAAATACCATTCCGTTCGCGTGAGCCATAGCACTGGCGGCAGCATGATTATTCCACTCACTACCCTGAGCCTGCTCATCCCCAATCACTATAGCTATCCTATGAGTGTACTGGCTGAGATCTACATCCCATGCATCTTCAATGCCTTGAATTTGAGCTTGCGGCCGATTAGTGCTCCAAAGAATATTTTCATTCACACCATCTCTATCCCAGTCTATCCTATCGTCAGTAAAGAATCTTCCGATTGCATCTAGAGTATTTTCAGTTGCTCCGCCCTGATTGATAATACCGGCCTGCAAATTTAATCTCAAAGTATTAACCGCGTTTGCCATATCTTCAATCGGAACAACCCGTGGGTCTTCTACGCCAGGCACGCATGTATCTCCGGGATAAAATAAGTATGGATCCGGCATATTATCATTGCCAACTACCGCAAGCATATAACATACATCAACTACCCCGTCGTTAAATAACCTCTGAACAGAGTCTCTTGTGGCATTAAATGCTGCAGTTAACTCATTATTATCCATCGACCCAGAAACGTCCACAATCATCATAACGGCAACACTTCCTTGGAAAAAATCTTCATCAGCTATTCCGTCACAATCATCATCCTCCCCATTACACCTCTCGACCCCTGGGCGAATCTCTTGCTGGCAATCGAAATAACCATGCTGTATCACGCCTTGAGCATCACGGCGCTGCTCGCAAAATGCAGCACCTAATCGACACTCTCCTGCAACATATTGCGGCCCATCCTCTCTTCTCGCATATGTTATAACCTCGTTTGTAATAAGATCAGTAGAGCATAACATAGAAAGGGGACCGCCCCCCTGCCCCTCATCTATAAAGCCGTCACAATCTTCATCTGCGCCATTACAAACTTCTGGCTGAGGAACGTAATCTGGGTGGTCACAGGCGCATACTTCGTCTGCAAAATCTTCATCAATTTGACCGTCGCAGTCGTTATCTACGAAATCACATAACTCGCGTGGAGCATCGCCGCACTCTCCACAGGCATTTAGCAATTCTTCGTCAACTTGCAAGTCACAGTCATTATCCTGCCCGTCACATATTTCGACAGGGTCTTCCCCACACTCTCCGCAAACATTTAATAATCCCTCGTCAATCTGCCCGTCACAATCTTCGTCTGCTCCTAGCCCATCACATATTTCGACGGGGTCTGGTGCACATTCATTGCAAATATTTAAAACTCCCTCATCCGTTCTCCCGTCACAATCATTATCAAGAGAGTCACACTCTTCGTTAGAAGGCATTATTTGCCGCTCACATGTTCCATATTCATAATATACTTCAACTCCCGCATCTGTATCTCTTCTCATCTCCATGCAAATAGATATTCCTGGAGCGCATACTCCTTCCTTTGAAGTTCCAAGAGGTCCCGTGTAACAACTTCTAAATAAAATTGGATGCTGCGGAGGCAGCTGTTCATCGTCCAAATTATTTGGAGCCTCATTTAGCTGGCCATCACAATCATTATCTAATGCATCACAAACCTCCATTCTAGGAAAATTAACAGGGCTGCACTCTGTCCAGCTTGTCAAATTGCATATCTTCACACCCTGTGCGCAGGGGCCTAGTAAATTCTCTATTTGGCACGACTCTCTTAGCCCAAGCCTAAGACAAACCTCTGGGGGCGCTGCATCTACTAACGCATCGACCACTGGAGGGGTTACGTCCCATCGATAGGCAACTTCCATATCAACTCCAGAATCAGAAGTGGAACTATCTTCGATTAAAAGCCGTCCCGCCTCAGATTGTGATGCGTCTCTCTTTAATGGGTTATAAGAAGAAGTTGAGTCTTCACAACCCACATTTAACAAAAAAATAATTATATATAATCTAGTATTTACTGACATCTTTCCTCTCAATCTTGCCTACATTCCATCAGAATATAATCATAATGATGGCTGTGCTCAGAATAGTAATCTGCAACGCGCATATATTTCTCCATATAAAATTTTGCATAATAATTTTCCATATATGCCTGAGACGGAGCCCTTCTCATATTAATCCCAGCGCCGCGCTGACCAGGACGGGGAAGGCACGCCTCGTCGATAATGGACATTAAATCATTATACATGCTGACTGCATTGGACGATAATAGAAAATTAAATCCATTTCCAGCCTGAGCAATATCCTCCCAATTCCCCATAAATGGTGATGAAAACGTATATAACTTAAGATTTATTCCCGCCCTCAGGGCTTCTTCGACATGAAGTTTTGTAATTTGAGGATCCAAATAAGATTGTTCAGCTTCATCTGTAAATACAATAACTATTCTATCAGCATTAGGACGCCAAGTAATATTAAAATTTTCTTTTAATGGAATTGAGCCAGTATTCCGCCGCCACTGTGCAGCTGCAATATCAATATTGGCGTTTCCAGAGATATTTCTTATTGCAAAATAAATTGCATCCAATAACATCTCCTCACCAGTGTTCATGCCATCATTGCCAAGCGCAGCAAATGCTGCTAAAAATTGATCAAATGGAGATATATTTGAAACCAAAACTAACGTTTCATGCCCTATAGCGTTTGGGAATACCTTTGGACCAATTATAAGCCCCCATTGAAGTGGAATCTCAGCTTCAAAGTGTTGGGCAAATCGATTTAAGGCGATTTTAACTGCTTCTATTTCTTGATCCATTGATCCAGACCAATCAACAATAAACAAAATATCAGTATCCCTTATCTCCTCTCCATAATCAACTTCTCCGTCACAATCATTATCAGCGCCATCACAAATTTCCTGACTTGGAGTTATCTCTCCCGCACAGTACCCTGGCTCAAAGGCGTTATTTCTATCATTGCCCCAAGTCCCTCTGTCACAATAAACCTCTCCCGGTACGCAAACCCCCACAAGTAGAGTGTCTGGATCTCCAGTATAGCAAGCCTGCCTCAAGTTTTCGTCAATTAAATCATCACAATCTTCATCAAAATTATTACACTCTTCTTGCGCTAGTGCTATCCCTATTCTTGGGTTGCACGGGGGAGGCTCTGGAAGGTCAACATATGTACATAATGCGGCACAATCAGTAACCCTCATCTCTCTACAGTCTGGATCAACACATTCACATGTTTTAAACCCCTGACCACAAAGAAGCGGAGGTTCCGAACATGGCATTAAATTCCCAACATCTTGGATGGTGCAAAGGCACTCTAGCTGCTCATCGACCCTCCCATCACAATCATTATCCTCTCCATCACACTCTTCCTCAACAGGCTGTTGCGCCGTACAGGATATCCAATTTCCATTTTCGCAAATCTCAACGCCCCTTTCGCAAGCGGTCTCACACTCTCTGGCTAGCTCTTCATCCGTGCTCCCATCACAATCATCATCTTGGCCGTTACATATATCGGCAGGCAAGTGTCCGCAGTCATCACATACATTTCTCTGCCCCTCATCTATGAGTCCATCACAATCATCATCTAAGAAATTACAACGCTCTTCCCCAGGGCTGTCTGCATTGCAGTCCACAACCTCTCCATCAACGCAAAAGCCCCAGCCTTCTCCGCACTCTGTCATGCAATTAAATCGACCCTCGTCAACTATGTTGTCACAATCATTATCAGCCCCGTCGCAAGCCTCTGGGTCACACGGCCTGCATGGCAGATGTCTTAAGCTACCTTTATCACATATAATTTGCTGCCTTCCAAACGTACCATCCTCTAGCTGACACTCAAACCATCTAATAAACTCTCCGCTAGTCCCGGGCGGGCACTCCCACTGGGTAATGCACTCACTGCGTGATATAATCTCAGGAGGAGGGCAGCCGGGATCAACCCCAAATATGCATGGAACTTTATTTTCATCACATATCTCTACAACAACCTGCATTACGTCTATAGTTTGCTGTGGATTGGGCGGGCAATACCATCTCTGGCTATCGCAGCATTCCGGAAAGCATTGGCAATATGCCCCAACCTCAACCATGGAGGTTTGTGCGCAACGCTCTTCACGAGTTAACTCTGGCTCGGGAGGAATCGGAGGCTCCCAGTCTAGAGTTGGTATGTTTGCATCCTGCTCTGCATCTAGTGTAGAAACGCGCAAAGATGGAGAAGAATCCTTGCCGCCTGATCCGCTCTGGCTAACAGTGCTGTCTTCGCAAGATATCATCATTATTGTTAATGATATAGCCATTAAATGGCTTAATATAGCCCTACCTTGGAATCCCCAGGACCTTTGCCTGGATAGCGTGTGAGCAGCACGACAAAAATCCGACGAAGACTCGCCCTGTGGCTTAAAAAATTTCATTAACTTTTCCTTAACTAAACTGTTTTTTGAAAATCATTAATAATATCCAAATCATGTTCATACATTTCTTTTAAAAGCATCTTCCAATTATACTTTGGCTGCCACCCAAGATATTTGCGCGCCAAAGTTGCGTTCCCCTTTAAAAATGGAACATCAGAGGGCCTCATAAATCTTTCATCAAGCTCATAAATATCTTCAAACCTCAAAGCTGCCAAGTAACAAACATATTTAAACATATTTTCAATAGTTGCTCCAGAGCCTGTGGCTATAACATAGTCGTTTGGAACGTCCTGCTGCAACATAAGCCACATTGCCCTTACATAATCTTTGCTGTGACCCTCATCTCTGTACGCAGATAAATCTCCCATCTTTAATGAATTTTTTAATCCAGACTTAATTGACGCGATTCCATGAGTAATTTTTCTAGTCGCAAAATCAAACCCGCGCCTTTTAGAGGAGTGATTATGTAACATGCCAGCACAAGCGAATATCCCGTAAGAATCTCTATAATTATTAACAGCCATATGCGCAGCTGCCTTGGCCACAGCATATGGAGAGCGAGGATTTAGTGGCGAACTTTCATCATATCCAGCTGGAGGGCAGTCAAGCCCTCCGAATAATTCGCTTGTACTCGCTTGATAATAGCGAGTTGACTTTGACATCTCACTAATATACGAAAGATGCATTATAACTGGCTCTGCATTTGTTTGAAAAACTTCAATCGGATTTTTAAAACTATAGCCAACATTACTTGCTGCGCCTAAATTATAAACCTCATGAGGCCTAACATTGTAGATTAAGCGACTCATTAAAACGGGGTCTGAAAGATCCCCCTCAATATAATGAAAATTATCGTTATCTAGTATGTGGCTTATATTCTGGAGCCCTTGGTTTACGCTTTTTCTTCTAGAGACTCCATAAACTTCATAATTTTTGCTTAACAGCAGATCCGCCAAATAGCTTCCATCCTGGCCAGCCACCCCAGTTATCACAGTTCTTAGCATTACTTTGGTGCCTCCAATGAACATTCGATATTATTTTACTTATATGCAAAAAAATATTCAACACCCTATACCAATTCTGCCGGCTCCCTTTTTATCTCATAATATCTTTCTACTATTTTTTTAAGCTCTCTGTCAAAGTCCATCGGCCAAGTTGGATCATCATCATTCGAATAAACTGTTTCAATTATATCCCTCAAAGTTTTTATTCTCCCTCTAAGGGCATCTTCTCTAGAGTCGCTTGGCCCATATATGTCTAAATCATCGCTTAGGCAATCTAGATCAAATATTACTTTCTTGGAATACTTCATACAAACTATATCCCCAATATTACCTATCACTCAACACTAACGCTTTTTGCCAAATTTCTTGGCATATCAATTGCGCAATTTCGCTCTTTCGCTAAATAATAAGAAAAAAGCTGACATGGAATCAAAAGCGTAACTGACCTTAATGACTCAAACTTACAGCTTGGCACCTCAATTATATCGTCCAATATTCTTCTTAGCTCGTCTGAGCATGCATCTTCAATTATCCCAACCACTATTCCTCCCCGAGCCTTTACCTCCCTAATATTGCTTATCATCTTCTCCTCAATTGCCCCCGATTGCACAATTGCAATGGTTGGCATATTTTGACAAACTAGGGCGAGTGGGCCATGCTTTAATTCTGCCGCAGAATATCCCTCTGCATGAATATAACTTATTTCCTTTACTTTTAAGGCAGCTTCTTTCGCTACCATTTCATTTATTCCTCTCCCAATAAATAACATATTTTCATAATTTGAATATTTTTTGGCCAAATCCTCTATATGCTTTGCATTCGAAGTAATTCTATCTATTCTATTTGGAATTAATTTGAGCTCTTTTATAAACTCTTCATATGTTAGCGCAGAAAAATCTCTTTTTGAGCCAATCATTGCGGCCATAGATACCATAGTAATGATCTGATTTATAACTGCCTTTGTTGATGCAACACTAATTTCTTTTCCTGCTCTTATGTATATTCCTGAATCAACCATTTTTGAAATCGTTGAATTTGGCACGTTTACTACCCCGATTGTATGAGCTCCATGTTTCTTAAATGTTTTTATGCACCCAATTGTATCTGCAGTTTCGCCAGATTGCGACACTGATACTAAAACAGTGCCACTATCAATCACGGCATTATAATACTTTAATTCGCCCGCAGGCATTACTCTAACTCTTTTCCTGGCAATTGTCTCCATTGCAAACGCCCCAATTTGAGCAGCTAAAAATGCAGAACCGCACCCCGTATATATTATCTCAGTTGCATGTAATATCTTGCCTATGGACCCGCTTATTCCTGCTAATTTTATATCATCTTTTCCAACCCTACCAGTTAGTGCGTTTCTAACGTAATCTGATTGTTCAAATATTTCTTTTTGCAGAAAATGGTCAAAATTACCTAGCGAATACGATGCTCCTTCCAAGTCAACTTTTTCAAATATTGCCTCTACAGATTCCCCGTCTAGAGATGTCACATTTATAGCTCCGCCAAGCTCTATTGACGCGACTCTATTATCAGACATTGTAATTACATTATTAGCCTCCGATGGAAGTGACCCAAAATCTGATGAAATATATATATTTTCCTTTGCATCCTTTCCTATGCAAACTGGGCTGCCAAGTCTTGCTGCGAAAATCTTATTAGGATAATCCAAATGAACGAATACAATAGCATAAGCACCCCTTATTACCTTTAATGCAGCAACTATGGCCTCATCTAAAGACAATACTTTTGAATAAAATTGAATCAAATTTGGTATTAGTTCGCTATCTGTTTCTGAATAAAAACTAAATCCTTCAGACTGTAGGTGAATCTTTAAGTCCGCATAATTTTCAATTATACCATTATGTACGAGCGCTATTTTGCCATCATTCGAAACATGTGGATGAGAGTTTAGTATAGTTGGAGCACCATGAGTGGCCCATCTATTATGGCCAATCGAAAGTCTTGATTTTGGCCCAGACCCACTAAGCCTATCCGGGCGACCAACGCACTTTCTTTCAATAAATTTAGATTTTTTTACAGAAATTATTCCTGCCGAATCATAGCCCCTGTAAGATAGCCTCTCAAGTCCTTCTTTGACTATTTTATATGAGTCTTCTTTCCCAAGATAGCCGAATATACCGCACATATAGCTCTCCCAGCGTGTAATATACTCTCTTTAATTAGTATTGTTAATTTTTAACTTATTCATTAATTTTGCCAATATACTTGAAGCTGTATTCACAAATAAAAAAGGAAATATAGAATGTATAATCAATATACAACAACACAAAGATAATCTTACAGAAATTGATAGGGCAAAAAACATATGCTCAAAATATCCCTGCCCCTTAGAACGAGGATGCTCTGTAAATAATTTTATCATTTTATAATACTATAGAAAGACTTTATGCTAGAAGCTTCTTTCTTGATCTTGTTCATAACCTGAATTACGCCAGGATGAATCTCTGAAGTATTATTATCTTTTATACTTTGCAATTTATAATCTGTATGCTCCGAATTTAATGCTGGATCAAAATCATCAAGAGCATCCGAAGAGACCCTATATATGTATGTTGTATATGTAAATCCATCATTTTCAAAAATATTTTCATCAACTATTTGCCCGCTAGGAACCGACCCCATCTCCTCTCTAGCCTCAGTAAACGCTGACTCCTCCGAATCTCTCTTTTCTCCAGTCAAAGTATTTACTGGGATTGCACCGCCAGGGATGCCCCACAGGCCAGGATCTTGAGTCCAGCTAGCTCGCTCAAGAAGAAGAACTCTAGAACCGTCAGTTATAAAAAGACCAGATGCAGAAGTTCCCCAATTTCCATCAACCATTCCTTCATCTTCATATTCTGGCTCTTCAAAACTACCTATACCATAGTCCTCTTTTGTCTCCGCATACGCCTTAGCTTGCTCTGGGCTAACCTCCTCATATTCAATCGACTCCAAGCTATAAATATCATCATTTGTATAGTTATCTTCTGCATTTGGAACTATATGATATGATTCTATATAGCTCGCTGGTATCCTACTCCTATAGCCGTAAACCCCAAACTCCTTAGAAAGCCTCATCGCAGTCCCAGGAACCTTTGTTGTGTCATATTTATTTTCTCTTACCGAATGTCGTACATAGCCGTACAAATCAGTAAATTCAGATTGATTATCTACATCATAGTCCTGAATAAGTTGGCTTTTATCTGGGACTCGTACCTCAACAATCATTGGGTCTCCGCCTGCTTTGATTGCTGAATTTATAGCATGAAACTGTGCTTTGTCAAAAAGTGATGTTAAAAATATAAAATCATCATGCTTTATATTGTGGAAATTTGTATCTGAAACTCCTGATATCAAGCCCTTCTGCAGTATGTTGCTTAAATATTTTGTAGTGGTTCCATGATAAAGAATATCCTGAATATCTCCAGTAGAATGTGTGCTATCAATTTCAAATGACTCATCTGATGTGCCTGATGTATATTCGACCGTATCAATGTCTAATCGACTTAAAATCTTTCTTATTAGTGGCGAGGATTTTGGATCAATTTGAAATCCAGAATAATTCATCAAATATAATGTTTTATAACCATCATTAGATATTCTTCCGGTCAATATATCTGGTCTGCTGCCCTGGCTTATCGCATCAACTAATTCGTCCGGAGTATCCCACTCCAAGTCAGCTTCTAACTCATTATTTATTTCTTCAATCTTATCTTCATCCAATGGGATATCTGACTCACTATCTTTAAATAGCCAAACATTTCCCCTGTAAGCAACGATTATCTCGCCATCCCCATGCACTAATAGAGCAAACTTTAAAAGCTTTGCAATTTTATCGAACCTGCCTACCCCAAGCTTGTCCTCCCAACCATCTGGCTGCTCGTTACCATCTCTTATGGAATAATCTATCACACCTCCGTCCGAAGTAACCGCCATCCAGGTCTTTCCGACCGTGTTCTCGTGCTCTGCAATATATGCTTTGTAATTTTCAGCGCCATAATGAAACGTTAATATATAATCTGGATAACCAGAATCTTCGACAATAACCAAAATTCTATTCTTCCCGGAAAAGCCAACCGGAACCATTGATCGAAGATTGTGCCTAAACCTATCCTCCATCGCATCATTAAGCTCTGGCGCAGCAGCAGATAATTCATCCGTTACATTCCGAAGCCTCTCCCACGAGCCCTTGAATGGATGGTTATTTATCTTATTAATTGTATTCTTATACTTTTTAATCATTATCTCTTTATTTTCTACAGCCCACTCGTCGCCATCTTCCGCTCTTTTTATGGTTATCTCAATATTATTACTCAATCTTCTCAGGTTGTCCCCACTGTATCTCTCAACTTCAACCTCCATTAGATGATCAGCAAAGGCAACTATTAGATTCTTAAATATCTCATCGAATCTCTTTTTTTGTATTTTATACCTTTTCTCAAATCTCGGATGACGCTCGATGTAGTGCTTGGCAATTTTATCTATCATCTTTGAGTGATCAAATGCGACTATTGCATCGGCAACCTCAAAATATTTTTCTGGGTTATATTCTCCGGAGAATCCCCACCCAGACCTTGCTTCGTACAGCTTCCCGTCATCAAATCTTCTCCATAAGCCGTCTGCAGATGTTCCCACAACAAACTCCAGAGGAACCAACCCCTCGTCTTCATCAACTCTGGCGTCTGGGCTACGCGTTTCGTAAGTTACTCCGATCATTAGCTTGCTTTCTGACCTATCCGTGGCTTGGCTTGAAGCTGCAGATGCGTCCGAAAAGTTATTTGCCAAATAAACTCCGCCGTAAGTTTTAATCGACCTACCCGCACCGCCACGTCCAATCTCGTCATCGTATACAGGATCTTTGCCAGGCAGCAGCCCTTCTTTTAAAATTCCTCTTAAATTTTTCGAGCTTGTGCCATGCCAAAAAATCTTTCTTTCGGCAATCTTTTTCAATTCTAATAATCTATTATTTCTAGAGGCGTATCTTTTTGAATATACGTCAGAAGCAGTCTCTCCTACTCCAACACTATTAAATAATTCCAATAGCATATCACTGCGTTCAGGGTTACTCCTTTTTAAGTCTCTGTAGAATCTAATCATTTCTTCAACTTTTTCAGGAGATGAGTCTAAAGATTTGGCCATCATATTCTTAAAATCATCATCGGAATGACTTGTGCTAGATAAATCATAATCTAAATTCACAAATTTACGCTTGGATCCATATGGCTGATCTGACCTTGGAATGACCTCAAGATCTAGAGAGAGAAAATCATCTCTAGAATACCAAACTGGATCCTCTCCATATTTTTTATATCTAACTCTTTTTATTTGCTTGGGAGATACAAGGCCCCTAAGTAATGCTTGGGGTTCATTTTTTTGAGTCCATGTTCTAGATAGCGTTGGGCGAAAGCTGTCAGGGAATTCTTCTTTCGCCCAATCAACCCTAGCACTTATTTCCCTTTCGTGCCAATCAATATTCCCAGCGTGTGGATCGCTAGCTCTGCCTATATTACCCGAGTAATCAACTCCATGAAGAAACTTTGCTCTAACATCAATTTCTAAAATTATTTCCCCATAGTGCGCAAATTTTTCTGCATCCCCTTCAGTTGGAGCAACAAAAATTCCAGCATGCTTGGGACCGCCGTAAAGTCTTGGCTTAATATTATTTGCGTCAAATCCATTAATCATCTCGTAGCAATCCGCTAAAGATGTGCCATGAAATACCGTAATAATATCATTAGAACGAACATTATCAGCATCCATCTCTTCGGAGATTTTTAAAAGATTTGCAATTTTATAAGCCCTGCCGTCTTCAATTATTTCTTGATTTGGGAATAACCCCCAATCAAACTTTTTCTCCCCCTCGTACACGGGGCTATAAAGATTGTTATAATTTCCGGAAGATACCATTGCATCAAAAGTTCTATCACCATCCAAATATGCCTGAAATATTCTATGGTTTCCATCCTCAACAATGAGTTGATTATGCTCCGTATCCCAGTAAAGCTCTGGGAGCCCTTCTGTCATAGAGGGTCTATTTGCTCGCAAGTCTCTCAATATTGAGTCGCCCTGCTTTTTGGACATGGTTATTTCTTCAAATGGAATATTTCTAACTAGCATCTGATCGCTCGGCCCTGACGATAGCTCATCCGGCAGAGAAAAGTCCAGCTCTGGGAAGGGCAATTCCAGCTGGCGTCTTTTGGCTGTTTTCCTTTGGAATGTATCCTCCGGACATAACAAATGCGTGCGGAACGTCTACAGCGTAATAATTATCTACTGGAGTATAATCTTTCCACAATTCCTTAGGGCCGCGCTCAGAAAACTCCCTGACTTCCTCTAAAGATATTTCTCTTTCATTATATGGCCCAGTTCCACTATATGGCTCAAGCTCCAACCCCCAAACGCTTGAGCCATCAATCTCGCTCAAAAGTTTGCTTAAATTTATTTTATAAAGATCATATTCTGATTTTTTTAGAGAATGATTATCATCTAGCTTATCCCAATCAGGCTC
>LWDU01041659.1_pt1 | contig 79301 bp, 77 predicted proteins | sample 727161 | NCBI WGS metagenome assembly LWDU01 (sample SAMN04566230, study PRJNA314399) | hydrothermal vent metagenome | isolation source: deep sea hydrothermal plume seawater | place: Mexico: Gulf of California, Guaymas Basin | collected 2004-07-11
GTCGTCCAGTGGGCGCTCGATAATCTCAAGTTACCCCCTATTGAACAACTCAACTCCGAGCTTGAAAAACTAAAGCCAGCACAACACGGAATCAACGTGCTTCCCTTTATTGCAGGCGAACGTGCAACCGGCTGGTCAACATCGGCGACCGGAGTGCTGGAAGGCATTCGAATCTCGACAACACCAATCGAAATACTCCAGGCAATGCTCGAATCGGTCGCTTATCGATTCGCACTCGTCGCCGATCTACTTTTGCCGGGTGTGAAGTCGGGATATCAAATGATCGCCAGCGGCGGAGCTATTACAAACTCGCCGTGGTGGCTTCAGGTCATGGCCGACGTACTGGGTGTTCCGGTTGGCGTATCGGCCGAACAGCAGGACACAAGTCGCGGCACGGCAATTCTGGCACTGAATGCGCTGGGGGTATGGAGAGGCCTTAACGACCACCCGGCACACATTGCTGAAACATACACACCAAATACCGGAAATTCAGCAATTTACGCCGATGCACGATCGAACCAGACGGAACTCTACTCCCGTTTGCTCGATTAGTTCACATTCTTAACATCACAACTTGACTGCACGCAAGGAACTTGAACGGTTACGAATTACGTCAAATGATGGCTGATAGCTACTACTTGCCGTTTCATATCTAGCCCGATTCGCCAAAATACCTCATGATGCGCATAGAAATGCAATGAGTGCATGTTAAGCACATAGCCCTCTCAAGGGCAGGTAGTGATGGCTGCAAAGCACGGTTTGATAGCTGTGCACGGAATGGGTGATGCTAAAAAGGGTTCGACGCTTCGAAGTGTTACTACGAAATTGCTACAGGCAATACGTCTTCGGAAACTGGCCGAGGCTAGTGTTAGCGTCTCGGGCGATGCCGAGGCCGAAGACGATGCTCACGTGGACATTAGTTACACGCTGAACGGGACTAGTACTACTTACAGAGTTTCTGAATACTGGTGGGCACAGGCATTTAACCCCGCGAGTACACCGACACTGGTGAGATGGGTTATCTGGCGAGCCAGCCGTCATCAATTCAGAATATTCAGGGTTGTGTGGCATCGTGTTTGGTACGGATCAAGAAAAATCATCAGAAAAGATTTCCCCGATGATTTCCATGATGACAGTGAACTCAAAATTCAGGGCGCCACCCTAACCAAGCTGCCAGCCTTTCCACACTTGAACGGGTAGTTTCGTTCATATTTGCGAATGTGCTCCTGTTGTTGATATTTCCCGCAGCGATCATCGGTCCGATTGTTTTGAAGGCATTTGAGTATGTGTCATTTACTCCAGCAATTCAGAAGATTGTTAATCTTGTAAAAGGCTTGCTACAGAAAATTGTCGTGGGTTCACTTGGCGATATTTATGTGGTTGTAGAAGATGATGTTCAGTCGGCGAAACTTCGCGACGAATTCATTGAGCAGTTGAGATCTCTGGCAAATAAGCAAGATGCCGAAAAAGTGGAAAAAATTGTGATTCTGGCCCATTCCACGGGTAATTTGATCGTCTACGACGCACTTGCCACGCTATATCAACGGGCGAAAGGTCCCAACGGTGAAGCTTCCAGAAAACTCCTCGATCGAGTAGATGCATTTGTGAGCATTGGGTCGATCATGACCCTGGCATGGAAGACGGGTGTTGTTGATTCGAACAATGATCGCTACCGCCGTCCTCTACCCGCCAAACTACGCTGGTTAGATTTGTGGACAAGATTCGATATAGCAACAGCCGGTGTTCTGGCAGCCCCGCGTATTCCAGATGGCATGGTTGGACCGATTAACCGCAGAGTGACGAATTTTGGCAGTATTGGTCTGGATCACACCGGATACTGGGAAAACATTGAAGAGGTTTATCTGCTGCTGCTCGACGAACTCGGTGGGCGGAATACTTCCAATTATTTCTGGAGAGGATCAAATGCCGGAGTCACTGAAAAGTTTTCACCCGAGGAATTGGCTGACATCAAATCACGTAGAGTAATCGTGCCGGTGGCCATGTGGTGGAACTCAATAACATGGTTTTCGATCCCTGTTTCTTTTACCGCGTTTTGGATCGGTCTGGGTCTCACGCGCTGGTTCGCTAATCTTCTCGATCTCGGCAAACGTGCAAATGACAACGGAATAACCTGGGTCAATCACATGGTTGACCCTAATTCGATGTTTGAAGCCTGGGAGCGACCCAGTTTTGCATTGGGGCTTGCTTTAATTCTATTTGAGATCTTGATGGTGATCTGGTTGGTGCTGGTCAGATATGGCTGGTGGCGTTGGAAGATCGGAAACAGGCGCAGGTCGCTGGCTGATAAGTTCAAAAAGAAGCATGAATTGCCTCAGCAATCAGAAATCCCCGGCACGGTAACACCGACTAATCCAACGACTGGCTGATCCCCGGTATTTACGTTTACGCTACTCGGCTGAACGCCCGATTTCTTCCGAGTGGCGTTCGACGCGTTCCGAAATGATCACGCCCATCTGATGTCGAACATCCAGAATTAGTTGATCGTCTGGTGCGATATCTTCATGCGCCATTTCGGCGTCGTGCACCCAGCCCCAGAGGTCGTCGAGAGTTTCACGCAGCTCCTTGGCCGTCATCATCTGAGTGTTGATCAAGGGGTAGTGAGGTGGGGCCGGGTACTTGTCTTTCGCCATATAGGTTCTCTCTATTCGGAAGCCTTCTTCACAGCGTGGCCACCAAATCCGTTCCGCATTGCTGCCAGCATTTTACCGCCTAGCGGATTATCTTGCCTCGACCGGAATCGCATTTGCAGCGCAGCCGTAATGACCGGGGCGGGAACGGCCAGCTCGACCGATGCATCGACTGTCCAACGACCTTCACCAGAGTCATCAACATACGAGCTGAGTTCTTCGAGCCCCGGGTCTTTTTCTAGTTCATCGACCGTTAGATCGAGTAGCCATGAACGAATCACGCTGCCGCGGGTCCAGTTCTCGGCAATTGCCCCCAGATCCAGATTGAAATCTTCTTTGGCTGCCAGAAGTTCGAAGCCTTCGGCGTACGCCTGCATAAGTCCGTACTCGATGCCATTGTGGATCATTTTTGTGTAGTGACCAGAGCCACTTGGACCGACATACAGATTGCCATTCGAATCGTCCGGAGCAAGCGTCTTGAAAATCGGTCGGTTGCGGTCGTAGGCTTCGCGGCTCCCGCCCACAGTCAGGCAGTAGCCATTGGCGAGTCCCCACACACCACCGCTGGTACCCGAATCCAAGAAATCGATATTGCTTACCGCCGCATGCTCGGCGCGGCGCTGCGACTCTTTGTAGTTCGAGTTGCCGCCGTCGATGAGCGTGTCGCCGGCATCGAGCAACTCGACCAGATCGTTCACTGATTGCTCGGTGATATCGCCCGAAGGCACCATCACCCAAACGGTGCGAGGCGTTTCAAGTTGGGCGACAACGTCAGCAAGTGAACCGGCAGCCGAAGCTCCCTTGTCGGCTAATGAAGCCACCGCCGAAGAGTCAGGGTCAAACACGACCACTTCGTGTCCATCGTTCAGCAGTCGTTCCGTCATGTTGCCGCCCATGCGGCCCAGGCCAACCATTCCGAGTTTCATATTGGCAAATGCTCCACAACACTGCGATCGACCCGCTTGAAGTGTGTGTGGCCGATCAGTTCTGATCTATAAATTCGATTCTGCGCTTAACAGTTTCACTGAGTTTAGCTGGATCGTGCACCACCCACTGCGGATCGAGCGACGAAGTTGTCTCAACTGCCACCCGTGAAAACGGGGTGCTAACGCATATCCACGCTGCTCCCGAAGCTATCGCAGCCTGTGTGCCGATGGGCGAATCTTCGATGATGATGACCCGTTCTGGCTCCACACCGAGTCGTGCCATGGCAAGCAGATATATCTCTGGATCGGGCTTTGGATTTTTGACGAATTCACGACCCACAATATCGTCAAGCAAAACACGTAACCCAAGAACATCGAGCACTCGCTTGGATTCGTCGCTGAAAGACGAAGTGGCGACCGAAACTGTTCTGCCTATCGCTTTTTGTCCTCGCAACAGATCGATGTTGTGCTGGTAGACGTTAGCCATCAGGCGCTCGGGCAGTCCGTCGTTTTCCCGATACTCGTCCATCCGAATCTGGTGTAGATGCTTCCACAGTTCGCCATCAACGGGCTCGAGTGCTTCGGCGATACCGAACTCGTCGATCATCTGGCGGCAGACCATCTCATCAGTGGAGCCGACGATGCGTTCGTAGAGTTCGATGGCACGGTGATCTGGGGAGTTCGCTCCAGTAAGCCCACCAACGACATTCGCGTAAGAGCGAGCCTTCAGTCGTTCAGTTTCAACAAGCGTCCCGTCGAGGTCGAAAATGAACGCGCTAATCCGGCTGTTGGCTGCGGTCTTATCCGGCATTGTCGAGTGCTATCGAACCTCGGAGGCAGTACGAGACTTCTCGAAAATCTCGCTGATTTCCTCGAAATGAGATGCAATGGTCGAAACCGCTTCATCCCGCTCAACAATGCCTTCGTTGAGTTGAACCAGATGACGGTAGTAAGCTCCGGGACCGACGAGCACACCATCGATTACGTGGGTGAGGGCTGAGAGGCGAACGACTCGGGATTCCTCTGTCTTTAGGCCTGCACCAACCTGACCGGCAGCAAGTTCCCCGGAAATGACCAACAGCACTTTGGTGTAACTGTCGTCGAGGCGTGCCTGCGCGACTACGGCCGCGGTGGACACATCATCTTCAGCCGGTTCAAATGCCCAGATCGCCGGGGCGACTCCAGCATCCTGAAGCTGTTGAATAGCCGTGAGAAGCAACATCGCCCGAGCATCCGACGTGCTTTCGTACATTTCGGTCTGAGTTGTGGTCGGGATACAGTCCAGCTCGATCAGCAGCGGAATGCGTTCGACTCTGGCCTTGTCGGAAACAATTTTCAAACGATCCAGAAGCTCCTCGCGGCCTTCTTCGGAACCATCCGGGTTGTACGTCATTTGAACACCGGTGTAATCGACGTTCAGTTTGCCGAGAGAGTGAGCACCGCTGCCGGGCGAAGAAGCGGTAGTCATCGACATTGCCTTGGCACGTAGCAATACAGACTCGCCAAGATCGCTGTCGGCCCAGAGCGCTATATTCGACTTTGCAAGACCGTTTTCGATAGCGGTTGTCATGCCGTCGAATACAACACGTTTGAGATTCGCCGCTTGCTCACGATCAGCCGCGGTTGGCACCCCGGTAATAGCGAGTACGTCAGCGCAAATGTCGACCCGATCATCGAGTGCGATAAAGAAGATTGGATTTGTGTAGTTTGCCGGGCTAGTCATATGAAGGTCTCCAGCTGGTGGCCGTTCTATCCGATTAGTTCCTGCGTGGCGGCTGCGAGTTCTCCGACCAGGTCGTCTCCGAGTTCGATTGGGAACACCGTTTGTCCGGCTTCTGCCATAACCATAAAATCACCGCCGGCCTGGGCTGCGGTCAGTTGACCAAATGAATAGCCTTTACCCGGCACCGGAAGATCATCGTGTTTCCCTGATACGAATCCCAGAACCAAAGCGTTCTGTGCCCCCCCTTTGTAGAGCTGCCCCGTCGAGTGAAGATACCGAGGTCCGTATCCGAAAGTAGTTGCCATTCCTGTCTTTACAGAGATCGCTCTTCGCAACTTTGAAAAGGCTTCTGTTAATTCAGATGATTCTGGGAGAAAAGCGATTACCGCCACGTAACGAGAAGGTTGAGATTCAGTAATGGTCTCCAACGATTCCGTTAGATCGTGAGTCTGCAGATCTGAAGTTACGTTCGTTAACAGCTCTCTGGATTTCACCTTGGCAGCTTCGACATCCGGCTGGTCGAACGGGTAGATGCCCATAAGGCTCGAAGCGGCTGCAGTGGCGAATTGCCATCTGAAGAACTCACCAGCTATTTCGTGTTTGTCACGACCTTCCGGCTGGATCAGCATCGTGGGGAAGCCAGCTTCTTGAATCTTCGTAACGAAATCATTCAATTCGACATCATCGTTTCGGTGGTAGTGCACCACGAATTGACGATCAGATCCATAGTCTTCGATATCCAACCAGGGCTCTCCAGTAATCGGAATAAGACCCCTTCCGTCCTTACCCGTCGATTCAGCAAGCAACTGGTCGACCCACATGCCCAAAGCCGAATACTCAGAACCAGTAACCAGCGTCACCTTGTCTCTCTCACCAAGCGCGTTAGCAGCAAGAAACGCTCCAAGAAGTAATCCCGGATTCGCGGGAGCATCAGATTGGCAGCTTTGCGCCATACGAGCGGCAGAATCTGCGAAAGTCCGGATATTTATCCCGGTCGCAGCAGCGGGCATCATGCCGAACGCACTCAGCGCCGAAAACCTTCCGCCAACATCCTCAGGCGTCGATACCCACGTTCCGAATTCGCCAGTCCGCGCCCGTTCGGAAAGCAGCGTACCTGGATCGGTAAGGGCTATGAAATTTCGAGGATTGGCCGACTGTCCGGCCCCGCTCGACATCGCCGCCCGAAAGTGTGCCTCAAGACTCAGCGGCTCTATAGTCGTCCCCGACTTGCTCGACACGAAAAACAGTGTCGTATCGAGATCGAGACTGTTGGTAATGTCCCGAACCATAGTTGGGTTTACCGTGTCCATTGCGTGGAGGCGGATTTCGGAAGGATTATCCGGATCCCCCGCAAAAAGCCCGTTAATCGTTAGCGGAGTCATGCTGCTGCCACCCATACCCAGCACCACCACATCGGTGAAGCCGTCGGCAAGTAGCTGGCTGTAGAGTCCCCCAAACTGCTCACCAAGCCTCGACAATCGCATCGGCAGGTCAAGCCAGCCGAGCGTGCGTTCAGCCGGATCGCCACCGGGCGATGGATCGGGCCAGAGCGTCGAGTCTCGCCGCCACAGACGTGACGCAAACGAATCGTCCACAAGTCGCTGCAACAAATCAGTCACCGTGTCGGGTTGATTGGCCAATGTTGCGCTTCTCCAGGGTTCCGATTGCTTGCTGGATTTCGTTACTTAATTACGTGCTCAGGACTTTCAACTTCGAGTCGATCCGTTCAAGCAGTGATTCGTACGAATCGGCAAATGTGTTAACACCCGCCTCAAGAAGATCGTCCGTAATCGCATCGAGAGAAACACCGGCTTCGGCAAGTGCGGTTAGCTGCGAACGAGCTTCATCCAGACCCCCAAGCAACTCTGTGCCCGGCGTTCCGTGATCGCTGTAAGCGCTCAGCGTTGCCTCAGGCACGGTGTTCACGGTGTCCGGACCCATCAGCCCATCGACATACAACGTGTCCGGGTAGTCGGGGTTCTTCACCCCGGTCGATGCCCACAGCGGCCGTTGCACCTGCGCTCCGGTCGTGTGAAGCGGGAAGAACGATCCGCCACCACCGAGCTTGCGGTCAAACAGTTTGTTGAACTTGGCGTAAGCGACCTTTGCATTCGCTGTGCCGATCTTGCCTCGAAGCTCGTGGCATTCAGGCAGGGCATTGTCGACAGACGTGTCGACCCTGCTAACAAAGAACGATGCGACCGACGCCACAGCCGCCGGGATGCCTCGGGCGTTTTGCGCAAACTCGGATAAGCCTTCTATATATGCGTTGGCCGCTGCTTCATATGCACTGAGCGCGAAGAGCAGCGTGACGTTCACGTTGATGCCTTTCGAGATGAGCGTCTTGATTGCGGGCACCCCTGCTGGAGTACCGGGAACCTTGATCATCACGTTTGGTCGATCAATCGCAGCCCACAGTCGCCGAGCCTCGGTAATCGTGCCCTCGGTATCGTTCGCAAGAGTTGGCGAAACCTCGATCGACACGTAGCCGTCTCGCATGCTGGCGTTGTCGTACACCGGGCGAAGCACATCGGCGGCGTCTCGAATGTCATCAACAGCCAGGCGCTCGAATATCGCTTCGCGGTCGGCACCGTCCTTGGCGTACTCGAGCAGTGACTCGTCATAGATATCACTCTCGGCAACAGCCTTGTCGAAGATCGACGGGTTCGACGTTACGCCGGTCACACCAAGATCAATAAACTTCTGAAGTTCGCCTGATCGCAGCATGTCCCGACTAATCGAGTCGAGCCAGATCGACTGGCCGTTTTCTAAAGCTTTCTGAATGTTGTTCATGTAGTTCCTGCTGAGGACAGCTAATAAAAATCGAAGCTAGCTTCGCGAAATTTGGTCTTTTTCGATTGCGGTGACTTTTTCCAGTCGGCGTAGGAAGCGGGGTTCATTCGCTTCCAGAGTCGCAGCCATGAACGACACCACGAGTGCTTCCGCGAGCGCCGCGCCAACCACGCGGGCGCCCAAACATAAAACGTTCATATCGTCGTGCTGAACTCCCTGTCCTGCCGAATATGTATCGTGGCAAAGACCGGCTCGAACGCCGGAGTACTTGTTTGCTGCGATCGTTGCACCAACACCACTTCCGCAGATAACTATGCCGCGCTCGGTTTCGCCCGACTGCACTGCCTCGGCTACCGGAGCTGCGAAGTCAGGGAAGTCGTCTTCAGCGTCAAACGTGTGCGCACCCTTATCGACAACCTCGTGTCCAAGACTCACGAGCACTTTCATTAAGTCGGTTTTTAGGTCGTAGCCGCCGTGGTCGGCGCCGATTGCCACTTTCATTTCAAGCCAGCCTGTTCAGATACTCACGAAATTTCGGTATAAACATTCTCGGTGTAAATCTGTGATTTAGCCACCGAGAACTCCGAGTCTTTCAATACTTACGACGATTACCAGTAACGTGCGGCGCCGGCGACTTTGACCCGAACCGAGTAGAGCGAGGTGTCGCCACAGATGTAAATCCGCTTGCCGTCCTTATCGCCAAACACGAGGTTCGCTGTTGCCTGCTCGGGGATGAGGATCTTTCCGAGCAGCGTGCCGTCCGACGAGTAGCACTGCACGCCGTCGAGTGCGCTGGTCCAGATATTGCCCTGTTCGTCGACCCGGAAGCCGTCAGAAGCACCGGGGCGGACCTCGGCGAACAGTCGGCGGTTCGACAGGGTTTTGCCATCATCGCCAACATCGAAGACCGTGATGTCTTTAGGATCGCCAGTATCGGCGAGGTAGAACAGCCTTTCGTCAGGCGAAAACGCCAGACCGTTAGGGCGGTCACCAACACGGTCGACGACCGTTAGTTCGTTCGATTCAGGGTCGAACCGGTATGTGAAGTTGCCGTCGAGTTCTGAGTCCCGTTGGTTGCCTTCTCGATCAGAAAGAATGCCATAAGGGGGATCGGTGAACCAGACCGTGCCATCAGATTTCACGACGAGGTCGTTAGGGGAGTTGAGGCGCTTGCCTTCAAGATTGTCGACGAGGGTTGCGATCGAGCCGTCGGCCTCGGTGCGAGAAATGCGGTTGGCAGCGTGCTCGCAAGAAACCAGCCGCCCCTGTTGATCTCGAAAATGCCCGTTGGTGTTGCTGCACGGCTCACGGAAAACTGTTGTATCGCCAGAGCCAGCGCTGAATTTCAACATGCGGTTATTCGGGATGTCCGACCACAGAACATAGTCGCCTTCAGGAAAGTAGACCGGACCTTCGGCCCACTCACACCCGCTGAAATGCTTCGAGATTTCGGCATCCGAATCGATGAGATCAAGGAAGCGATCGTCGATTACTTCGATCCCTTCAAGGAGATCCTCAGGTGAAGTTCCCGAGCGGTGATTGGCAAATGTCTTGTTTTCAGCAGTCATAGAGTGATTCGCTTTGTTCTTGATGATTGTAGAGATTCGATTAGGCGGCGGGGCGTGTTGCGCCGGCGATATTTAGCTCGATGCTCCAGATAGAACTGGTTGCTCCGATAAATAATGTCTGGTTGTCTGACATGCCAAACGAAAGATTGGCTGCCACTTCTGGCGTGCGGATTTTACCGAGCAAATCACCGTTCGGGTTGAAGACTTGAACTCCGTCGCCCGCCGAAACCCAGATATTGCCGTCTACATCGGCACGGAAGCCATCTGGCACACCGGGGTCTACTTCGGCAAAAACTCTCGGATTTTCCAGCGTCTTGCCAGCAACGTCGAAAGCCATCAGATTGTGCGCCCGGAACTCGCCGTGCGTGCGACCCGTATCACCGACGTAGAGCACCGATTCGTCGGGCGAGAACGTTATGCCGTTTGGCTTGTCGAAGTCTTCACTCACCATGGTTACTTCGAGAGTGTCAGGGTCGATCCGGTACACCCTGTTTCGGTCCTGTTCGAGACTGTCGGCATGCCCGACCGTTGGATCGAGAAAACCGTAGTCGGGATCGGTAAACCAGATCGATCCGTCCGATTTCACCGCAACATCGTTGGGCGATGTCAGCTTGCCATCTCCGTAGGATTCAGCGAGTGTGGTCATCGTGCCGTCATCCTCTCCGCGAACTACCGTACGCCCCTTCGTGAGGCAAGAAATAACCCGACCCTCTCGATCAACGGTGTTCCCATTCGAACGCCCTGACGGCTCCCTGTAGATGCCAAAGCCTTCCGACTCACTCCAGCTAACTATCCGGTCGTTTGGAATGTCGCTGACGATCACCTTGTTAAGGCGCGGAACCCAGCAAACGCCTTCCGCAAACGCCAGGCCTTCTGCCAGCAACTTCAGGCCCGGGCCTGAGTTCTGGCCCAGAATCTGCTGGAACTCGTCATCGAATATTTCAAAGTCTGGCATCTGCGAGCAACCTCTGCGTTCCATGCAACCGATCGAGAATGGAGCGGAGACTATCACTCGTAATCGAGATTGGCACTCGATAGGCGCTATTCAACAGCTAATATCGTTATCTAGTATTTCGATTCGACTTGAGATGGGTGTTTGAATGGTTCTGGAAATGGCTGGCAAAACCGACCCCGGATTATTCCGGGCGGGAGTCGGCAGGGCAGTAATCACCCCTCCAGTCGGGTTCGTTATCGATGGCCCCGAGCATGGCGCTCGTGAATCGACTGGCGTGCTGGACGACCTGCTTGCACGGGTTATCGTTCTCGAATCGAACGGCACTCGTGTGATCCTTGTCAGCCTCGATGTGTGGGGACTGTCGACCGGGATTTCCGGTTCGATTAAAACAGCCGCGGGTGCTGCTTCCGGAGGCGACGCGAACTCAGTCTGGCTAACCACCACTGGCAACGCATCAAGCCCGCCGTTATGGCGTGACGATCCACAGTACGCCCGCTATGCCGCCTATCTCCCCGAGCAGATCGCCGGAGCCGCGCGAATGGCCGTGGGTTCTCTGGAACCAGCTTCGATGGGTTCTAAAGGAACTCTGCTGCCCGATGTATCTACGTTCATCGAGGGTCCGGGTCGACCCGGAAACGCAGCCCCGTGCCGACGGATCGGGCATCGCTCGGGTGTTGAACTTCGCCTGCCCGGCAACAATTCTTGGCGAATCGACAATGTGGACAGCCGACTACCCCGGATACGCTTCTTGGGCGATCGAGCAAAACGGCGGAGGACTCACGCTGTTTTCTCAGGCGCCGTCTCATGACATTCGCCCCTACGACTGGTGGGATAACAACCCCGAGCCAACTCACGCTGAACGATCACCACAGGATGTCCACGCGATGGGACTGCTACTCGCAACCCAGGCAGCCAACGGTGCCGCCGAAACGACTCAGCGACGAAACGTGGAAGTTGATATTCGAAACGATGAACTGTCGGGCATTCAGGTTATGCGGATCGGCGACGCATACTTCGTCTCGACCGACAGACCACAGCCGAACAAGTTCGCACGACGCTTCCGACGTGAGCTAACTCATTCAAATACGTTTGTTTCGGTCAACCTTTCAGGCGGAATGTTCGACGACAAAGCGACCTTCGATGCCCGTGCAATCAAGCGCGGCACCGCTATCTTGCGGGAGCTTGGGGCCAGCTAACGCATCTACAGATCAAGAATGCCGACACCTAATTTCCCGACCGAAGTGCAGCGCAGTGGAGGGATCTGGCGGGGTCGCGAGAGTTCGCACAGCGAGTGCTCACCAAACGCGCGCCTACCCCAGATCCCTCCGCTCCGATGACTCCGCTCAGGAATTCATCTAGTGCCACCATCTTTCTCTGGTCGCGCATCACATCCTGTGCTAGCTTGCCGTATCGGTTCAATTAACGCCGCGCTCGCGAGCTACTCAAAGGGACGAAGATCTTGGCAAAAATTTCACTCATCGGTGCCGGCAGCGTGGTATTCGCACGAAGGTTGCTGCAGGACATCGTCTGTGTTCCTGAACTCGACGATGCGACAGTGTCTTTGATGGACACCGACCCCGAGCGACTCGCACTCATGAGCAAGTTCGCAAACAAGCTCGCCCGCGACACCGGTACCAACATCAAGATCGAAACCACGCCAGATCGACGTGAAGCTCTCGACGGTTCCGACTACGTTCTGACGACCATCCGCGTTGGCGATAGCTTCGAGCGAGATATTGCGATTCCGCTGAAGTACGGCGTCGACCAGTCGGTCGGAGACACCGTTGGGCCTGGCGGAGTGTTCAAAGCATTGCGAACCGCTCCAGTTCTCATGGACATATGTGAAGACATGGAGGATGTCGCACCGGACGCCACGTTGCTCAACTACACCAACCCAATGGCAATCGCTTGCTGGTCCATAGCCGAGGCGACCGATGTCCCAACTATCGGCCTGTGCCACAGCGTTCAGCACACCACCGCCGATCTCGCCGACTACATTGGCGTTTCCAAAGATCGAGTCAAAGGCTGGGTCGCCGGTATCAACCACTTGGCATGGTTCCTGCGGTTCGAAGTGGATGGGCAGGATGCCTATCCACAGCTTTTCGAAGCGATGGAAAACCCGGAGATATTTTCACGGGACACGGTTCGGTTCGAAGTGATGAAGCAGTTCGGCTACTTCGTTACAGAGTCGACGCGGCACATGTCGGAGTACACGCCGTATTTCCGTACAAATGAGAACGTGATCGAAGATTTCAACCTGAACCAGATTCGACAGGATCTTCAGCGTCGAACGGCCCGGGTGGACGATCACTACACACAACTGCTCGAAGACGCCAACACTGACAAACGACTTACTGCTGGACGATCCGAGGAATACGCGTGCCGGATCATCGAAGCGATGGAGTCTGATCGCCCAACCGTGATCAACGGCAACGTGCCGAACGAAGGCCTTATCGACAACCTGCTCGATCTGAGTTCGGTTGAAGTGCCTATTCTTATCGACAAGCTTGGATTCCACCCCATGGCTGTAGGCGAACTTCCGGGACAGCTAGCCGCACTCAGTCGCTCGAACCAGGCGGTTCAACAGATGGCAACTCAGGCGATTCTCGATGGCGACAAAGAAGCCGCTTTCCATGCAGTCGCTCTCGACCCGCTGACTTCGGCCGTATTGTCACTCGGTGAAATTCGAGAGATGTTCGACGAGATGTGGAACGCCCACGGCACCGAACTGGCCGCCTACTCGTAATGCCCAGTTCGAGCGACAAGATGCGAGCCGCAGTTGCTGTAGAGCGCGGCGTTGTTCGGTGTGACGAAGTCGATATTCCTCGACCGGACACCGGCGAGGTTCTGGTGCGAACCAGGGCTGCTTCGATCTGCGGTAGCGATCTGCACATGGTTAACACCGGCTGGGCGATGCACGCCTTCCCGGCGATGGCAGGCCACCCCGGACACGAAGCCGTCGGCGAGGTTATCGAGTCTCGCTCAGATCACTTCAACGAAGGCGACATCGTCCTTACGACACCCCATATCTGGAATTCTCGCTGCTTCGCCGATTTTCAGGCTGTAGATGACGCCCACGTACTTAAGCTGGATCCGGATGTTGACCTCGATTCGATCACGCTTGCCCAACAGCTTGGCACGGTCATCTACGCCGCAAAGCGACTCCCAGCATCCCTCGAAGGTCAGACCTGCCTCGTGGTTGGGCAGGGGAGTGCTGGACTTTTCTGGGATTTCATTTTGAGCCGACTCGGTGCTGAGAAAATCATAGCGATCGAACCATTAAAGTGGCGTCGAGAGTTGGGCCAACGGTACGGCGTCGATCAGACCATAAATGTCACATGTGACAAAGCGGTTGAAGCCGTGAAAGACATGACCGATGGAGCCGGTGCTGACCTCGTCATTGAGGCCGTTGGATCCACCCCAACACTCTCACAGGCGTTCCATCTCGTCCGCAACGAGGGACAAGTGGTCCTTTTTGGCCTCCCCGAGTCCGAAAATCCGGTGCCGTTCGACTACTCCCAAATGTTCAAAAGCCGCGCCAACGTCTTCACCGTCCTAGGATCACAAGACGAACCAAACCTAACAAGCTACACCCAAGCAGAACGCCTAATTAGCTCGGGCGAGATCGACGTCGAGCCAATCATCTCGCATCGGGTAAACATCGCCGAAATCGACCGAGCGTTCAGCATCGCCAACGAACGAAACGACGGCGCTGTGAAGGTAGGTATTACGTTTGATTAATCATGGGTCGTCCCGTTTCCTGAGCCCCGATTTCCATCGGGATAAACTCCGTCATCGGAGTCGAAGGATCTGGGGCGGTGTCGCGCACGGTGTTGACTGAATTCCAACGTCGGCATTCCCCCTCAACCTAACCTTCTCCCCAGAGAGAAGGGATGAGAAGGCCGTCAACCGCAATACAAAATGTGCCACCCGCCATTTACCCCGGCAGATCCGACAACGGCTGTGCTGTGTGGTGGTCTTTGCGAGTCATCAGCTCACGTGAGTAGAACTCGTCCGACCATCCGATCAGGTTCTTCACAGCCTCATCGAACAGCATCTTCCCCTTCTCGGGAGTCGCCAGCAAAGCATCACCGCACACACCAGATTCGGTGTATTCACTGGTCCAAGAAGTAACCGAAACCGGCCCCGCTGCCCACAAATCGACCCACTGGTACGGCGATTTGTGCTCGTGGAATTTGATCTCTTCGTTCACCGATTTGTCCATCTGAATCAGATCGGCGTTCATGTGTAGTGCCAACGAGGTTTCGGCCTCGCCAGAGTGCGCACACCCGCCCGGGAACCCTGACTCACGCCACGTCTTCATAAACTCGGGGTCGACCGCAGTCAGATTCCACCACGACGTTAGTGCAACGTTGGCGTCGGTCTCGATGTTGGCGCTCCGGCACGCAAGGTCGAGCGGCGGCATGTTCGAGCCATGACCGTTGATAACGATGATCCGACTGAATCCGTGATAGGCGAGCGACTTCAAGATGTCGACGATGTAGCGGATGAAGGTCTCGTGGTGAATCGTGACCGACCCTGGGAAATCCATGACGTGCGTTGTATAGCCGTAAGCCACCGGGGGCATTAACAGCAGACGATCCTGATGCTGCTCGGCGGCGGTGCGAGCGACCTCTGTTGCGGTCCAGCGATCCATCTTCACAGGCAGGTGTGGTCCGTGTTGCTCCATCGTTCCAACCGGCAACACCGGAATTAATCCGGCTTCAACAGCCTGATTCATCTCGGGCAAGGTCAGATCTTCGTATCGCCACTTGCCATTTATCGCCATCGAGGTCTCCGTTCGTCTATCCCAGAATTAATTTGTTGGTTGAAATCCGAGCTACAGCGCGCCGTAGTCTTCGGCGCCTTTGCCATGGGCTATTACGGCGTCTTCATCGATTTCGATTCCAAGTCCGGGACCGTCAGGAATCGGAAGCATGCCGTCTTCGTCGAGCAGTATCGGCTCTGCCAGAATGCCGCTTACATAGGGAGCCGGGTGCCAGTATTCGAGATACCTGCCGTTCGGCATTGAAGCCGAAAGCTGAAGATCGGCGGCGGCTCCAACAGCGGTGTTCCAGCCGTGCATCACTACCTGAACGTTGTTGTCGTAGGCTGCCTGCCAGATCTTTCTGGACTCGCTCAGTCCGCCGCAAATCGTCTGGTCAGGCTGCAAGATATCGCAGGCCTTTTGGGTAATGAACGGCTCGAAGTTCAGGCGACCTCGAATTACTTCACCGGTAGCGATTCGTACAGGCGAGATTTCCGTAAGCCGCTTGTAGCCCTCGATGTCATCAGCGCGCAATGGCTCTTCAAACCACGAAACGTTGTAATCCTTGAGCATCTTCGCCGCCTCGGCAGCCCACTTGAAATCACCGTGCCAGAAGACGTCCGATCCACCGGGATCGACCATCAACTCTGAATCGTCGCCAATGGTTTTACGAGCTACGCGAACAAGCTCTTCATCGTGCTTGAGATCGCGTTCCCGACCGAAAGTGCCCCACCCAAGCTTGAACGCCCGGAAGTTCTTTTCTAACCCTGACTCAAGACTCTCCACCATCTCGTCGACCGGCCACGAAAACAACATCGAAGCATACGGCTTCACTTTTTCCACGTAGCGACCGCCAAACAAACGGGATATGGAAAGCCCGGTGTGCTTGCCCAGAATGTCCCACAACGCGTGGTTTACTGCACCGATGTAGCTCGTTACGGCCCCGCCGCGTCCGTACCAGAACGTCCACTGGTGCAAGCGTTCAGTAACCGACTCGGGCTGCAGCGCATCTTCGCCGATCAGATGTGGCCAAAGAACCTTCTTGGTAGCTTCGGCCATCTCCCATCTCACGCCGGTGCAACCCCAGCCGGATATTCCACCTTCAGTGTCGATTCGGATGAGAGTTTGGTCATAGCCCCACCAGCTGGGGTGAATGGGCTTGCCGACCCGAAGCTCGGGGCGCTGGCTAACAAGTGGGAAGACGGTAACGTTCGTGATTTTCATGGAAATATTCGGAGTCTGAGTGCGATCTAGTGAGAACTGACCGGGCGATGGTGCGCCAAGCTGAAATCTGTGTCAACGATTCAGATGCACAGATCGACGCATGCTGAGCCGAAAATGGCGTTGACAGCTGACTCGCGCCTGTCAGAATCTGCGCATCGCCATATCTAGTTGTATCTGGAAGATTCACACATGAAAATATCCAAACTCATCGTCACACCGGTCGCCACGCACGACCAACCGCTGCTCAACAGCACTGGCGTCCACGAATCGTATCGGGTACGCACGATAGTCCAGATCGAAACGACCGGCGGCTACACAGGCGCTGGAGAAACATCGTCTGACCACACTGTGGACATCGAGGCGAACCGCAGTTGGATCGAGGGGTACGACCCTCGTCAAATGACGAAAGCGCGACTGCTCTGGAAGGGCACACCGGAAGCCTGGGCCGCCGTGGAAACAGCCATGCTCGACGCCGCAGCGAAGCAGGCCGGAATGCCGGTGTGCGACTACATTGGCGGCCGTGCTCGTGATCGAGTTGAGTGGGCTGCCTACCTGTTCTACAAGTTCGCCGATGAGAACGGGCAGGGCGAGATTGCAACTGGTGCAGCCCTCGATCCTGAAGGATTCGTAAGGCAGGCCGAAGAGTTCGTTGAGAAGTACGGCTTCAAGGCGCTCAAGATCAAGGGCGGGTATTTTGACCCGGACACAGATATCGAAACGTTCCGGCTGCTGCGAAAACGGTTCCCGAAACAGGACGGCTATGAGATTCGAATCGACCCGAACGCTGTGTGGTCCATAGAAACCTCGATACGAGTGGTAAAAGAGATCGAGCAGTATGAACCTCAGTATCTCGAAGACCCGACCGACTCGATAGCCGATCATGCCGAACTCAAGAAGCACACCGATATTCCTACAGCCTCGAACATGTGCGTATCAGCGTTCGCACACGTAAAGCCAAACGCTCAACTTGAAGGCATCGACGTGATTCTTGGGGACCACCACCACTGAGGCGGAATTCTTGCTTACAAGGAGACCGGTGTGTTGTGCCGTGTGATGGGATGGGGACTTTCCGGCCACTCCAACAACTCGCTCGGCGTGTCGCAGGCAGCGATGCTCCACGCCTGCGCTGCAACGCCAGAACTGATCTACCCGGCTGACAGCCACTACCCGTGGACCGATGAAGATGGCGACATCATCAAGGGTGGAAAACTCCAGTTCAAAGACGGCTTCATGGCGGTTCCGGATGCCCCGGGGTTGGGCGTCGAAATCGATGAAGATGCGCTTGCTGAACGACACGAAGCACTACTGAGCGGAGGGCCTGCCAGCAACCGAAAAGAGATGATTCTCGATATGGATCCAAGTGCGAGCCCGCGATATGGGGAATGGGACATGCCCAACTTCCCCCTATATTCAAAGCCAAGATGGTAGAATTCGCTTCGAAAACTTAGGTTCGGAAATTCCAAGGTAAGTTCGGGGGAGAGGGGAACCGTGGACACAGAGATCGCAATTCTGAGAGTGCTGCACATCGTGCCGGGGGCCACGTGGGTTGGAGCCGCAATTTTTCTAGCGTTCGTTCTTCAGCCCGCAATGGCAAAGACAGGACCACCACATGCCCCTGCGCTGATGGCCAACATGCTTAAACCGATGATGATTGTGCTGCACAGTTCAGCAATAATGACGATCGTTTTTGGCGTGATTATGGCGTTCCGAGTTCGGGATTCGCTGTTCGATGTCCTGTGGTCGACCAACTGGGGAACGATGATCTGGCTTGGATTTCTGCTCGCTGTGGTTGGCTACGGTTTAGGAATTTTTGCAGGGCTAACGAACAAGAAGATGGCCGATATTGGTGTTAGCCTTCAAGGCTCGCCTTCGCCTGAGCAGGCCGCTGATATGGTCAAGTACCGCGATCGGGCGATTATCCTCGCCAAAATAGCGTCGTTGCTTGTATTGATAGCGGTTGCTGCCATGGCTCTTGCTCGGTACGTATAGCCGATAATAGAAAGATCGAATTGGACGTCGGATTAGTTATTACCCGGATTATTCACATAATTGCGGGAACGTTTTGGGTGGGCACGGCGATTTATCTGGCGGTGTTACTCGAACCGGCTGTCAGGTCTACTTCAGCCGATCTCGAACGGCAACTGCTGAACCGGACCAGCAAGTTGAATAGCCTGTGGATTACGGGTGCTGCGATAGTCACGATGGTGACGGGCTTTGCTCTGGTTTCTCTTACACCTGTTCGCAGTGTTTCTGATCTCGGAAACGGCGGTTGGGGCACGATGATTCTGGTCGGTCTTATCGCTTCTGTAGCGGCTTTTGTGGTGTCGGGTTGGGCTGGTGCTTTTACAACTCGTCTGCGCAGAGGACTGGAATCTGGTGAGGCTTCCGATGATCAGCTTGCGAAGTACCGACGTGGGCTTTCTCTACTCGGATATCTGAACGCAGTGCTGGTAATCGTTGCGGTTGGAACGATGGCTTCCGCTCGATACGTTTAGTACGCGCTTCCGTATAGCCCCAGTTGACCGCCGCCAAGCAGAAACAGGCCTGACGCGTTCGACCCTGGCTTGCTGCCTTCGGCTGAAGGATCGAAGCTGGACATCAGTCGGAATCCGTTGGGGGAATACCGTCTCGCAACCTCACGAGCCGAACTCGCCGCTTCCATGATCCGGTCAGACTTCCACATGTCTCTCTGAGATAACGGGCCGGCTGGTGAAATCCGTGCGGCGAACGGTGTCTCGTCAACTTCGAACTCGTCGACTATGAGGTCACTTGAGAGATTCAATCTTGATTGTCCGACGCCGTTTTCTATCATACGTGAAGGTCCAGAGATGACGTGCAGATGGGCATGCTCAACACTCTGATGTGCTTGTAATCCGAAGTTGGCGATTACTCGATACCCCTCGTGACCACAGTGTTCATCCCCCATATCAACGGCCATTTCGGCTGCTTCTCTTAGGGCAGAAGATGCCCAGAATTCCTGCTGCGTCATATGTTGTGTTGGCACTACCAACAACATCACCCGCACCCAGTTGAGCCGATTGTGAAAACACACGACAGAACCGGCACCGGGTTTGGCTTCCCAGCTTGCTTCAGAATCGCCGGAGATGATCGAACAGAACACGCAGTTCTCAGCGCCGGCATTCGGCAGCTCGAAACTCACTTGCGTGAAGACTTTCGAGTCGACGAACGAGGTCGAGGAGTTGCGCCACGGTGTCGGAAATCTGGTGCTGAAAGGTATCTCTCAGCAACCACATTTGCGTCGCTGAGTCGAGAAATAATCGCATCGGAATAACGAGACTCACCTCGATTGTTAGCCCCGCCAATTGTTTCCAGAGCGCTCCGGCTCGTGAAAACCGTCGGCATCATCGAGTCGTGCCTGTGGACGATCAGTTGATACAGCTTTTCTTCAGCCCACGCGGTCGACGCTTCTGCCCCGAAGTCGTCTAGAACAAGGATCTCGACATCTCGAACCTGGCTGAATGTGTGATCGAAAGATTTACCGCCAGCTGGCCCGTAAGACCGACGAAGATCGTCGAGCAAATCAGGTACAAAACGGAACATCACGTCTCGACCCTGCGCAATACTTTCGCTCACAATCGCAGCAGCAAGATGTGTTTTCCCAACACCGGTTGGCCCAGCCAGATACAGCCACCCCGAAGGATGTTCTGCGAACACTTTGGCAGCTGCAAGTGCTTCGGACAGAGATCGTTTTTGCGAAGCCGTAGCGCCCGTTGCACCCTTCGTAAAACTTTTGAAAGTCATCAACTCTGCAAGTCGCGGCTCAAGCCCGGATTCACGAATGTCGGACATCCCGCTTCCGGCTTTGATGTTCACCACGGTCGAAAAATACGGATCGCCCAAACGTGTTCGCAGACGATCACCCAATTCCGCAAACGGAATGCCGGTTGTGACCAGAGTCGGCAGTCGACGGTTATAGCGGTGGGTGAGGATCTGATCCAGTTTTTCGTCGGCCCACGCAGTTGCTGACTGCGCACCGAGATCGTCGAGAATAAGAACCGGCGCTTCGATTGCTTGAAGGAAAATCTCGTCGTATTGAGCGCCGACCGCAGGGTCGAACGCTGAACGTAAGTGATCAAGCAGGTCGGGTACGGAAACAAATCGAACAGGCTGGTCGGCTTCGACCAGCGCGTTGCCGACAGCGGCTGCGAGATGTGTTTTGCCCGTGCCAGAAGGGCCACACAGCACCAGCCAACCCTGCATGTCGGTAACGAACCTCTGGGCCGCGTGATATGCGTCTCTAAAGCTAGACGGCTCCGAGAATGTATCGCGGGTGCCAAGTTCGACAGTACCGAATGTCAGGCGTTCGAGCGGGCCAAGATCGGAGTACTGCCTGATTCGGTCTGCCGACTTAACGCCCCAGACTCGCTCCTGGCACTGACACGGGATCACCGTCCGGGCTGAAGCCGGCGCATTTTCTTCTGGAGCCACCACGAACCAGCGCTTGTCATTGCAGATATCGCAGTGAATCTCGGCGCTAGTTAGCTCCTCTAGCTCGCTGTCGCTCAAGGTACTCCTCGTAGAACTGGTCTGACCGATCCTCTTGAAGATCTCGTTCAGCGGTTCCATCCCGTCCATCATCAAGCTCCTCGGGTCTGCCTTCCTCTGCCCAGCGGCGAAGAATTGCAGCTATGTAGTTCCAACTCCGTGCATTGGCCTCTGCGGCCTTTCGAATCGCTAGTCGAACCTCGTCTTCCGGGTGTTCTTCCAGCGCTGCGTGCAGGTTATCGGCGACGATCGGAGTCACAGTGCCGATGTTCTGTTCGTAAAACGTTACAGCGTCTTGCTTCGGAAGCGCAGCTTCGGTGTCGGGCCAGGTTTCGGCCGTCTCGACGGTTTTTATTGAGAAATCAATTCCCTGCCGTGCCAATGCCCGTCTGACCGGCTCGGTGTTCAGATAAATGCCTCGGTTTCCGTGATCGCTGATTGCAATCAGAAAAATTCCGCGATCAATTGCCGACTCCACAGCGGTATCGACCGTTCGTTCTAGTTCATCGCCTGAAACGCCCAGCATGGCAGCTACCGTGCGATCTGAATAAAGCTCGTTAAACGGAATCGATGCCGGCACTTTTCGCTGTTTGTGCAACGCATGAACCGCGCGCAGCACCACTTTAAGCTCACCTAGTGAGTCGATCTCTTCCAGTAGCGAGGCTAGGAGTGGATCTGGTACTGGTGTGAACTGAACCCCGCGTGGGAATCCGTCCTTCACCGTGCTACTCCAGATGACGGTGCATACGATTGCGACGTTTGCGGCGAGAACGACAACTCTTCGAAAATACCAACCGAATCACGCACTCTCATTTCGACCTCATCGGTCGGGCCATTTCGGTGCTTAGCGATGATCAACGTTGCCCGGTCGCGGGGGAATGGCTGAGTCGGATTCGACTTGTTCCACTCATCTTCAGTCGTGAACTTGTCTTCCCTGTGAATGAACATCACAACGTCGGCATCCTGCTCAATCGAACCCGACTCACGCAGATCCGAAAGCATCGGCCGATGAGACGTTCGGTGTTCAACCGCACGACTCAGCTGTGAAATTGCGAGCACCGGGATATGAAGGTCTCTCGCCATGCCCTTCATCTGCCGTGAAATCTCGGAGACTTCTTGCGCACGGTTGCCTTCCCGGCCAAAGCTCGATCCACCGTTGATCAACTGCATATAGTCGACAACCAGAAAGTCGAGTCCGTGGGTCATCTGCAAACGACGCGCCTTGCCGCGCATTTCAGCGACGGTCTGGAACGGTGTGTCATCGATGTAGATCGTGAGGTCAGAAAGCAGACCAATCGAGTTGATCACCTGATCTTCTTCGCTGGGTGACTGGATTCGGTTTCGAATCTGTTGCATGTTCACTCTCGACTGAGCCGCCAAGAGCCTCATGGCAATCTGATCGCGCCCCATTTCGAGCGAGAAGATTCCCACTTTGAATCCGGCTTTCGCAGCACTCAGCGTGAAGTTCAAGCCCAACATCGATTTACCAACCGACGGGCGGGCAGCAAGCACCACCATGTCGGATCGTTGTAAGCCACCAACAAGAAGCTCGTCGAGCCGTCTGTACCCGGTGACGATGGGCGATGTGCTCTGCTGGCCGTCGACCTGATCTAGTGGGGATGATTCTTCAAGATAAGGAGTTAGTGAATCGACCAGTGGCACGAAATCACGGTTTTGTGAACCCTGTCTGATACTGAATAGAGCATCTTCAGCCGCCGAAAGCGCCACGTCGACATCGGGATCGTCGTTGTAGCCGATGTCGGAAATTTCAGCAGCCGCAGCGATGAGCCTGCGCATGGTGGCAGTACGGTGCACCAGATTGGCGTAGTGCTTGATGTGCACCGACGTGGGCGTGACTTCGACGAGGTGAGATAGATACGAAGCACCGCCAACCGATTCGAGCAGATCGCGGTTGTCGAGCTCGTGGGTGACGGTTACCTGATTGATCGCCTCGTCACGCTGGAAGAGGTCGAAGCAGACCTCGAACGCCTGCCTGTTGATCTCCCGATAGAAGTCATCGGCGGAAAGAAAGCCTGCGATCTGGGTGATCGTCATGCCGTCAATCAAGATAGAGCCGAGAACCGATTCCTCGGCGCTTAAATCATGTGGTGGGAGTCGATCAGCTTGCATTTAGCGGAGTACGTGGCCTGGAGTATGTGTGTGAAGATATGTCTGGAATATACAATCACATTGCTGGGAAAAAGCGGCTGAAAATGTCCGATTTCGGATCGAAGATATCCACATTTCTCCACAAGTTTTCCCCAACTCAGTTCAACTCACTAATTTGGGTGAAAAACGGCATGTTAAATGCAACGGCCCGGAGCAGCTTGCCCCGGGCCGTTTAGCGATCTCTGGGAGATTACTGGACTACTCTTCAGATTTCTCTTCGGAATCGTCAGCGTCATCAGAATCGTCGGAACTATTGTCAGAAGTGTCTTCGGAAGCTTCTTCAGAAGATTCAGCTTCGTCGCCTTCACCGTCTTCACTCTCGACTTCAGAATCCTCGGCAGCTGTAGCGTCAATCTCCGCTTCGGCTGCGGCCAGAACATCCTCGAACGACGGGTCGAGAACGTTGGTGTCCTCATCAGTCATCTGCGATACCGCTTCTTCCATCTGCTTGTTCAGCTCGATAGAAGCATCGTCGGCGACAACTTCAACAACGATAGTTGCTGAAACGCCCTCAACGAAGCGTGCCGGGACCTTGTAGTCACCAACGGCTCGGATCGGTGCAGGAATTTGAATACCCTTGCGGTCGATCTCACGTTCGGTCATTTCGCCAAGCTTGGCGGCAATCATCGTGTTGGTAACGGAACCGTACAAGCGGCCGGTTGGGCCTGTTCGTACTTCGATTCGGACCTTCTGGTCCTTGAGCGCGTCGGCGACGTCTTGCCAATCTTTGGCTTCAACAAGTCGTCGATCTTCAGCCTGCTCTCGCAGCTTTGAGGCTCGTCGTAGCTCATGCTCGGTAGCCTGAACTGCGAAGCCCTGTGGGATGAGGTAATTTCGTGCGAAGCCATTCTTGACTTCCTTTACGTCACCGGCGCGTGCGGTAGGACGTACATCCTCTAGAAATAGAACTTTCACTTTGTCATCACCTTGTGCGTCCGACGGTAGGTTTTGCGCTGATTACAGCGGATCGGCATGCCGACCCAGCCCCGTATTACGTTACGAAACTGCCGTCACACGAACTGTGCTAAATGTTGGTTTTTCGAACAAAACGTTTGGGACGTGTGCCCTATGTTCGCAAGCCAACCTGTTAAAAGTACAACATCCTTCGCAGTTGGGCTACATCGGAATCAGCCGGTAATTCACGCCTGGCCGGTGAATAGTAGTTTGTCGTTGCTCAGCATTGATTTATATTGCTGCCAGATTCGGAAGTTTTTGATTTGTTGAAGGCGCGAGTAAATGAGTACCGGAACGATATTTCATAGTGGATTGGGTGAACCCGAAGGACCGGTACCTCTTCCGGATGGCAGTTGGGGCGTCGTTGAGATGAGCCCGGAGACGGGTCATGTTTCGGTGATCTCTCCCGATGGCCAGTCAAAGCGAATTGTCGTTCAGACTGGTCGATCCAACGGGATGGTCCAAGACTCTGAAGGAACACTGTGGGTCGCCGAATCGATGAACCCACCGTCGTTGCTGCGGGTTGGTTTGGATGGGGAGTCTGAGGTTGCGATGACCGAAGGCGACGGTGTCGAATTCCTGTTTCCGAACGACCTTGCGTTTGGTCCAGACGGTGCTCTTTACATGACCGACTCCGGCGTACATCGTCCAGCTTTTCAGGCAGCGCTTGATGAGGGGCGCACGGACTACCCAATCGATGGCAGGGTATTTTGTATCGATTTATCCAACATGTCGGCAACGCTTCTCGATGACGGGCTTGCCTTTGCAAACGGACTGGCGTTTGGGGCTGATAAGGCGTTATATGTGACGGCTACCGTGAGTGGACTCGTCTATCGGTACGACTGGCGCAAGGACGGAACGCTCGGCCGACGCGAGGATTTCGCCGATCTTGTTGACCGCTCGCGGCCTGCCGGGTTTAAGGGCAGAGACGGTCTGCCTGTCGGCGAAAACGGCTTCCTGTATTGCGCAGTGGTCGGGCAGGGCGATGTGACTGTGGTCGATACGAACGGCGATGTAGTAGAGCGGATTCCGGTAGGTGGGGAGCAGCCGACTAACGTTGCGTTTGGCCCAAAAAGAAGCGGCGATATCTACGTAACTGTCAAGGATGCCGGGACTCTCGAACGCCACCACATCGGTGTGGATGGGCTGCCGTTGTTAGCTTCGAAGTAGTGTGACTGGCTGGCAGGCTGAGCCCTACGACTTCGGGTCGATCGGCTCTGCTTCCGAAAACTCGTTATCACCGCGTCCTGAACCAGCGAGGAACCAGTTCACCGCCGAAGCTGCGGCATCGGCGGTGTCTTTCGCAGGAAAGTCGCCGCAGTTCTCAGGTTCCGCAAGTGTTGAATGTCGGGAAGATTCATACATCGCAACAGCTGCTTCGTGAGTCAGCAACTGGCCCTGCCTGCCCCGCAGTATCAGAGTCGATATGGCGTGCATGCCTTTAATCTGATCCGCTGAAATCTCGCCGTCGCATATCGTTATCGAAGTGGCAGCTGCCGGTGATGAAGCCACCAGATCGCTAACCCAACCTGCCGCCACATCTCCTTGCGAAAGCAACGCCACCGGCTCCCCGATCTCCCATATGAAATGCAGCAATTCCAGAGCCGATGAAACGTGTGCAAGAACCGGAGCGTGGGAAGGGGTTAGAAGTGAAGCGAACTCGTTCCAATCGTCGGTAGCAGTACCGGGCGCAACGATCACCAGCGGGTTTTCCGCAGCCGTGTTCGTCCAGGAGTCGACCTGTACTTCTACCCCTGACTGTAACTTTACTGCGACTGTTTCGAGCTCGGCCATTTCCCGCTCATTCTCCGGTAGACACCCCACTATTCACAGGATGATCAACTGTGAACATGTGACTGCGCATGTTATCTCGCCCACGCCATTTCGAACGCACTAAAACCAATCAATACTCCGCTAATGGGTGCGAGCAGCGTGCTTCGAGGGTATATTTGCCTCCGCAACCGATCAGCAAGGTGGCGAGTTCGCTGAAATGAGCGAATTCTAATGTCTGATCAATGTTCGAAAAGGAACCTGATGTGACTACGAATGACTGGGGATCGATCTACAAAGAAATGGGTGCGAAGCCAGTTGTGAACGCGACTGGAAGCGTGACATTACTCGGCGGTTCAACGCCCGTCGCTGAAGTAAAAGCTGCCATGGATGCGGCTGACTCTGCTTATGTCCCACTGATCGAACTTGAGCAGGTAGCGGGTGATCGAATTGCCGAAATGCTGGGAGTGCCGGCTGCTTACATTACTTCTGGAGCGGGGTCTGCTTTGACCCTCGCGACCGCAGCGTTCATGGCCGGAACCGATGACGACAAGATCGAGCAGTTGCCCGACACAACGGGCATGCCGAACGAGATTCTTATCCAGAAGCGTCAGCGCTACTGGTACGACCGTTGTCTGGAATTTGCCGGAGCGAAGCTCGTTGAGTTCGGTGATGAAAATGGCACCACCGAAGACGATCTTCGAAATGCCATTTCCGATTCCACAGCCGCCGTTCACTATGTTGTTTACGAACAGAACCCGACAGATCCCAACGTGCTAACACTTGAACAGGTGATCGAGATCACACACGCAGCCGGTAAGCCTGTTTCCGTTGATGCCGCAGGGCAGATATATCCCCTGGAGAACTTCGGCAAGTACGTGAAAATGGGAGCCGATTTCCAGTGCATCGCAGCCAAGTACATGGGCGCACCGCATTCGACAGGCTTCGCACTCGGCACCAAGGAAGTGATCGACGCCATAAGTCGCCACTCATTTGTTGGTTATGAAGGCCGACGTATCCGTGGAATTGGTCGACCGCAGAAGATTGACCGACAGGAAATCATGGGGGTCGTCGCCGCTGTAGGACGGTGGTTGACACTGAACCACGAAGATCGTCTGTCGATGGCAGAAACCCAGTCGCAGGCTATTCTGAAGCCGCTGAAAGGTATTCCCGGTGTGACCGCATCGCTTAATACCAACATCAAAGCGCATCAGCCGTTCGGTGTTTTCGTGAGTGTCGACCCCGATATAGTCGGGTTCACTAACGACGATCTTGTTGAGAAGCTGCGTGATGGCGATCCTTCGATCTGGACTCGTGTGTCGCTCACAGCACCACGGCTTGAGATTCATGTCTTCGGCATGGGTGAAGGCGAGCCCGAACTCGTTGGTAACGCAATAGCGGCTCTCGCCAAGGGATAGTTCCCAACAGCTGGAATACGTCAGATAGTTTTCGAAATAAGCGCCCGGTCATTTTGGCCGGGCGCTTTCTTTGTTCATGAGCGAGTGTTGAATCAAGATGACAATGCGTGCGATATTCGGCAAACTGCTATCGATGCAGGCTAACTAGAGGAGATATTTTCGTGGCAGTTGAAACCGTTGGAGTGATGAGTCCTGGCGATATGGGCAGCGGAGTCGGAGGCGTTTTGGCCAAACACGGCTACCGAGTAGTAACCGCGCTCGACGGTCGCAGCGAATCGTCCAGGACCCGTGCCGCCGAGCAGGGAATCGAGGATGCCGGCTCGCTCGACGAGGTCGTGAAAGCCAGCGATTTGATCCTCTCTATCCTCGTGCCATCGGAAGCCAGTTCGTTCGCTCAAGACGTAGCTGAAGCGATGGTCAGAACCGACACGAAGGTGGTCGTTGCCGATTGCAACGCCGTGTCACCAGCTACCGGAGTCAAGATCGGCGAGATCATCACGGCTGCCGGCGGCAAGTTCATTGATGCCGGGATTATCGGTGGAACGCCTCGAAACGGTGCTGTCCCGAGAATCTATGCATCAGGCGAGCATGCTCCAGTTCTTGGCGAGCTCGATGGTAAGGGCATTGAAGTGCCCGTGATGGATGGGCCGATTGGGCATGCCTCGGGTTTGAAGATGGTTTACGCAGCGCTTTCGAAAGGCACTGCCGCACTTTACGCATCGACACTTATGACTGCGAAATCACTCGGCCTGTACGGAGACCTGATTCACGAGCTGGAGATGAGCCAGAGCGGAACTCTTGCCGGGATGAAAGGCGTCAATTCGATTTCGACAAAGGCGTTCCGCTGGATTGGCGAGATGGAAGAGATTGCCGCTACGTTCGCTGAGGCAGGTACAAGCCCGGCGATTCACACAGGAGCGGCTGAAACGTTTCAGGCAATCGCTGATTCGTCGATTGGGCACGAGCGAGTCGGAACGTTCGATAAGAACCGGTCGCTGGAAGATTCGATCGCAGCGATGCTGCTCAAAGCGCTATAGAGCAGGCGCCCGAGTAGAGGTCTAAGCCTGGGTCTTTATGGCCGCTATCTGTGCCTTTAGATTCTCAGCAATGACAGTGTATTCGGCTGCAACGGCATCCGATTCAAGCGCCGCTGGCTTCTGCGAATTCATGTAGTCGGCACTCAACGTGGTGGTTCCCAGAAACGGGAGTTCCATCTCTTCAGCGAGTGCCTCGCCGCCGCCTGTGCCGAACACTCCACCCGACATGTTCTCGACGATACCAAAAACTTTCAGGTTCATCTTCTTTACCATGTTGATCGAGCGTTTTGCGTCGAGGACAGCCAGTTCGTGTGGGGTCGTGACGATCACGAATCCATCGAGATTAAGCGTCTGCATCACGGTGAGCGGGGCGTCAGAAGTCCCCGGAGGAAGATCGACGATCATGTAGTCGGGATCGCCCCACTCGGTCGAGTGAAGGAACTGGTTGATCGCGTTGTGAATCATCGGACCCCGCCAGACGATCGCCTCGTCTTCGTTGTCCTGAAAGAACGCCATAGACATTACTTTCACACCGAAGCGTGAAGGCGGAATTAGCTTTTCGCCGTTCTGCACCGGACCTTCGGAAATACGTAGAACGCGGGTTACGTTCGGGCAGTCGATGTCGCAATCGAACAGCGAAACTGCTTTGTCCTGAGCCGCCAGCGTTACCGCTAGATTCGTCGCAACGGTCGTCTTGCCAACCCCGCCCTTGCCTGAATACACCCCGATGCGGGTGCCGATTCCTTCGAGCGATTCCGATACCTTTCGGCGCTCTTGGAAATTAGCTCGCACCTGTGCGAGTCGGGCTTCTTCTGCGGGAGTCAGTTTTCTGGGTGACGACATTTTTCTATCTAAAGGGATACCGGGATTTTTAGCCGCGACAAAACGTCTGGGCGAGAACTTGTGAAATTAGGTTTGCTTAGTCGATACCGAGAAGGCGCTTGCCATCTTCGGTGATCATGTCGGGAGTCCACGGCGGGTCGAAAACAACGTCGACCTGAACATCTTCAACATCGTCGATTTCGGCGATTCGCCACTCGGCCTGCTGGGCGATGTATGGCCCCATTCCGCAACCGGGAGCCGTAAGCGTCATCTCGACATGGACATCACCTTCGGAGACTTCCACGGTGTAAATCAGCCCCAAATCGACAACGTTGACCGGGATTTCTGGGTCGTAAACGTCTCGTAGTGCTTCGAGAACGGTTCCCTGTTCTAGTTCTTCAGTCATCGTTGACTCCGCTACCTCAGAAATTTTTTCTTGTCTGGGGTGCCCAAATTTAGATCGTATTGACGTGGGCATAAGTCTACCAGAGAGGTAAGGAATTATTGCGTGAAGATATTAGAATTTTGTGATTGAAGGCCCGTCTTCGCGAACCTTCTCGACCGACTTGAAGGCTTCGCGAAGATTACCCAGCCATTCGGTTTCGTTGTTTCGAACGAACTTCACGCACCATCCGAGCGCTTCGCTTCTTGATGCGGCGACCCCAGAGTTCACAAGTGTGTCGAGAACTTCACGTTCGCTCATGCGCAGTCGGGTCATTGCCGGGGCGGTTACGTGGGTGAACAGATATGTGTCGTCACCGGTCTGAACTCCCCACGAAACTTTTCGCTCGAACAGTTCCTGCGCCTGCTCGGCGACTGCCATGCGGGTCTGCCGGGTGTTCTTTCGGAAACCCCTGGCGATTCGCTTGAGCGAGATTTCTTTTGCGTCAGCTTCTTCAGGGAGTTTACTGTCTTCCGTTGCGACCTTCACGATCGCCAGAATCTCATCGTCGTCCGACTTGATGGTGATTTTTTCGGCCGCCCATGTCTCATCGATATGAGATTCGAACCAGCTCTGGATAGTTGCGTTATCGGTGGTCACGGCGTTGCCTCGGGTAATTGCTTCTTGATTACTTGATTACACAAATACAACATTAACTTTGAAGCGAGGCAAGTTTGAGGACGAACGGTGTCATATTTCCCGACTCCTGTGGAGGGATCTTCGGCGAAGGGGTGACGGTGAGTACTCTTCTCCTCGGCAAGTGTGCGTCCATTCCCCGCATCCCTCGGCTCCGATTACTCCGCTCGGGAAATTAGCTGGGCGCGTATTGATGACTGGTGATGCGTCTCTCCGAGTTACGCACAGAACAGCCCAAAACTCTAGTCAGCCCCAACCAGTTCTTCTGGAACGCCGTCTTCGGATGTGGGAGCTAGCTCGACAATCTTCTCTGGCTCGGGATCAACCGTTTTCGAATCGCCCAGATCAACCAGTACCTTGCGAAGATCAACCACCTGATCACGCAGCAGAGCTGCCTTTTCGAACTCCAAATCCCGAGCTGCGGTCTTCATCTGTCGTTCTAGATCTTTCACGAGACGCACAAGATCGTTCTTCGGAAGTGATGCTGGAGTGATGTACGGCGTTTTTGCCTCAGCGACCTGGCGAATCCGAGTCGTGATGTCTTTTACTTCCTTCACGATAGAGGTCGGGACGATCGAGTTGGCGTCGTTGTGCGCCCTCTGGATCTCACGCCGACGAGCCGTTTCGTCAATTGCGAACTGCATCGATTTGGTCACCCTGTCGGCGTACATAACCACTTTGCCCTCGACGTGGCGCGCTGCCCGGCCAATGGTCTGCACCAGCGACGTACTGGACCGCAGGTAACCCTCTTTATCGGCATCGAGAATAGCGACCAGCGAAACCTCTGGAAGGTCGAGACCTTCTCGCAGCAGGTTGATTCCAACCACAACGTCGTACACCCCGAGCCGAAGATCCCGCAGTATCTCGACTCGTTCCATCGTCTGAATCTCCGAATGCAGGTACTGCACGCGCACACCCAGCTCTCGTAAATAGTCGGAAAGCTCTTCTGCCATCCGCTTCGTCAGCGTCGTTACCAGCACCCGCTCGTGCTTGGCAGTCGTCGCCTGAATGCGCTCCAGCAGATCGTCGATCTGGCCTTCCGAAGGCATCAAAATGATCTCTGGATCGATAAGTCCAGTAGGTCGAATGATCTGTTCAGTGCGCAGTTCCTCGTGCGCCGCCTCGTAAGGACCCGGCGTGGCAGATACATAGACGATCTGGTTCACGCGCTCCTCGAACTCCTCGAATGCCAGAGGTCGGTTGTCCATGGCGGAGGGCAGTCGGAAGCCGTAGTCGACCAGGTTGGTCTTGCGAGCTACATCGCCTTTGTACATGCCGCCGATCTGGGGCAGCGTGATGTGCGACTCGTCGATGAAAATCAGGAAATCGTCGGGGAAGTAGTCCAATAATGTCCACGGTGCCGATCCGCGAGGTCGCCTCCCCAGAGGCTGTGAGTAGTTCTCAACACCGGGGCACGAGCCTGTTTCTCGCAGCATCTCAAGGTCGAAGTTAGTCCGCTGTTCCAGACGCTGGGCCTCGAGCAATTTGCCGCTCGACCGCAAAACATCCAACCGCTCGCCCAGCTCTTCCTCAATGTCTTTCAACGCCTCTTTCATCTCGTCTTCAGGAGTGACGAAGTGCTTGCCGGGGAAGATATCGATGTGATCGAGCTCGGCAAGAACCTCACCGGTCAGCGGGTCGAGCTCAATGATCCGTTCAATTTCGTCGCCGAAGAACTGAATGCGTACTGCCAATTCTTCGTACGCCGGCATGATTTCCAGCGTGTCGCCGCGAAGTCGGAACCGACCTCGGACCATCTCCATGTCGTTCCGCTCGTAGTACATGTCGATCAGTTTGCGAACTACCCTGCGAAGCCCGGGCTCTTCACCCTTGCGGAGGTTCAGTACGACAGATCGGTATTCCTCGGGTGAGCCGAGACCGTAGATGCACGAAACACTGGCAACGATCAGCGTGTCACGACGTGTGAGCAACGCACGAGTAGCGGCGTGGCGCAGCCGATCGATCTCCTCGTTTACATCCGACTCCTTCTCGATAAAGGTGTCGGATTGGGGAATATAGGCTTCCGGCTGGTAGTAGTCGTAGTAGCTGACGAAGTACTGCACCGAGTTGTTCGGGAAGAAATCTTGAAACTCCGACGACAGCTGTGCGGCGAGAGTTTTGTTGTGGGCAATGACGAGGGTGGGGCGCTGCACCTCCTCGATGACCTTCGCCATCGTGTAGGTCTTGCCCGATCCGGTCACACCGAGGAGCGTCTGGTGCTTCAGTTCGCCCATCAACCCACCTGCGATATCGCGAATCGCCGTGGGCTGGTCACCCGTGGGTTGGAAGCTGGCTTCGATTTCGAATCGGCCGTCGGTGTTTGGCATATCGGAATTCTACCGCGGGAACTGGGCCAACTCGATGAAGGGTGGCACCGAATGGTACGACTGCCGCGCTAGCTCAAACCGTCTCCCAATCGTCAGGCAGCTTTGGTATCTCCCACAGAACGTCGGGCCGCCAGTTCGCCCACACATTGTCGAACGGAGGGTGGTTTGCCTTTATTAGCTCTAACGCTTGATCCGCGGTGGCACGGATCTCGGCCACATCGCTTTCAGAGAAGATGCCGACATCGATAGCCTCGGCGAACTCTTCTTCGTCCTTATACACCCATGTCTTGCGATCAGGTTGCACAACAATATCGAGGAACATATCCCACGTATCAAACCCGAACCGGGTCCTCTTATATGGAGCATCGATATTGATATACCAGGCTTTGAGATCAGTCATCCCGGCATTACAGAAAACCCAAAGCGACCACATCGCCCTTGGGTTTTTCAGGCGCAACGTGACGGCCGTGTGCCACCTTCGTGGCACCATGGTCCATGACTGTTCGACCATGAGATCGGCGCTCAGATGCTCTCGCCGCCCGCTTGGGTCGGGCTTGTCGCCGGTCACTCCATTGAGCACTGGCGTATCGACTGGCATCCACGTTGCGATGAGTTCGGGAGTATCAGTAACCACGATCGATGGGTACACAGTTTGAACCCGTCCTCGAAACACGTTTCGAAGCGTGATGTGATCGCCTGGTTGAAATCTGGAGCTGGTCATTGGGTATTAGTGGCTGATTTTCTTCGAACAGCCATTGGCGCATTATGCCTGTTATGACACCATTCGCACCTGCAACAAATCTAGCGGGGTTAAGAGATGGCGAATCTAAAAGTTGTTATTGGAACCGATCATGTAGGAACTCAGTACGCTGACGAACTGATCGATTCGTTCCCTGATATCGACTTTGTTGTTGCCTGCGATCCCGCCGATCATGTCGATGTGATTCGCGATGCCGACGCCTTTTTCGGCTGGCCGAGCGGCGATGCTTTTGCCGCCGCCGAACAACTCAAGTGGATCGCATGCCCCGGCATGGGGATCGACAAGATAGTCGCCTACCAGAACATCGTCGACTCCGATGTCCCAATCACCAACGCACCCGGAACCCACGTTACTTCGATGGGAGACCACGTGGTTGGCGCCATGGTCGGGCTTACTCACCGTTTTCAGGAGGCGTTTGAAGATCGCCAGAAGAAGATGTGGGATACCGAGAAGTACGCTTCACGTATTACGGAACTGACCGGAACCACGGTTGGCATATTCGGGCTTGGCGCGATAGGTCGGGCGATTGCAGAGCGTGTTTCTGTATTTGGCACGACGACTTACGCAGTCGACCCGTTCCCTTCGAATGTGCCAGAGAACGTGAAGGAATGTTGGGATCTTGATCAGCTAGACGATCTTGCTCGTGTGTCGAACTTCCTGGTTATCGCCGCGCCGGTACTCGATACCACTCGCAACTCGATCGACGCTCGACGAATCGCCATGATGCCCGAGGGCAGCTACATCATCGTCATTTCTCGTGGCGAGATTGTTGACGAAGATGCGATGTGCGATGCGCTGGAGTCGGGTCATCTCGCCGGTGCTGCTTTGGATGCCACTGCGGTTGAGCCGTTAGCCGACGATTCACGCCTGTGGACTCTGCCGAACGTGATTCTTACACCTCACTCGTCGGCACTTACGCCCGAGCTATACGAGATGCGACGGCAGGCGTTCAAGGCGAACCTCCGGCTGTTTGCAGCAGGCGAGCCGCTACAGGACATCTGCGATAAGACCGCCGGGTTTTAAGGTCGGGCCAGCTGAATCCGATTTCCCGACCGAAGCGAAGCGCAGCGGAGGGATCTCGCGTGAAATCACACTCATATGCGGAATTTACCGTGGTGATCTTCAATACTAGTTGAATCTGTCGAGATCCCTCGGTTCCGCAGACTTCACGCGGGAAATGCGATTGAAGAAACTAATTGGCCGGATCAGCGTGCCGAGCGATTAAGACAATCTCGTCGCTTTCCTCGTTAAGCTCGCCGCCCTCGAAATCGCCCCACATCTCGATCACTTCAAGTCCCACTCGGTCACACATGGAAATAATCTGCTCGGGGTAGAGGTATCGCACAACAACCTCCAGCTCCTGTCGCCGTAAAACCTCGCCCTTGGGGTCGAGTTCCTCGGCGATCTGCGTGCCGTGGTTGATCTGAGATTCAAGGTCGAAATGATTCTTCGCTGTTAGTACATAACGACCGCCATCCGTCTTTTCGACAACCTCCAGCAGAAACTCTTCGTCGGGGTCGTCGGCAAGCATTTCGGGGTCAGGATAGAACATGTTGAACGCCAACGTTCCGTCAGGAGCCAGATGCTGAACAGCACGGCACAGCGTTTGAATCTGCTCTTCCTCTGAAGTAGCCAGAAGCAGAGTTCTTGCAGGAATCATCACAACCGGAAACTGGCGCTTCAGGTCGAAGTCCCTCATGTCGGCCTGAACGAGTTTCAAGCTACCCGCAAGCGGGGCGACATCGAGAGCGTTCTGCTGGGCGACCTTGAGCATCGACTCGTAAAGATCGATCCCGACAATCTCCATCCCCTCCTGCGCAAGCGGTAAGGCAAGGCGACCCGTGCCAACCCCGATCTCCAGAATCGGGCCGCCCGAAGCCCTGCAAAGCCCGTGGTAAAACTCGATATCACCCGGATCGGCAGCAGCATAAAAAATGTCGTACCACTCGGCCCAAGCTACGTAGTCCATCGTCACGATTCGAAAATTCCCTAAACCCGGCCGACGGTTTCCATGAACTGGCGGCCGTAGGTGCTCATGAAGGTTGGGATGTGCGTGTAGTGGTAAAGAACGCCAGCTTCGGTGTTCTTAATCGCCTGCTCGGCTGCGCCTGGGGTGCCTGAAGCGTGACCGGCTGCGTGAATCTTGTCGAAGATTTCCTTGACCACTTTCTGCACTTCCGGGTGACCGTTGTCGCCGGGGTGTCCCATCGATTGTGCGAGGTCGGTCGGTCCAATGAAGAACACGTCGATGTCGGGAACTTTGAGTATCTCGTCCAAATGTTCAACCGCAGCAATATCTTCGATCTGCACACAGATCAGCATCTCTCGGTTGGCGTCTTTCACATACTCAGTGGTCGGCGATCCCCAACCGAAATCGGCCATGCGCCCGCCGCCGAGTCCACGCATGCCGCCGGGGTGATACAGGCACGCCTCGACAACCGCCCGTGCCTCATCGGCAGTGTTCACATGAGGCACCTGAACGCCCATCGTTCCACGGTCCAGATACTTGTTGATGACCGCCGGGTCGTTCTTCTCGGGCCGAACAATCGGCGTGATCCCTCGAATCTCAGCTGCCATGATCATCGGACCAATGTTGTCGGGCGTAATCGAACCATGCTCCGCATCGAGCATCACCCAGTCGAAATCCAACTCGCCGATCATCTCGACAATTTCGGCCGATGGAAACTGGACCGATACCCCATATGCCGGTTTTCCCGACTTGATGAGGTTCTTCATTCGATTCTTTTGAGGTTGCGCCATTAGAAATTGAGGCTCCGATTCTCAGTTTTTGTCGATGCGTTCCGACTAAACACCCATGATGATCGTAAATATCGGTTCACGCTAGGCGCGAGTCTGTCGTATCAGATGTTGACATGCCTACGGCGCTGGAAGAGAATTTTTACCTTGTTGCGGTTTTCGTAATTGATCGAAGTTGACTTGCATCAGCAACTATTGATCGTCGGAACCGTTTTAGCCATTGCTACGACATAGTTGAATAGGCCGCGCCACAGTGACACAGCTCGCATCTCGACAGGCAAATCTGGGTACCGAAACCGCGTTCGAAACCCTCGCCAAAGCTAAGGAACTGGAACGTCAGGGAAAATCGATCATTCACCTGGAAATTGGCGAGCCCGATTTCGACACCCCCGAACACATTCGAGACGCCGCCAAGCAGGCGCTCGATGATGGCTTCACCCACTACGGCGCATCCGCCGGGCAGATTGAACTTCGCGAGGCAATCGCAAAGCACCAGACCGAGCGACAGGACTACGACGTATCCGCCGACAGCGTAATTGTGACTCCCGGTGGTAAGCCGGTTATGTTCTTCACGATCATGGCACTGATCGAAGAGGGGGACGAGGTTATCTACCCGAACCCCGGTTTCCCGATCTACGAATCGATGATTCGGTATATGGGCGGTACACCCGTTCCGATGCAGCTGAACGAAGAGACCGGCTATAACGCCGATATCGAAAACCTTCGATCGCTCATCACACCTCAAACGAAGCTGATGATCGTTAACTCCCCCAACAACCCGTGCGGTAGCGTGATTCCTGAATCCGATCTCGAGAAGATCGCCCAGATGGCTGTCGAAAATGACCTAACCGTCATGGCCGACGAGATCTACAAGGACATGTACTACGGCGATGAGGAACACGTTTCTATTACGAAGTTCCCGGGCATGCGCGAGCGCACAGTAATTCTCGACGGCTTCTCGAAGAGCTATGCCATGACAGGCTGGCGACTCGGTTACGGGATCTTCCCAGAATTCCTCGTTGAGCCTGTTACCCGACTAATGACCAATAGCGTTTCCTGCACATCAGTCTTCAGCCAGATGGCAGCTATCGCCGCGCTTGAGGGTCCGCAGGATTCAGTTGTTGCGATGATGGAAGAGTTCACGATTCGACGAGACCTTATTGTCGAAGGTCTGAACTCGCTTCCTGGTGTCACCTGCGTAACTCCAAAGGGAGCCTTCTACGCATTCCCGAACATTCGTGGAACCGGACTGAGCTCGAAGGACTTCGCCGAGAAGGCGATGTACGAAGCTGGAGTAGCACTGCTTGCCGGAACCGCCTTTGGTGAGTTCGGCGATGGCTACATTCGAGTGTCGTTCGCCAACTCTCGGGAGAACCTGACAGAAGCGATCGAACGTTTGCGCAGGATGCTGTAGCTCGATTCACACCGGCTCACGTTGAACATCGACCTCACACGCCTTCATTAGGTCACGCGTGTTCGCCCGCGCTATGGCCCGCAACACATGCTGAGTCACCCGCTTCACCTGCTTGAACGGTGCCTCAACAACCATCTCAGCGCTTTCGTTTAACAACCCCCACTGTTCGGGAAGTTCTGTCGTGCGGATCATCCTGTCGGGCGTCATGATGTAGTGGTAGTCGGCACAACGTAGGTAGGCGGGATCATGGAATTTGGTCGATAGAGTTTCGATTCGCTTTTTCGTCGATTCGGATTTTTTCGAAATGACCTGAACGTCTGACCGAGCCATTTCGACCACTCGGGAGTGGGTGGCAGTGTCAGCATCTGCGCGTGCCACTCGTGCCTCGGCCAACACAGTGCGGGTCAGCTCTTCCGCCTCATCAAGTGACTTGGCCTTCTGCCTCAGCTTCTTCTGCGTCCTGTCGTTGTTGTCATCCCTCTGTAAATCCGATCGACTCGACTTTACTTCGATCAGGAAAACCCGATTCTCAGGACCCAGCCCAACAACGTCGGCTATTCGCCCAAACGGACCCTCAAGTCTTACTTCAAAGCCAACCACTCGACACTCCGCAACCTCCCACAGCCACTTCCATGCAGCCCACTTCAGCGAATAGGTGACTGCTGTTTCGTTTCCGTTCTTAAAGTTGTCGAACGCGGGCGATTTATCTGGAAGTTCGATTGAAGTGGACATCTATTTCTCGGGATTTCGTGAGAAATAGATCATCGCCCACCGGCGTTAGAACTCATAACTGAACTGGCACTTACCTGTAAACGAGTGAATTAGCACGCTTGTTCGGAATAAATGTTCTAAACCCCTTCCAATTATTAGAACGAGCGTGCTAATTTATATATCCGGTCAGGGATGACCACCCAGAAAATTATGGTGAGCATCCCGAAATAAGGGGATACAAACGATGATGAAGCTCAGCGTAAAGAACTCAGTAAAACGCCTCGACGTACGGGTGGTCGGCATTGGTGGCGCAGGTTGTTCCTCGCTGAGTCGTGTTGCAGAAACTCTGTCGAGCTCTGGTGACATGAGCCTGCTGGCAATCGACACCGGATCAGCCGCACACGCCCTTATCGGAACGGCAACCACATTGTCGCTGGGGAACGGCTTTGGCAGCGGTGGTGACCCGGTGGCAGCCGCAAAGCTGTTGAGGGAAGTGGAAGCCGACGTTGAAAGCTTCGTGATCGGTGCCGACGTGGTGATCGTTCTTGCTGGTCTTGGACGTGGCACCGGATCTGGCATATCGCCACTGATCGCCGAAATCGCCCTAAACGCCGGTGCGCTGGTAATCGCTGCGGTGAACATGCCGTTCGAATTCGAAGGACGTTTCCGAAACCAGTCAGCAAACAATGCGCACGATCGGTTAATGAGCACTGCCGATGCAGTGGTCACGGTAAACAACAACGATCTCTCGAAACTAGCTGGAGGCAACGGGTCGCTGAACGGCGCGTTCCAGGAAGCTGACAGGCAGATTGCCGATACCGTCTACGCGTTCACAACCGCTCTTACCGCCTCATCAGATCGGTTTGTTGCGGTTCAGTTGTCGCTCAGGGGTGCTGGTGATTCGTTGGTCCTCTCCGGCTCCGCTGAAGGTGTGCACGCCGGTCGCACAGCCATGGTGAACGCATTTGGAAGAACAGAAATTCGGGTGACCGGTGCCAAATCGGCAGTGATTCATGTTGAAGGCGGCATTGGCCTGTCGCTGGGTCAGGTCGCCGAAGCTGTCACCGCAGTGCGTGGGCAGATAGGTCGGGGTGCTGATGTGCACGTATCGAGTGATCGTCGAGTTGATCTGGGCCAGGGCATCCGGGTGACTGTCGTTCTTGCCGGCATTGGTGCGGATTCAAATTCTCTGGACAGTACAACCCCGATAATTGGTCTGGGCAAACGAGAGGACAGGCCGAGCGTGTCGATATTCGACACCGCGGCACCAGTTCGTAAGCGTGGTCCGATGCTGCTGCCGATCGGATAGTAAACGAAGCCCACCGCCGGGCGTTCCAACTATTTTCTGGCGGACCCGATCTGATGATCGGCAGGCGAAAACGCTGCACCAAACGTCTCGGTGCGGCGTTTTCTTTTTAAGCGGGCACTTGTCACCGGAGTACAACTCGATTTCCCGATCGTAGCGAAGCGGAGTGGAGGGACCTCGCTGGGCATAACATCAAACGTAGGCAGTTAACTGTTAATCGCTTCATTGACAGTTGAATCAATCGAAACCCTTCGACTCCGATGACTTCACTCAGGAAATCGCCACAAACCCGATCCGCGTCGAAAGCTAGTCAGCCACTGCGGCTGTACCGGCATCAACCGACGGCGGCACGAACATGTAACCGTTGCCTCGAACGGTCTTGATCAAACCCTTACCCGAAACCGTTTTGTTCAACTTCTTGCGCAATCGGAAGATAGCCACATCGACCGCGTTGTCGGCGGGACGAGGGTCTTTCGTCCAACACCGATCCATCAGCTCAACCGGCGAAACGGGTATTTCGGGAGACGAGGCCAGGGCGTGCATCAAAAGGAACTCGGTTGGAGAAAGAGAGATCTGAGTACCGTCCATCTCAATTCGTTCGAACTCAAGATTCAAGGCGAACCCCGCCATACGAATTGGAGCGGTGGGTGTGTTTCTCGCGGGAGAAGCTGAAGATTTTTCTACCACCCTGAACGGCTGTTGCTGCGAGTCTGAAGCGGAGTTTCCTCGAACACCAGAAACGCCCGACCCAAAACTGATGATCAACTCAAGCTGCTCGATTTCGTTTAGCGTTGGCAGTGCGGTCGACTTGTTCAGAACGTACACGATCCCGGTCGTGTCGAGTCCACGAGAAATAGGAGCGACAATTCCCTGAATAAATCCCGCCTGTTCTGCCCATGCTGGCAACGATTGGCAATCTGGATCAGAAGCCGACATAACGATTGCTGATCCCTGTCGCGCGGCAGAGGCGCCGGGTAGATCACTATCGATAGCTTCGAATTCTTCTCGTATCTGGGAAAGTTGACCTTCGTAACTCCAGTTTGATGGAGCTAGGACGCCGTGTGCGTCACGCAGGTTGAACACCACAGCCGCCGGATAATCTGTTGCCATGCGGGCAGCAGTGGCGAGCCGGGCATCTGAGCTCATCGAGTCGACACCGTTTAACACTTTGATTCCGCCAAGAATTCTGCTGGCACTCGCCTCGCCGGAGAGCCGTTCTTCGAGAGCGTGTACCGCCAGTGTCGAATCAGCGACCTGCTTCGACTGAACTAAATGAGATGCGACACCAATCGCCAGAGCAGCCAGTGCCAGAACTCCAACTGCCCACACGTTGCCAATGAATAGTGCGGCGAGTGTCACCAACGCCAAACTACCGATAATCGCCACTGAGTACCCGATCCAGTTCTCGGAGTACGTCGTCATCCACGGCTGGATCCACTTATCAGAGGCTGTCGCGGGCGCGTCGAGCGAAAATTCAATTTGGTTGTTACTCATGCCACCCACACTAGCGAAAAACGCAGCACAACTACCTGTTTACGTTTCAACCGAGTTTGATCGAATCGTCGATGGGTAATTACCGGCTGTCGTAATCCTTCCGTGAAGTCGTACACTAGAACCAAGTAATACATTCCTATTCACGAAAAACTCCCACCATCAGAAGGGCACCAGAACACTGGGCACTCTAGGCCGACTGAAAAGTCTGATCGGTCGCGGCAACGAGAACGACGAATCAACATCTACTGAATCGAATTCACGAACTAGCAAACGTACAGCCGCCAACCGCACTCCAAATTCCACCAAATCCACTACCTCGATGAATAAACCCGGCTCAAGATCTGACAGTTCATCATCTGAACGACCGCAAAAACGAAAACGACCTTCATCAGAGGGCGCAGACCGACGCCAACGCAGCGAGTCACGTTCGAACGATTCACCCAAAAGTGAACGAAAATCAGAATTAGCTGAATTTCGTGCACGAGCTGCAGGATCGCGCCAAGCCCAGAGCGGGAGGCAGCGTGATGATCGACAGGACGACCGTTCGAGCGACCGCCAAACTTCACGTCGCGAAACGCCACGAGCCGAATCTCGCCGCGAGTCCGAACCTCGTGATGACCGAAGACGTGAGCCGCAGAGCGATGCGACCGTGAATCGAGGTAGCAGGCGAAATCGCCCGAGCGATCATGGTCCACGAGAAGACTTTCGTGACCGTCGCGACGACCGCCCGGTGCGACAGAACCGTGACGATTCACCTTCAGAATCTCGACGTGACTCAAGCTCACGAAACGAAGGTCGTTACGACAAATATGAGAACCGAACCGAACGGGACCAACCGAGAGAAAGCCAGGACGATTCTGGGACGCCAGTTCGTGGTCGACCAACCCGACGCCGTGATCGAGAGGCACAGCCCGAGGTTCGCCAGCCAGAAGTCGTAACCGATCTCCAGGGAACTGATGAGTGGGGTGGACTCGAGCTCGAAAAGGGCTACGACGAGCCTTCGGAAATCCAGGAAGCATCTATTCCATGGCTTCTTGAAGGACGAGACGTTGTTGCACAGGCCGTTACGGGTTCAGGAAAAACCGCAGCCTTCGGTATTCCGATGAGCAACTTTGTCGACCCCGATTCCCGCGACGTGGAGGGCCTTGTTCTTGTACCGACCCGAGAGCTGGCTATGCAGGTTCAACGAGAGTTGTCACTCATCGGGCGTGATCGTGGCATCGGTGTTGTCGCTGTTTACGGTGGTGAACCCATCAACAAACAGATCAATGCACTCGAGCGTGGCATGTCGATTGTTGTTGGCACACCAGGGCGACTCAAAGACCTGATGAACCGTCGAATTCTCGATCTTGGATATGTGCGCATGGCTGTGCTCGATGAGGCCGACGAGATGCTTGATATCGGTTTCGCCGATGACATGGAGTTCATCCTCAAACGAACGCCAAGCACCCGCCAGACGGCACTTTTCTCGGCAACTATTCCCGGATTCATCCGTGGTCTAATCCGCCGGTACCTCGACGATCCTCGCTGGATTCAATTGGTGTCCAGCACCAAGGGACTTGAAACTGTCGATGAGGTCGACCAGATTTTCTATGACGTGGCGTCGCAGGACAAAGCCGACGGAATCATGGAGATTCTCGACGATATTACCGAGGGTTCACAGGTCCTGATCTTCCGCAAAATGCAGGTCGGTGTCGACCGGTTATCTAAAGGTCTTGCGGGAGAAGGGTTCGCCATTAAAGGCATCCACGGTGGAATGTCGCAGAGCGAACGAAACCGTGTGATGAACGCCTTCCGTGACGGTAGCCTGCGAATGATGGTTGCGACGAACCTGGCTGCTCGTGGACTCGATATACCGACGATCTCGCACGTCATTAACTACGACATGCCCGAGAACATCGAAGAGTACGTTCATCGAATCGGGCGTACGGCGCGTATGGGTAAGCGGGGCACGGCGATCAGCTTCATCGGCGAGTGGGATTTCGAACTGCATGAGCAGATCGTCATCAAGATCGGTGAAGACAAAATGATCCGCCGCCAGTTCTCCTTCTACTAACCGGCTAGCCGGGTTTTCTTTTAGGACTCTCGGCTGTTCTGCGAGTAGTAGCACCCGCAACCGTTCAGCGTTCAGGGAATTCCGGCTAGTCGACAGAGAAGTAGAAACTCTCCGCCGCTAAATCCCGACCTTGCCGCCTCGTACATTTGTGTCGGCACCGGTAATTAGCTGAGCAACCTCTTTGGCATACAGAATTTCGGTGTCGTCTTCAGGCTGGTAGTCGAGATATTTTCGCCCTGTCTCCAGCGACCAGAACCGCCGGGTGTTGTCGCTGCAGCCGTAGGCAACCACGAATGGCACGCCGTGCTCGTTCTCGATATTTGGGGCTTCGATTGCCTTGGTGAAAAGCTGAGTGATGTCGCGTGGGCTGATGAACGCCCCAAGATTTCGCTTGAACTCGGCGATACCGCCAGCGGTCTGCTCGGACATCGACGCTGCGCCAAGATATTGCTCCGCTACGATTGGCCGAGTGAACCCAATTCGAAGCATCACGGTCTCAAGCTTCCTGCCGAAAATCCCGCACGCATAGGGGAACGCCAGAAGCTCGTATGCGGCCTTCGCCCAGCCATAAAAATTGTCGGAAATCGGGGGGTCGGTAGGTCGAACCATGTCCATCTTGCGATCATGAATCAGTGAGTGCTCATACCAGTCGGCAGCGTGGTTCGAACTGGCAATGGCGAGCCGACGAACCCCTGCGTCATAGGCTGAACGATAGATATTGTTCGCCATTTGAACGTTTTCGTGCTCATTGTCGAAGCGATCAATTGGATCCTTTTCTGATTCCGCACCACGAGGCGAATGTGGCTTGAACGCCAGGTGAATCACGGCGTCTATGCCTTCGAAAAGATGTGCGTACTTCGATCGATCAGGATCGATGAAATCAGCGATCTGAACACCCTCGATCTTATTACCGTCCCGGTCGGTGTCCGATACGTCAGCCAGTGTCATGTCGAAGTGGTCACGCATGGTCGGAAGCATCAGCGAGGCGATATACCCGCTCGCCCCGGTCATCAATACTTTTCGTTTTGCCATCTCTTTGAACTCCCAGTTTCAGTAAATTAACCAGCGAACCATCTATTCGATACTTGCCCGTGCCGCGCCGAACTCGGGAAGGTCGGACTCCCAGCCATCGGCTGTGTGATATCCGCCGTCTGGCATCTTCACGATTGGCTCGATTCCAAGGGCGATCTTAGCCCGTTGAAGGTTAAATAAATGTGTGTAGAACTCGTTTTGGATGTGGCGGAACGTCGCCACCAAATCCATTCCAGTCATCTCACCCGTCTCATGATTCGCCGAAATGCCATCGGGGTGAACTGTGCGCATCAATGCCCACTGGTCAGTAAGCCGGCGTTGAACGACAACCGTCCGCGCCCACTCAACCGTGTTGTCGATCAACACCTGTCTTGAAATCCCAATCGCCTCGTCCATAGCGCCAAGAATGTCGTCGATCTCCCAGAACACTCGATCATCGAGCCGTCGATCAAAATCAACAGAATTGAACGTAGCAAATCGTTCCGCTGACATCGGCATATCACCCTCGAAAAGTTGATCGCCCCACTTCAAGATGATCCACCTGAGCGGCACCGACGCCATGTGACTCACCTGCTGCCGAATGCTCCAACCCGACCATCCCCACCGATCCGATGTCCAGTCCAACACCTCATCAGAAAGCTCAGTAACCTCGGCGCGAACCAAACTGTCTATCCTCCAGAAGTCTGGGAATAACGTGCGCAACTGGGGACTTTTTGTAGATGCGGCCTGAGACATTGCCGGAGTCTCTCGTCATGAATGATCGCTGTCAACGACGTTAGCGGGTTCAGTTGGGCGAAATGATCTGTAATATCTGGCGATGACTACAAAAACCTGGCTCAAAGGCAACCTTCACACCCACACGACGAACAGCGATGGCGACGATTCGCCAGAGCATGTTGCCGAGTGGTATCACGAACACGGATACGATTGGCTGTGCCTATCCGACCACAATCACCTGACGATTCTGGAGGGTAGTGACGCCGAGAAAGCCAAATGGCCGTTACTGGTTCGAGGCGAAGAGGTAACTTCTCGAGAATCGACCGGGCCGGTGCACGTAAACGGCTACGGTGTGAACGAGTTGGTTGAAGCCTCGAACTCGACCGACATCGTGACCGCGATGCAAGCGAACGTCGATGCGATCATCGCTGCTGGGGGCATGGCGTCGATCAATCACCCGAACTTCCGATGGGCGTTCGATGATGGTGCGATGATGCAGGTTGACGGCTACAAGTTCATGGAAGTGTTCAACGGCCACCCCGAAACACACAATACCGGTGGCGGTGGCAGAGCGAGCACTGCTGGGATTTGGGACCGCCTGCTCAGCAATGGCAAGCGTGTGTGGGGCATTGCGGTTGACGACGCGCACCACTATGTAAACGAGTTCAGTCCAAATCTTTCAAATCCCGGCAGGGGCTGGATTCAAGTCAAAGCGGCCACGCTGAGTCAGCAAGATATTCTCGATGCGATGTCGGACGGCGATTTCTACGCATCAACGGGCGTGACGATTGGCGACATGGTTTCGAACACCCGTGAAATCAAGATTGACATCGACCCAGAAACCACGCCCAGCGATGGCATTCAGGCGAAGTACACAACGCTTTTCACAGGATCGCACGGACGACTGTTGTACGAATCGACCAGCAACTCGCCGTCTTACAGGCCAACGAGGCTCGATGGGTACGTTCGTGCAACTGTCTACTCGTCCAGAGGCACAAAAGCCTGGACCCAGCCGGTGTACATCGATATCGAGTAGTGGCAGCCACTAACGCAAGTATTTCCTGAATTTGACTTGTGCTTTCGGCCATCTGCCGTGCAACAATTGAGCGCGCTAATTTTCTGGGGCAACAACTAATTTCGGCGATAGGGGGCAGGCTTTGGCGACTCGATATGAAGGCACCATTCATGCCCCGCAGTTTCCTGAGAATCTCGAGTGGTTCAACACGGAATCGACCCTCACACTCGCCGATCTGGCTGGCCGACTCGTAATTCTCCACTTCTGGACCTATTGCTGAATTAACTGCATGCACGTACTTCCGCAGTTGCGGAAGCTGGAGAAAAAGTACGCTGATGTGCTGACGGTGGTGGGTGTGCACTCGGCGAAATTCAACGCCGAGAAATCATCGGAAAACGTGCGCGAGGCAGTGCGTCGATACGGCATTGGGCATCCGGTGGTGAACGACGCTGATTTCGAGATATGGAAGTCGTACGCCGCCCGAGCATGGCCAACCCTGATGTTCCTCGACCCCTCTGGCAAGGTCATCGGGCGACACGAAGGTGAATTCCCCGTCGACGCGCTCGACCAGGTGCTGGCCGGAATGATCGAAGAGCACGAGTCTTCAGGACTGTTCAAGCGCGGTCCATTCGCGCTACAACTGGAATCGGGTGCCGACACCCAGCTTTCGTTCCCGGGAAAGATCTCGACTGATGGCGAGCGTGGACGATTGGTGATTTCCGATTCCAATCATCGCCGTCTGGTTGTTACCGATCTCGAAGGCAACGTTGAGTCGATCATAGGTAACGGTGAATCACCGCTCGCCAGCGGTGATAACAGAGGCGTGTATGGCTCGCTCAAATTTAATGATTCATTGTTCGAAAACCCGCAGGGAACGGTGATCGATGGCGATACGTTGTATGTCGCCGACGCCGGAACCCACACGATAGTTCGTGTTGATCTGGTAGCAGGTACAGCCGAAACGATAGCTGGCACAGGTGAGCAGTCGCTTTACCGTCACAAGGGCGGGAACGCTCTAAAAGTACCGCTCAACTCGCCGTACGATCTGTCGCTCGAAAGCGGCATTCTTTACATAGCGATGGCAGGATTCCATCAACTCTGGACCATGGATCTTGATGAGCGAGAAGTAGCGCCATTCGCGGGCGATGGCGGCGAGGATATTGTTGACGATCTGAAGGACGCAGCCCGCCTCGCTCAACCGTACGGAATCGATGTGTCGAACAACGCTGTGTTCTTCGTCGATAGCGAAACGAGCTCGGTGCGGGTGTCAGCGATTGCAGAAGAGGGCAGGGTGGTAACGCTGGTGGGCACCGGGCTCTTCGACTTTGGCGATCGTGATGCTGTCGGTAAAGAGGCGTTGCTGCAGCACCCCCAGGGATTGGTTGTTCACAACGACACTATCTACATTGCAGACTCCTACAACAACAAAATTAAGTCCATCACTATCGGATCACTTCAGGTGAGCACCGTTGCTGGTTCAGGCAAACAGGGCGATGTCGATGGCAACTCGTCGATTGCACAATTCAGTGAACCTGCAGGGCTTGCTGTGACCGGCAACAAAATGTTCATCGCCGACACGAATAATCACAAAATCAAAGTTTTCGAATTCGACACTGGTGAGGTTTACTCTCTCGAATTAAACGGCTTATGAAGCCCGGTACCGTGCTCAACTATTCACCTACCAGAGTCCGGAACACATCTTGCTGGACTCTGGCTGCATCAAACCGATGATTCGCCACTGGGGCGTTGAACTTCCACCCATCCGTCTAGCTAAAACAAACACCCGGCCATAGGCCGCAGGAAACAAATGCCCAACCGTCTCGCAAACGAAACAAGTCCGTACCTGCTCCAGCACAAGGACAACCCGGTCGACTGGTATCCCTGGGGCGACGAGGCGTTTGCAGCCGCAACTCTGCTCAACAAACCGATTCTGCTGTCTATCGGATATTCCTCTTGCCACTGGTGCCACGTCATGGCCCACGAATCGTTTGAAAACGAGTCGATTGCGGCGTTCATGAACGCCAACTACGTGAACATCAAGGTCGATCGCGAGGAATTACCGGACGTCGATTCGATCTACATGACGGCGGTTCAGGCAATGACCGGATCAGGCGGTTGGCCGCTTACAGTGTTCATCACTCCCGACGGACACCCGTTCTTTGGTGGAACGTATTTTCCGCCCGAAGATCGACCCAACATGGCTGGCTTCCCACGCATTCTGGGTGCTATATCTGACGCTTACGCCAACAAGCGTGACGAGCTACTTGAGAACTCGCAAAAAGTGGTCGATTCGATTCGTGAGCAGTCGACTCCCCGCAAAAACGAAGGCAGTGTTGATGAATCACTGATCTTTGGAAGCTTTACCCATCTCGTTGGAAACGCCGATCTTGAAAATGGCGGGTCGCAGGGCGCTCCGAAATTCCCACAGCCGATGATCTACGAGTTGCTGCTCAGGTACTGGAAGCGAACGGGCAGCAAACAGGTGCTCGACATCGTGACTCTCACCTTGGAAAAGATGGCACATGGCGGGATATACGATCAGATAGGCGGAGGGTTTGCACGCTACTCAGTCGACGAAATCTGGCTTGTACCTCACTTCGAAAAAATGCTCTACGACAACGCCCAACTCGTGCTTCTGTATCTGCATGCGTATCAGGCGACGAAGAAACCGCTGTTCAAACGAATCGTCGAAGAAACTCTGGAGTACGTATCACGGGAGATGACCCACGCTGCGGGTGGGTTCTATTCGGCATCTGATGCCGATTCAGAGGGTGTTGAAGGAAAGTTCTTCGTCTGGACCTCAGACGAAATCGACAGGCTACTGAGCTCGACCGACGCTGAGTTGGCGAAGGCGTATTGGGGCGTTACCGAAGAAGGCAATTTCGAAGAGTCGAATATTCTGTATTTGCCGATGTCGCGTGAAGAGTTTCTTTCTCGCTCAGGGCAGGAACCAGCAGACATGATCGCCGATATCGAGCGTGTCAAAGGGTTACTGCTGGAAGAACGTTCGAAGCGAGTCGCACCCGGTATCGACGACAAAATCCTCACATCGTGGAACGCACTAATGCTCAAGGCATTCGCCGAGGCCGGGGCGGTACTGGAAAACGACGATTGGGTCGCTGTCGCCGAGAAAAATGCACGTCTTCTGCTCGATCAGGTCAAAGACTCCGAGGGTCGATTGCTCCACACATGGAAAGCGACCGATGCTTCTGATTCTCATTCTGACTCTGGCTCAGCAGGCGAAGCACGAATACTCGGGTATCTGGACGACCACGCTTACCTGATAGATGCTCTGTTGACGCTCTATGAGGCAACATTCGACTACTCGTACGTCGATGAGGCGCAGCGACTGGCGAACCAGATGATCGAACGCTTCTGGGACTCCGACTGGCAGGTGTTCTACGACACGTCGCTTGAGCATTCAAAGTTACTCGTGCGCCCTCGTGATGTGCTCGACAATGCGGTGCCAAGTGGCGGATCGGTTGCGGCGATGGCTTTACTGCGCTTAAGCGTGTTCACCGGCGACAGCGAATACGCCCGCAAGGCCGAGGCTTCGATGCAGGCGTTGATACTTCACATGGAGCAGGCGCCAGCTGCCGTTACTTCCTGGCTCAGTGCAGTCGATTTCTTGCGATCTGGATCACAGGAAGTAGTGTTAATCGGCGATTCTGACGACACAGGAATCGTCGAGATGAAGCGCGAGTTACACGGATCGTTCTCTCCCAACACGGTACTTGCTGGGGGAAACGGTGAATCTGGAGAAAGCAATGACTCGCCACTGCTAGAGGGCAGAGAACAGATCAATGGCAAAGCCACGGCATACGTGTGTGAGAACTACGCTTGCAAATTGCCCGTGACCAGCGTCGCCGAGTTGATCGAACAGCTCAGTTAGTCGCGGTCAGTGGGAGCATCAGTTGAGCTGGATTCAGAATCGCTCGCAGCCTGCTCTTCAGCCGCTTCCTTCATTGCGCGGGTGTCGGCTCTTCGATCGAGTCGCTCGCGCACGATCGCAAGTCCAACCCCGGCTGCTGTGCCCGCAACACCCATCATCGCCAGCAAAGGGCCAGCAGTAGCTCTACACATCTAGTATTCGAATCCGATCTGCCCCATAAAAAGCTGAAATACAACCTGAAAATTGTACTGCTAGTTGGTTACGAACGAAACTAGTTCGCGAGGTCCCTTCGTTCAAATCTCCACACCGCGATAGCAACAGCCAGAGCGGCGATTCCCACCAGCGTCAGGAAGTGCACAGCGTTGATGCCGTTGATGATCACGTCGTTGTTGTTGAAGTAGTAGAACACCGATATGAATCGTGCTGGATCGAGTGCATCGACGACCGACAGGAATGTGTCGAGTAAAAACCCGACCACTCCGACTGCTGCCGCAATACCACCAGCCAGCCCTTTGCGACCGGTCGATGCACCGACCGCGAGGGCTATCAGTCCAAACGTCACACCGAGCATGTATAGGCTGATGATGCCCAGAATTGTTCCCGTTATCGCCAGGTCAAACCCGGCGATCTTTGACCCGCTGATCAGACCGATCAACAGCCCGATCGAAAGCATCAAGAGCCCGATCATCAACGCTCCTGCCTTTTGGAGCAGCACACTGGTGCGGGAAATCGGGTTAGCCAGCAGTTGATCGAGTGTGTGCGATTCTTCTTCCCCCGCTATCGCAGCCATTCCGGCAATGATGGCGAATATGCCGAACACCATCGGCCCCATAAACGTGAACACTTCGGCGTTCAGAAATCCCTCAGCCGTTGTGTAAGTCTCAGCATCGCCAATGATCGCCTGCATCGCTTCGGGAAGCTGCTCCAAAAAATCGGCGAATCCAGTCGCATCACGAATGGTCGGATAGAACAGCGTAACGTACAGGCCCAGTGCTGCTGATCCGATCGTATAGTAGAGGATCGATTTCTTTGCGTCTCTAAGAGTCTTCAGAAATACGTTACGCAGCATCAGAATCCCCCTTCCCCTGGTCATCGCTGTAGTAGGCGAGGAAGACTTCTTCTAGGCCGGGCTGTGCTGATTCGATTCGGTTCACCGTGTGTTTTGCCGCCGCCTTGATGAGCGAATTGACACTGCCGATCACGTGGCATGTGAGCGTGTGGTCGGTGACAGAAACGTCGGCGACCCCTTCAACGGCTTCGAAGTCAGCAGGAACCACTGAATCAGCGAACTCGATTTTGACTCGCGTAAGCGCCCGTTCGCGTAGAGCCGATATTTCCTCGACGGTGATCATCGAACCTTCACGAATAATGCCGACCCGATCGCAAATAATTTCGACTTCTGAAAGAACGTGGGAGGAAATGAACAGCGTTTTGCCGTCTTTGACTTCTTCTAGAACTAGCTTGTGGAATTCCTGCTGAAGCAACGGATCGAGACCCGTTGTCGGCTCGTCGAGTATCAGCAATTCTGGATCGCTCATAAACGCCTGGACAAGCCCGACCTTCTGGCGGTTACCACGAGAAAGTTCACCGATTTTTCGCGAAAGATCCAGATCGAATCTTTCAGCCAAAAGGCGCGCCTTGTTTAAATTTCCGCCTCGAAGATTGGCGAAATATTCGAGCAGTTCATGCGCGGTTAGCTTCTCGTAGGTAACGAAGTCGCCGGGCAGATAGCCAACTTTTTTCCGAATTTCTACTGAGTCGGATCGAGAATCCAAACCCAACACCGTTGCCGTGCCAGACGTAGGTCGAATGAAGTCAAGGAAGACACGAATACAGGTTGTTTTACCTGCTCCGTTCGGACCCAGTAATCCGAATACTTCGCCTTGATTGATCTCAAGATCCACATCCAGAATCCCACGATGTTCTCCATAGAACTTCGTCAGACTCGCCGTACTAATCGCTGCGGTCATCGGGTGATTACTCCGTTCGAAGCGCTAAAAACTTCAACTACAGAAATTCGAGCACCTTTAATTTATTATGCCCCAACAGATGTGCGCAACGCGAAGTGATGTTGGACGCGTGAGTCCTGCCGGTGCATCGTTTCGTAGCTTGCGATTGGTCGGACAGAAAACCCGGCTAAGCCGGCCGGTTAGTCGTCGCTGGCGTACTTTTCCATGACTTCGTCGGAGAAATCGCCGTTTGAGTAAACCTTCGAAACGTCATCGAGTTCTTCGAGTGCATCAAGAAGGCGGAGGGTTTGCATCGCAGCCTTATCGTCGAGCGGCACAAGCGATGTCGGAACGAGCGCTACTTCACCCATTTCTACGGCTATACCAGTAAGAGCTTCGACATCTGTTTTTACCTGTGCGAACTCTTCGTAAGGGGCAGTGACCTGAACGAGATCACCGTCAACTTCAACATCCTCTGCACCGACATCCACTATTTCAAGGGCGATGTCATCAGGGTCGCCTTCGAGCACTTTAACAGTGATCAGACCCTTATTTTCAAAGTTCCACGACACCGCACCCGCACCAGCCAGATTGCCGCTTGCTCGTGTGATCTTTGCGCGTACTTCGGCGGCGGTTCGGTTCTTGTTGTCGGTCAGTGCCTGAACGATGATTCCAGCGCCACCGGGACCGTACGCCTCGTAGCTGATCTCTTCGAGAATCGCAGCGTCGTCACCAACACCTGAGCCACGTGCAATAGCACGCTCGATGTTGTCTTTCGGCATGTTCAGCGTCTTGGCGGTATCAACAGCCAGTCGGAGGCGGAAGTTCATTTCGGGATCGGCATCACCGTTGCGCGTTGCAACCATGATTTCCCTTGTGAGCTTCGTAAAGAGCTGGCCACGTTTAGCGTCGGCAGCGCCCTTTTTGTGCTTGATCGTGCTCCATTTAGAGTGACCTGACATTCAGACTTCCATCCTCTGAGTGATGTGTTGCGTGATCCGAGTGATCTGAGGAACCAAGTTTACCGAAAACTAACGGCTTTAGAGAATTCCCTCGGGTAAGTCGATCGTCATCGTGTTGGTCTCTTTGTTGACCTCGACGATCACGCCATCGAGCACCGGAATGAGTATCTCGGGAGCTTTCTTCTCGCCCCTGGCGCGCTTTTCGGACACTATGAACACATCGTTGCTGCCGGTTTCGAGAATCTCGTTGAGTGTTCCCAGCGGCTTCCCATCGTTCGTAACCACGTTGATGCCAATGATTTCGTAGTGGTAGTAAATGCCTGGCGGGTTTTCGGGAAGCGATTCGGCAGGAACCGAAAGTTCGAGGTCCCGAAGCGGATCGGCCTTCTCGATCGAGTTGATCGATGCAAAAGTAAGCTTCGCTGAGTTGCCTGATTTGCCGATTTCGACAATCTCGTACTCTTTGCCTTCGGCCAGAACGACATCACCGACGGCGAAGCGATTGGGCACGCCGGAGTAGACCTCTACAAGCACAGCGCCTTTAATGCCGGTTGGACGACGAACGCGACCCACCACAACCAAATCATCATCGGAAGATTCGGAACGACTGTTTAAATCGGTCATGGTTGTGGAAGTGTTAGCACTGCCAAAAGGGCAGGCTAGTCGATTTCGAGGCTGACACGGGTGTCGGCCTTGACTGCTGCAACCCTGAGCAGGGAGCGCATCGACTGGGCAACTCGACCGTCACGGCCGATAACTTTGCCCTTGTCCTGATCGTCGACGTGAAGGTGAAGGAAGATACGGTCGCCGTCTTCTTCTTCGGTTACAGAAACTGCATCCGGGTTCGAGGCGAGTGCACGGGCGATGTATTCAATCATCTCCCGCATCGAATCGATCGGCGATAGGTCGTCGACGTCGACTTCTTCAGATGCTGCGTCGTTGCCGGCTTCAGCCACTGGTTGATTCCTCTTCGGCTTCTTCAGCAGCGGCTTCTTCAGCAGGTGCGTCTTCGGCAACGGCTTCGTCAGCAGGTGCTTCTTCTTCTTCAGTCGCTACAGGTGCTTCTTCGGCAACGGCTTCGTCAGCAGGTGCTTCTTCTTCAGTCGCTACAGGTGCTTCCGCAACAGCGGTCGCAGTGGCAGCAGCCTTCGGCGCCGGCTTGGCGGCAGCCTTCTTAGCCGGCTTAGCGGCAGCCTTAGGAGCTTCTTCTACCGGCGCAGGGGTTGAGACCTTCGGGAGAAAGCCGATACTCTGCAGCAGACTTGTAACTGACTCAGATGGCTGTGCGCCATCCTTGATCCACTTGGTGACCTTCTCTTCGTCGATCTTGATTTCAGGTGGGTCTGGGAAGGGATCGTAGGTGCCGATCTGCTCAATGAATGCGCCATCTCGGGCTGCACGCTGATCAGCTATAACTACTCGGTAGAACGGGTGCTTCTTGCCACCAACGCGTTTTAGTCGGATTCGAACCATTCGGAATATCACTCCGTGCCGTAATTATGGAGACGGCGGAAAAAGGAAGTAGTCAGACTCCTGCACATGCACGTGCCTTGGGCAAGAGTTCAACACAATCGACCTAAAATTGTATTTGCGATTACGTTGCAGGTCAAAGGGATTCTAGTTCATTCGCACTCTTAGCATTTCTGGTACCTGAACCCAACTCACCTAATTCGCCCGTAAACGTGATCAGTTCTGGTGACACGCATCGCCACCAGTTGGATCAGTTCGGCGGTAACCTGATTCGCATCGAACTCGCAACTAAGCCTGCGTACGATCATCTGACCGCTGGCTATTGGCATCCGAAGCTTCCATTGCCCAACGACGATCAACAACTCTCAGACATCAATGTTCTGTACTTCGCAGTGCTGCGCGAGCGCGCAGGCACTCGTTCTGTGCGTATTACTGCCACCGCGGGCATGACGGTCGATGACGCTGTGATCGCCGCAAGAAAAGCGTCGCCTCGTGACCCCGAACCGGGTACATCGGTGATGCTGGCGCTGAACGGCGAGTATGTAAAAGGTGATCAGCCGGTAAAAGGCGGAGATGAAATCGCACTTATCCCACCGGTAAGCGGTGGGTCAGGGGATATCAAAACCGAGTCCGACTGGGTGTTCATTACTCCCGGAAGGCTGGACGAAGGGCCCCTGACCGAGTTCGTAACGACCGGAGTAGACGGTGCCGTGGTGACCTTTCTGGGCATCACTCGTGACCACAACGAGGGTCGCAAGGTCATCACGCTCGACTATGAGGCGTACCAGCCGATGGCTGAAATCAAGATCGCCGAGATAATCAGCGAGATGCGAGACAAGTGGGAACTTGGCAAGATTGCCATCGCTCACCGCACGGGACGGGTCGATATCGGCGAAACAAGCATGGTTGTCGCTGTTGGATCGGCTCATCGGCGCCCAGCGTTTGAGTCGGCTCTCTACTTTGTAGATCGGCTTAAAGAGATTGTTCCGATCTGGAAGAAGGAACTATTCGAGGGCGGCGAAGTGTGGATTGGCGAGACCCCCGGGGCCGGGAAGCCCGCCGAGTAATTCTGGGATGGGCGTGCTTGCGTATCGCCGAAAAATCGACGTGAAGAGGAAACGTGACCGAAGATTCGAATCTAAATAACGGCGTAACGCGAAATGCAGATGGCTCTGTCATTTCTGCGGAAAACATTCGCAAGCTTTATGGCGATATCGCTGCGGTCGATGGGATCACGTTTCGAGTTGAACCGGGCGAGACCTACGGACTACTTGGCCCGAACGGTGCCGGCAAGACCACTACGATGCAGATGCTCGCGGGGCTTTCACCGGTTGATTCCGGTGCGATAAACGTTCTGAATATCGATGTTGTGAAAGACAACCGTGCCGTGCGAGAAGTGATGGGCGTTGTAACCCAGCATGATGGACTCGATGGCGGGTTGACCGTTTATCAGAATCTGTTTCTATTCGGGTTCCTGGCAGGTCTTTCACGAAAACAATCCAAGAATCGCACCCATGAAGTGCTCGAATTTTTCGGACTGCGTGATCGATCAAAGTCGAACACATACGAACTTTCCGGTGGAATGAAACGACGTCTGGCGATTGCACGTTCGATGATGACCAGTCCAAAAGTCATCGTCATGGATGAGCCGTCTACGGGTCTCGACCCGCAAAGCCGAAACCGGGTGTGGGAAGAATTAGCGGTCCTCAAAGACGCCGGTGTAACCGTGCTGCTTTCGACTCACTACATGGAAGAGGCAACAATTCTGTGTGATCGACTGGCAATCATGGATCACGGCAAGATCCTCGATGAGGGCACTCCGGATCAGATGATCGTACGCCACGCACCCAAAGAGGTTACTCAATTGCGAGTGGCACCAGCTGCTATACGTACTGTGCGGGATTATTTGAGCGGTCGGGAAATATCTTTCCGGGAAGTGGGAGCGCTCGTCAGTGTCATCGGCCAGAACGGCGATCGTCCTGATCTAGAAGAGTTGACCGATATCGAGGGTGTAAGAATCTCCTACCGTGTTGGCAACCTCGAAGATGCGTTTTTGGCGATAACTGGACGAGAGCTGAGAGACTAACAATGAACCTCGCAATCCCAACTCCAGGTATCCGACGCCGAAGCGTCACCGGCCTCTGGCTGCGTCACGCGGTCTCGTTTGTGCGGTACTGGAAATTTGTAATCACATGGGTGCTGATCGAACCGGTCATTATGCTGATGGCTATTGGATTTGGTGTAGGCAGACTCGTCGGATCGATGGACTCTGGGGTTTCATATGCCGAGTTCGTGACGCCGGGTTTGATCGTCGGTAACGCAATGTTTCACGCGTTATTCGAAACATCGTGGAATGCTTACAGCCGAATTGACAACGATGTTTACGAAACGGCGCTGACAACTCCGATAACGATCACCGAGATCACAATGGGAGACATTCTGTGGGCGGTGACGCGATCGATCATGACGGTTACCGGAACGGCAATAGTCGCCGCTCTTTTCGGTTGGCTGGACAACTGGGAAGCCATCGGAATAATTATTCCGGCGATCATGGTTGGAGTTACGTTTGGCGCGATGGGCTTCTTGTTTTCGGCGGTCGCACCACACACGACGTTTCTGACGCTGGTGTTCACGCTGGTCGCCACTCCGATGTTCTTTTTCTCGGGTTCATTCTTCCCGATTTCGATTCTTCCCGACTGGGTAGAACCGATTGCCTGGGCGATGCCCCTAACGTCGGCAGTTCACATTGGACGAGGGTTCGCACTTGCGGAACTCAACATCACGCACCTGTGGGCTGCTCTGTATCTGATTGCGCTAACGGCAGTTATCTGGCCTATCGCCATTTACCTGCTGAGACGTCGGCTCATCAAATAGCCACAATTAGCTATCGATATACCACGAGACTCACGTAAAACTCCTTTGCCGATAGGGGAGCGTGAAGTTATATTGGAATGTAGATCGCACTGGCACATCTTCCGCGGAGGGTTCGCATAGTGGCCTAGTGCGCCCGCCTGCTAAGCGGGTTGGGGGTGTTGAGCCTCCTCGCGGGTTCGAATCCCGCACCCTCCGCCACTTTTTTCGTTGTGCTCCGGGCGTCGTCGGACGACTTGGTCGCGCGTCTTTTCGTTAGCTCCGGTTGCACATTCGTGCTTGGTCGCGAGCTGCAGTCTCCCCCTCTAACTCCCCCGGTTCGGGGGAGGACCGCAAACTCTCGACGCGCAATCGCATTTGGTCGCACCTATCTGCGACAGGGCCTCCAACTGAGTTCGACATGAAAGTGCTGGTGAACGGTAACTCTATGTCCCGATTCGCAGCCCCGGATCGCAGATCGATCGCAGAGTTTCGATTGCTGACAGCACCGCTAAGAAGCTCGTCTTGGGATTCGTTTCGTGTGGCTTGTTTTCGAACCTGAACGAAAACTTCCCGGCTCTGCTTACAGCGTTGATTTCGTGAACGTTGCCCGGTGAATCAGGATCGGCAACAACTTTGATCTTCGTAGCATCAGGTCCAATCCCCGCCAGGCTCACTGTCGCCGCTACATTTACGTTCGCTGGGAACAGCTCAACCGCCTCGGTGGCCGATCCCTCAAAAATTACCGTCGGTTCAGTGATCTCAACATCTTCCCAATCAGCGAATCCCGGCGCACCGCTAAGTGCGATTGGCTTTTTGGTGGAAACAATTGTCACCGATTCAAGAAGAGGCTTTGCAGCTCTCAGAGTGTCGATGCCGCCAACAGCACCCGATGGAACGTAGATCGACGCGCCCGACTTTGCGGCAGCAGCCGAAACCTTCCGCATGAAATCAGCGTCAACCAGCGCCCCCGAACTCATCACCAGCATCGACTTGCCAGCCGCTAATACGTTCTCGGCGTGCGCAAATACGGCTACCTGCGACGCACACTCCACAACCAGATCAAGCCCTGGAAGTGCGATCAGATCAGCAACGTCATCGAACTCGGTAGGAGCGGAACCACCGTTCGAACCAAGCTCCTGCGCCAGCGCCGATCGGCCGGGTGCATATTCATCGAAAAGCCCAACGATCACCGCCGAACCCGCATCGCCTCTGGCAACTGCTCGCGCCAGCTCTGAACCCAATGATCCGGTTCCAATAAGTCCGACATTTACTTGATCTGGCACTAAGTTCGATACTCCACTGATCTTCTGTGACACCGAATGAGCCTTCAGCCCGCGGTTCCGATTCGCCGACGAATCATACCCGTTATGGGCACATTACTGCGTAAACCAGCCTTCGATTTATGGTGCGGGGCCCGTTGTCGGGATATCCTGTACAGCTATTGGTTGGTTAATTCACTCACAAAATAGCGCTCGGGCTGGAAGCAAATTCTGCCTTCTGGCCAGATTCGCACTTTGACTGCGAATAGTTTTTAGATTGCCCAGTTATCACGTTTGGACCGTCGGCTGTCAGATGAATACATCTGATTCTGAACGCTTGTCCAGCGGCTTTACGAATATGGGGTTCGAGTCAACCGACGACATGGCAAATGCCGATGTCGTCGTCCTGAACACCTGTGTCGTGCGCCAATCCGCCGAGGACACCGCAACCGGCATGCTCGGCCGACTCGGAAAGCGCATGAAGGGCAACAGCGACCGCATGATCGCGGTGATGGGCTGCATGGTTGGCCCGGAACAATCCGAACTCAAGCGCCGTTTCCCATACGTTGATGTCTGGGCGAGACCGCAAGAATTCGAGCCGATTCTCGAAACCGCAGGTATGCGACACGGTCTTGATCCCGAAGGTTGCCTGAGCGGGGCAGTGCCCGAAAACCCCAACGTCGCATCGTTTATTCCTATCGTCCACGGCTGCGACAAGTTCTGCACCTTCTGCATCATCCCTTATCGCCGAGGACGAGAAAACAGTCGGTCTCCCTTCGAGATCATCCACGAAGCCGAAATGATGGTCGCCCGAGGTGTGAAGGACATCACGCTGCTTGGACAGAACGTTGACTCGTACGGCCACGACCTGCGACCCCGTATCGACCTTGCCGATCTGCTCGAACAGGTAAACGATATCGATGGTCTTGAACGGGTCAGATTCCTCACATCACATCCGAACGATATGTCGATTCGCATACTCGAAGCAGTTCGAGATCTGCCCAAAGTCTGCGAAACAATCAACCTGCCGTTCCAAGCTGGTGACGACACGATTCTTGCCAACATGAGGCGTGGATACACGATTGACCAGTACCTCGAAAAAGTGGCTCTGATAAAGGAAATGATCCCCGGAGTAAGCCTCACAACCGATCTCATCGTAGGGTTTGCAAGCGAAACCGACGAGCAGTTCGAGCGTTCGATGGACGTTCTGAGAGCAGTTGAATTCGAAAAAGTTCACATATCCGAATACTCGTACCGGGAAGGCACTTTCGCCTCACGAAAGATGACCGATGATGTCGAACGTGCCGTCAAGAAGGCTCGTAAAGTAGCTGTTGACGAGCTGCAGAGAGTAATTCAGTCCAGAAATAACGCTACTCTTGTCGGCCAGAAATATGACGTACTCGTAGAAGGTCGTAAGCGCGATAGGCTGCAGGGCCGGAATAGAGGCGATAAACTTATATATCTAAACGTGCCCGATGGGTTGGGCGTGCCTGTTCCGCAGGCAGGCGACATTGTTCTCGTTGAGATAACCGATAGTTCACCATTTTCACTCGAAGCAGATTTGCCGAATGTGGAAGCCAGGGTGATAAAGGAAAAGGTACCGGTCGTATGACGACTGCGTTCACAAAGCAGACCACTATTCCGATTACGGAGCTGGAACAGTCGGCTTTTTGCCAGACTGACGGCAATCTGCGAACCAAAACTCTCGAAGAAGAGTTTCAAGCTGGCGTTCGATGGCAGAAAGTGCCAACTCGCTATCTGAAACTTTCTCCCGAAGAGATTTCTGAAGGTATCGAATTCGCTCGAAACGAAATCGGCAGCAAGGCCGTTATTCTCGGGCACCACTACCAGCGCGACGACGTAATTAAGTACGCCGACTTCACTGGTGATTCGTACAAGTTGTCGAAAATGGCAGCCGAGACGAAAGACGCCAAGTGGATCATCTTCTGTGGCGTTCACTTCATGGCTGAGACAGCCGACATCCTCACCTCCAGCGACCAGAACGTGCTGCTTCCCAACATGGCGGCTGGCTGCTCGATGGCCGATATGGCAACCGCTGGCGACGTGAAAGATGCCTGGGACGATATCGAATCGGTTCTCGGCAGCACTGAACGGGTTATCCCGATCACTTATATGAACTCTGCTGCAGCGATCAAAGCTCACTGCGGCAAAAACGGCGGACTCGTTTGCACATCTTCGAACGCCGATAAGGCATTCGACTGGGCGCTGGAACGTGGCGAGAAGATACTGTTCCTCCCCGATCAGCATCTTGGACGCAACACCGCTATTGCCAGGGGCATATCCGAAGACGATATGGAAGTATGGAACCCCTTCCTACCTCAGGGTGGCCTGACTGACGAGCAGATCCGAGACGCGAGGGTTTTACTCTGGAAGGGTCACTGCTCGGTTCACACCCGCTTTACGGTCGGTCAGATCGAGGCGGCGCGAGAACGCAATCCCGAGACGACGATCATCGTTCACCCCGAGTGCACCCAGGAAGTTGTTGCGGCAGCCGACATGTACGGCTCAACCGAACTAATTCTTCAGAAGATTTCCGAAGCTCCGGCTGGATCATCCTGGGGAGTTGGCACCGAGATCAGCATGGTTCGACGATTGGCGGCTGAGAATCCCGATAAAGATATTTTCTGTCTTGATCCTGTCGTTTGCCCGTGTGCCACGATGTACCGAATTCACCCGGCATACGTGCTGTGGGTTCTCGAAGGCATCATGGACGGTCTGGCAATCAACCGAATCGAAGTCGAGCCCGAAACTCAGCGCAACGCAGAAGTTGCCCTGAAACGGATGCTCGACCTCGCCGGATAGATCGACCACCTCGCAAGAATTTCCGCTCCACTTCCAGAGAACCTGAATGCTTCCAACTCCCAGCGAACTCGACGTAATTATTGATCGTGCGCTGGCGGAGGATTCTGTAGGTGCTGATGTCACAACAGCAGCTCTAATCCCACCTCATCTGGAAGCACGGGCTTCGCTCGTTCCGAAAGAGGCAGGAATACTTGCTGGTCTCGATGTGGCAGCCGCCGCGTTTCGCCGTGTGAACCCGAATCTTGTATTCGTACAACGCCTGCTCGATGGAGATCGCGTGGAAGGTGGCGAATCGGTTGCAACCATCTCGGGATCGATGGCGTCGATTCTCACAGCCGAACGCACAGCTCTGAATTTCCTCCAGCGAATGAGCGGTATCGCCACCCTCACCAGTGAATACGTTCAGGCTACCGAGGGAACATCGGCTTCGATCGCCGACACCCGTAAAACTGCCCCCGGACTTCGCCTGCTCGACAAGTACGCGGTAACGGTCGGCGGAGGTCGTAACCACCGCATGAACCTGACCGATGGCGTGCTAATCAAAGACAACCACCTTGCCGCACTGGCAGGAGAGGGCGTGAGCCTTGCACAGGCGATAAAACGTGCCAGGGCAAGGGCACCTCACACGGTGAAAATCGAAGTCGAGGTCGAATCTATAGACGCCGCCATCGCAGCAGCCAAGGCTGGTGCCGACATCGTGATGCTCGACAATATGTCGCCAGATGACATGCGCCTGGCAGTCGACCAGATAGCAGCAAACTGCACAGTGGAAGCCTCTGGGGGGATAACACTGGATGACGTTGCCGCGGTTGCTCAAAGCGGTGTCGATATTATTTCCATCGGTGCTCTCACTCATTCGCCACGAGCACTGGACATCTCGCTCGATTACGAGACCGAGCACGCCTAACACGACCTGAGCGAGAATCCAGTGGTCGGCCGAGGCGCAATGAACCCGACAACACGTTTTCCACGTAGTAGCGCACGTCGTGCGTTTTCATCTCCTGAACAAAAAGTATTTTTCCCATTGCCATTCCACCGCCGTCTGATCGCAATCGCTCTGCTGGGTGCGGCGATTGCCGTTGTGATAGTTGCTTGCACCGAATCGACATCGGGCGACGACGCGAAACCCACGGCGACTTTCTCGCCAGCCGATGCCACAGCAACGTGGGTTGCGTTCGAGCCCGAGCGACAGCAGATGATGGCAGACATACTTGAGCAGCAGGCAGCTTCAGCTACAACGATTGCAGCCACACAGCTCGCCATGTTCGGCGATACCGCCCCGACGACCCAGACGGCAACAGCCACTCCACTCCCAACCGCGGTGCCGATACCGCAGCGAGCAATCGCTGAAGGCCCTGTTAACCGCATAGCCTTCGAAGACGGTCAGGGATCGATATTCACAGTGAATCCTGACGGGACGGGTCTGGCAACGATCGGCGACGGTTCTGTTGTGGACGGCCAGTTTCGCTACACCTTCCCGGTATGGTCGCCAGAAGGCGGGAGCGTGCTGTTTTCTTCTTTCCTGGTTGTTGGAGCTGCTGTTAGCCAGAGCTCGCTTCATCGGGCTGATGCCGATGGAAACGGTGTTATTGTCACACTGGCTATCGACCCCACTTCTCAAAGCGGAGTAGGCCCCGGCGTGCCTCATTTCTCGGCATGGTCTCCGATAGGGGATCGCATAGCGTTTACTACCAGTGGCGAATTCGGGATCGGCAGCATGCTGCTGGGGTCGTACTCGGGAGAGGCGCCAAAGGGGATTGCGCTCGGTGCTCCGCTCTACATCAACTGGGCTCCCGATGGATCATCGATTCTCGTGCATCAGGATGCCGGACTTTACCTGATTGAGGTGGATGGGACGGGCAGTGGAATTCCTAAAGCGGTTGGAACAGGCTCTGTTTCGTTCAATTCACCGGCGTGGTCGCCCGACAGTAAGTCGTTCGCTCATATCGAAACCATTGCTGGCAGAACCTCGATAGTAATCACGGATATAAGTGATCTGAGTACCAGCAAAATTGTTGGCGAGGGCGATACGCGGGTTGGACTTGGCTGGTCGCCAGACGGCCAGAATCTGGCGATTGCAAGGTCTTCTGGAGCGGCGTTCCACACGCTGTCGATATACAACTTCAGCGATGGATCGGAGCGGGTTATTCACGAAGGTGAAGCCAGAGCTTTCTGGTGGTCGCCCGATGGCTCAAAACTGGCGATTATCGAAGATTCTGGCGAGATTGACCTGGCACACATCTGGTCAGTAATCGATGTCGACTCGGGTGCGCTCACCCCTCTAGTTACGCAAGTTGCGTCGGATCAATTCCTGTTCGTTCAGGTGTTCTTCGATCAGTACGCCGAATCGCACAACATCTGGTCGCCCGATAGTTCACATATCGTGATTAGCGGTGCGATTCTGGACGTAGAAGAAGTGCTTAAGCCAGATGGTGCCATCGATCTGCCAGAGACGTTTGATTCTCAGATTTGGGTGCTGGATGCTGCCGGGATCGAAGAGCCGGTAAGCGTCGGCAAAGGAACAATAGCCAGCTGGTCACCGCAGTAGGCTAGCCGCTACCCCCGCCTTGGGGCGTTCCTATCCGCTGAATCCAGCATGATCGTCATCGGCCCTGCGTTCTCGATCTCGACGTTCATCATCGCCCCAAACACGCCGGTCTGAACTCTCAGGCCACTGAACCTAAACGCGTCGATAAGCTGATCGAACATCGGCTGTGCTATCTCAGGTCGAGCCGCCTCGGTGAACCCCGGCCGTCGACCTTTTCGTGTGGTGGCGTACAAAGTGAACTGGCTTATCAGCAGCAGTCCGCCACCAATATCCTGAACCGACTCGTCGAACCCCGAATCACCGTTTGGATCAGGGAATATCCTCATGTTTAGAGTCTTATCGACGATGTACTTGAGATCGTCTTCGGTGTCTTCGTGGGTGATCCCGATCAACAGACACAGTCCACGATCTATCGACCCGGTGACCTCGTCGTCGACAGTTACCGAGGCTCGATTTACCCGTTGGATTACGGCGCGCATTTCAGCTTGGAACCCTTAGTTAGTGGGTGTGGCTGCCAGCGCCGTGCGAGTGGCTTCCGCCGCCGTGCGAGCGCGAACTTCCGCTATCACTGCTGCTACTGCTATCGCTGCTGGTGCTTTTATCTGAAGATTTCTTCCCAGAATCAGAATCAGAATCAGAAGAAGAGGAAGATGACGACGAATCGGAAGAATCGGAGCTAGAAGAACTGCTCTTGCTTGAGTTGCTGCCGTTCGATGACTTGCTGCCCGAACCGGACCCGTAGTCGGTGGTGTAAAAACCCGAGCCCTTGTAGATAACGGTGGGTGCAGATATCTGACGCTTCGACTGACTGCCGCAGGTTGGGCAGTCGGCGCCGGGGTCGGCACTGAACTTTTGGACTAATTCAAAAATGTGGCCGTTATCAGCGCACTTGTAAACGTATGTTGGCATTTTTGTTCGTCGTTGGAACCACAAGCAAACGCGAGCGCCATCAGGCACTCGCGTCGATTTATCTATTTAACGTTCTTCTATTTTGTAATTTTATACCAGAGAAGCAAGGATATACCGAGGAGTCAGATCATCGGCAACTTCATCGAACTCGTCGGCTGTAGTGCGGCGGTTGATTCCAGTAGTAACGACTGCCGAATCTATGCCTGCACGGTTCGCACCCAGAATATCGGTTTCCAGCTGGTCGCCGATCATCACGACGTTTTCAGATCCTGCTCGCTTTACGGCTTCAGTGAATATCGGTGAGTACGGCTTACCTAACTTAGATGCAACCAGAGATTCGTGGGTTCCGTGAAGTCGCGTTAAAGCCTGTTCGAGAAGATCAACGAACGCAGCGGCACCAAACCCGTACATGCCGGGTCCGTTTGGATAGATGAAATCGGGATTTGGCAGTACGAGTCGTACGGGATTATCTTGGGTGTACCTTCTGCTGAACAGAGAGAGCAGCGATTCGAGTGTTGATTCCCAGTCATGTGGACCGCTGTGACCAACTACGACAACGTTGGGTTCGGTCTCACCGTCGAGTTCCACGAGTCTGGCGCCGGCGGCTGTCGTATAGTCCTTTGCGTACTGTGTTCCAAGCACAAGCGTTAGGGTGCCTTGCAGGTCGTTCTGTTCGAAATACCCGGTGATCAGACCGCCTGAGTTGACGATGCGCTCGACCGGTACGGCAAGTCCCTGCCGGGTGAACGTTTTGATTTGGCCGGCGAGCGACGCCGATGCATCATTCGTGACCACGAAGTACTCCACGGCTTCGGCGTTCATGCGGTCAATCAGATCGACAGCACCGGGCAGCGCGTCAACGCCGTCTACGAGTACACCGAACGAATCGAAGAAAAGCGCGTCGTAGCGTTCGATCAGCGACGAAACATTGGTTTGGGTAGGTGTCATCAGCGCTCAGTCTGAGGTCGCCCGGTTGAAGCCGTTTTTCCAGGCGTCGCCGACATCGTCGAGGGAGACTGCAACATCGTCGCCGAACAACACCGAATCGCCGCCGACTGTGCCTACGACCACCATTGGAATGTTCTGGGCTGCTGCGAGAGCCTCGACAGCGCTCAGGTTCTCGCTCGTCACGCTCAGCACGATTCGCGACTGAGTCTCGCCAAACATCGCTGCGTCCCATCGGTCGCCGGGTGCTTCGGTGATTACCGCACCAATGCCGCCGATGATCGCACTCTCGGCGATTGCGCACGCAACTCCACCGTCGGAAACATCGTGACCAGAAGCCACAAGATCGTTCGCTATAGCTTCTCGGCACATCGCCTGGGTTCGAATTTCGAGATCGAGATCGATTCGTGGCTGGCCCTCGACCTTACCGTGAACCAAATCGAGGTACTCGCTTCCAGCAAGACCATCGATATCGTCCCACGCCGAGTCAGTTCCGAGTAAAACGATCACATCGCCTGCTGACTTGAACCCGGCGGTTGAGTGTTTTGAGACATCTTCGAGCAGGCCGAGTGAGCCAATGATCGGAGTCGGGAAAATATCGATTCCGTTCGACTGGTTGTAAAGGCTGGCGTTACCGCTGACGATCGGGATGCCGAACGCTTCGGCCGCACGACTCATGCCCGCGATCGACTCGGTGAGCTGGAACTGTACGTCGGCAGTTTCCGGGTTACCGAAGTTGAGGCCGTCCGTGAGCGCTACAGGCTCCGCACCAGTAACCGAGAGGTTCCGGCAGGCTTCAGCGACTGCGATGACTGTGCCGACTTCCGGGTCCAAATAGCAAATCCGGCCATTGCAATCGGTCGATACCGCAATGCCACGCTTCGAGCCCTTCAGCCGAAGCACAGCGGCGTCGCCTCCGGGCTCGACAACCGTGTTGGTTTGGACGTGATAGTCGTACTGCTGGTAGATCGGGAATCGCGAGGCGATATTTGGGGAAGCAAGCATTTTTAACAGCGTGCTTGCTGGCGATTCAGTTGACAGAGGAGTTGCTGAAAGATCGACGTTCTGAAGGACTTCCAACCAGTCGGGTTTGGTACCGGTGAACTTGTACTCGGGAGCATCGGTCAGGGTGATGACCGGAGTCGAACTAACTTCCTCGCCCTCATCGTAAATGCGGACATCCTCGCCCAACTCGAACTCGCCGATAACGGTGGCGTCGAGGTCCCACTTTTCAAACAGCTCAAACACCGGACCCTCAAGTCCCGGTGTAACCGCGAGAAGCATTCGCTCTTGAGATTCCGAGAGCATCACCTCGTAAGGTGTCATGCCTTCTTCGCGTCGTGGAACTTCGTCGATCAGCAGCTTCAGGCCCATCCCGGAACGCTCTGCCATTTCGATAGCTGCCGATGTGATGCCAGCTGCACCACAGTCTTGAAGTCCAACAACACCCGGCAGATCGAGCGACTCGATGCACGCTTCGATCAGCACCTTCTCAAGGAACGGGTTACCGACCTGAACGGCCGAGCGCATTTCGGCCTGCTCTTCGAAGGCTCTCGATGCGAGACCAGAAGCTCCGTGAATACCGTCGCGACCGGTATCTGCACCAACCAGAATCAGCAAGTCTCCGGGCTCTTTAGCCGAAGCGCTCGCCATCTTGCCGTCTTCGATCAGGCCCACGCACATGGCATTGACCAGCGGGTTGCCTTTGTAGGTGTCTGAGAAAAATATCTCGCCTCCCACGTCGGGAATACCGATGCAGTTGCCGTAGGAAGAAATACCACCGATTACGCCGTTGATGAGATAACGAGTTCGGGCGTCGTCGGGCTGGCCAAATCGAAGTGAGTTGAGGAGGGCGATTGGGCGTGCGCCCATTGCGAAGATGTCACGAATAATCCCGCCAACGCCAGTAGCTGCGCCTTCGAAAGGCTCGATGGCAGACGGGTGATTGTGCGACTCGATCTTGAAGGCAACTGCGAGACCGTCTCCCAGATCAATAACACCGGCATTTTCGGCACCGGGAGCAACTAGAAGTCGCTCGGAAGAGGATGGCAGTGTGCGAAGCAGCGCCTTGGTGTGCTTGTATCCGCAGTGCTCCGACCACAGCGCACCGAACAGTCCCAGTTCGAGTGAGTTTGGTTCTCGGCCCAGTCGATCAATTATCGCTTCGTATTCGGAGCGACTAAGGGCGATTTCGTCGAGTGTTTCCTGGCTTACCGTCATATGAATGAATAGTTCCGTGTGCTGAAAAACTTTGGAAGAGTTGTTACCTGATCGGTTACGCCAGTGAAGCGACGATGTTGTCGATCATCGATCTGAAAATTATGTTGCCGTCATCGCCGCCGATGAGCTGCTCGCAGGCCTTTTCAGGGTGCGGCATCATCCCCATCACGTTGCCACGTTCGTTGACGATTCCCGCGATGTTGTTGGCCGAGCCATTGGGGTTGATATCGGGGGTGACGTTTCCCTCGGCATCGGCGTACCGGAACACTATCTGCCCGTTACCTTCGAGCCGTTCAATAGTCGCATCGTCGGCCTGGAAATTGCCTTCACCGTGCGACATTGGGATGTGAAGCGTTTGGCCCTTGGTTGCATCCGACGTGAATATCGTGGAGTCGTTTTCCACTTTGAGATCGGTCCAGATGCACCGGAACTCAAGGTGGTCGTTGTGCATCAGCACGCCGGGCAAAAGCCCCGATTCACAAAGAACTTGAAAGCCGTTGCAGATGCCGATCACCGGACCGCCACGATTCGCAAACGCCTTTACGGCGCCCATAACGGGTGAGTGGCTGGCGATAGCGCCAGAACGTAGGAAGTCGCCGTACGAAAATCCACCGGGAAGCACGATCGCATCGAAGTCGTCCAGCGCTTCGTCATCGTGCCAGATGTACTCGGCTTCCTGACCCAACACACCAGAAACCGCGTGGTGGGTGTCCTTCTCGCTCCAGGTACCGGGGAACACAACAATCCCGAACTTCAATTTAGATGCTCCATCAAGGCAGGCAATTGGGTCGATCCGAAACTCGCTCTGCGAGTGTGAAATCTATTGTCACCTCTCCCGCCCACAAAATCACCGCCTAGGCGGGGTTAATTGTTAAGCGGATGTGAAATTAACGGCTTATTGCCAGGGAGCAGAAGCGTTAAACAAAAACACCCCGAAATAAACGGGGTGCTATCGCGTACAAATCAAAACCCACAGGTGAGCTTTGATTTCTGACTACATGTTTTTCAGCGTTGCCTTGACGCTCTTGCGTCGCTTTGCTGCTGCAGTCTTCTTTCGAGTGATGGAAGGCGGCTCGAAGTGCTGTCGTCGGCGAGCCTCAGAAATGATTGATTCCTGCTGTACACGCTTGGTGAAGCGTCGGAGAAAGCCTTCGAAGCTCTCGCCTTCGTTGATTCGTAGTTCTACCAACGGTGTTCCTGATTCGTATTTGGCGACCACGATAGATTCGTAACCGACCTGAAAAATTCATCTGAATTGCAGATGCGCTATCTTCCAGTATAGGTAGTAGCCCAGTACGAGGTCAATCTGGGTATTGCCAGCAAGTGGCTACTCAGCAGTAGTTGCCGCGGCCGAACGCAGAATGCCGATCGCCTTTTCTATCCGCTCTACGCACCGTTCCTGACCGATCGCGGCCATCGTGTCGAACAGCGGCGGAGCGAATGACTTACCGGTTGTTGCAACTCGAATCGGCGAGAAAAGTTGACCCGGCTTCATCTCGATCTTCTCGGCAAGCGCACGATATTCAGCTTCCAGATGTTCTGGCTCGAACGGCGATGCGGTCTTGCAAAGTTCGAGAGCTGCAGTAAGTGCCCGCTCGGTCATTTCGGCGTCCATCTTGCGACCCGGTAGGTCTTCGGCTGCTGGATTCACATTATCGGCGAAGAAGAAATCGAGCGTGTCGGTGCCTTCGGTTAGTAGCTTCAAGCGCTCGTGTACCAGCGGGAGTAATCGCATTAGATAGTCACGATCAAGAGGTCGTGCCACCGAATCGGGCATACCGCCCTCGGCTTCGGGACGCTCCATGAATGGCAGCAACTCGGCCATCAATTGGTCTTCGGACATGTTGCGGATGTAGACGCCGTTCATCCATTCGAGCTTTTCTGAATCGAACGTGGCTGGCGAATCGTTGATCCGGTCGACACTGAATCGACGAACAATCTCTTCCCGGCTCATGACTTCGGTATCATCACCGGGCGACCATCCAAGCAGGCTCATGAAGTTGAACACTGCATCGGGCAAAAAGCCCAGATCACGATATTCGAGGGCTGATGTTGCCCCGTGACGCTTGCTCAACTTCGCCTTGTCTTTGCCAAGAATCAGAGGAACGTGCACGTATGCTGGCGGCTCGATACCGAGTGCCTCGTGAATCATCAGGTGCCGAGGCGTGCTCGAAATCCACTCGTCACCCCGAATAATGTGGGTGATGCCCATCGCCTGATCGTCGAGGATGTGAGCCAGATGGTAAGTCGGCATTTCATCCGACTTTAGGATTATGAAATCATCGAGTTCTTTTAGCTGGAATGTGATCTTGCCCCGCACGGTGTCGACAAACGAAACCGCTCCATGCTCGGGAACTTTTAGCCTGATCGTGATCGGTAGCCCTGCCTTGCGAGACTCTTCGATCTCTTCAGGACTTCGGTGCCGGCCCCGACCGTCATATCGAGGCGGCTGCTTGGCGGCGCGCTGGCGTTCACGAAGGGCGTTCAGCTGCTCGGGAGTTGTGTCGTCGAAGTAGGCATGACCCGACTCGACAAGCCGGTGCGCTGCTTCGATGTACGTCTGCTCACGCTCCGACTGCACATACGGAGCATGCGGGCCACCCTTGCCGGGGCCTTCGTCAAAATCAAGTCCAAGCCAGTCCAGCGAATCGAAAATCGCCTTTTCGGCATCGGCTTCGTACCGGCTGCGGTCGGTGTCTTCGATGCGAACGATGAACTGACCTTCAGTTTGCCTGGCGAGAATCCAGCAGAACAGAGCGGTGCGGAGATTTCCGATGTGTGGGATGCCGGTTGGGCTTGGCGCGAAGCGAACTCGAACCGGGGTGGTTGGGCTTGTCATTCGAAAAACTTTAGCAGCGACTGGGGCGATAGGGAACGTTAGTAACTACGAATCACCATGGCTATCACGCTAGCGAGTCGAGGGCGTGCTGCAGGTCAGCGGGGAGTTTTGACTCGATCGACAACGGCTCGCCAGTCACGAGATGAGCGAACTCCAGCTTCGAAGCGTGGAGGAACTGGCGATTCAGGCTCTTGATCATCGAGCTGGCACGTTTGCCATAGCTCTGGTCGCCAACAACGGCGTGACCAATGGCGTTCAGGTGAACTCGAATTTGGTGCATGCGGCCCGTTTCGAGTTGAACTTTGAGAAACGAAAAATCACCGATTTCGAATTCGACCTTGTAGTGCGTGCGAGACGGGCGACCGTTTTCGTCGATTGCCTGCTTCGTGCGGTTGTGCGGATCTCGTCCAATCGGAGCATCAATAACGCCTTCACGAGAATCGGGCACGCCGTGGACAAGTGCGGTGTAAATCCGGGTCATTTCACGGTTGAAAATCATCTCGGAGAGTTTCGTATACGCCTGTTCTGTCAGGGCTATGACCATCAGGCCACTGGTGTCGCGGTCAAGTCGATGAACGATTCCCGGTCGGTCAGCTTCGCCAATTCCAACGATTTGGGGCCACCGATTTACAGCACCATTCGCAAGCGTGTCATCGGTGTGTCCAGCACCGGGGTGAACGGTCATTCCAACTGGCTTGTCGATAACAGCGATATGGTCGTCTTCATAAGCGACCGTCAGGGGAATATTGCTTGCAATGATCGTTTTGGCAACCACATTGGACTTCGATGTGACACTAACAAGCTGACCTTCGTTGAGCTTTGCGGATACTTGGGAAATAACCCGGCCATCGATAGAAACACCGCCAGCTTTGATAGTTCGCTGGGCGTCTGAGCGTGACTCGGCTTCGTCCCACTGTTCGGCCAGAAAAACGTCGAGCCTTCGTCCGGCCTGCTCACCAGAAACTGTGAACTCCATCAGGATTTACTCAACTCTGCTACTCGTTAGGTTCGAGTGAAGTTTTTGCAACCGCCGGCTCCGGTGATTCGCCAGATGCGCCAGTCCCACTACCCTCAACTATAGCGGCATTCTCAGTAACAACCTCTTCCGCAACCTCAGAATCGGCGTCTTCGGGTGCCTTATCGAGGAACAAGAAGTAGAAGATCATCAGCCCGATTCCGATAACGATCGAAGAGTCGGCGATGTTGAACACCGGCCACCACCCAACGTCGATAAAGTCGGTCACATGGCCAATTCGAATGCGGTCGATAATGTTGCCAATCGCACCACCGAACTGCATTCCGAACGCAACTCGTAGCATCCACGACGGGTTGTCGATAGATCGGTAGATCCAGGTCAGAACAGCAACGGCACCAAGCGACACCCACGTCAGAATGTCGCCCTGACCCTGAAACAGAGAAAAAGCGGTTCCGGTGTTCCAGGCATGGGTAAACCTGAAGAGTCCGGTTTCGGGCCACGATTGCCCAACTGCCAGGTTTTGAATAACGAGCCACTTAGTAAGCTGGTCGAGAACGACGGCGGTCAGCATCATGATCCATGGAATTGGATCGGATAATTTCTCCCTGCTGCTGCTGCTAGATTCGGTTGGCGGAGACGTGGTCAATTTGGTCGATTTTGCTCTTAATGCCGGATGTCGGCTCTGAAAGTCCTATTCGAGTATACGTTCGGACCGTAGGCGCGGAGTCATCCGACAGATAGAATCGCCGGTCGAAATAGATATCAGTACTAAGTTTCCAAAACGAACTTTCCCCATTCAGGAGAACCAACGGCATGATCCGAGTCGATCTACGGAGTGACACAGTCACACACCCAAGCCCCGAGATGCGACGGGCCATGTACGAGGCCGAACTTGGCGACGATGTTTACGGCGACGACCCGACGGTGAACGAGCTGCAGCAAAAGGCCGCCGACACGCTGGGCAAAGAAGCGGGATTGTTCGTGACTTCAGGCACACAGGGAAATCTTGTTGCGGTTCTGGCTCATTGCCAGCGTGGCGATGAAGTGCTGGTAGGCGATCAGTGCCACATCATGAACAACGAAGCTGGCGGCACGATGGTGCTGGGCAGCGTGATTCTGTATCCGATCAAAACCGACGCATTCGGTTTTTTGGAGCCGGACCTGATTCAGGAAGCGGTGAAACCACGGGACTACCACAAGCCACCGACCCGATTGCTGACAATTGAGAACACCCACAACGCATCGAGCGGTCGTGCCCTGAACGCTGGGCAGATGAAGGCTATGGCCGATGCTGCACACGAAAAGGACCTGCAAGTTCACCTCGATGGCGCTCGGATATTCAACGCAGCGGTTGCGTTAGGAGTTCCAGCTTCCGATCTCACTGAGCAGATGGATAGCGCAACGTTCTGTCTTTCCAAAGGGCTATCCTGCCCGATCGGTTCGGTTTTGGTTGGCTCAAAAGATTTCATTGACGAGGCCGATCGATGGCGCAAGATGCTCGGAGCGGGCATGCGACAGGTCGGCATCGTGGCGGCGGCGGGTATCGTGGCACTTGATTCGATGATCGACCGGATGCAGGAAGACCACGACAGCGCCCGACACATCGCATCGAGAATGGCAGAGATGAAGGGTATTTCTGTCGACCCCGAACACATCCAGACCAACATCATCAGATTCGATGTTCCTGCACATACAGGCAACGAAATCGCTGCCAGAATGAAAGAAGAAGGCGTCCACATCAACGGTGGAGACTCAGATTTGAGGATCGTGACCCACTACGGTGTATCGAGCGAAGATTACGAATTCGCCATTTCTGCCCTCGATCGTGTGATGAAAGAAATCTCCTAGCGGTTCAACAGCCGTATCGCTGAACGGGCTCGGCAAAATCAGGATTCTTTAATTGGCCTACGCTCTGGAAATAGAAGATCTGACGAAGCGTTTCGGCGACAAAACAGTCATCGATGACATCTCATTTTCTGTTGAAGAAGGCGATGTGTTTGGCTTTCTTGGCCCCAACGGCTCTGGGAAAACCACGACCATTCGAACCGCCCTCGGCATTCTTCGACCCGATGCGGGACAAATACGGATGCTCGATGGTCTGAAAGCCGACGACGCCATGTCTCGTGTTGGCTACCTGCCAGAAGAACGAGTGCTACTTCGCAAGGAAAAAGTTTCGAGCATTCTTCGGTACCTGGGGCGGCTGCGAGGACTATCGAAAGACGAAGCACTGGATCGCGGTTTAGAGATACTGCATAAAGTCGGACTCTATGAGCACCGGGACAAGAAGGTAGAAGGGCTTTCGCGGGGAATGACGCAGCTCGTCCAGTTCGTCGCTTCGCTCATTCAACGACCCGACCCGATCTGATCATTCTCGACGAGCCGTTTGCCGGGCTCGACCCGCTCAACGTCCAGCTTATGAAGGAAATACTCGCAACCGAGCAAGGTCGCGGCGCGACCGTAATATTTAGTACGCACGTACTGTCGGATGTCGAAGAAATGTGTGAACGCGTGGCGCTAATTGCTGGTCCCATTCAGACGGACTCCCCGGCGCACAAAGGCATGCAGACAGAGGCGGCCATGTTGAGTACCGGTTGAGCGATGAACTCACCCCGTAAATTATCCTGAACGCCTACTCAACAAAGGGTATTGTGCTTTCACGATTTGAGCAGGTTCTGCCGTCTCTGAACGACATCTTCATCGAGGAGGTGAGCAATGCTCGGCAGCACGGCTAACACCCGCGTCATCATAGAAGAAGAGTTCAAACGCCAGATAAAACGAACTGGCTGGCGGATTTTTACAGTGGCGTTCCACTGGTAATGCTCATCGTCACATTCCTCGTTCCTCGTGCCATCGATACTCTATCTGGAGATGACGATGGCATTGATTCAGGCGACCTAATTGGATATGTCGACAACACGGGAATAACCGAATCACTTGGCGAGATTTCTGTAGTACGGCGGATAGGAAATCTTGCGGATGGCACGCAACTACTTGGCAACGAAGAGATCAAAGCCCTGTTCGTGATTCCTGCCGATTACATCGAGTCGGGACGTGTGGACTGGTACCGTAAGTCATCGGGGCTGGCATCTGAAGACTCAACGGGAGATGGCTTCTTTAACTTTTTACGAGCCGCCGTAGCAGACGAATCGCTTGAGCCAGAACTTGTCGTTCGGATACTCGATCCAGCGAACTATGTGCTTTTTACAGTCGATGACGAAGGGCGCCCTGAATCATCTGGAACCCTGCAGGACGAAATAGCAAAAGCTGCGCCTCCCTTTATCTTCGCAATGCTGTTGCTGATTTCGATCGTCGTCGGCACAGCGGCTCTACTGCAGAGCGTGACTGAAGAAAAAGAAAATCGTATGGTGGAAATGCTCATTACTTCGACATCGCCGCTGTCGATAATGCTTGGAAAAATCATAGGACTTGGGGCTGCGGGTCTGCTTCAGATCGCGGTTTGGATAACCGCAGTTGTGATTGCAGTTCCACAGATTAGCGATCAGTTCGCAGGGCTCTCGGCACTTAGCCTTAAACCTGAACTGATACTACTTTTGATCGCTTTCTACTTCGCCGGTTATTTCGTATTTGCCGCGCTGATGGCGTCTATTGGCGCTGCATCAACCACCGTTCGCGAGGCCAGCCAGATTTCGGCGATAGTAATAATTCCAGCAGTGATTCCGATCTATGCGTCGGCACTAATCATTCCGAATCCGGATGGCGGCTTAACCCGAGCGATGACGTACTTCCCGCTGACGTCGCCCGCGGCCTCGATGATGCGGATAGCTGGCGGGACTCACATGATGTACGAGGTGATCATCGGACTTCTGGTTACGGCTGTTTCGGGACTATTCCTGATGTGGCTCAGTGCCCGTGTATTCCGGTCTGGCCTGTTGCTTTACGACCAGCGAATGGGCGTCAGGAACGTCTGGGCCGCGCTGAAGCAGGTCGACTAAAGAGACAATTTTCCCGACCGGAGCGAAGCGAAGTAGAGGGCTCTCGTGGGAGACAACGCCAAGCCGCAGAATTACACGCTATTTTCGGGAATGAAAGTTGATTCCATCGAGATCCTTCGACTCCGAAGACTCCGCTCAGGAAATCGAAGCCACGCAACTACTTCGACGACGAGTCCTTGTACCGCTCGCCCCACCATCCGAGTAACCGTTCTCGAATCGCCTGCTCGGATCCCAGATCCCCCGGCTCGTAGAAGCGGGCATTCTTGATCGCCTCAGGCAGATTGTCGGCCTGAACGAAGTGCCCCGGCTTGTCGTGCGGGTATTCATAACCCTCTCCGAAACCAAGATCTTTCATCAATCGAGTCGGTGCGTTCCTCAAATGCTGAGGAACCGGCTCATCTCGCGAACTACGCACGAATTCGAGTGCCTTGTCGATTGCTTTGTAGGCTGAGTTCGATTTCGGCGCTGTAGCCAGATATATAGTCGCCTCCGCAAGTGGAATTCGACCCTCCGGCATCCCCACGAAACTTACCGCCTGCTGAGCCGCCATCGCCACTGCGAGTGCGTTTGGATTGCCAAGACCAATGTCTTCGGCAGCTGAAATAACGAGCCTGCGAGCGATGAACACAGGGTCTTCACCAGCATCGATCATCCTCGCCAGGTAGTACAACGCTGCGTCTGGATCGGAAGCACGAATTGTCTTGATGAAGGCTGAAATCGTGTCGTAGTGCATGTCGCCGAGCCGGTCGTAGCGAGACTGGCGTTGCACCGCCTCCTCCATCGTTTCGACCTCGACGGCGATCTTGCCGTCGTCATCTCTCTGGGTAGATTCAACTGCCAGCTCAAGCGTGTTGAGCGCTGAACGGGCATCGCCATTGGCAACCCGCAGCAAGAAGTGCATGGCGTCTTCAGAAAGCGAAACACCCTCACGTCCGAGGCCGTGGTCTTCGTCAGTCAACGCTCGTTCGATGATTTCAGTGAGGTCCTCGTCCTGTAACGGTTCCAACCGGTAAACCCGGGTTCGTGACAACAGGGGGGAGATAACCTCGAACGATGGGTTCTCCGTAGTCGCACCAATCAGCGTTACCGTTCCGTCTTCGACATGGGGGAGAAGCCCGTCCTGCTGTGACTTCGAGAATCGGTGGATCTCATCGATGAAAAGAATTGTTCGCCGACCCGTTTGCCCGAGCCGATCTCCAGCGGCCACCATCACGGCCCGTACGTCTTTGATGCCCGACGAAACAGCACTTAACTGCTCAAAATGTGAATTTGTGGCACCGGCGACAAGTCGTGCAAGAGTTGTTTTTCCACTTCCCGGAGGACCCCAGAGAATCATCGAGGGCAGGCGATCCTCATCGATAGCTCGTCGAAGCACTTTGCCCGGTGTCAGGATGTGCTTTTGACCCACGTACTCATCAAGATTGGTGGGTCGCATTCGAGTCGCCAACGGCGCGATGCGATCCTGTAACTCTTGTTTTCGTCGGTCAAATAACGTCATCTGCAGATTTAAACAAACTAGGTTTGATTAGGGAGGCGGACTTACTAGTCCCTGTCAGTGCACACAGGTTACGCCAATCGACGTGCTGCCAGTCGCTCCTCTGGCGATCACTATCGGCGAGGCAACGCCTTGGGCACAATCGAATTGTTGGCGCGCCGGTTGAAAGCCTTGTGCCCACCGTAGTTCATTTCAGCGATCGTTACCCCGTCACCGCCGTCGCCCCATGAAGCAGGATAATGCCGAACGACAAGGTCACTCTTAGTAAGAGTATCTCGAGTGAGTTGCTTTAGTACGCCGGTTCCGTGGCCATGATTTATTTTGGCGATGTGAAGCCGAGCGTTGTGGCACCGCTGCAGGTGAATCTTGATCGCAGTATCGGCTCCGCTCGCCCGCATTCCGTGAAGATCGATCTCGATTTCCACAGCATCAACACCGCCTGAAGAGCTCGCTGCCCAACCCTGCTCGGCAGATGGCTTGGGGCGCCTGCGACGTTGTGGGCTCATTGGTCAGACTGCTCCAGAGCGAACTTAACTGCCTCGACAACTGCATCATCCTGACCCGGCAACACGGTGCGTGGGTCGAGCAATATCCGGTTGTTTTCGATGCGAGCGATCACCGCGACCGGGCTCTTGCGAAGGCTTGCAGCAAAGCTGTCGGCACCAGCGCTGCCGGCCTGGATAACTAGCGCCGTAGTGGGGAGTGTTTGACCCGGCAATGATCCGCCACCGATTGCCGACCGTGCCGGAGTCACATCCCCAGCGCCAATCGCATCTCGCCACTTTTCAGCCCTGGTTGCGACCTGAGACTCGCTCATCGAAATCATGTTCCAGATCGGTATTTCTTCCTCGTGAGCGTCTTTCAAATACGAAACGAGTGTTGCTGCAATCGCCGAAAGTGTCATCTTGTCGATGCGTACAGCGCGGGCGAGTGGATGCTTTGTAACAAGATCAACCCACTTCTGATCACCGGCGATCAGCCCGGCCTGCGGACCACCGAGCAACTTATCTCCAGAAAACAGTGTTAAGGCAGCGCCGTCGGAAACAGATTCCTGCACCTGCGGTTCCTGAGCGAGACCGTATTTGCGGGTGTCGACAAGGCATCCGGAACCCAGATCGTTGATCACGGGGATACCGTGCTTGTTTCCCACCGCAACCATGTCGGCGAGGCTCGGCACATGTGTGAAGCCCTCGACCACAAAGTTGCTCGGGTGAACCTTCAAAATAGCGCCGGTGTTCGGCGTAATGGCAGCCTCGTAGTCGGCTGCATACGTCCGATTTGTCGTGCCCACTTCGATCAGAGTTGCACCCGATTGCAGCATCACGTCTGGGATCCGGAATCCACCGCCAATCTCGACAGCCTCGCCACGAGAAACGATGACTTCTTTCTTGCCGTGATCGGCTCCTACTACGGCGGCAAGAGTAAGCAACACGCCTGAAGCGTTGTTGTTCACCGCCATGCCGGCCTCGGCACCAGACGTTTGGGAAATCAGATCAGAGATATGGGCGTTGCGTGATCCGCGTTTCCCAGAGTTCAGATAGAACTCAAGGTCTGAATAAATCGATGCAGATGCGGCCGCTGCTTCGGCAACCCCGACGCTCAGCGGAGCGCGCCCAAGATTCGTGTGCAGGACCACCCCGGTTGCGTTCACAACACCCTTCGGCCACGCACCCCACGCTCTATCCGCTCGTTCGACTATCTCGGCGATCATCATCTCAGTCGAAGGGGCTTTGCCATTGCTCTTGATCGCAGAACGGGCCCGAGCCAAAACCTCCCTCGCAACGGTCGTTACGGCATCATGGGAAAAGTCGCGCACGAGCGTCATCACTTCATCGGATTGAAGCAATGCGTCGACCGATGGCAGCGATCGGTATGCGGACTCTGTCATAAAACTCCCCAATCCCTCGGCATCCGTGTGCGTTCGGCTGAAAAACTGTCCAGGTAGCGTAACTAATTACTTTTGGGCAATACCGGGTACAAAAGTTTACTACTGCTGAACTGTGATCTAGTTAGAAATAACACAGCGATAAGGGACGCGCGGGCGTAAGATTACTCGGTTCGCCACATTGGTAACTGGGAGCACAAGTGTTAGTCATTGGCCTCACCGGCGGTATTGGTACCGGAAAAACCGAGGTTACACATGTTCTTCGAGAACTTGGTGCGGTGGTGATCGAATCGGACAAGGTTGCGCATGAGTCCTACGAGCCAGGTACTGAGGCACATGGACTGATCGTCAGCCGTTTCGGTGACGACGTGCTGG